>JAEEGI010001244.1_pt1 | contig 64372 bp, 60 predicted proteins | sample 8958751 | NCBI WGS metagenome assembly JAEEGI01 (sample SAMN16246545, study PRJNA631951) | gut metagenome | biome: gut microbiome; feature: rumen; material: KS-attached | host: Bos | place: Iran: Karaj | collected 2018-10
GGTTAAAGCGATGAGGATCCACCTCTTCCCATCCCGAACAGAGCCGTTAAGCTCATCCGCGCCGATGGTACTGGCCCACCAGCTGGGAGAGTAGGTCGCCGCCGTTCTTCGGAAGTCCCTGACAGACAATCGTCTGTCAGGGACTTCTTCTTTTTACCCACTGAGGGGCGTCCCCCTCAGACTCCCTGAACCCGCTTACGCTCGGAATGGGGTGTGGTTCTGCCATAGAACTTCGGATTGTCATGTGCCAGTCGTCTCGGGGAGCCTGCCCCTGGAGGACCTGTCCACCCCCGGACAGGGGCAGGGGGAGGGGCCCGGCGACAGCGAGTCTGAGCGGAGCGAGGACGATGATGGCGTCGGGAGGGGCCGGAGTGAGCGAAGCGAACGGAGTTCCGACAGGGGCTGGGCTCCTTGAGAGGCTCCGCCTGCAGCATTAAAAAACGGAGAATTACGAAACGGGGGCATGGGGATGTGCCTTACAGGCGGCTGGGAGGCTGGTAGGCCTGCGGAGCCCTGCGAATAACCAACGGGGTCCGCGGCCGAAAATGCCCCACAGCCTTCCCGGAGGCCTCTGGGCATGCTCTTGATTTGTAAATATCTTATCTACTTGAAGTGTTCCGATAAAATAGTGAGTCAGTAGTTGTTATTTAATGCGGTAGGGCTGGTCGTCGTAGAGGGTGTAGCGCTTGGCTTTTCGGATCCATTTTTGCTCCTCAATCTTGACATGCTCCCTGGCCTCATGATAAGTCATGTTACCTTTAATATAACTCATCAGGGTTGGATCAGCCAATTTCTCCTCGAAACCATCAAGCAATTCGAATTGTGGGTATCTCTCAAGGAAATACCTGATTAGCTGTACTGTATGAAGCAATGAATGGTATTCGACTCCCGGCTGCAGCATTATCTGGTAGCCCTGGCATTGATGCCCCTCGTGACGTCCGGCGGCTGGAGTGAAAGTGCAGGGACGCATCATGACTCCAGCGGGGGCAGGAATAACCTCCAATCGGTCATGGCGGATAAATGGCGCCCCGAAATATTCATAAGGCCGCGCTGTTCCGATGGCTGGAGTGATCGTGGTGTTGTTCCATAATCCTCCTCCAGGATACATTTGGCAAGTGAACATGCCAGGTATATCTGAAGCTGGGGCGATAGTCCAAGGCAACAACTGCCGTGTCGCGTCATTAGCCAAAGCGGAGATAACATGAAGAGGGAAAGATGCTCCGATCTCGTTGTAATAAATTGAGCAAAGCTCCCCGAGAGTCATACCGTGCCTGTGCGCGACTTTAGGAGTGTGTGGCTCGACTGGCCCATTAGGCATGGAGCCTTCAACTATTCTTCCGGCAGGATTAATATGATCTACAATATAAAGTGATGGAGAATCATCCATAGTGGATAGGGTCTCCATCAAATGGAACACATCCTTGCTGTAGTTGAAATACCTGGCACCGGCGTCCTGAATCTCAACCACAACAGCATCAAGGCCTTTCAGAGCGGCGGTCTCAAAAGTTATGTGATTAGTCCCAGGAGTCAACTCAGTGTCCCTGGGAGAGAAAACAACCTGTAGGTTGCCTCTCTCCCGGAACAGATCGTGCATGTAGCGTCCTCGGGCTGTATCCCAACAGTTTTGTGTACAGAAACAACCGACTCTTCCACTTGTCAGAGCCTTGTCCAGCTGGTCTTCCAGCGGTGTTGTCCTAAACGAGAACATCAGCTGGTTATTATAGATTTGGCGACTCCGATTACCTCCCCGGCAAGAGCCTCCGCTTCTTCCATGGTGGGTGCCTCGGAATAAATCCTAATGATCGGCTCAGTATTGGAACGGCGCAGGTGAACCCATTTGCGCTCCGTCTCGAAACTGATCTTCACACCATCAATGCAATTAACATCCTCAGAAGCGTAAATACTCTTCAATTCGTCAAGAATCTTGTCAATCAGGGCCTTGTCAGAAAGCTCAATCCTATTCTTGGCGATAAAATATTCAGGATAGGTCTTCCTTAACTCGCTGACTTTCACCTTCTTCCTGGCAAGGTTGGAAAGGAATAGAGCAACACCTACCATGGCGTCTCTTCCGTAGTGTATGGCGGGATAGATGACGCCTCCATTACCTTCTCCACCGATTAAGGCCTTGGTCTCCCTCATCTTTGTGGTGACATTGACCTCACCGACGGCGGCCGCATGATAGGTTCCTCCGAATTTCTCTGTCACATCCCTAAGAGCCCTGCTGCTCGAAAGGTTAGAGCATGAGACAGGGGCGTAGGGATAGGTGACTTCCTCAAGAGGAATATTCTCAGCCTCAGCTATTTTGGCCGCTCTCTCGAACAAATAGGACGCGACACTCACAAGAGTGTATTCCTCTCCGAAAGGCTCTCCATTCTCGCAAATAAGAGCTAAACGGTCAACATCAGGATCTACGGATATACCCAAGTCGGCTTTCTCTTGAACCACAGCGTAGCTCAGTCCGGTCAAATTCGAGGGAAGTGGTTCCGGATTATGGGCGAAGTCACCGGTCGGCTCGCAGTTCAGACAGACACATTCGACTCCGAGCCTCTCAAGCAAGCGGGGCATAATTATTCCACCTACCGAGTTGACGGCGTCTAGAACAACCTTGAATCCGGCAGCGGAGATAGACTCCACATCCACATCAGGAAGGGCCAAGACGGCGTCCAGATGCTCGTCAGTGTAGTCGTGCTCGGTAACCTTGCCAAGTTCGTCGACTCCGGCGAAATCAAAGCCTCCCTTCTCAGCGAGTTCCAGAATTGCCTGGCCCTCGGTAGCCGTCAAGAATTCCCCCTTGTCATTCAATAACTTAAGAGCATTCCATTGCCTCGGGTTGTGGGAGGCGGTAAGGATGATTCCTCCGTCAGCACCTGCGAAAGTGACCGCCATCTCAGTAGTCGGAGTGGAAGCGAGCCCGATTTTAACTACATCAACTCCACAAGCCACAAGCGTACCCACAACCAGGTTCTCAACCATCGGTCCGGAAATACGCGCGTCCCTTCCAACTACAATCTTGTACTTCTCTCCGGATTGTTTCCGCTTCCGTGAGGGGAGTGTGGCGCAATAAGCGTAGGTGAATCCTACAATATCAACTGGAGAAAGGCCTTCACCTGGCTTCCCTCCAATGGTTCCCCGGATTCCGGAGATAGATTTGATAAGGCTCATTTCTTAGATGGCCAATGTGAGCATAAGAGCGCCGACGAGCCCGAGGATCGCATAGAACTCAGGGAGAGCGGCATAAATGAGCGTATTGGTCTGGACGTCATGGCCTTGGGAGATGCCCACGATACCGTTGGCGCAAACCATTCCCTGACGGATGGCGGAAATGAGACAAACGATTCCCACACCGATTCCCACGCCGAAGAGGATAGGACCGTTGGCCGCGAAATCGAACTTGTACACAAGGAGCCACATGAAGAAAGCAACAAAGCCGTAGATACCCTGTGTGGCCGGGAGGGCCGAGAGAATCATATAGCTGCTGGACTTCTCAGGAGCGACTTTGAGGGCGCCCTCAGCGGCGTTACCAGCGATAGTGGTTCCGATAGCGCTTCCGATACCGGCAAGGCTTAGCATAAGCCCCAACCCCAGATAACCTAGAATCTCATTCATAATTTTATAAGTTTTGTTTGTTTGTTATTGGTCTATATAATCTGCCTTTACCTTCATAGCCACTGTTCTTGAAGAACTCGAGGAAATTAAGTCGCAACGGGTGCACAAAGGCTCCAAGGCAGCACATCGCGAGGTTGAGAGAATGCCCTACAAGGAATATCACGATGAAGGCGATCCATCCCACACCGAAGCCACCGTCCCCTACAGTCATCGCCGCTATGTCATTGAAAGCCTTACCAAGCATGCCACCAGCAAGGCCAAGGGCATAAAGACGCAGGTAACTGAGCACATCTCCAAGCAGTCCGGTGGCTGTGTTGTAAGCCTCCCAGAGGCCAGGAGCGATGTTTTTCAGAGGGTTGCGGTGGATGTCGCTGAGAAGGAATATCCCTATGGCTGAAATCACGCCGATAGCGATTATGATCCATTTTGTCACCGTGGAACTCAAGACTCCCGTAAGGGATATTCCACCCACGATGACGCCACCCACTATAAGAAGTGTCCACCCCCAGGTGCCGAGCGAATTGGCGAATCCGTTCTTCTTTGTGGCATAGATGGCTTTCAAGATAAACGCAAGAGAGAGGTGTACTATACCTATCAGTATGGAAATCACCATATTAGCGTCAAATCCTGCGATATTTCCAGTCACCATGCACTTCTTGAGCCAATCCGGGATCCAAGAGACAGCGGATATGTCGTAGCCGAAGAAAGTGTGCATTACTATCCCAATCACAAATGTGCCGGCTCCAAGAGTTGAGACCAGTGGAGCTATATCCTTCAGCCCCACGGAACGTCTGAGCAGGAGACCGATGACAATCAGCGCAAGGCCGTAGCCGGCATCTCCCATGCACATCGCGAAGAAGAGCAGGAAGAATATGGAGAGGTAGGGAGTCGGGTCGAATTCGTTGTATTCAGGACGTCCGTACATATCAGTGAGGACAGAGAACATCTTGGTGAAACGATTGCCCTTCAATTTGATGGGAGGATTGTCTTCCTTGACGGCCTCCTCTTTGAGGTAATACACCCCACTCATGGCGTCGAAGGCCTTGGTGAGACGTTCCTCATCTTCCACTGGGGCGAACCCTTCGAAGGTCGTAATATGCCCTTCAGCGGCCTTTTCGGATCCGACATTAGCCAGATGGCGCTGAAGTTTGGACATGGCCTTGTTTTCCCTCTTTTGAAGTGTAGGGATATAATCCTTGAGGGAATACATGATACCCTTGCAAGCGATAAGTTCCCCTTCCTTGTCAGCGAGATTGCCTTCAGCGGAGGAGAGGTCGAAGCGAGGAACCGGAATCTCTTCAACGGGGAATGAATATGCGGGATCATCAGAAACCGTCACAAACCACACTTGCTTCCCGTTGTCGGCTATCTCTTGTAGGGCATATTCAGCGGCCCAAGACGGGTCGAAAGATTTCTTGGGCAAGCGATAGAACCTGATCTTCAAGCCCTTACTTTCAAGATCCTCGATTGCTTCCTTGTCGAAGTTACCCCAAATCCTGGCTTCCTCAAGCTCTTTGTGGGCAGCTTCTATATCAGCTTTAAGCTGTTTTACCTTTGGCGCTATCTCCTGGAACATGGATAAAGGATCCCTGATTTCCCCGTCGGCCGAAACGGTGAATTTCCCGTGGCCGGGATCGGAATCGGGCTCGATGGCTTTAAGGTAGCTAATCGCCTTTCCACATGCGTCAGCTTCAGCCGCGAGCTTGTTGGAGACATCATCGACCGGTTTCTCCGAGCGCGTGATATCAACAACTCCAAGCTCCTCCAGATTCTTGAGGAAAGCCGGGGCGTCCCCACTGAGAAGGACGAAGGAATATTTGGTCATCTTGTCAATCATCGCTTCCTTCCTCCATTTCTTCTTCAGCGGCATGGCGCTCCTTCACGATCTTGGATGATGCCTTGCTGAGATTTTCCTCATCTTCCATGTACCTTTTGATCTTGCGTATCGCTTCCTGGTATCCGGGAATCTGGACTTTCTCATAGAGATTCACCTTCTGGGTGGTTTTCTTCCTCTGATAGTCCAGGATACGCCTTTTTTCCTTGTACACCTCGGACTCGATGCCGAGGCGGGACAGTTCCTTCAGAATCGCCACGCCATCCATATACCATGCGGGCTTGACGAAGGTGTTGAAAGGTTTGATCTCGTATTTGATATCCCCGAGCTCAGGGCATTTCACTCCAGCCACCTTGACTGTCCTAAGATCGACATCTGTGATAGACACAAGATCGTGCTCGAACTCGTTCCAAAGGGGAGCGAGATACTCGTACCTTTTTTCAGCCTCGTCGAGTTCCTGGATCAGGCTCTCACTCTTATCCTTGGCCTTCCGCACCTCAAGCCTCAGCGCGCTCTCCTTGTTCTGCAACGTCGGGAGGGCGTTCTGGCGCATCTTGAGCTGCTTCTGCAGGTTGTTCAGCGCTGTCTTGTTGTATTGAAACTTGATAGCCATCTTCCTTTAGCGGCCTTTCCAGTATTTGTCAATAAAGGTCTGCTTGATTCCTGTCTCAGCCTTGCTGAAATACTTACCGAACAACTCCCAAGCGGTGTCAAGCATCTCGGTGATCGAGATGTTGACATCTATTGAAAGGAGTCTGGTGGCATATTCCTTGGCGTATTCCAGGCAACGTTTATCATAATCTGACAAATCGAAACCGTTCTCGAGCTTTGTCTTGGCGTTCTGTGCGTCGGCGTAAAGACGCACTCCGGCGTTCATCACCTGGCTATGATCCTCGCGGGTCTTGATGTTCTGTACCCTCTGCTTGAGCCTGGACAGCGAACGGAAGGGGTCGATTATGACCTTCCCGGAATCGGAGTCGGCCCTGAGAAACAGCTGTCCCTCAGTGATGTATCCTGTGTTGTCCGGGATGGCGTGGGTGATATCTCCGTCGTTAAGTGTTGTGACAGCTATAATGGTGATTGACCCGTCGGTAGGCAGCTGCACGGCTTTCTCATAGATTTTGGCGAGATCGGAGTATAGCGAGCCGGGCATGGAATCCTTCGAAGGAATCTGATCCATACGGTTCGAGACGATAGATAGAGCGTCGGCATACAATGTCATGTCGGTAAGAAGGACCAGCACTTTCTCATTCTTGTCAACGGCGAAATATTCAGCGGCTGTCAGAGCCATGTCAGGCACCAGAAGGCGTTCCACGGGCGGATCCTCCGTGGTGTTGACAAAGCATATAATCCTATCAAGAGCGCCGGCGTCCTCAAATGCGTGGCGGAAGAAAAGATAATCGTCATTGGACAGACCCATACCTCCGAGAATGATCTTGTCCACGTCAGCCCTCAAGGCGACATCCGCCATAACTTGGTTGTAAGGCTGGTCAGGATCGGCGAAAAACGGGATTTTCTGTCCGGAAACGATTGTGTTGTTAAGGTCGATTCCAGCGATGCCGGTAGGGATAAGTTCGGAAGGCTGGCGTCTCTTATACGGATTGACAGAAGGACCTCCAATCTCTCTTTCCTCACCTTCCACCTCAGGACCACCGTCGATAGGGGCACCATAGGCGTTGAAGAAACGGCCTGCTAGCTGGTCTGATACCTTAAGTGTCGGGGGTTCTCCGAGGAAGGTGACTTCGGCATCGGTAGGGATGCCCTCGGTACCTGAGAATACCTGAAGCGTGACGAGGTCGCCCTTAGTCTTGACGACCTGGGCCAGACGGCCACCCACGACCGCGAGCTCATCGTTGGAGATACCTTTCGCTTTGAGCGAGACGGTCGCCTTTGTGATGGCGTCCAACTTGGTGTATATTCTTTGGAATGCCTTAGTTGCCATAGTCGTTCAAGAGTTTTTGGGTCTTTTTAGCATATTCCTCGAAGGCCTCGCTGTGGAACTCGGTGTAGTTCATCTGACGGAGGTCGTTGATAAGTTCCTTGAAGAAATCGCGGCATTTCTCGAAGTCATCGAACTGGTATTCGATTTCGCAAAGTTCCAGAACAAGGTCGAGCATATATTTCTGCCTTTCCATAGGGCAAAGGGCGTCGATGTTGTCGAAAGCGTCCTGCTGAAGGAACACAAAGTCAATAAGTTCTGATTTCCAGAAACTGACATGGTAACCGATCGGGACACCGTCATCTCCAAGGATGTTGATTTGCTCGTTGGCCTCACGCCCGCGGCGAATTATGTTCTTGGCGTCCAGCACTTTACGCACCCAGCCTTTCTCTACATTCCGGTCAAGGTAGGAGACAATCTCGGGATATTCAAGGTATTTCGAATATGACTCGATCGGGTTCACGGCAGGATAACGTTTCTGGTCAGCCCTGTTCTGCTCCAATCCATAGAAGCACCTGGCGGCTTTCTTGGTGGACTCGGTGACAGGCTCCTTGAGGTTTCCACCGGCAGGGGAGACGGTACCGATGAAGGTGACTGCTCCAGTCTGACCGTTATTGAGTACTACCATTCCGGCCCTTGAATAGAAGTTCGAAATGATAGCGGACAGGTCGACAGGGAAAGCGTCAGCTCCTGGAAGTTCCTCCATTCTGTTGGACATCTCCCTAAGGGCTTGGGCCCAGCGGGATGTGGAATCGGCGAGGAGGAGGCACTTGAGCCCCATGGCCCTGTAATATTCACATATTGTCATAGCGGTGTATACAGAGGCCTCACGGGCGGCCACAGGCATGTTCGAGGTGTTGCAGATGATGGTGGTTCGTTCCATCAGGTGCCTTCCTGTGTGAGGATCAATTAGTTCCGGGAACTCGGTGAATATTTCCACGACCTCATTTGCTCTCTCACCACAGGCTGCCATGACGATCACGTCGGCCTCTCCCTGTTTGGCGATGGCGTGTTGCAAGACAGTCTTGCCACAACCGAATGGCCCAGGAATGAAACCGGTTCCTCCTTCCGCTATGGGATTGAAGGTGTCGATGCATCGAACACCAGTCTCCATGATTTTCTGCGGCCTTGGTTTTTCCTTGAAAGCCTTGATGGCCACTTTGACTGGCCATTTCTGGGTCATGGTGATATAGTGGGGTTCGTCAGCCTCGTCAGTCAGGACCGCTATGACCATATCGACGTTGTAACTTCCGGCAGGGATGATCTTTTTGACCTTATATTCCCCCTTCATGTTGAACGGAACCATAATCTTGTGGGGCAGCCAACCTTCCTTGACCTCTCCGAGCCAGTCTCCGGCGATGACTTTGTCGCCTTCAGAAGCTATCGGAGTGAAATCCCAAAGCTTCTTATGGTCGAGAGGGTCGGTGTATTCTCCTCTTTGAAGGAACACCGATCCCATGGTGGTGAGGTTGTTCTGGAGACCGTCATAGACGCTGGACAGCAGTCCTGGCCCCAGCGTCACTTCCAGCATTCGTCCTTCGAACTCAACGGGATCCCCGTTCTTGAGTCCTCGGGTGCTTTCGAACACCTGGACAGAGGCCTTGTCTCCATTGACCTTGATTACCTCGGCCAGCAGGGGAGTACCAGCAAGGGTGATGTAGCAGAGCTCGTTCTCAGCCACCGGGCCGTCAACTTGCACTGTCACAAGGTTCGAGACGATTCCTATTACTTTTCCTGTAGTCTTCATATATCGGATTTCATTTATTCATTGGCAGGGGCGATGTAATTAACGCCTCCAAAAGTTCCTCGAGTCTCGTCAATGAGATTCTGGAACATCTCCAGTCCGGTCTCCGGATCAAGCGCACGCCATCTTTCTATTATGCTCATCTTGGCTATGACGGCGAGTATGGCATCTAAGTCGAAATAGTTGAAAGTAGTCAGCTCGCTTATTTTCTCCCATCTGATGAAGTCCAGTCCTCGCTCACGAGCGAAGATGTCTTTCCCCGACAGGACCTCATCAATCCTGCTTGCTTCCGGAAATTCCCCGGTCTCCAGATTGATTGTGTCTTGCGAGACTGGCCTGCCGAAAACTTTGTTGACGAATCTGGCTTTAACATTACGGAAACACAAGTCGAACTTGAAGAACTCACTAATGAACTTGTTACTGTCCTTAAGCGCGTCCTCATAGAAATCCGTTCTGAGATTCTCTTCATTCAATCCGTCTAGGAGTTTGTCGACAGTCTTGATGTCTTTGGGCGAAAGTTGGGATTTGATCCATTCGACATAAGTGTCCAAGGATCTCCCTTCCCCGAATTTCCATTCACGGGAAATAGCTGGCAGACTGGCGATTATGTATTCGTAGTTGGCCATCACTCACCGAAGAGCATCTTTCTGGTCACCGGCCTGAGGTATTCGGCGATAAGGGCCTCAAAGGACTCGGCGGTAAGGTCAATGAAATAGGATCCGTCCTTGGGACCTATCTTGAACCCTCCCGGAATCTTGTTCGAGAACTTAGCCGTGACGCCAGACGACAGGCGTTTTGTCAATTCTCCGTTAATGAAAGGCTCAAGCTCGGACTTCAGGCTTTCGGGAAGCACCAACTCCAGATCAGAAGATTCCTGAGAGTTGAAGTTCTTCGCTACGGCGGAGATAATCTCCTTCACGAATTCAGCGGAGGAAAGCGCGGATGAGGCCTTCCCATTGACCATACCATTGAGCAGGAGGTTCTCGATGTCCTTCTTGGTAGCCTGGATGCTCTGGGTGGCGGCCATCTTGACATCGCCTTCCACCTTCACCCGGAGATCTCCAGCCTCTTTCTCAGCCTTCTTGATAATCTCCTCGGCTTGTTTGCGAGCGGCGTCAATGATTTCCTCGGCCTTTTGCTCAGCCTTGGCTATCATGGCCTCTCCTTCTTCTTTGCCTTTGGACAGGCCTTCTTTATACAGCCGGTCAGTCAGTTCCTGGAGTTTGTTTTCCATGTGGTTATAAATAATATCGCTTATTTTCCAATAATAACTAAAACTAGTCGCGGTTCCGGCAGTATTAACCGAGGAAACCGAGGAGGATACCAGCGGCCACGGCGGAGCCGATAACTCCTGCCACATTAGGCCCCATGGCGTGCATCAGCAAGTGGTTGCTCGGGTCGAACTCTCGGCCGACAACCTCGGAGACCCTGGCACTGTCAGGAACGGCGGAGACGCCGGCGTTGCCGATCAACGGGTTGATCTTCCGGTCTCCCTTCAGGAACAAGTTCCAGAATTTCACGAACAAGACTCCGACAGTCGTGGCTATCACGAACGAGAGGAGACCGAGCAGGAAAATCTTCAGGGAATTCCCGGTGAGGAACTTGTCAGCCTGGGTTGAGGCACCGACAGTGAGACCGATGAGAGTGGTCACCACATCGATGAGCGGACCACGGGCCGTCTCTGCGAGACGCCTTGTCACTCCACTCTCCTTCAATAGGTTACCGAAGAACAACATACCCAGCAAGGGAAGTCCGGAAGGAACGATGAATGCGGTGAGGAGGAAGCCCACGATGGGGAAGACGATCTTCTCACGCTGACTGACTGTCCTCGGGGCGGGCATCTTAATGAGACGCTCTTTCTTGGTAGTCAGGGCGAGCATAATGGGCCTCTGGATAACTGGTACGAGGGCCATGTAGGAATATGCGCTCACTGCGATGGCTCCCATGAGGTCAGGGGCGAGTTTTGAGGACAGGAATATGGCGGTGGGGCCGTCAGCTCCACCAATGATGCCGATTGCTCCAGCCTGGTTCGGATCGAATCCGAGAAGCAGGGCAAGGAGATAAGCTCCGAATATTCCCGTCTGCGCGGCGGCTCCTATAAGCAGAAGCCGCGGTTGGGATATCAGGGCCGAGAAATCGGTCATCGCTCCGATCCCGAGGAAGATGAGCGGGGGATACCAGCCTTGTTTGACACCCTGATAAAGCGTGTTCAAGACCGATCCGTCCTCGTAGACTCCGATATTGAGTCCCGGAAACATCGGAATATTACCGATGATCATTCCGAAACCGATCGGCACGAGAAGCAGAGGTTCCCAGCCCTTCTTGATGGCTATCGTGATGAACAGGATGCCGATCAGGATCATGGCCAGGTTCTGCCAGGTCGCGTTGGCGAATCCTGTGAAGAACCAGAATTGCTTCAGGTTTTCGATAATGGTGCTCATCCTAGGCTATCTTGACGATTTCAGCTCCCTCAAGCACTGAGTCTCCCTTGTTCACAAGGACCGCGGTAACGGTGCCGTCGCAGGAGGCCTGTATCTCGTTTTCCATCTTCATCGCCTCTATGACAGCAACTTTCTGCCCGGCCTTCACTGCCTGGCCTTCCTTTACGGAGACTTCGATGATGACTCCGGGAAGGGGAGAGGTGATGACCTTACCTGCGCCCGCGGGAGCTGCCGCAGGAGCGGGAGCAGGTGCCGGCGCTGAAGTGGCGGGAGTCGCGGGAGCTGCCGCGGGTGCGGGAGCCACCGGGGTGTCCATTTCCACTTTGTAAGAAGATCCGTTGACAGTCACGTCAGCGATGTTACCCTCGACTGAATTGATCTCAACGTTGTACTCGTTGCCGTTGATTTTGAATTTGTACGTCCTCATATCGTATGTTTTCTTTTATTATTATCGTGGTAATTGCCTGAAATTCTGGGTTTTGTCTGCCCATTCGCTGCCTTGCGTGGGCTTAATTGTGATGATCATGCTTTCGATGTCGTGGATTCCTCCGACAAGATAGTCGTCGAGTGCCAGCGCGATAGCCGCATAGACTTCTGAACCGAATTCCTGTGAAAGGGCCATCGAAATCGCGGCCGCGATCTCAGGGGAAAGTTTCCCGTCTATCGTTTTCTTTGACTTCTTGACTTTGGGCCCATCCTTGCCGCGTTTGTTGGCGTTGCCGATCCATCCGAATATGAATGAGAGGATTAGCAACGCTGTGAACACCACCATCACAGCGATCAGTGTCAGGACAAGACCGTGTGGATCCTGCTCTTTCATAATCTGGCTCTTGGTCTTGGCGTCAACATTACCGTTGTATGAGCCGGGAGTCGGGTTGGGGTTGACTTGAGTCTTGAACTCCATCTCCTTAACTCCGACAGGAATCCTGACAACCGACTGGTCGGCAGGCAGGTCAGCGGGGATCTCCACCTGGTCGATGATGGTCCTTCCGTCATTGCTGACAAGGTAGAGAGTAGACCCGTTCCTCAGCTTGAAATTGGTGTAAAATGTTCCCTGTGAGGAGTTTCCGCTTGTGTAGAAAACGACACTCTGACGGGGACCAAGCTGGGCTGAACGGTCGGAAGTGGGAATATGGTACTTCTTCAGGTTGGATTTGTCGTCTGAAAGGTAGCATCCTCCGAACTTGACGGTTCCATTGGATGTGTTGAACAACTCGATCCAACCGTTTCTTTGGCCATATCCATCAACAATCCCGCTGGTGTTCTCGACAAGCACCTCGCCGATCAGAAGGTCGGACATGTTCTGTGCGCCGAGAGACAACCCGCAGAGCAGGGTGATGGCTATGGAAAGTATTATCTTGGAATGTCTCATGTTCTAAAGAGGAAGATTGTCGTGTTTCTTGGCCGGCATCTGCTGCTTCTTCCCGGCAAGTTGCTCGAGGGCTCTGATGACACGGAATCGGGTGTTGCGAGGCTCGATCACATCGTCGATGTAGCCCTTCTGGGCGGCCTGGTAGGGATTATTGAAGAGTTCCTCGTACTCGGCTTTCTTCTCATCCCTGATCTTCTGCTGCTCATCCGGATTCTCAACCGCCTTTATGTCCTTGGCATAGAGCACATTGACAGCGCCATCAGCGCCCATCACCGCGATCTGAGCTGAAGGCCATGCGTAGACAAGGTCAGCCCTGAGGTGCTTGCTGCTCATAACAATGTAGGAGCCTCCGTAGCTCTTTCTCAGCTCGACTGTGACCTTCGGAACGGTAGCCTCACCATAAGCGTAAAGCAGTTTCGCCCCGTTGGTGATGACGGCCCCATATTCCTGCTGGGTTCCAGGGAGGAAGCCAGGTACATCCACCAGTGAAACCAGGGGGATGTTGAACGCGTCGCAGAAGCGGACGAATCTCGCTCCCTTGCGGGAGGCGTTGATGTCGAGCACACCGGCCAGCACTTTCGGCTGGTTGGCCACTATACCGACGCTCCTTCCGTTCATATGGGCGAATCCGATGATTATGTTTTTCGCGAAATCCTTGTGGATCTCGAAGAACTTCCCGTCGTCCACGATGCTCCCGATGACCTTGTACATGTCGTAAGGACTGTTGGGGTTGTCCGGGATTATCTCGTTGAGGCTGTCATCGACACGGCTCACAGGGTCATTGGTTGGGACCCTCGGAGCCTCTTCCATGTTGTTCTGAGGAATATATGAAAGGAGTTCCTTGATGGTTCTGATCCCATCCTCCTCATTCTCGGCGGCGAAATGGGCTACGCCACTCTTCGAGGCATGAACGCTGGCGCCTCCAAGCTCTTCCTGCGAGACATCCTCGCCAAGAACGCTCTTCACGACAGCAGGGCCGGTGAGGAACATGTAGGAGGTGTTCTTTACCATGACAGTGAAATCAGTCAAGGCTGGGGAGTAGACCGCTCCGCCTGCGCAGGGACCGAATATCCCGGAAATCTGAGGCACCACACCGGAAGCGAGGATATTCCTCTCGAATATCTCACCGTAGCCGGCGAGAGAGTCGACACCTTCCTGGATCCTGGCTCCACCAGAATCGTTGAGGCAGATGAACGGGGCCCCATTTCTGGATGCCAGATCAAGAGCCTTGCATATCTTTTCCGACATAGTCTTGGAAAGCGAGCCGCCGGACACGGTGAAATCCTGTGCGGCGACATAGACCAGCCTGCCGCCTATCGTTCCCATTCCGGTCACGACACCGTCCCCATCGAAATGCTGTTTATCCATTCCGAAATTGACGCAACGATGCTGGACGAACATGTCGAACTCCTCGAAACTGCCCTCGTCGAGCAGCAGTCCAAGTCTTTCTCTCGCTGTAAGCTTGCCTTTCTGGTGCTGGGCCTCTATCCTCTTCTGTCCTCCGCCCAGTTTGGCGGCAGCCCTACGCTCGACCAGTTTGGCGATGTTTTCCTGTTGGATGCTCATATTCCTTTTTTATATAAATAGATATTTTCCAAATTTACCAAGAATCTGGAATCTTTCAAAGAAATAGAGTACCCAAAAAATGTAAAAAAATCAGAATTTCACGCCAAAAGAGAAATCCATATAATCGGCTTTGAATTTGTGCGCCTTGATGCACACACTGATGAAGAATGGCTTCAGCGCCTCAGGATAGTACCGGAAACCGGCTCTCTCATAAAGCCAGCCGTGTTCGGCATGGATGCCCATGCGGCGGTAAAGGTACACTCCCTCTTGGACATAGAGAGCCAGGTTATTGTAGAACACTTCCTGGACCAGGCCCAATCCGTATGAGAACGGGGCATATCCTTTTGAGGCCGCGTTAGCCTCCTCATCGTAAATAATGCTGTCGGCCCATTTGAGGTTGTCAGTGTTCGAGTTCCAGAAACCATTGATAGTGAATCCGGCGGCGAACCTGCCTCCGGGCCTGTAAATGGCGTCAGCGTTCAGGGAAGCCATCGGCCATTTCCGGAGATTTGTCTCGGCCAAAGTCTCCTTACTGACTGTCTTGGAATATGCTAGCCATTCAGCGGCGCAGGCGTGGACTCCTCCGCCACCGTAGATCTCAAAGCTCCATCCCTTCTCATACATGTCGGTGGAGATATGGGATGGCTTAAACACGTGGCCTTTCGGGCCCTTCCTGTCCTGGAAGTGATACCTGGCGGACAATCCTCCTCCCCAGTAGTTCAAGCCACCGTTGGGATAAGCGAATCTGGCGCTGGAGTTATGACGGACGTTGATATTCGCCTCAAGGTCAATCCTTTTCCCGATCATCCATGTCAGGTGGCCGCCTCCTGCCACATAAAAGAGAATAGGGGAGCTGAAGAACCAGTTCGCGCGGTTGTCGATAGGGTCATAGTAACCTGATGAATATGACAATCCGAGCATCAGATTGTAGCCGAATCCCAAATGCTTGGTGCGTATCAGATCCCGCGACATTGTTCCGTACGCCGAGATCAGATCGGAATAGTGCCCGTATTTGCTCTTGAACTGGACGTCTGATAAAGTGTTGTAATTCAGGCCAATCCCGAAAACAGGCCAGTTGAAGGCCGATGCGAAACTCCCATTTCCGGCGGCCGGGTCAGTCACAAAGTCCCATTCAAGAGCGAAGGAGTTGAACTGTCGTTCGGTATATGAATCCTTAAATGATCCTATGACAAGATGGTCGGCCCCGGTCTTGATAGCTGTGTGGAATGGCCTCTCTTGAGCGGCAGTATCAGTCAGACATAATAAACCCTGGACCGCGATGCAGGCCAGGGTTGTGATGAGAGTCTTTCTGATACTTGTCGCCATCACCGGGGAAGGTCTATTCCTCGGCAGGTTTCATCGTATTGTAGACGGCTGTGACATCGTCGTCGTCCTCAAGGAGGCCGGTGAGTTTGTCAAGGGTCTCCCTCTGCTCGGGAGTGACATCCTTCAGATCGGTGTTCGGAATCCTCTCGAAGCCTCCGGACACAAGCTCATAGCCATTGTCCTCGATGAACTTCTGGATCGCTCCATAAGAGCTGTAAGCTCCGTAGATCACGATGTTGCGAGTGATGTCTCCGTCCTCGTTCTCCTGCTCCTCAGTGAACACCTCAGGATCGTCGTCGCAATCGCAGAGCTCAAGTTGGAGCTCGTCGATGTCGATATTGCCGTTGTCCTTGATACGGAACACGCATTTGTGGTCGAACATGAAGCTTACGCTGCCGCTCGTCCCAAGCGTACCGCCGCACTTTGTGAAATAGCTGCGGACATTGGCCACGGTGCGGGTGTTGTTGTCAGTAGCGGTCTCCACAAGGTAAGCGATGCCGTGAGGACCGTATCCCTCGTAAACGATCTCCTTGAAATCGCCCTGATCCTTCTCAAGAGCTTTCTTAATCGCCCTTTCGACGTTGTCCTTAGGCATATTCTCGCTCCTGGCCTCAGCCATGAGAGCCCTGAGCCTAGGGTTACCGGTCACATCCGGGCCGCCCTGCTTGACAGCGATGGTGATTTCCTTCCCGATCTTCGTGAAGGTCTTGGCCATGTGGCCCCATCTCTTGAATTTCCTTTCCTTACGGAACTCAAACGCTCTTCCCATGACTACTGCTGGCTTTCGATCCTGGAGATGTACTTGTCGATGTCGTATCCTTCCATGGACTGGGGATACTTATCCTTGATAGCCTTGTAGTAAGAAAGGGCCTTGGCGTTGTCGCCAAGCTGCTCGCAGACCACTCCGGCCTTGAGCATGTAGGTAGCGTTAAAGATGTTGGAGAAACTGTCGTCCACGGCGATAGCCTGGTCATAGCACCTGAGGGCTTCCTTGTAGTTCTCGAGTCCAGAGTAAGCGTCTCCCATGCAAGCCAAGGCGCGTGCCTTGGTTATAGCCTCGTCACTCTTGTACTTTTTGAGGTAGTCGATGGCCTGCTGGTAGTTGCCGAGGTTGTACTCGCAGAGTCCGGCGTAGAAATAGACGTCCCTACCACCCTTGGCACCGAAATCATCGATAATCTGTGAGAAACCAAGCACATTGCCGTCTCCGTTGAGAGCCAGATCAAACTCGCCTGAGCGGAAATTGGCCTCGGCGGGATACATCTGCCTGGCGGCCTCCTTGGCCTTCGGCTGGTAAATAAGCTTGTAATAACCCACGATCGCAAGTCCTATGATGAGGAGCGCGATAAGGATCCCATAGATAGTTTTCTTGTTCTCACGGAAGAACTGGTCGGTTTTGGAGACGGTCTCGCTGACCCTTTCCTGACGGGCCTGTTCCCTCTCATCTACTTTTTTCTTTGCCATTTTTATACTTGTTTTTGTTATTATCTTCGCAAACAGTCCGCAAAATTAGAAAAAATTGTTTAATCATGCAATATGATTATCTTTGCGTTATAGTTGGATAAGAGATGCCGGTACTAAAAAAGATAGCCATACAGGATTTCCGGAACATTGTTTTCCAGGAATTGTCTTTCTCCCCGAACATCAATTGCGTTTCCGGCAATAATGGAGTCGGGAAGACAAATCTGATGGACGCGGTCTGGTATCTTTCGATGACAAAGAGCGCTATCACTCCTTCAGACAAGTTCAATTTCAGGCATGGGACGGAAGCGTTCGCCATCTCAGGAACTTATGACATGGGGGGAGGTCCGCTGACCAGGTTTTCTGTCCAGGTTGACTCGAAAGGGGAAAAGAAGATCAGGAGGGATGACAAACCTTATTCCAGAGTAGCCGACCATATCGGTGTCTTGCCGATTGTGATGGTTTCACCTTCAGATACTTCCCTTGTCAGTGAAAGTGGAGATGACCGCCGGCGTTTCGTCAACTCGGTCCTGTCTCAGATGGACAGGGAATATCTATCGGCCATCCAGCAGTACAACAGGTTGCTTTTCCAGAGGAACCGTATGCTCAAGGACGGTGTGTCTGATGAGGGTCTTCTTTCGGTTTTTGACGAGAGGATGGATGGATTCGCCGCGGTCGTGTCGAATGCCAGGGAGAGATTCGTCGCTGATCTGCAGCCCATAGTATCAGAGCGTTATGCCACATTGTCCGGAGGCCGGGAGACGGTCTCCATCACTTACCAGTCTGATCTGCATAAAGGTTCTTTAGTGGACTTGTTGAAAGCCAACAGAGAGAAAGACAAGATGCTGGGATACACCACCTCTGGTCCTCAGAGGGATGATTTCATCTTCAAGATGGACGGTTATCCTATAAGGCGATGCGGCTCCCAGGGGCAACAGAAATCCTTCCTTGTCTCATTGAAGTTCGCTCAATACGAGATAATGAAATCGAGATACGGGTTCCCGCCCGCTTTGCTGCTTGATGACGTGTTCGACAAACTGGACATGGGGCGTATCGGCAATCTTCTGGGTATGGTCGCGGGCAATGACTATGGCCAGATATTCATAACTGACAGCAATAAGGTCCGGATGGCCGGGATCGTGGATAACCTGACCACGGACAGGGCTTATTTCGAGGCTGATGGCGGTGAGTTCAAGGAGGTGAAGGATGCCTGAGTTCCGTAAGATAAAAGGCATTCCCAGGAAAGAGGCTCTACCAATGGGGACTCTTGTGCCGATGTTTTTACGGGCTCGAGGGCTTAGCGCTGAGTTGAACACCCAGAGAGTCTTTGCCGCCTGGGATGAGGTTTCCGGAATAAAGGATTTCACACTCAGGAAGTTCTATAGGGATGGAAAGCTATATGTCACCATCTCATCTTCTATGGTCCGCAGCCACATTGAGTTCCAGAAGGACTCTATATTGATGGCAGTCAACGAGTTCCTCGAAAAAGACACCCTTTTCGACAAGGCCTGCTCCAAAGTTGGTCTGGTCAAGGAAATCATATTGAAATGAATATGGAAGAAAACAAGATCAAAGTTGTGGTGGATGACGCCATCCCCTTTATCTCCGGCGTCTTGGAACCATACGCTGAAGTGGTCTACAAAGGTGGACGGGACATCTGCCGTGAGGACCTTTTGGACGCCTCCGCCCTTGTTATCCGGACCAGGACCAAGTGCGACGCTTCCTTGCTGGACGGCACCGCGGTCAAGTTCATCGCTACAGCGACAATCGGTACCGACCATATTGATCATGAGTATTGCGACAAGGCTGGCATAGTGGTACGCAACGCCGCCGGGTGCAACGCCGGTGGCGTCATGAACTATGTGTTCTCGGCATTGTATGGTGTCGCTTCCAGGAAGGCGATTCGCCTGGACGGGTCGAAACTAGGTATTGTCGGTGTTGGTAATGTAGGGAAAAGGGTGGACATGGTGGCCGGGTATCTTGGCTTCAAGGTCTTGAAAAATGACCCACCTAGGATGGCCGTGGAAGGCCCAGAGGGATTCTGCCCATTGGATTATCTTCTACAGAACGCTCAGGTAGTCACAATGCATGTGCCTCTGGATAAGACGACTTTCCGGATGTGTGATGACGCTTTCTTCGACAAGATGAAGCCCGGTACCATATTCATAAACGCTTCCAGGGGAGAGGTGGTCGATGACGCCGCCTTGAAAAGGGCTATCCCGAAATTGGGGCCGGTCATTATCGACACATGGAACAATGAGCCTGACATCGACAGGGAGCTTTTAGACATGGTCGATATCGCCACGCCACACATCGCCGGTTACTCTTACCAGGGTAAACAGAACGGCACGGCGGCGGCAGTAAGGTCGTTGGCCCGTTTCTTCGGATTCAGCGATCTTTACGAGTTTTTCCCTAAGACCGAGCTTCCCAGCCTTGAGGCGGTCAAGCTTGACCTTAAAGGAAAAAGGCAGGGCGAAATCACTTCCGCCCTGCAGTACAATTATCCGATCTTCACGGATGATTTCATGTTCCGGATGGATCCCGGAGCTTTCGAGAGCCTACGGTCCCACTACCAGTACCGCAGGGAGTTCTATGTCTATTGATTTAGAGCTCTTTAACTACGCCTTCGTCCATATATGTGATATCTCCTGAGCCACTTTTGGCCACAGTGACTTTGGCCGTCTTAAGCTTGCTGGCGTCCAGGTCTCCAGATCCATTCATCTTCAAGGTCACATCTGTCGCCTCTCCACTTAGAAACACGTCTCCAGATCCCGACGCATCCACATCCATCGAGAGACATTTGACTGAAGCTTCCATGTCTCCTGAGCCGGACTTGCGAAGAGTCACAGGGCCGTTGATCTCGCATCTCTCGATATACATGTCACCTGATCCTGATTTGGATATGGCAAGGCTTTCTCCCTTTAAGGTCCCCGAGACAGTCAGGTCACCACTGCCACTCTTGGTAATCTCGTCCAAACTGGGAGCGTACACTTTGATGTATTCGTCTTTTGTGAATATGTCGCCCTTGTTATGGTAATAGATCCTAAGAGTCCCATCTATATTTTCGACCCTGATAGAGTCCCTATTTCTGGTCGATCCTTTGACCACCACTTCCGGCTCGCCATCTCTTTGCTCGAATATTATGTCAACCCAAATCTGAGCGTCCAGAGCATGGAACTCTCCGGGGGCGTATACCAACGAGTCGTTCGGTCCATAGACGGATTCTGTCATCATTTCCCGGTTTCGGAAAGAGTCTTTCAGTTCCTGTTTCGTCTCGTCGCTGATTCTGATAAAGCACGAGTTCATCGTGAGCGTCATAACCGCCAATACTGGCACGATAGCGATATGTTTTATGATCTTCATGGGGTAATCTATTTATTGTCAAACAGTTCTTTAGGGTTGAGGCTGAGCAGCTCCATCTTTCTGATCACGACCGGGAGTTCAGTTTCGAGAAATTCCTTCCTGGAGTTCTCGAGGACGATTTCCCTTGCCTCGGCGGTGATGAAGTAGCCGATTCCGCGCTTGTTGTAGATGACTCCTTCCATAGTCAGTTTCTCGTAAGTGCGCATCACGGTGTTTGGATTGACGCCGATCGACGCGCCATACTCTCTGACGGAAGGAATCCTGTCCTCCGGCTTCAGGTCGCCGGAAAGAATCCTCTCGCAGATCGTATCCCTGATCTGGAGATATATTGCTTTATTCTGATTGAATTCCATGGCTTAAGTATATTAATGCTGAATATTCTTGACCCTGAACCATGACCAGATTCCCAGGCCTATCACGATAACGGCGAGCTCGATATTGCCCCAAACATTAATCCAGGTGTCGATGCCGGTGATATGGTCCATCATCCATGTACGCATCCTTTCCCCGAATACGTCAAGGTCGATGTGGGAGAATATGAGCGCTGAGAGCGCGAAGATTATCATGAAAACCACGAAGAGTGAGAGGATTGTCCTCGAGACTTTGGCTTTCTTGAATATAAGGGCGCCGAGCAGGAACACCGACGCTGTCTGAAGGACAGAGGAAGCAAGCCACCATGAGCCGTAGCCCCAGATCCTGACTTCTCCGTCTGTGTTATTGTTTGAAATCGTGCCCAGCCAGGCTGAGACCAACGATTCTCCGCATCCTTTGTCAGCGAGGCAGATGATCCAATCGCAAAACAGGTATCCGACGAAGAAGATGATCGGGATAATGACCAAAGTGATGAGCATCATCGAGAGATACTTCTCAAGCCTGGAGGCTGGAAGCTCGATCCAAGCGGAGCCTTTTGCCTTCTCGGTTATGAAGCCATAAGCCTTTGAGGGATAGAAAACCATAAAGAGAATCGTCACAATAGCGAAGGCGCTTGCCCTTGTCGCGATAGAGGGATGACCCACATGGAAATCGGAGAATCCGCTTGAGAATCCATTGCCCAGTACTGAAAAGAATAACCACAAGAAGTAGTATATGACAGGAAATAACACCCAGATGGTCATGAAAGCCCTGTTCTCGCTCCAACGAGACTTCAGGTCAAATGCCAGATATTTGCCGAAACGGCTTGGATTGAATGTGTTGCTCATGACAGATCCTCCTATTTCTTAAACATATCTTTGATCAGGTCCTTATGGGAATGGACCGCGTTGAATAGAGCCTCGATATTGACTTTGCTATCTTCCCCGTCCGGATTGGGGCATACCTGGAGGAAGCCTCCTGGAAGAAGCTCACGGTAAAGGGCATCTTCCCTGATGGTGGTCCCGTAGTCAAAATAGAGTTTGGATGTGATCTCTTCGACGGACGCGTTCAGAAGGACATCACGCTTGTCAAGGATGATCACCGGGTCGATAATGTTCTCGAGATCCCTGACCTGGTGGGTGGAGATCACGATTGTGCAGTCTTCCGGGGTGTATTTCATGATGGCCGCCCTGAATTGGGACTTTGACGGGATGTCCAAGCCGTTGGTGGGCTCATCCATGAACAGGTATTTAGCTCCGGTCGCCAAAGCGAAGGAGATGTAGGTCTTCTTGAGCTGTCCGGCGGACATCTGGCTCATCTTCTGGTCAGGGTCCACTTCGAATTCCCTCATTATCTCCGTGAATTTCGCGTTGTCGAAAAGAGGCCAGAAACAGCCTCTCTCCTTGGCGTAGTCAGCTGCTTTCATAGGGATGGGAGCGACTTCGTCAGGAAGATAATACTGTTTCTCCAGCAGGGAAGGGGTCCTGTCGAAAGGAATCTCCCCATCAGTCACGATACTGCCTTCTCCGACTTTCTTAAGGCCGCAGAGCAAGGTCAGCAAGGTCGTTTTCCCGACACCGTTCTCTCCCAGAAGGCCATAGATGCGGCCTTCCTCAAGAGAAGTGGTGATATTGTCCAACACGGGCGTTTTCCCGTAGCTGAAAACAAGGTTTTTGATCTCAATCATATATTTGCGATTTTAGTGTATTAGTTTATTAGTACACCGCAAAGATACGAATGAAATCTAATATTCCAAATTTTTCTTTATTTTTTTTTCAAATTTTTTTCTCTCCACTCCGAAGGGGAGAGTCCGGTTAAGGATTTGAATTGGTGCCTGAAGTCAGCCTTGTCGCTAATTCCTAATGATTCTCCAATTTTTGACGCTGGTGTCTCGGGGGAGGAAATAAGCATCCGTTTGGCATCTTCTATCCTCAATTCTTTTCTCCATGAAAGGAACCGCTTGTTGAAAGCCTGGGAACAGTAGAGGTTCAGCTCGTCGCTAGTCACTCCTAGTTCCTCGAGTATTTCATCCATTGAATTGTACTTGATCCGGTATTTGCCCTCAAGTACCCATTTCTCCAGACGCTCCCCGGTGAAGGCCATCTTTTTTCTCAACAGAGCGGCCTCGGCGTTCATCTTCCTCTTCAAATAGATCTGTCGTTTCAGATTGAACCTCAAGTTCAAGATCGGAAGTTTTTCGTTGTTCAAGGTCATATTTTTATAGTTTAGATAATAAATGACATAGCAATTTATAAAAAATCATTTACATTTGCAAAGTTGTATATATTGACGATCATGTTAAGAATTGATGACTTTGCTTCTTTCAGAAAGGTGGCGACACCTTTTTATTATTATGATATAGATCTCTTCCAGCGTACCGTTGACAAGGTGGCTGAGTTGTCCGCCACCACCGGGATCCATGTCCATTATTCATTGAAAGCCAATTCGGACCGCAGGTTGAATGACATCATCAGTTCCAGAGGTATCGGAGCTGATTGCGTTAGCGGTGATGAGATTGATTTCGCCGTCAGCTGCGGTTACGACCCGAAGAAAATCTTTTTCGCCGGAGTCGCTAAGTCAGACAAAGAGATATGCCAGGCCTTCCAGGTCGGAATCGGAGCTTTCGTCGTCGAGTCTCTCGAGGAGATCGCTATTGTCAGCGACATCGCCCGCAGGCTCGGACGCAAGGCTCCAATGAGCCTTAGGATCAATCCCAATATCGATCCTCACACCCACCATTATATCACCACCGGGCTTTATGAGGATAAGTTCGGAATCTCCGACAGGAGCTTCGATGAGGCTGTCGCCATGGTCAAGGATAATCCTTATATTGACTTCTACGGCCTCCAGTTCCACATCGGTTCCCAGATTCTGGAGGTGGATAGTGTCGTCAAACTGGAGTGCGAGAAAGTCAATCACATAGTCAGCCGTTTTGAGGAAACCGGCCTGGTCGTTAAGAATATCGACCTTGGCGGAGGTCTTGGAATTGACTATGATGATCCTGACGGAAACCCGATTCCGGATTTCGAATGCTGGTTCAAGACCATCAACGACAATCTGAAGCATCGTCTTGACCAGGAAGTCCACATCGAGCCGGGACGTTCCCTAGTTGCCCAGTCGGGTTCCCTGATCACGGAGGTCCTCTATGTCAAGCGCGGAGAAAACAAGCGTTTCCTCATGGTAGACGCCGGAATGAATGACCTGATCCGTCCCGCTCTTTACGGGGCTTATCATAAGATCGAGAACCTTACCGCCCATTATGATGACGGTGACAGTCGAGAGACCAGGGTGTATGATGTAGTGGGTCCTGTTTGTGAGTCAGCGGACTGCTTCGGGAAAGAGCGTTCCCTGGCCAAGAGCCGTAGGGGAGACCGGATCGCGATCAGGAGCGCGGGAGCCTATGGCCAAGTCATGGCATCGCATTACAACATGCGTCCTATAGCCCCGTCAGTCTATTCAGACAGGGTCGCGGAGGCTCCCAAGCGGAAGGACTATTTCGCTAGCGTGGATTAATTATCTCCTCATCCCCCTCATTCTCTGGGCGAGGTTGCCTGTCAAGGCTCCTTTCATCATCTTCCTGGTGGCGTCAAACTGCTTCAGGAGCTTGTTGACTTCAGCCACATTTGTGCCGCTGCCATCAGCGATCCTCTTGCGGCGGCTGCCGTTGATGATGTCAGGATTGTCCCTCTCGGCGGGGGTCATTGACATGATGATAGCCTCTATGCCCTTGAAAGCCGTATCATCGTCTATGTCGACATCCTTGAGCATCTTCCCGACTCCCGGGATCATGGCGGCCAGATCCTTGATGTTACCCATCTTCTTGACCTGCTGGATCTGGTTGTAGAAATCCATGAGGCCGAACTTGTCCTTGGCCAGTTTCTTACGTGTCTCACGGGCTTGCTTCTCATCGAATTGCTCCTGGGCTTTCTCTACGAGGGAGACCACGTCGCCCATTCCGAGAATCCTGTCAGCAATACGGTCGGGATGGAACACATCCATCGCCTCCATCTTCTCGCCCGAGGATATGAATTTGATAGGCTTGCCGGTGACGTATTTGATGGAAAGAGCCGCACCACCTCTGGTGTCACCATCCATCTTCGTGAGGACAACTCCGTCAAAATCAAGACGTTCGTTGAATACTTTAGCGGTCTCAACGGCATCCTGACCAGTCATTGCGTCGACGACGAACAGGGATTCCGTAGGCTGGACCGCTTTATGGAGGGCGGATATCTCATCCATCAGCTCCTGGTCGACCGCCAGACGTCCGGCCGTATCTATGATGACCACCGGATACCCTTCTGACTTAGCCTTGGCGATTGCTCCTTTTGCGATCTTGATAGGATCTTTTTCGCCATCCTCGGTGTAAACCTCGACCCCGATCTGGCTTCCAAGTACCTTCAACTGCTCGATAGCGGCCGGACGGAACGTGTCGCATGCGGCGAGAAGGACCTTCATCCCCCGCTTGCTCTTAATGTTGTTCGCCAGCTTGGCGGAGAAGGTAGTCTTACCGGAACCGTTCAGACCGGCGATAAGAACCACTCCAGGGTTACCCTTTATGTTGATATCCATGGATTGGCTGCCCATGAACTCGGCCAGCTCGTCATGGACGATCTTGACCATCATCTGCTGAGGCTTCACTGCGGTGAGCACGTTCTGGCCCATCGCCTTGACCTTGACCCTGTCGCAGAATTCCTTGGCGACCTTATAGCTTACATCGGCGTCGAGCAGAGCCCTGCGGATGTCCTTAAGTGTCTCAGCGACATTGATTTCGGTGATCCTTCCTTCGCCCCTCAAAATTTTGAAGGACCGTTCTAACCTTTCCTGTAAGTTCTCGAACATATCGGGTATTCTTTATTATCTTTTTATGGAGACGCAAATATACTAAATGTTTTCGTTTATCGGACGATGGAGGGAGGCCGCAAGGGCTTTAGCCCGTCTCTCAAGTTCAGGCAATTCGGTTTCCGGAAGAGCCCAGTCCACGAAACGTGACCAGAGATAACCGATCGCCTGAGCGGAAGGATGAGTCATGTCCGGGGCGTAGAAGCGGTAATCCCTCAGCTCATCCATGAATATCTCGTAGGCCGGGAAATAGTCAGTCCTGTCAGGGATAGCCTGGCAGACCTCGTCTATCGCCAAAAGTAAAGTGCTCTTGCTCAACTGGTTCCCATGGGCACCGTCCTTCAGGTGGCGGATAGGGGAGACTGTGAATATGAATTCTTTATCCGGGAAACGGCTGACCAAATTCTTAAGTAGCATGGCAGTCTCCTTGACACTGAGTCTTCTCCTCCTGAATTCTTTAGCGTCGATCTTGAGGCAGTTCGAAACAATTTCTCCAGATCCGATATGCTCGAAACACCAAGCGGTGCCGAGGGTTACGATAACCTTTTTTGAGAGTGTCCAAGCTTCCGAGGCCTCAGCCAGGGCTTTGTTGGCATGCTCCAGAAACTCTTCTTGTGTCGGCCTGGCGAAAGTAGTGTTGTGGCTGAAAGAGCAGACCAGTCCTGATCCCGCCCCCATCTGAACGCATTCTTTACCGCTGAAAGGCACAGCTGACGCCAAACGTGCCGCGGAGTTGCTTATCGAGACTGGATTGTAAAGCGTTCCGAAAGGGTTGACAAGGATGTCGAATCCGAGACTGGACATCTTCCCTCCGATGTTGTCGGCGAAGCAGCTTCCCAGGGCGATGATTTTGTCTGCCAGTGAGATGCTTATCTTGCTCCTCCCGGATTGTACAGGAGTTTGAAGTTTCATTTCTTCCATGTCGCTAAATTACGAAAAAATACTATTTTTGTAATTATGAGAAAATTATCATTTATTGTGGCGGTATTAGCCATCACAACCATTTCCTGCTCCGGCCCCAAGGATGGGAACTATTCAATCACACTTTTGACCACGAATGATGTCCATGGCACCTTCTTCGACTCCACTTATGTAGGAGGCAATGTGAAGAAGTCGCTTTATGGGGTCAAATATGTCGTGGACAGCATCCGGACGGTAGAAGGCCCGGAGAATGTGTTGTTAGTTGACGCCGGAGATATCGTCCAGGGAGATAACGCCGCATATTATTTCAACTATGTCGACACTCTTACTCCTCATATTTATCCCCGCATGGCCAAGTATATGGGATACGACGCCGTTGTCCTGGGCAACCATGACATAGAGGCCGGTCATCCCGTTTATGACAGGCTTGTGAAGGAGATGAAGGCGGAGGGGATACCTCTCCTGGCCGGTAATGCTGTGCGTAACGATAACGGGCAGAGATATTTCCCTATCTATACGATTGTGAAACGCCATGGCCTTAAGATAGCCATTCTCGGATATGACAACGCCAATATCGCCGGATGGCTTCCCGAGAGGCTGTGGAGCGGAATGAAGTTCCAGAGCCTGATACCGCTTGTCCAGCAGGATGTCGATATGGTAGTCGCCAAGGAGAAACCTCACCTTGTCATAGTAGCGGTACATACGGCTACAGGTGATGGAGATGGTAAAGCGCTTGAGAGCCAGGGACTTGACCTGATGAAGACCCTCCATGGGGTAGATTTTCTGGTATGCTCCCACGACCATCGACCCAGAGTTGTTGAGAGCGACACTCTATGCCTTATCAATTCCGGTAGCCACAGCCGGTTCGTCGGACATGGAAAGATAGAGTTCACGGTTAATAAAGGTAAGATCGTGGGCAAGAAGTTGTCTGCTGACCTCCTGCCTGTGGACCAACGCAAGATCGATCAAGAGATGGCTGCCAAGTTCCACGATGACTTTGTCGCTGTGAAGAAGTTCACCACCACTAAAGTGGGAGATTTGAAGGTGGATCTGCTCACCAGGGATGCCTACGTCGGTATGAGCCCGTACCTGAACCTCATCCACACCCTCTCTCTTGAGAATACCCCGGCCCAGATTTCTTTCGCCGCCCCGTTGACATTCAATGGCACGGTAAAGGCCGGGACGCTGGTATATAACGACCTTTTCACAGTCTATCCTTTCGAGAACCAGATGTATGTGATCAAGATGACCGGGAAGGAGATAAAAGACTACCTTGAGGCGTCTTATGACCTCTGGATCAACACTATATCCAAGCCCACAGACCATGTCCTCAATATAGCCCCCAGATCTGACGCAAGGACTGGGGCCCAGTCTTGGTCTTTCGTGGAACGATCTTACAACTTCGATTCAGCAGGTGGCTTGATCTATACCGTTGATGTCCGGAAACCGCGTGGCGAAAGGGTCGATATTGAGTCATTGGCCGGAGGGGAGCCTTTCGATCCGGCGAAAACCTATAATGTCGCCTTGACCTCATATAGGGCCAGCGGTGGCGGTGGCTTGATGGCAAAGGCCGGGGTTGACACCGGAAAGATAGAGGAAAGAATCGTCGAGATTTATCCCGAGTTCAGGAAAATCCTATATGACTATCTGCTCGAGAAGGGGAGCATAGATCCAGAAGTTTTAGGGGACTCGAAGTTGATCGGCAGCTGGAGATTTGTCCCTGAGGATATCGCTGGGCCTGCCCTCCAAAGGGATATGGAACTGGTCTTCCCTAAGAGATAGACTCAGACTTTGGTGCCCTGGGTCATGGCCCGGTATTCGGCAGGAGTTCTTCCGGTCATGTGCCGGAACGCCGTGAAGAAATAGTCATGATTGTTGTAGCCTACCCGGTAGGCTACTTCTTTTATGCTCAGTGAGGTGTTGGTCAGCAGTTCCTTCGCCTTGCCCATCCTTACCTCGCTGATGTAGCGGGCGGGGGAGAATCCGGTATATTCCTTAAATGTCTTCCTGAAAGAGGAATAGCTTATACAGAGCCGTGAAGCGATATCCTCAGGAGAGATATCCGCGAAGCTGTCCTGGATCATAACCTTGGCCTGGCTTATCTTCTTGGCGGTGTCCGATTCCTCAAACTGGGAGTTCCTGTCATAGAAATAAGCGAGACTTAGCAGCCGGCCAACAATCCCCGCCAGAAGCTGCTGGAAGCCGGATTTTTGCTTGACCGCGGCCGTGATAGCCTCGTTATATAAGGCTACGATATCCTCGTGGATATTGACTTTGAACACCGGCCTGTCTTTGGAAAAGAATTTCTTCTCGATGAGGTTGTCCATGAAATGGCCGTTGAATCCGATCCAGTACTCTTTCCAACCTGTTTGCTTGTCGGGATGGTAGGAATGCCATTCCCCGGGGAACAGAAGGAACATCATCCCGCTCTCAACTTGGATGGACTTGCTCCTGCCAAGAGTCTCGCAAGAGAACCTGCCTTTCCCTTCGGTGATATATAGGAGTTGATATTCTTCCAGAACCCTGCCGCTGCCCACCGTGAACACATATCTTGAGGGATGGTTTCTTGGGGGATAACTCATCCCCGGAGCGATCTCCTGGAAACCTGCGGAGTTCACGGCCGTGCCCCATTGGAGGTCGACCGGATTCACTGCCAAATATTTGAGGTGGACCGATTCCATAATTCGCTACCTTTTGCAAATATATGAAAAAAATAGGATCAAAAATCCAAGTTGTAATGTCAGAATCTTCAGCGCTGGAGATTATAAAAAAAGGGAAATTTGTAAAAGACACTTTATACCACATAATATGAATTTCCTGGCTTTTGATCTCGGTGCCACCAGCGGAAGGGCCATTCTCGGAACAGTCGAGAATGGCAAGCTGTCATCCGAAGAAGTTTATCGTTTTCCTAATGCCGTCAAAGAGGACGGTGGCAAGTATTTCTGGGATATCTATTCGCTGTTCGACCATTTCAAGGCAGCCTTGAAGAAGGTGGCCGGAATGGGCGTGAAGATCGCATCCATAGGTATTGACACCTGGGGAGTTGATTTCGGCTGTGTCGGTCCTGACGGGACGATTCTCGGACTCCCTCGCGCCTACCGCGACCCTTACACTGACGGTATCCCCGAGGAGGTCTTCAAGATCATCCCCAAAGCGGAATTGTACAAGGTGACGGGTACCCAGATAATGAACTTTAACACAATCTTCCAGATTTACGCCCAGCACAAGGATCCAGAGTCTCCGATCCATAATGCCGCGGAGATCCTTTTTATGCCCGATCTTCTGGCTTATATGCTTACTGGTGAGAGAGTTTGCGAGTACACCGACGCTTCCACATCCGGAATCATCGATCCCCGCACAAGGGACTTCGACAGGACTCTGCTTGAGCGTCTTGGGATTAATCCGATGATTCTCAGGCCGATTGTCCAGCCCGGAACGAAGGTCGGTATTCTGAAACAAGAGATATGCAATGAGACCGGTATGGACGCGGTTCCTGTGATCGCGGTGGCTGGCCATGACACGGCTTCCGCTATCGCGGCCGTCCCCGCCGCCGACGAGCATTTCGCTTATCTGAGCAGCGGAACCTGGAGCCTGATGGGCATCGAGTCTCCGGTTCCAATCATAGACGACAAGTCGTATGAATACAATGTCACCAACGAGGGAGGTATAGAAGGGACGACAAGATTCCTTAAGAATATCACCGGAATGTGGCTCCTTGAGCAAAGTCGCAAGACTTGGGCAGCGGAGGGACGAGAGTACAATTACGCGCAGATTGAGGCGATGGGTCGGGAAGCGATTGATTTCCCGTCGGTTATTGATCCGGATGATCCTCGTTTCGCCGCTCCTAAGGACATGGATGCCGAGATTAAGGCCGCCTTGGCCGAGTCTGGCCAGCAGGTTCCCGTGAATGACGCCCAGATGATCAGCTGCATCTATCACAGCCTCACCAAGAAATACAAGGATGTGATCGCCATGCTCCAGAGTTTCGCGTCCTTCACGATTGACAAACTCCATGTCATTGGAGGTGGCTCGGCCAACAAACTTGTGAGCCAGCTGACCGCAGACACTTTGGGAATTCCTGTAATTGCGGGACCTGTTGAGGGTACCGCCATCGGAAATATCATGATGCAGGCTAAGGTGGCCGGTCTGGTGAAAGACCGTTGGGAGATGCGCCGCATCATTGGAAACTCCATTGAGACAAAGACTTATATTCCAAACAATTAATATTCAAAAATATGAACGAGCAAAAAATCATTCAGGCCTATGAGATGGCCAAAGAGCGCTACGCCGCTATCGGAGTAGACACCGACAAGGCTATCGAGCAGCTTGAGAAACAGCAGATTTCCCTGCACTGCTGGCAGACTGACGATGTGATGGGCTTCGAGAGCGCCGCCGGTCTTTCCGGAGGTATCCAGACCACCGGAAACTATCCCGGACGCGCCAGGAACATAGATGAAGTCCGCGCTGACCTAGAGTTCGTCAAGACTCTCCTCGCTGGTAACCACCGTGTGAACCTCCATGAGATTTACGGAGACTTCGGCGGCAAGTTCGTCGATCGCGACCAGGTGGGTGTCGAGCAATTCCAAAGCTGGATCGAGTGGGCTAAGGCCAATAACTTCAAGCTTGACTTCAACTCCACATCTTTCGGACATCCTAAGAGCGGAGACCTCAGTCTCGCCAACCCCGATCCTGCCATCCGCGAATTCTGGATTGAGCACACAAAGCGCTGCCGCCGTATCGCTGACGCCATGGGTAAGGCGCAGGATGATCCTTGTATCATGAACATCTGGGTCCATGATGGCCAGAAGGACTACACAGTCAACCGTAAGAAATACCGCGAGATTCTCGCCGCCTCCCTTGACGAGATTCTCAAGGAGGACCTCCCAAGTATGAAGAGTTGCGTTGAGGCCAAGCTGTTCGGCATTGGCCTTGAAAGCTACACAGTCGGCTCAATGGACTTCTTCGAGGGCTACTGCGCTTCCCGCAACGTGATATATACCCTCGACACTGGTCACTATGAGCCCACCGAGAATGTGGCGGATAAGGTATCCTCCCTGCTCCTCTATGTTCCTGAGCTGATGCTCCATGTTAGCCGTCCTGTCCGTTGGGATTCCGACCATGTGACCATCATGAACGACATGACTTTGGACTTCTTCAAGGAGCTCGTCCGCGCCGATGCTCTCCACCGCGCGCACGTCGGTCTGGACTATTTCGACGCTTCAATCAACAGGATCGGCGCTTATATTATCGGTACCCGCGCCACCCAGAAGTGCATCCTGAGCGCTCTGCTCGAGCCTCTTGCCAAGCTGCGTGAGTACGAGGCAGAAGGCAAAGGATTCCAGAAGCTCGCCCTCCTTGAGGAGGCCAAGACCCTTCCTTTCGGTGCCGTGTTCGATTACTTCAACTGCAAGAACGGCGTTCCTGTCGGAGAAGAGTTCATCCCGTGCATCGAGAAGTACGAGAAGGAAGTCACTTCAAAGAGGTAAGAAGAGATTCTATGGATTGGATGAGGATGTGGATCACCTTGATGTGAATCTCCTGAATCCTGTCCGAATGAGGCGCGTCAGGCGCCGCTACGACAACATCGGCAAGTTCCGCGAGGAACTTGCCTTTTTTTGATGTCATGGCGACCACTTTCATACCGAGGCGCCGGGCAGCTTCGGCAGCCTTAAGAATATTCTTTGAAGAGCCGCTGGTGCTGATTGCGAGAAGGATGTCACCAGTCTTGCCGAAGGCTTCAACCCATCTTGAGAAAATATCCTCGAAAGAGTAGTCGTTTCCAACGCAGGTGATGTAAGCGGGGTCATTTATGGCCATCGCGGGCATCGGCCTGCGGTCGTCGCGGAATCGGCCGGTAAGCTCCTCCGCGAAATGAGTGGCGTCACAAAGGGAACCGCCGTTGCCGCAACTGATTATCTTACCTCCTTGTGTCAGACAAGTCGCCATCAGATTAGCGGCTTCCATGATGGAAGGTGCGGTCAATGGGTCGTTTATGAAAGCGTCCAGCTCGGACTTGGCTTCAGCCAGACCGTCCGTAATGATATTCCTCAGTTCGTCCATCTCTACTCAATTCAATTATAAGCTTGCGGCGATAGAGAGGGCGGCATAGTCACCGATTGACTCGCCAAGAGCGGCGGGGACAACCTCACAAACGGCTCTTGAGAGTGGAAGCGCTTCTTTCTCAATGACTTTCTCCATCAGTGGTTTGAATATGTCCTCGTTACGGGCGTAGATGCTCCCGATCACTATCATCTCCGGGTTGAGTATGTCGATGACCACGGAAAGGCCTGTCCCAAGGTGGCAGGCGGAGATTTCATACACCTTTTTTGCCAGCGGATCACCTCCCCGCAATGCCTCAGCGACCTTTTTCGCCGTTATTCCGGAAAGATCGCCACCTGGACACCAAGTCACTTCCCGGCCCATCTGCAGCTCTTCCTTGGCAAGATCCCTGGCAAGCTGTTCAATTCCGCTTCCGCTGCAGAAACCCTCGAATGAGCCGGCTTTGCCATAGCCCACGGGACCGAAGTTCTCCAGCCTGATATGACCAAGCTCCCCAGCGTTGTCATTTGTCCCGGCATAGAGTTTCCCGTCGATAATCAGCCCTGCTCCCAGTCCTGTGCCGAAGGTCATGAAAACCATGTTCCTGGTGCCTTTCCCGGCTCCGAACTTCCATTCGGCCAGTGCGCAGGCGTTGGCATCATTATGGACGGCTGCTTTGGTGTGGAACTCTTCCGAGAGGATATCCACAATCGGAATATTATCCCATCCGGGAAGATTCGGGGGCGACATGATCACCCCTGTCTTACTGTCCAGCGGCCCGCCGCAGCTGATTCCTATCGCTGCTATATCACTTTCTTCCAGGTTGTTCCGTTTTAGAATATCTCTTATGGAAGACTTGATATTCCGTATTGTGTCCTCGACCTCTGTCGTCGGGCAAGAGATCTTGTCTCTTATCTCGAGGTCATCTCCGGCTGGTTTCCCAAGGGCCACGGCGCATTTCGTGCCGCCAATGTCTACCCCGACCAGAGTGGAATAGCTGATGGATTCAGGCATAGTCTTGTGTGGTTTTGGTTGATAAACTTACGCATTTTTTTCAAATATTCTTATATTGTGGCAACAAAACCACATAACCATGTCAATTTCCAGAAGAGACTTCTTTAAGAAGAGTTTTGCGGCGGGCGCCGGAGTCGCCGCCGCCAGCATGATAGGCCCGCTTGTCCCTGAGGTAGATGCAAAGAAGGCAGGAAAGCTGTTTGGCAAGGCCAAACGTGTGATAATCATGACCTTCGATGGGATCAGGGTTGATGGTCTTTTGCAGGCCAAGACCCCGAATATAGATATGCTGATGGAGAGCGGCTCGGTATCACTCGCGACCCGTGACGTCATGCCTTCCGTGACTCTTCCGAACTACACCAGCCATCTTTTAGGTGCGGGACCGGAGGTCCATGGTGTGGCCGACAATGGCTGGAAGGTTGACAAATACAAGCTCCAGGCTGTTGAGACGGATGCTGACGGTTATTTCCCCTCAGTTTTCAAAGTCTTGAAAGACAATGTCCCTGGTATCAAGACGGCGTATTATTGGAACTGGTTGCCTCTGATAAACTCTATTAACCAGAAGTACTTGGATGACAAACTTTCCGCCTCAGACGAGGGGTATCCGGAACTCTATGACCGGGCAATGGAATATATCAGCCAACACAAGAAGGACAAATTGTTCATGTTCCTCTATAATGTCCACACGGACCATATAGGCCACACCTACGAGTGGATGTCTCCTGAATATATCAAGTCGATAGAGGAAGGCGATGCCCAGGTTGGCCGCATGATCGATTTCCTGAAGAAGGAGGGACTGTTCGAGGAGACGCATCTGATGTTCATCACCGACCACGGTGGGATAGGGAAGGGTCATGGTGGTGTCAGCCCCGAGGAAATGATTGTGCCATGGATTATTAAAGGCCCCGGCATCAAGAAAGGATTCTCAATTACCGAGGCCAATAATACTGTCAACACCGCCTCCACTGTCCTCCATCTTTTTGGTGTGGAGCAACCGTTATGCTGGACCGGAGAGGTCCCGATGTCGATATTCGGCTAATTCTTCAGACCGGTTTATTAGGATTGCCTGAATTTCTCCAGGCCTGATTCGAGGAAGTCTATGAAACCCTCGACACTTAAATTGTACCCTCTGACAGGGACAAGCAATTCTCCCTCAGAATCCAGCAACGCATAGTTGGGCTGGGCGTTGACGTTGAATCTCTCACGGACTATATAGGAATTCACCCTGCCGATGTCTTTGAGGGTTTTGCCCTCAGTTGTCGTGACCCAGTCTTCCTTCTCAAGCTTTGTCTTGTCGTCGTTATATAGGAACACCATGATGTAGTCATTCTTCATGATGTCCTGGACTTTAGGATCCGACCACACTCTCTGCTCCATTTCGCGGCAATTGACGCAGCCGTGGCCGGTGATGTCGACAAAAATAGGCTTCCCAGTGGCTTTGGATGCGGCGATGCCGTCCTCGATAGTGAAATATCCGTTGTAGCCCATCGGGAGACGCAAGTTATATTTCTCGGCAAATCCGGAAGAAGTCGTTCCGTCTGGTGACAACTCCCCTCCGCGGACATTTGTCCGGATAGGGCGGGAAGCGTAGGGAGCGGAGGGGAGGTTGTCACCAGATGTGACAGTCATTGGCGAATCAGCATAGTTCCAGACGATAAAGTCCTGAGTCTCAATTGGTGGCAGGTATCCAGAAAGGGCCTTGAGAGGAGCTCCCCACATTCCGGGAATCATGTAAACCACGAATGAGAAAACCGCTATCGCTAGGGAAAGCCTTGTCACGGAGATGTGTTCCAGAGGAGAGTCATTTTTGAACCTGAGCTTTCCAAGCAAATAGAGACCTAACAGAGAGAATACGACAATCCAGATCGCAAGATAAACTTCCCTGTCGAGAAGGCCCCAATGATAGGTCTGGTCGGCCACACTGAGGAACTTGAATCCGAGCGCCACCTCGATGAATCCCAACACGACCTTCACGCTGTTAAGCCAGGATCCGCTCTTCATCTTCTTGAGGAGAGACGGGAACATGGCTAGAATGGTGAAGGGGAGGGCGAAAGCCACGCTGAAAGCGAGCATGGTGACCATAGGGGTCCAGAACTCACCAGCGGTGGATTTGATCAGAACAGTCCCGACAATAGGCCCGGTACAGGAGAACGAGACAAGGACAAGGGTGAGAGCCATGAAGAATATTCCTCCAAGGCCTCCTTTGCCTGCCTTAGCGTCACTCTTGTTGGCCAGGCTGGAAGGCAGTTCGATCTCGAAAGCTCCGAAGAACGAGGCGGCGAACACCATGAACACTATGAAGAATATGATGTTCGGCAACCAGTGGGTAGCCAGCCAGTTGAATATGTCAGCGGTCACAGCGTTACCTCCGATCAGCCATGTCAAGCCAATGATTATCGAGATAGGCACCGTATACAGCAACACTATGAAAAGTCCGTACATGAAAGCCTTGAAACGACCTTCCGCTGGGCTTTGGGACTGTTTCATGAAGAAGGAGATGGTCATCGGGACCATGGGGAACACGCAGGGTGTGAGGAGCATGGCGAATCCCCAAAGAATCGCCTCGATGATCAGTGCCCACAGGCTACCACTCTCCTTGCCGCTAGCTTCGCCGGAAGACAACTCTTCTCCGCGGACATTTACCCGGCCAGGGCGCGAAGCGTAGGGAGCGGAGGAGAGGTTGTCTTCCGGCAGTGTGGCGCCGAGGGTGGCATGGTTCGGTGCGGCCTGTGCCGCACTTCCGGTGCTGAGCGGGATGCTGAACTCGAAATGCTCGGGGGCGGCGCAGAACTGGTCATTGCACCCGCTCCAGGTCAACTCTCCCTTAACCGTGGCTTCATTGCCTTCAAGCTGGATTCGCTGGGTAAAAACAGCCCTATCGAAGAAAACCTGGTCACCTTGGAAGGTTGACGGCTCGGTGACCTGAGTCAGGACGCCTACAGGAGAATATCCGGCAGGGGAGTCCAGCTCCAGTTCGGTCGGATTGTATTTGTTGTCCGTAGTGTAAATATGCCATCCCGACTCGATTGAGGCGGTGAAAGTGAGCTCATAAAGACCTGATCCCAAGTCTGAGGAGGTCACCTTCCATGTGGCGGTGGCATCAGGCGCTTGCGAGAAAGCGGCGACACTCCAGAGGAGTGTGGCCGCCAGTATCGCGGATATTCTTTTGAAAAAAGTCAACATCGCTATAGGATGCTATCTGGTTTATTTCGCATATGAGACAGACCTGGTCTCACGAATGACGGTGATCTTGACCTGTCCGGGATAAGTCATCTCCTCCTGGATCTTCTGGGCTATGTCAGCGGAGAGCCTGGCGGCCTGATCATCAGTGACTTCATCGGCTCCGACAATAACACGGAGCTCGCGGCCGGCCTGGATGGCGTAACTCTTGGTCACTCCAGGATAGGATGCCGCAAGGTCTTCCATGCCCTTGAGCCTCTTGATATAAGACTCGATAACCTCACGGCGGGCACCAGGACGAGCACCGGAAATGGCGTCACCGATCATCACGATAGGGGATATGATCGAAGTCATCTCGATCTCCTCGTGGTGAGCTCCGATCGCGTTGCAGACATCGGGCTTCTCCTTGTACTGCTCAGCGAGTTTCATACCCAGAAGGGCGTGAGGCAGCTCGGGCTCCTCCTCGGAGACTTTACCGATATCGTGGAGCAGACCTGCCCTCTTGGCTGTCTTGGGGTTAAGGCCAAGCTCTGAGGCCATGATGGCGCAGATATTAGCGACCTCACGGGAGTGCTGGAGAAGGTTCTGTCCGTATGATGAACGGTATTTCATGCGGCCGATCATCCTGACCAGCTCGATGTTAAGTCCATGGATGCCCAGATCGATACAAGTTCTCTTTCCGGTCTCAAGAATCTCATCCTCAAGCTGTTTCTGGACCTTGGCAACAACTTCCTCAATCCTTGCGGGATGGATTCTGCCGTCGACAACCAGCTGATGTAAAGCCAGTCTGGCCACTTCCCTGCGCACCGGGTCGAAAGCTGAAAGAAGGATGGCGTCCGGGGTGTCGTCCACAACGATCTCAACTCCTGTGGCGGCCTCCAAGGCTCTGATGTTACGTCCCTCACGGCCTATGATACGGCCCTTTATCTCATCGTTCTCGATAGGGAAGGTGGTGACCGCGTTCTCGATGGCGGTCTCAGTGGCGGTGCGCTGGATAGTGTTGATAACTATCCTCTTGGCTTCCTTGGAAGCGTTGAGGCGAGCCTCATCCATAGTGTCGTTGATGTAGGCCTGGGCCTCGGTCCTGGCCTCTGCCTTCATGTTCTCCATAAGGATGTTCTTCGCCTCCTGGGCACTCATCCCGGCGATTGTCTCAAGCTGTTTGTTGGCCTGGGCGCTTAGACGGTCATATTCCTCAGCCTTTTTCGCAAGTTTCTCTTGCTGTGCCTGGAGGCTGTTCCTCGCGTTGTCGGCATCGCGCAGTTTCTTTTGCAACTCGCCATTCTGTTGGTTCAAAGTGTTTTCCTTCTGTTTGATCCGGCTCTCGGCCTCGCGCAGTTGGTTATTCTTCTCATTGATGTACTGCTCGTGCTCGCTCTTAAGCTGGAGGAATTTCTCCTTCGCTTGGTGGATCTTGTCATTCTTGATCCCCTCGGCCTCGATTTCGGCCTTCGCGATTATTTCGTTCTTTCGTCCATTAAGAACCATCTTCTGGACGATGATATAAACTCCGATCGCTATCGCTGCCCCTATAAGGGCTCCAATTAGATAAGCTAACATGGTAAAATATATATTGTAATTAACGCCAGCCCGGGAAACCGGCCGGCGTCTATGATATTGAAAAAAAAGCCGTTAGTCACTTGTCTAAAATCTTAATAAATAAGATTTGAGATCCGGTCCGGTTCGGACGTCCACCGTCATACGACTGGCGTACAATCCCCGAAGGTAACCTTGGCCTGTCCTTGCCGTCCTGAGTGTTCTCGGTTCCGCGGAACTTGTTGATTAAAGCACGTGGGACTAACGGCCGTCTTTTTCAATATTCTTAAGGTATGACTCCACGTCTTCCGCAAGCGCGTTCGCCTCCTCTCCAGCATCGGAGAGTTTCTTCTGGTACGTGAGCCTGCTGACAGTCTCATTGAGCGCGACGAAGGAAAGCTTGTCGGAGAGGGATTTATTTGGGAACTTGGCGTCATAGGCGGTCAATTTCTGGTTGATCGCCTCCGCGGCAAGCCTCATGAGCCTCTCCATCTCAGGTGAGGAAGCCACGAGGGGATATTCATTGCCCGCTATCTTTATCTTTATGCTCTGTCCCATTGTCAATTCTCAAGCAAAGAGATGCACTTGTCAATCTCTTTGATCAGCCTCTCGATCTTTTCCTTGGCCGCACCAGGATCACCAGCCGCTCCGAAAGCTTGCGAAAGCTGCAAGTTGTTAACCTGTTGCTCCAGATCGCCGATCTGTTTCCTGCAGGTTTCATTCTCGGCCCGGCTCTCGGCGAGGAGGGACTGGAGTTTCAAGCGCTCCGCCTTCTCCGCCTCGTAGAGAGAGATCAGCTTTTCTATATCTTTTCTTAAGCTTTCAAGCATATCAAATGGGGCCGGTTTTCCCTGCCATCCGCAAATTTAGCAAATATTCTTTATTCGCGCAAAAGTGATAAAATAAGTGTTAAATTCGCGTATTATGACTATAACGATTGAGAATAGGGAGATACCGGTGCTTCTTCTGACGGGATATCTCGGAAGCGGCAAGACTACATTGGTCAACAGGATCCTTTCCAACAAGAAAGGAATCAAGTTCGCAGTGATAGTGAACGACATAGGCGAGGTCAATATCGACGCTGACCTTATCCAGAAAGGTGGAGTCGTGGGACAGACTGACGACAGTCTTGTGCCTTTGCAGAACGGTTGTATCTGCTGCACTTTGAAGATGGATCTGGTGAACCAGATCGACGAATTGTGCAAGATGAACAAGTTCGATTATATAGTGATCGAGGCCAGCGGAATCTGCGAGCCGGCTCCTATCGCCCAAACCATCTGCTCCATCCCCAGGCTTGTCCCTGAATATGCCAGGACGAATACTCCTAAATTGGACGCTATCGTCACGGTGGTCGACGCGTTGAGGATGAAGGACGAGTTCGCCTCCGGTGAGGCTCTCAAGCGGCCGGATATCGAGGAAGACGATTTGGAATCACTTGTCATCCAGCAGATTGAGTTTTGCAACATTGTCCTGCTTAACAAGGCATCCGAAGTCTCGAAAGAAGAGCTGGGAGAACTCCGCGGGATTGTCAAGGCTCTCAATCCGCAGGCTGTGATTTACGAGTGTGATTATGGCGAGGTCGACCTGGACTTGATTCTAGGTACCGGATTGTTTGACTTTGACAAGGTGGCGACATCCGCCGCATGGATCGCGGCCATCGAGGGGGATGAGGAAGAAGAACTCCACAACGAGGAATCGGGCGAGGCTTTGGAATACAACATCAGCACCTATGTCTATTACCGCCGTCCGGCTATGGACATCAACATGCTTGACTATATTGTCTCCAAGAAATGGCCATCCAACATTATCAGGGCTAAGGGCCTTTGCTATTTCGCGGATGAACCGGACAAGTGCTATCTTTTTGAACAGTCCGGTTCCCAGAAATCTATCAAGGAGGCTGGTTTGTGGTTCGCGACTATGCCTGAGGAGCAACTCCAGGAAATGATGCGTAGGGATAAGAACCTTCGTCGTGACTGGGATCCCAAGTATGGTGACCGTATGGAGAAAATCGTGTTTATCGGAAGGAATATTGACCCGCGCCAGATAGACGAATTGATGGACTCTTGCTTGACAGAATGACTATAAAAAAAGGTCTTCGCCTCACGGCGATGACCTTTCCCACTTAATACAAACCTAATTTATGAATAAAACGTAAGATCTTCTATCCATGCGAAGATATATCATTTTCCGGACCACGCAAAACTGATAAAACGTTTATTCGACCAATCGACAACAACTCTCTACATAAAGGAATTAAATTGTTAGATATAATATTAAAAGCCATGCGGATGACACGATTTTTCCTTGCTTTTCTTCTTTTTGTGGCCCTTTCAAACCCAGTCTCGGCCCGCAAAAAGCCCATGATCGGGATCGCTCCCGGATATAATGGAGCCATGACTTCGACCCTTAGCCGGTCTTATACTGACGCCATCCTCCGGGCCGGAGGAATACCCGTGATCCTGCCTCAGGTGGACAACTCAGAGGCCGCCGCTGAGATGGTAAACCAATTTGACGGTATAATGCTCACGGGAGGGGTTGACATAGACCCGATGTATTACGGTGAGTCTGTCTTGAACGAGACCGTTGAGATTGACGCTCATCGGGACACGATTGACATCCTGTACGCTCGAGCCGCCTTGGACGCCAAGGTCCCGATCCTTGCGATATGCAGGGGAGAGCAACTTCTAAATGTAGTGCTGGGAGGTTCCCTATATCAGGATCTGCCCACACAAAAACCAGGTGATATCGCCCATAGGCAAAAGACCGACTCGAAATATCCGACTCATAGCATAGAAGTCGTCGAAGGATCTAAACTGGCTCAGATAATGGGTCGGAAGTCATTGGAGGTCAACACGCTCCACCATCAGGCAGTGAAGATCCCTTCAGATAAGGTCGCTGTCACAGCATATTCTCCTGACGGAGTTGTTGAGGCATATGAGGGGCTGGATAAAAACCAGTGGCTCGTGGCTGTCCAGTTCCATCCGGAGATGCTAGTCAGGGCGGATGACAGCTGGCTGGCCTTATTCAAGGCTTTCGTCAAGGCTTGTCGGTAGATTCAATTGTGATAGTCTTGAGTTCCCGCTCTGGTTGTGGGGCGTTCGCCCTGGCCTGACGCTTCTTCTTGCTGGTGAAGATGCTGTTGGCCAAGTCCTTGAGATCATAGAACTCCTTTTGGTAAGTGACACCCACGCCATTTCTCTGGGTGTTGTCCAGATATGATGTGTAGTCATCTGACGAGTGGGAGAAGAGCTTTAACCTGACCTGCCCGGGTTTGTCCAGTTTGATCTCGATATCCAGGTCACCGACTACCTCACCATCAGAGGTGTTGCCATATTCCCTGTTTCCGACATTTCCGTTCACAATGACCCTGTTGTTGAACAGCTGGGTCGTCACAGCCACATCGAATATGCTCGTTCCGCTCTGGCTGGACTGGTAATTAAGGCCAAAGTCCAAAGGAATGTCCAGCTTTTGCAGAATATTGTTCAGCTGACCGGCCATAATGTCGGCCAGGTTGTTGTAAAGGGTGGACGTGTTGTTGACGATGCCAGACTGTTCCTCGGGCATGAAACCGCCGGAAATCAGCAAGGACAGGAACTGCCTCTGTACCTTGTCCTCTGTGTTGAGAGCGCTCTCGATCCTTGACTTGGTCATGGCATCCACATCAGGGACATCGATCGAGAACGAAAGCTGAGGCTCACGGATTTTCCCGGAGATCCCAATCCCACAGTTCACGATTCTCCTGGCGGATATCGAGGTCGTATCAGCGATCAAGGTGGCGATGGATGCCTTTGTCGAATATACTCCATTGATGTCCAGATCACTGTCCATCACATCTCCATTGAACCTGATTGAGCTTCCTTGCAAGATGGAGAAATCCTTCTGGGCGATATCCATGGCGTTGAAATGGAAATTGCCTGAAGCGAGAGTAAAGTCACCGTTGATAGCGAACAAACCTGTCGAGGGCCGGACTTCTATATCTATGTTGCCCTGCCCCCGGCCATTGAGAGCGTTGCCGGAGGTCCTGTCTATTTCGACAAAGGCCTCGGTCCGCTGGTTGGCCGCGATTTTCAGTCGTATCCCAAAGTCACTCTCATGCTTCTCCACTGACTTCAACTTGTTCATCATCAAGTCATAAGGGTCGATATAGACTGGCTTGTAAGGCTCTTTGAAGGTCAGGAGGTTGGTGTTGGCGTCGCTGGATGAGTTGTCGATAGGGATGTGAATAGCCCCGTTTTTGTCAGTCCTGGCATCGACATCAAGTCTGATGGCGTTGAAAGGCCCTTTAATACTGACATTACCTGATGCGAAAATATTCCCGTATACAGGCTGGCCGGAGCCGCTGTCGAGATTGAGGGCCTCCATCCTGGTCATGGAGATTCCGGTGTCCATCCGGATGTCTTTCAGGCGATTGAAGAGTATTCCTCCGGACATTGTACCCGTCCCATCGAACCGGTCTTTCACTGCCACTCCATCGAGGTGCAAACCGTTGTTATCCAATGTGAAAGGACCGCTGGCGAAGTAGGGGACATTCGTGTAGGCTACCCTAAGCATCACGTTGTCGAACCTGGTGCCTTCCGAGGAGAACGAGAGATCATTGGTCGGACCGCTGATCCGCACCTTCCCGTCCAGACGCCCTCCAATCTCGCTGAAAACCGATACGAGGAATGGGGATATATATGCGGCGTCCATGCCATCCAAGTCAGCCAGTACGTTAAGTGTCTTGTCCTTAGTCGAGTAGCCTCCAGAGACATCGAGAGTCTTTTTCCCGTCAAGCGAGTTCTTGACCAGGAGATTGAGAATGCCGTTCTCATCCATGTCACAGCTCAAATCCAGGCTGCCGACATCCCTGTTCGCCACCATGACGGAGTCGCAACCGATCGACAGGTTGAGACCGGCGTTGCTGTTCCATGGAGAAGTAACTATGGCGCTGCCAGTCGCCAGTCCTTTGATCCCTAGATCCTGTCCGAGTATCTTATTGGCCAGTCCCATGTCGAATTTGACCAGGTCCACGTTGAGGGTGTCGTTCTTGGAAGAAGAGAATCCTCCTCCGACTTTTATGGACTGTCCTCCACTGGCTGCGGTCAGTTTGTCCACTGAGAAATCCTTTCCGGCCAGACTGAAGTTGGACGGACTGATTTTCCATTGTTGCGCGTTGAACCAAATGCTGGACGGAAGTGTCTTACCATCAATGAGAAGCTGACCATCTGATCCGCGGGAGAAATCTCCGGAAAGGAATATGTCTCCCTTATCGGTGAGTTCCGCACGGTTGTCATAAGAGCAACCCAATCCGACGTGGTTGTCATTGGCGTACAAAGTGATCTGGTCATTATTGAGCAACAGCCCGCCAATGGCCAATTCTGACCCGGTCAAAGCGGCGTTCAGACTGCCTCCACGGTTGTCAAAAGCCAGATCAAGGTTGCGGAGATAGTTCTTCTTCATCGCTATCCTGGAAGAGCGGACGGTAGCTTTGAGGTCCCCCTCTCCAGAGACAGTCAGCCTTGCCTTTGTGCTGTCAGCGATATAAAGACCAGGCATCGCGAATGATAAAACATCACGAATGTCGTGGACGTCCAGCCTCACGTCGTATCGGGCTCCGTTCCAGGTTTTTACCGTGTCTTTGCAAAGGATAGGAAGTTCCTTAAGCACAGTGAGTTCCCTCAAGTCTTTGACGATTCCTGTAAACGGCTTGGAGCCGGAGTATGAGATGTCGGCGAAACTTGAGTTGAGGCGGATCCTGTGGAGCCCTTCGCCTGAATGGGATCGAATCCGGACATCTCCGACATCGTATTTCCCAAGGGAGTTCTCCAGTTCGATGTCCAGCACGTCCAAATCTCCGATAACATCCTCTTTCCCCACGGTCATATAGTTGGCGTTTACTCTACCCGCGACCTTGGATACTCCTCGTTTGTCAAGGCCAAGGGCTTGCAGGTCAGCGTATCCGATGTCGGCATAGAACTTATAAAGGCCGTTGCTCGTATTGTCTGATAATGTGAATATTCCCTGGAACAGAAGGTTAAGGTTTGGATCGCTGCAGATAAGACGTCCGTCGAAGGCCTCGTCTGAATATGTTCCGGCGGCCATAATATTGGAATATTCATAATCCAGCGCCTTGAACTTGTCGATCAGGATTGAGTCGATTTTAAGGTCAATGCCTCCTTTCTTCGCCAATGTGGCAGTGACCGCTCCACGCATCGTGGCCTCCCCAATTTTGTCTATTCCGGCGATCGACCCTAAATTCAAAGAATTGGCGGCAAATGATCCGGCGAACACCATGCTTCCTGAATTCTTTATCAGGTCTCTCATCCTTAGATCGGTCTTGATGGAGCCGGAAGCTTTGGTATCCGCTTTTCCGCTAACGGCGAGATTGTTTAGGGTCCCTAAAACATTTCCGTCGAAAGTGATCCTCTCACCAGGAGCGAATTTGCCCAAGGACAATTTCGCTGAGGGGGCGAAACCACCCACGAATTTTCCGAGCCCGTCGGTCGAGAAATCCAGATCCTCCACCCAAAAGTCTAAAACAGTGGTGTTTATGTCCGGCAGTCCCGTGATGCGGCCCTCCGCTTTTCCGCTGACCCCGCTTCCGGTCTCCAAGAACTCAACCCTGTCGATCCCCAGGTCACTGACGGGCCCGTCGACTAAGGCCTTCGCCACGTTGAACCTTACGTTCATTGGTTTTAAAGCCGTAGAGAAGTAGCTGAGACTCTTGAAATCGATTATGCTATTCCGTATGGTTCCTCCAATACTGACCTCATCAAGGAACTCGTTGAAAGAGTAGATGTCATGGTACCTCATGTGGTACTCGTCCATTCGGATGTCCGACCAATCATCGGTCATTTTGAGGTCCTCGACAATGGCCGCACCGCCTCCTACAGTCGTTTTCCCGGATAAAGAGTTGATATGGTAGCCGCTCCTCTCAGTGGCGGAGAGGCGCTCCACCTCACCCTTCATATATCCGTTGGACAGATTGAGGTCCTTGGCTTCAAGGTCATGGACGGTGATATCCAGGTCAGTCCAGTTTATCCCGCCCTCTTCGGAAGGCCTTGGATGTTTGAGATTCACCAATCTGAACCGGAAATCGCTCACCTGCACCTTTTCAGCGTCGAAAAGGCGCCCCATCTCTTTCTTTTCCTTCTCTTTTTCTTTCCCGGACGAGCCGAAGAACCGTTTGATATTGGATCCACGCTCTTCTGATACATATGTGAAGGATGCTCCGCCCACGGAGACTTTGCCTAAGTGCAATCCCTCTTTTTTGAATAAGCCCTTGATTGAGAAGGTCGCCGTGATGGACTGGGCTTTGGCCAGGGTGTCAAGTACTTCTCCTCCCGGAGTGACGGGCGGATTATCATCAATCAGTCTGACATCTTTCAGGATAAGGGCATTGAAAGGCTTGAGATGGACAGAGGAGAACTCGATCTTGCCACCGAATTTGTCCTCAAGTGATCGGGTGACCCTTTTGGCGATAAAAGTCTGGACTGGTGGCATCTGGATCAGAAGCCACACGGCGAACAGCAGTACCGCCATAGTCATGATAATAGACCAGAATATCTTGAGCGCCTTTCTCACAATCTACAAATATACCAAAAAAAGAGATAATTCTTTTGGTATATCACTATAGAAGAGATCCTGTCGGTCGCAGGCTATTTCAGGAAGGCGAAGAAGACGGCAAGCACAAGGCAGCCGAAAGCCACAAGATGATTCCAATGGATGCTCTCACCTTTGAAAACGAGCATCACTATCAATGTGAATACGGTCAGGGATATCGCCTCCTGGATGACCTTCAGTTGAAGAAGGTTGAAGGGGCCGCCGTTGCCTGAGAAACCGATCCGGTTCGCCGGAACGGTTAGGCAATACTCAAAAAACGCTATTCCCCACGAGAACAGGATGACCAAAATGAGAGGCCAACCTGTCGAGATTTTCATCTCGTTGAGTTTAAGATGGCCGTACCATGCGAATGTCATGAACACATTCGAGCAGACCAGCATCAGTATAGTCCAAATCCCACGCATTATCAGTCGCTTTCAGTTTTCGGGCCGCGAAGATAACGCTTTTCTGAGGAAAATGGTTAAAACCCGATTTTTTTCCTTGCCTGCCCGCTGGAAACCAAAGATGACTTATTGGCCTTGATCGAGTTGAAAAGATGAGCCTGAGATATGGGCACATCTGCCAAAGCCGCCATCATGGCAGCCTCGTTGACTATGAAAGCGATGTCTGAAGAGGCGTAATTGGCAGTCAATTTGGCGAGTACATCACAATCGATGTCATTCGCGACAGGCCGGTCTTTTAGGTGCAAAGCGAATATGCGCATCCGAGTGTCCTCATCCGGTGCTGGGATTTCATATTTAAGGTCAATCCTGCCCCTTCTAAGGATTGCTGGATCGATCAGATCCAACCGGTTGGTCGTCGCTATGACGAAGATACCCCTCTTCGCACAGTTATTCAACTGCCCCAGGAACTCATTTATTTCTTCTGGCCGGTGCTCTGCCGCCATCGAACTACGTGAAGGAACGAAGGAATCAAACTCGTCGAAGCATAAAATAGTCGGGGCTTTTCTCTCCGCCTCTTTAAACAAATTGGCGATTTTCCCCTGTGTTCCATGAATATACACACTGCCGAGGTCGGAGCCGTTAACTAGGACGAAATTCAATTGCGACTCTTCCGCGAATTTTTCGGCGAAAAAGGTCTTCCCGCAACCAGGAGGGCCGTAAAGAATCATTCCATTGGGAGGGGTAAGCCGGTATTTCGCGGCTTTTTCCCGATCCCGTAAGATCCAGATCACTCTGTTCGTCAATTCGGCTTTCAACTTATCCATTCCGGCGACATCATCAAAGCCACCACCTTTCTTTTTCTGAATCTGGACTTTGACAGCGGTAATCTTAGTTTGTTGGTCCTGCCCATTCTCTCCCTCCAAGCTATCAACTGTTTCTTTAGTCTCCTGTTCCTGAGTCGGGATGACAGTATCGACCAATATGGCCTTAAAGAAACTCTCGAGATGGATTCTTCTGGCTGGATCAAGCTTGAGCGCCATTGAGATCAGCTCAACGATATTATCAGGAACTCCATTGTTTGATAGGGCGGACAGGTCGAGAGGTTCTTTCCTGGCGTTACGGACCTTCCGTCTTTTGTTTGAATAGGAGTCATCCTTTGATGCCTCGCACGGCCAAGGTTCCTTGCCTGTCAACATGCTGTAGAACACGGCGGCCGCGGAAAAAATGTCACCGCCGTTTTCGAAAATGCCTGTAAGAGATTCAGGTGAGCAATACGAAGGATTCAGGTCTATGACCGGAAAGGGTGGAGTTCCGCTAATGGCTGGATATAAGTGGCCGAGATCGATGATCTTAGGAATATACTGGTCGCGCCCGGCTTCTTCTAAAAGAATATTCCTTGGAGTGATGTCATTATGGTTGAGATGGAGAGAATGGAGATAACGCAACCCATTAAGGATCCCGCACATCATCCCTCTGGCTTCTTGGTACGGGAATATTCTGCCCTCATTCAATAGTTCAGACAGGAGGACTCCATGAAAGAACTCCGTAATCAGGTAGTGATAATTCTTGCCCTCGATCGAAATAGTCCCATCGCTCACATATGAGATGACGTTCTTATGGCTAACGCGCCTACTAAGAGCTATTTCCAGGATTTCTCCCTGATTAATAAGCTTCTCGGGAACTCTATCGTCCTCAAAAAACTTCATGAAATAAGACTTGCCGTGGTCGTCAACCACCCGGTAGGTACTGTTGAATAGTCCTTCCTTTATGAAGTCGCTGACGCGGTAGTCATTGATCCGGAACCCTTCTTCGAGAATCATTTTATACGAGTGTTTGCTTTATCGTTCTCCCAAATATACGTTTTTTTCCCTATTTTTGCTATATGATGCGGAATAAGCTAGATACAGAGGTGCAGTACTTGCCGGGAGTGGGGCCGAAACGAGCTTCGCTGCTCCGGACTGAGCTTGAGGTCGAGACTGTCGGAGACCTTTTGCACACCTACCCTTTCCGCTATATCGATCGCAGTTCTATCCAATTCATCGCTGATGTCCAGTCCGGCAGCGCGCTCGTCCAAATCCTTGCCCAGGTGGTCTCCACCGAACTCACGGGCAAAGGTGCCAAACAGCGCCTCAGCGTTCTGGTGAGGGATTCCAGCGGAGAGATGGAACTAGTTTTCTTTAAAGGGATTAAGTATACTTATGACCGTTTGAAACCAGGTTCCACCTTCCTCTTCTTCGGCAAGCCTTCGGTATTCAACGGCAAGATGAATATGGTACATCCGGAGATAGACAACCCTCCCACCAGTGGGGCTCAGAATTTCTCCGGGGTGCTGACTGGCGTGTATAACTCCACCGACAAACTCAGGAACGGTGGCGTGACAGGCAAGGTGATGAACAAGTTGATGGCGGAGGCTATCGATCTCGCCATCGGGGACGTTCAGGAAACCCTTCCTGACTATATCCTCAGGGAGAAAGGTCTGGTTCCATTGAAATATGCGATCAGGAATATCCATTTCCCGACTGACCAGGCCGCTCTTTCGAAGGCCCAGTACAGGCTGAAATGGGAGGAGCTATTCCTTCTCCAACTATCTCTTTTGAAGCAGAAATATATCCGTTCGAGGGCGGATAACGGTATACCTATGCCCAAGGTCGGGCCGGCCTTCCACGCCTGTTTTAATGCCCTTCCTTACGAGCTGACAGGCGCCCAGAAGAGGGTGATAAAAGAGATCCATGCGGACCTTATGAGCGGCCATCAAATGAACCGCCTGCTGCAGGGCGATGTCGGTTCCGGGAAGACTATGGTGGCTGTCTTGTCGGCTTTGATAGCCGTCGGAAACGGCTACCAGGCTTGCATCATGGCTCCTACCGAGGTGCTTGCCCAGCAGCATTTTGCGAACATAAAGAAGTACTTGGAGCCCACCGGAGTGCGTTGCGAGCTGCTTATAGGCTCCACCACCAAGGCGGAACGACGGCCGATCCATGAAGGCCTCCGGGACGGCTCTGTCGGGATCATAATCGGCACCCACGCCCTCATCGAGGACGATGTCGTCTTCAAAAATCTCGGCCTGGCCATCATTGATGAGCAGCACCGGTTCGGTGTCGAGCAACGATCGAAACTATGGTCAAAAGGTGCTACGGACGCACCTCCGCATGTTCTTGTTATGACAGCGACCCCAATTCCGAGGACCCTTGCGATGACTTTCTACGGCGATTTGGACGTGTCCGTCATTGATGAGATGCCTCCAGGTCGCAAGCCGATCCAGACTATGCTGATAGGGGAGGGTAAGCGCCCGCAGATGTATAATTTCATCCGCAAAGAGATCGCCGCCGGCCGTCAGGTATTCATAGTATATCCTCTTATCTTTGAGAGTGAAAAACTTGATTATCAGAACCTTGAGGCTGGTTACGAGGAGATTGTCCGGCGTTTCCCGATGCCGGATTATAAAGTCGCCATCGTTCATGGCCAGCAGACCAGCGAGGTCAAGAAGTTCAACATGGACGCCTTTGCCGCGGGAAGGGCTAATATCCTTGTCTCCACAACGGTCATTGAGGTAGGAGTCGATGTGCCGAACGCCTCTATTATGGTGATTGAGAATGCCGAGAGATTTGGCTTGGCTCAGCTCCATCAGCTTCGCGGCCGTGTCGGTCGCGGCTCTGAAAAGTCCTATTGTGTGCTGATGCACGGCAACAAGGTCAGTAAGGAGTCCAGAAAGCGGCTGGAGCTGATGTGCGCCACTGAGAATGGCTTTGACCTGGCTGAGGAAGATATGAAGATGAGAGGCCCCGGTGATCTGGAAGGAACCCAGCAGAGCGGTCTCCCAATCTCGCTGAATATAGCTTCCCTGGCCCATGACGGGCAGATTCTTTCGGATGCCAGGAGTTATGCCGAGCATGTCCTCGCCGGCGACCCGACTCTCACGGACCCCGTCAACGCCTCATTGGCGGCCGAGCTCCGCAAGGATAAATATTCAATAAAGGATTACAGCAAAATATCCTGACCTGCCTCCGCTAGCCTCGGATGGTGGCTGTCTTTCTCAGAAAGAATCACATCCTCGGCAGGAATCCTCCAGTCAATCCCAAGATCCGGGTCGTCCCAGGCAATGGCGCCTTCCGCTTCCTTGCAGTAGAAGTTGTCGCATTTATACTGGAACACCGCTTCTTCTGAAAGTACGCTGAAGCCATGGGCCATTCCTCGTGGAAGGAAAAGCTGCCTATGGTTCTCTCCGGTCAGTTCCACGGCCACATGTTTGCCGAAAGTGGGGGAGCCGGGCCTTATGTCGACCGCGACATCAAGTACCGAGCCTCTGACGACTCTGACAAGTTTCGCCTGGCAGTGCTCGCCTTTCTGGAAATGGAGTCCTCGTACGACACCGTAGCTCGACTTGCTCTCGTTGTCCTGCACGAAATCCACATGTCCGACCTGTTCCTCGAAATCCCTGAGATTGAATGATTCGAAGAAATATCCTCTTGGATCTTCGAAGATCCTAGGCTCGAGTATAAATACCCCTTCTATCTCTGTTTTTATGACATTCATGCCCCCGCAAGTCTCAAAAGGTATTGCCCATATTGGTTTTTGGCCATAGGTGCCGCAACCGCTGCCAATTTTGCCGCATCAATCCAACCGTTCCTGAACGCGATCTCTTCGAGGCAGGCCACCTTAAGCCCCTGCCTTTTCTCGATAACCTCAATGTAGTTAGAGGCTTCAGTAAGGGACTCGTGGGTGCCGGTGTCCAGCCATGCGAAGCCCTGGCCGAGTTTCTGGACCTTGAGGATTCCTCTGGAAAGGAAAACCTGGTTGACTGTGGTGATCTCCAACTCGCCACGAGCGGAGGGCTTGATAGTTTTCGCTACCTCTACGACATCATTGGGATAGAAATACAAGCCTGTCACAGCGTAGTTGCTCTTCGGAGCAGAGGGCTTCTCTTCGATACTGAGGCAGTTGCCCTCCGCGTCAAACTCGGCGACTCCATACCTCTGAGGATCACTTACCCAGTAGCCGAATACTGTTGCCTTGCCCTCTTCCTCGGCTGTGGTCACCGCGGCCTTCAATTGTTCCTCGAAGCCTGCCCCGTGGAATATGTTATCTCCGAGAACCAGACATGCGCAGTCGTCACCGATAAAGTCCTCTCCGATTATGAAGGCCTGCGCAAGGCCATCCGGTGAGGGTTGTTCCGCATAAGTGAACTTGACTCCGAAGTCGCTCCCGTCCCCGAGAAGCCTCCTGAAAGCGGGCAAATCAGTCGGGGTTGAGATTATCAGAATATCCCTGATCCCGGCATTCATAAGCACCGAGATAGGGTAGTAAACCATCGGCTTGTCATAAATCGGAAGCATTTGCTTGCTAACCCCCTTGGTGATGGGGTAGAGTCTTGTGCCGCTTCCTCCGGCCAGTACAATTCCTTTCATTATCTTTTTATCCTTTTGATGCATTCCACGAGAGAATCCCTCCAATAAGGGATCGTGATGTCGAATGTCTCTTTAACCTTAGTTTTGTCAAGCACGGAGAATCGTGGTCTCTCGGCCTTTGAGGGATAGTCCTCGGTGTGGCATGGCTTTATGTCACAGGTGGTTCCCCCAATCTCGCATATCGCCTTGGCGAAGTCGTACCAAGAGATGGCTCCCTCATTGCTGAAATGATATATTCCCTGGCGGTCAAGCATATTCTCATCAATCATTTTGAATATGAGTCCGGCCAGGTCTCTGGCGTAAGTCGGAGTGCCGACTTGGTCGAATACGACCTTAAGAGAGTCCCGCTCAGCGGTAAGCTGGAGCATCGTCTTGACGAAATTCTTCCCGAAAGGGGAGTAAAGCCATGCGGTGCGGATGATGATATTCTTGCATCCGGAATCTTCGATCTTCTTCTCACCGAGCAGTTTGGTCGAGCCATATACTCCCAGCGGATGGGTCGGCCAGTCTTCCTTGCAAGGCGTGGTCCTGTCGCCATGGAACACATAATCCGTCGAGATATGAATCAAGACGGCATCTCTCTCGGCCGCCACGGTGGCCAAGGTTCCAACAGCGGTGCTGTTCAGAAGCAAGGCGGTAGCCGAGTCGTCCTCCGCCTTGTCGACATTGGTATAGGCGGCGCAATTGACAATCACGTCGATGTCTTCCGAGTCACAGATAATCCTGACGGCGTCGATGTTGGTTATATCTAAATATACAGTCTCAACGCCGGGAACAGAAGTGACGTCTGTGAAAACATATCTGTCGCGGCCTTTCGCCGCGGCTAAGCGCAGTTCGCTCCCGAGCTGGCCATTAGCTCCAGTGACAAGAATATTCATATTCCCAAAAATAGTCACAAAATTGAAGTCACGCAAAAATTTTAACGTATATTTGTAATCATGTGTAAAGCAAAACCTACTATTTCCCTTTTTACCGACGGCGCCTCCAGCGGCAATCCAGGCCCTGGCGGGTATGGAGTGATATTGCGTTGCGGGAGCTTGGAAAAAGAGATGAGCGGGGGTTTCGCATGCACTACCAACAACAGGATGGAGCTTCTTGCCGTGATTGTGGGACTTGAGGCGATAAAGTGGGAGAAGGCGACCGTTGTGGTTTACAGTGATTCCTCCTATGTTGTCAAAGCTCTCAATGAAGGCTGGCTTCAGAACTGGGAGAGAAAAGGCTGGAAGAAAGTGAAGAATGTCGATCTTTGGCAGAGGTTCCTGGCCGTATACAAGCGTCATAAAGTAACCTTTAATTGGGTGAAGGGACATGCAGGTCATCCGGAGAATGAGCGGTGCGACGCACTCGCTGTCGCGGCTGGTGCTGGAGCTGTTGCGGCAGGAGTCCAGCTTCCTCCTGACGAGGGTTATGAAAAGCTTAAAGTAGAAGAAGATAACATATTGTTATAAAGCACGTTATTATTTAAAAATGACAGACATTTCAAAAAAGAAACTGGTGGTTGGAATCACCCAAGGTGATGGTAACGGAATAGGCTATGAGGTGATTATCAAGTCCCTTGCGGACGCGAGGATCATGGAGTCTTTCACCCCGGTCATCTACGGGTCTTCCAAGATATTCGGCTTCTATAGGAAGCGCATCCACAATCTTGACCAGCAGATGGACATCTATGTTGTCCAGAGCGCCAGGGATGCCAAGCCCAGAAAAATCAATATAGTAAACTGTCTCCCGGACAACACCTATGTCGAACCTGGGCAATCCACTCCCGAGTCTGCCAAGGCGGCCATCACCTCTTTGGAATGGGCGGTCAGAGACATCAAGAACGGAGATATCGACGTGCTTGTCACCGCTCCGATAAACAAGAGGGCTATGGTCAAGGAAGGATTCGGCAACACAGGCCACACGGAGTATCTCCAGAAAGAGTTCGGAGTCAATGATGTGGCCATGTTCATGATCTCTAACCAGTTAAGGATTGGAGTCGTGACCGGGCATATTCCGCTTAAAGATGTTCCCTCGTCAATCAGCATCGATTCGATAGTCGGCAAACTGCGCCTTATGCATGCATCATTGAGACGGGACTTCGGTGTGGTGGAACCAAAGATAGCCGTGCTGGGCCTGAACCCGCATTGCGGCGATGGGGGGCTGCTCGGTGATGAGGAGGAGCGTATAATCCTGCCGGCGGTCAAAGCCGCTAACGCTGAGGGCATTATGGCATTCGGGCCATATTCGCCCGACGGTTATTTCGGCCTTGGACATTACGCCAAGTTCGACGCCACTTTGGCCATGTACCATGACCAGGGTCTGGCTCCTTTCAAGGCTCTCGCTTTCGAGGATGGAGTCAACTTTACCGCAGGCTTGCCGATAGTCAGGACATCTCCTGACCACGGTACGGCTTTCGAGCTGGCTGGAAGGGATGAGGCTGATCCTCACTCGATGATGTCTTCTATTTACGCCGCGATCGACATTTACCGTAACAGGGTGGCGTTCGATGCTGTGCAGGAAGGAAAAATGATAAAATAGAATTATTATGGAATTCGACAGGACAATAATCATAACCGGCGGTGCCGGATTCATCGGAAGCCATGTTGTCAGGCTCTTTGTGAACAAATATCCGGAGTACAAGATAATCAATCTCGACAAGCTCACGTATGCTGGCAATCTAGCCAATCTCAAGGATGTGGAAGGTAAGCCTAATTATCAGTTTGTTAAGGCTGATATATGTGATTATGAGATAGTTAAGGAGATTATTTCAACTAATAATGTAACTGGTATTATCCACCTTGCGGCCGAGAGCCATGTGGACAGGTCGATAGTTGATCCATTCACTTTCGCCCGTACCAATGTGATGGGGACACTTTCCCTTCTCCAGGCCGCCCGTGAATTCTGGGAGCCTCAGGGATGGGCCGGCTGCCGTTTTTACCACATCTCCACAGATGAGGTCTACGGGGCCCTTGAATTGACAAAGCCGGAGGGTGACCCTGGCGCTAAGGAGTGCGGAGGCGGACCTTTCGGAGACGATTTCTTTACCGAGAGCACCAAATACCAGCCACATAGTCCTTACTCCGCCGCTAAGGCTTCCAGCGACCATTTTGTGAGGGCTTATCATGACACATACGGGATGCCGACCCTTGTCACGAATTGCTCCAACAATTACGGGCCGTTCCAGTTCCCGGAGAAGCTTATCCCTTTGTTTATCAATAATATCCGCCACCGTCGTCCGCTTCCGGTCTACGGAAAGGGCGAGAATGTGCGTGACTGGCTCTATGTCGTGGATCACGCCAGGGCGATCGATCTTATATTCCATGAGGGCAAGATAGGGGAGACATATAATATCGGTGGATTCAACGAGTGGAAGAACATCGACCTCATCAAGGTCTTGATAAAGACTACAGACCGGCTTTTGGGCCGTCCAGAGGGCTCAGATGACGATCTCATCACTTTTGTGACCGACCGGAAGGGCCACGACATGCGTTATGCGATTGATTCCACGAAGTTGAAGGAGGAACTCGGTTGGGAGCCGTCTCTACAGTTCGAGGAAGGAATCGAGAAGACGGTCAAATGGTATCTTGAGAACCAGGATTGGCTCGACAATGTCACGTCTGGTGACTATATGAAGTATTACGAACAGATGTACAAATAGGAGATTCCTCCAGGGAAATATAAAATTGGAAGACCGCGGCCAGAAGGCCGCGGTTTTCGCAAGAATTCGTTTGTGCCTGTGGTAAGGATTTCTGGTGGTGGAGAGCGGACTCATCCGGCATTTCTGCTGCCTGACGGCCTTGATCGACACAAGGAATTCCGCTTCGGCGTCCACCAGCCTTTGCCAGTTGGCTTGTTGGATGTACCGCGAAGATAAATATTAATTTTTAATCTCCAAATTATTTTTGCAATTTATTGAAAGAAAAATTTATCTGATATGTATTATATTGCTTATATTAAATTGATTAGATGCGTAAATCTTTATTTAAAGTAATAGATTAAATAACGCAATTTTAGCCCATTTGAGGCGAGACTTGCTTGCTGCCAAGTATCTCCATTGTGTTAGCGATGATGTCGTAACTGGTCTTCTCAGAACCATCCCCGGCTATGTATTTCTGGGTTCGCAGCCTGCCGCACACATAGACTGGGAATCCTTTTTCAATGTCATCGAGCGGTGGTATTCCTTTGTTCCCTTCCCAGGCTGTCACATAGTGCCAGGTGGTCTCGATGACCGGTTCCCCATTCCTGTCCTTGTAAGCGAAATTGGTTGCGACGGAGAAGTGAGCCACACGTGTGCTCCCCACCTTGAGAATGTTGATGTTGCCGACATTCCCTCGGATTTCGATTTTGTTCAGTTGTTCCATAATTCAGTTCATTTGATGGTTTACATCGCGAAATTAAGCGCTCTGCTGGTCTTTCCCGCCACATGGAAAGAAACTATACAACTTTATTTACGTTTCTTTCTCTAAGGCCCTGAAATCGCTTTTTATTTATTCGTTCCCGTATTAATATGATTCCTCCATGATTTTTTTTTCTCATGGGGTATGAGGAATAATCTCCCATACCCCCTTCGTACCCTTGCTTCCCAGCGGATTCTTGTCCATATTGTGCACATGAGTTATGAGGAAGACAATGGAGGGAAGAGATGCCTTGAGTGTGGGGATGTGCTTCCTTATGGACGGAAAGACATGAAATTCTGTTCTTCGTCCTGCAAGAACAAGTGGCACTACCAGAGCCGTTCCTGGGTGGGTGCGCTGAAATTGAGGACCAGGAGTATCCTGGATAAGAATTATTCGATCCTGGAGGCCTTGTTGGAGTCGGGAGTGGCTTCAATAGACATTCCTGACCTTGCGCAGATGGGCTACAATTTCGATTGCGTCACATCCTACCACAAGGTCAGGAACAGGGATGAGTACCGATGCTACGACATCAAGTACTGTATGTCCGCGAGCAGGGTCTTTAAGCTTGAGCGTTGCCCTCCGCCGCCTTCAACTTCCTCGGATCCTTGAACAGAATCATGAACAAGATGCCGACCACAAGGGCGTAAGCCGCGAAGATATACCAGGCTTTTGACCAGCCGGCTGGATCGATGAAGCATCCGCATTTCTCAACCACCCATCCGGCGGCGAGAGTTCCGATTGAGGCTCCCAAACCGTTGGTCATCAACATGAAGAGGCCTTGGGCGCTGGACCTGATGTCAGTGTCGGTGTTCTCATTGACATATAGTGAACCGGAAATGTTGAAGAAATCGAACGCGACTCCGTAGACGATGCAAGACAGCACGAAGAGCAGGACTCCGGGCATGTCAGGGGATCCGGCTCCGAAGAAACCGAAACGGAACACCCATGCGAACATGGCGATCAACATCACATTCTTGATTCCGAATTTCTTCATGAAGAAAGGAATAAGAAGGATGCACAAGGTCTCGGACAGCTGTGAGATGGCTAGAAGAGCGTTGGAGTTCTTGACGGCAAAGGTGTCGGCGAGGGCGGGATCAGCGGCGAAAGAGCCAAGGAAAGTGTTGGCGTAACCGTTAGTGATCTGCAGCGCTGAGCCGAGAAGCATCGAGAAGATGAAGAATATGGCGAACTGGCGGTCCTTGAATAATGTGAAAGCCTTAAGGCCGAGGGCTTCGGTAAGCGACTGGCCGGACTCGCCCTGCTTGATCGGCACAGGAGGCATGGTCAGGGCATATCCGCAAAGAACCAATGAAAGAATTCCGGAGGCGGCGAGCTGGGTGTAGGAGTCCTGCATAGCGACTCCACCGATCTTCACCCAGTTGGAGCATAGCATGCTGATGATGAATCCCACCGTGCCGAACACACGGATCGGAGGGAAGTCCTTGACCGGATCCTTGCCCACTGACTCGAGCGCGTTGTAGGCCACTGAGTTGACCAGCGCGATTGTGGGCATGAAGAAGGCTACGCTGACACTATAGAGGGTGAACAGTGGACCGAAAGCCACGGCGTCACCAGCGTTACGGCAATAGAGTCCGGCGGCGATCATGAACAGGCCGGCCAGCAAATGGCACATGGAGAGAACCTTTTGGGCCTGGATCTTCCTGTCTGCCAATATGCCCATAAGGGTGGGCATGAATATAGACACGATGCCCTGCATCGCGAAGAACCATTTGATCTGGTTGCCCAGCCCTATGTTGCCCAGATAGCGCCCGAGCGATGTGAGGTAAGCGCCCCAGACGGCGAATTCTAGGAAATTCATCAGGATGAGCCTGATGGTGATGGAGTTGTTCTTCATTGATTTATCTGGTTTTAATGTTTGTCTTGGGGTCTATAATCAAACAAAAATAAGAGTTTTTAGCATAAAAAACACTATATTTGAAAGTCAAATCGCAAAGAATGAGGTTCACCAGAATAGCGGCAGATCCAGGAAGTGGGGCAAGAACAGGGGTTTTCACCACCGGGCACGGTGAGGTCAAGACCCCGATTTTCATGCCTGTGGGCACTGTCGGCTCCGTCAAAGGGGTCTATCACAAGGATCTGCTTGGTGACATCGGGGCCGAAATCATCCTCGGTAATACCTACCATCTCTATCTCAGGCCCGGGCTGGATACGCTCCGCGCGGCTGGAGGACTACATAAGTTCGAGTCATGGGACAGGCCGATCCTGACCGACAGTGGCGGATTCCAGGTATTCTCCCTGACACAGATTCGGAAGATCACGGAGGAAGGCTGCCGTTTCCAGTCTCACATAGATGGTTCCCGTCACACTTTCACTCCGGAGAATAACGTTGACACCCAGCGGATCATAGGCTCTGACATCATGATGGCCTTGGACGAGTGCTGTCCGGGTGACGCTGACCTCAGGTACGCGGAGAAGTCGTTGCGATTGACCCAAGGATGGCTGGAGAGGTATTTCAAGCGTTTTTTGGAGACTGAGCCGCTTTACGGCTACGACCAGGTGATGTTTCCGATTATTCAGGGTTGTGTGTATCCCGAGCTCAGGAAGAGGGCGGTCGATCATGCCGTGTCTTTGGTCGGAGACAATCCTGCCGCTGGAGGCTTCGCTATCGGTGGACTTGCTGTCGGAGAGCCCACGGAGAAGATGTACGAGATGCTTGAGCTGGTCTGCCCGCTGCTTCCGCAGGACAAGCCGAGGTATCTGATGGGAGTCGGTACTCCCGCCAATATCCTCGAGGGGATCGCCAGGGGAGTGGACATGTTCGATTGTGTCATGCCTACCCGCAACGGGCGCAACGGGATGCTTTTCACCTGGAACGGGATTATGAATATGCGCAACGCCAAATGGGCTGACGATTTCTCCCCGCTGGATCCCGATGGTACGTCATTTGTTGACAAGCAATACTCCAGGGCATACCTCCACCACCTATTCGTGGCGAAGGAGATGTTCGCCGCGATGGTGGCGAGCGAGCACAACCTTGCCTTCTATCTGGATCTTGTGAGACAGGCCCGGCTCCATATAGAGGCGGGAGATTTCGCCTCGTGGAAAGAGGCGGCAGTCAAGAAAGTAAGCGAGAGGCTATAGGACATGGAACCTGTACTGAAAAGAATAGACAAGTACATCATAAAGAAGTTCATCATGACCTTCTTTATAGCCTTGTTGCTCATAATCGCTATCGTCATAATCTTCGATATCAGTGAGAAGATCAACCATTTCGTAGAGAACAAGGCTCCTTTGAAGGCGATCATTCTGGATTACTACGTCAATTGGGTGCCGTACTTCATGAACATGTTCAGCCCTCTGTTCGTGTTCATCACAGTCATATTTTTCACATCCAGGATGGCGGCTGACAGCGAGATCATCGCGATCCTGTCCTGCGGTGTTAGCTACCGGAGGATGATGCGACCGTACATAATCTCCGCCGCCTTGATCGCTCTCTTGTCCCTCTCGTTGAGCCTTTGGATAATCCCTAGGGCGAATGTGACCAGGGTGAAGTTCGAGTCTACCTATGTCAAGCATCGTAACCCTTTCAGTACCAGTAATGTCCATTATCAGATAGACACCGGGAAATTCGTCTATGTGGAGTCCTTCGGTTCATGGAACAACACTGCCTATGGTTTCACACTGGAGGATATCAAGGATAATAAACTGGTAAGAAAGTTATCTGCGGAGTCTGCCGTATGGGATAGCACAAAGGGCGCTTGGAAGCTCAACAAGTATTTTATCAGGGAGTATACCGAGGGCCTTGAGGACCGGGTTAGGACAGGATCCCGCATCGACACTGTGATCAATTTGACTGTGACTGACTTCTACCGCAACAAGAACACTGTGGAGACCCTTCCGATCGGCCAGCTTAACAGTCTTATCTCACAGCAGAAACTGCGTGGCGACTCCAACGTGATGTATGCGCAGATTGAGAAACACACCCGTTATGCCCTGCCGTTCTCGGCGTTTATCCTCACCATTATGGGCGTCAGTCTGTCTTCCAGGAAGAGGAGAGGAGGAATAGGACTCAACATAGGAATAGGAATAGCCTTGAGCTTCACGTATATATTGTTCCTGAGATTCAGCCAGATGTTCGTCTATTCCGGGGCGATGGCCCCGGCTGTGGCTCTCTGGCTCCCTAACCTTATATTCGGGATAATCGCGGCGTTCCTGTATTCGAGAGCATCCAAATAATAATTATATGGCAACCCAATCCTTAACTCCACTGAAGCGTACGATAGTAGGCGTTCAGTTCATGTTCGTGGCCTTCGGTTCCACGGTGCTTGTACCTTTGCTTGTCGGATTCGACCCGGCTATAGCCCTTCTGGCCGCTGGCCTCGGTACCCTTTTATTCCATGGTGTCACCAAAGGCAAGGTCCCGATTTACTTGGGCAGTAGTTTCGCCTTTATCGCTCCCATCGTAAAGGCGACCGAGCTATATGGAATGCCCGGAATGTTCTGCGGATTGGTAGCCGTTGGTGTAGTCTACCTATTGATGAGCTTGCTGGTCAGATTCTTCGGAATCAGTTTCATCAAGAAACTATTCCCTCCGATCGTGATCGGCCCGGTCATTATGCTTATCGGTCTTTCCCTGGCTGGTACTGGAGTGAATATGGCCAGCCAGAACTGGACCCTCGCCCTTATCTCCTTACTGGTAGCGATCGCTTGTTCGATCTGGGGCAAGGGGCTCATTAAGCTGATTCCAGTCTTTTTCGGTGCTATTGCCGGTTATATCGCCGCGTTGATATTCTTCCGTGGCGGAATGGATTTCTCTCCTTTGGCCGATGCCAAATGGTTCGCCCTGCCTCATTTCACCAAAATGAGTTTCTCATGGCAGGCGATCGTATTCATGGCTCCTGTCGCGATAGCGCCTATAATCGAGCATGTCGGTGACATCTACGCCATCAGCGAGATCGCTGGTGAGGATTACATCAAGGATCCCGGACTGCACCGCACTATGATGGGTGACGGATTGGCTTGTATGCTCGCCGCGTTCCTTGGTGGAGCTCCTGTCACCACTTATTCAGAAGTCACCGGAGCGGTCTCCCTGACCAAGGCCACGGACCCCGCCTGCATGAGAATAGCTGCCATCTCCGCCATTGTGGTGTCGTTGATCGGAAAGGTCGGAGCAGCGATCCAGACCATTCCTCAGGCTGTTTTGGGAGGCATCATGCTGCTTCTTTTCGGAAGCATCGCCGCTGTCGGTATCAACAACCTGATCAAGGCCAAGGTCGACATGAACAAGACCCGTAACCTCATAATCGCCTCCATCATCCTCACGACTGGAATCGGTGGAGCTATCCTGAGCTTCGGCAAGTTCTCTCTCGCTGGAATCGGCCTCGCCTCTATCGTCGGAGTCATACTCAACCTCCTTATCCCCGATAAAGAGAAAGTCTCGGAAAATGCTGAAAGTTAAGATAGTCAACAAGAGCCAGTGGCCTGATCCCTTCTACGCCACCGAAGCTTCGGCCGGAATGGATCTGAGGGCAGATATTCCTGAGCCGATCATTATCAAGCCTCTTGAGCGTGTTCTCGTTCCCACCGGCATATTCATCGAGTTGCCGGTGGGCTATGAGGCCCAGATCCGACCTCGCAGCGGCCTGGCCACGAAAAAAGGCATCACAGTGATTAACTCTCCCGGGACGGTCGATGCCGATTTCCGCGGCGAGCTGCGCACCTCTCTGGTCAACCTTTCAAACGAGCCTTTCGAGCTGGTTCCTGGGGAGAGAATAGCCCAGATGGTTGTCTCCAAGCATGAGAGGGTTGAGTGGGAGGATGTTGAGGTTCTTTCTGAGACAGATAGGGGAGCCGGTGGCTGGGGAAGCACCGGCAATAAGTAGAGTGAGTTGGAAATGATTGATATACAGGGACTTTATTCCTTATTCAAGAAGTGCTCGAAAGTCACCACCGATAGCAGGGCTATAGCGGGAGGTGAGATGTTCTTTGGCCTCAAAGGTGAGAATTTTGATGGTAATGAATATGCTCTCAAAGCTCTTGAGCAGGGTGCGAAGTATGCTGTCGTGAATGCGGATTCCGCGGCCGCTTCTTCTGGCGATGAGCGAGTTATTCCTGTGCCTGACACACTAGAGGCTCTTCAAGCCTTGGCCCGCCATCATCGCGAGAACACCTTTGTGGACGGCCGCAGGCTGACTGTTATCGGCCTAACCGGCACAAATGGAAAGACCACGACCAAGGAACTGATAACCAGGGTTCTGTCCGTCAAATACAATGTGACTGCCACTAAAGGCAACTTGAACAATGACATTGGGGTACCGTTATCGTTGCTAGCTATAGATGGGAACACACAGCTGGCAGTTATCGAAATGGGTGCCAACCATCCGGACGACATCGCCAAGCTAGTGAAGGTCAGCGAGCCTGATTATGGTCTGATCACCAATGTCGGTAGGGCGCATCTGCTCGGTTTCGGGAGTTTTGAAGGCGTGAAAAAGGCCAAAGGTCAGCTTTATGACTATCTTGCCGCCCATGGTGGGAAGGCTTTTGTGAACGCTGATGATTCCGACCTATCCGCGATGGCTGCCGAACGCTGGCCGGACTCCGATATCATTCCGTATGGACTGTCTTTGATGAAGGCGAAGGTCCTTCGTTCAAGTGCGGAGCATCCCTTCCTGAGGATGAAGCTTCCCGAAGGTATATTGGTTGAAACCCATCTAGCTGGCGCCTACAATGCCACAAATATCGTCGCGGCCATAGCGGTTGGTCTCCATTTCGGAATCAGCGTCGAGGAAGCCGTTGAAGCCGTCTCAAGCTATATTCCTAAGAATAATCGCTCCCAGATGGAGAAGACTGAAAGGAATATCCTGATCCAAGATGCCTACAATGCCAATCCGAGCAGTATGGCCGCCGCTTTGGATAATCTCATCCTTGTCGAGGCCGAATGTAAGGGAGCTTTGCTTGGGGATATGAGGGAACTGGGGGAAGAGTCTGAGGCGGAACATCTTAAGGTTCTTAATCAGGTTCTCTCGATGGGCCTTGATCTGGTTTGCCTCGTGGGTGATGAGTTTAAAAAAGCGCTTGCCGCCCGTCCTTCCACAGCCGTGAAATGGTTCGCCTCATCCGAAGATCTTGCCATCTGGTTGAAAGAGAATCCTGTCAGCGGAATGACTATTCTTGTGAAGGGATCGAGGGGGATTCAGATGGAGAAGACCCTTCCTGAATTGTAGGAGAGGGGATCCTTTCGAGGTACTTCCTGATCAACAGGTTTGATAGGCTGCCCAAAAGGTAGCCTATCGTTATTCCTATAAGCGCCCCCACAAGGACATCACCCAGGTAGTGCTTCCCGACAAAAATCCGGCTTATCGAGACAAGGGCGGCCCAAGATAGTATTCCCGCGCGGAAGGCCTTGTAAGAACGCGTCATATCATTGGAGAAACCTAGGATCATGCATACGGCGAATGAGAATGCGTTGGCGGCGTGAGCAGAGAAGAATCCGAAGAAACCGCCCCTCTTCTCAAGCACGTTAAGTCCTCCGTCGAGCATCGGGAAAGAGTAGCATGGACGAAGTCTGGAGACCGAATGCTTCACGAGATTGGAGACTTGGTCGCACATGCCGAAAGCCAAAGCGGCGGACGCGAGTACAATCAGGGCTTTTTTCCAGCCGAGCATCTTGAATAAGAATATCGCGCAGAGGATATATGCTGGAATCCAGAACTTGATGTCCGACATCGTGGTCCAGAAAATGTCACTCCAGGGGGCGCTCCAGCTGTTGATCGCCAGAGTCAGCTCCTGGTCGGTCTGGTGCAGGGTGCCTATGACTGAAGCGCAGACCATAACATGTCCTTGAGCTCTTTAAGTCCTTCTCCGGAGACAGATGAAATGAATATGTGAGGTATGCCCTTTGGAAGGGTAGGCTCTATCTCGGACTCTATCTTCTTGTCGATCAGGTCGCATTTAGTGATTGCCAGAACCCGCTCTTTATCAAGTAGTTCGGGGTTGTATTCCTGAAGCTCGTTAAGGAGGGTCTGGTAGCCGGCGGCGATGTCATCCTCCTCTGCCGCGACCATGAACAGCAGCACGGAATTCCGTTCAATATGCCTTAAGAACCTGATTCCTA
>JAEEGI010001250.1_pt1 | contig 64196 bp, 50 predicted proteins | sample 8958751 | NCBI WGS metagenome assembly JAEEGI01 (sample SAMN16246545, study PRJNA631951) | gut metagenome | biome: gut microbiome; feature: rumen; material: KS-attached | host: Bos | place: Iran: Karaj | collected 2018-10
GAAGCGCAATCCCAAGATGCCCGACTTCGAGATCGGCATCTTCTTCTCGGGCCTTACGCGTTCACTCATCAACAGCGACTACAATCTACGCGTCTACGAGTGCAAGGTGGCTGCATGGAATATGCTTGCTTATACCGGCCAGCCGCTCAAGACTTTCGACAAGACCTTCCTGCGCGACATTCCACGTTCGACATTCGACAAGACCAAAATTGCGATGCCCGATCGTTTCGCCCGTCGTGCCGAACATTTCTACACAGAGTATCGTCGCGTCCGTCAGGGTGTTACGGCATGGGAGAGCGGCAACATCAAGCTCTTCGGCAAACTCAGTTTCGATTCGTGCGAATCATCGATGAACAACTACGAATGTGGCAGTCCTGAACTGATTGCCATCTATCAGATCATGTCCAAGCTGCCAGGTGTCTATGGCGGACGATTCTCGGGCGCTGGTTTCAAGGGTGCAGTCATTGCCTTGGTCGATCCTGCCTACAAGGAGAGCATCGAGAAGTCGCTCACCGACCAGTATTTGGCCAAATTCCCCGAGTACCAAAGCCTCTTCTCTATCAACTGGGTCAAACCTGACGATGGCGCAAGGTTTGTAGAATAAACATATGGATTCAATATTGAAAAATATCAACAATTTACAAATATCACAACGAGGACTTGAGATGCCCTCTTCTCCGATACGTAAATTAGCCCCTTTGGCTTATGCTGCTGAAGATCGTGGGATAAAGATTTATCGGCTAAACATCGGTCAACCAGATCTCCCATCTCCACCTACGGCAATTGAAGCACTGAAGCATATCGATAGGACTACACTTGAATACAGTCCTAGTCAGGGTTTCCTTTCTTTGCGCAAGAAACTTAGTGGTTATTACAAACGTTTCAATATAGACCTAACACCCGAAGAAATCATAGTAACCAATGGTGGTTCAGAAGCCGTACTTTTTGCATTCCTCTCGTGTTTGAATCCTGGAGATGAAATCATTGTTCCAGAACCAGCATATGCAAATTATATGGCTTTTGCAGTTTCGGCAGGCGCTGTTATACGCACTGTTACAACTACAATTGATGAGGGTTTCTGTTTGCCTAAGGTTGAAAGGTTCGAGGAACTAATTAATGAGCGAACCAGGGCAATTCTTATTTGCAATCCAAATAACCCAACTGGTTATCTCTATAATCAGAAAGAGATGAATCAGATTCGTGACCTTGTTTTGAAATATAATCTCTATTTGTTCTCAGATGAAGTTTATCGTGAATTCATTTATACAGGTAGTCCCTATATTTCAGCTATGCACTTAGAAGGGATCGAGCAGAATGTAATACTTATTGATTCTGTTTCCAAGCGTTATTCTGAATGCGGAATTCGAATAGGAGCATTAGCGACCAAGAATGCTGAAGTCCGCAAGATTGTAATGAAGTTCTGCCAGGCTCGTCTATCACCCCCACTTATTGGCCAAATTATCGCAGAAGCTTCAATTGATGAAACAGAAGAATATGCACGTGAAGTATATGATGAATATATGGAACGCAGAAAATGTTTGATAGATGGAGTGAATAAGATTCCTGGTTGTTATACTCCTATCCCAATGGGTGCATTTTATACTGTTGCTAAGTTGCCAGTTGATGATTCTGAAAAGTTCTGTTCTTGGTGTCTAAGCGATTTCGTTTGGAGAGATGAATTAACACCCTATGGCTCTGAAGGAGAAACAATCATGATGGCACCAGCTGCTGGTTTTTATACAAATACTAATTTGGGGCGTAATGAAGTTCGTTTGGCCTACGTGTTGAACAAGAAGGACTTAAAGAGAGCTTTATATTTATTAGAGATTGCTCTTGAGAAATATAATCATATCGATAAATCTGGAAATTTATGAAAGGTATAGTTTTAGCAGGAGGTAGTGGTACGCGCCTCTATCCGATAACTAAAGGCATCAGCAAACAGCTGATACCGATTTATGATAAGCCAATGGTGTATTATCCTATTTCTGCATTGATGTTGGCAGGGATTCGTGAGATACTGGTCATCTCGACGCCATACGATTTGCCTGGCTTTAAGAGACTCTTGGGTGATGGATCAGACTATGGTGTACATTTTGAGTATGCTGAGCAGCCATCTCCCGATGGATTGGCTCAAGCATTCATCATCGGAGAGAAGTTCATCGGGGATGATTGTGCTTGCTTGGTGTTGGGTGACAACATCTTTTATGGAAGTGGCTTCACAGGACTGCTGCGTCGTGCTGTGAAAGATGCTGAAGAGAATCAGAAGGCGACAGTCTTTGGATATTGGGTAAGCGATCCTGAGCGTTATGGAGTGGCTGAGTTTGACAAGCAGGGCAATTGTTTGAGCATTGAAGAGAAACCTAAAGAGCCCAAGAGCAATTATGCTGTGGTGGGTCTATATTTTTATCCCAATAAGGTAGTAGATGTCGCCAAGAACATCAAACCCTCTGCCCGAGGAGAACTTGAAATTACTACAGTGAACCAAAGGTTCCTCGAAGATGGAGAACTGAAAGTACAGGTCTTTGGACGAGGATTTGCTTGGCTTGATACTGGAACTCATGACAGTCTTGCAGAGGCTAGCACATTTGTTGAGGTCATTGAGAAACGTCAAGGTCTTAAAGTTGCTTGTCTCGAAGGTATTGCTTATCGCAATGGATGGATCAGCGAAGAGAAGATGCGAGATCTTGCCAAGCTTATGCTAAAAAATCAATATGGTCAATATCTGCTCAAGGTTATTAACGAAATGAAAGAAGAAATCAATTCCCGAACATTAGATCAAGATTAAAATGGAAGTTATCAAAACAAATATAGAAGGAGTACTTATAATTGAACCAAAGGTCTTCAAAGATGCTCGTGGCTATTTCTTTGAAAGCTTCAATTCAAAGGAGTTTGCAGAGAAAACAGGGCTGAATATCAATTTTGTTCAGGATAATGAGAGTATGTCTTCGTATGGTGTAATGCGAGGACTGCATTTTCAGCAACCGCCTTTTACTCAAAGTAAATTAGTGAGAGTTGTTAAAGGCAAGGTTCTTGATGTTGCAGTTGACATTCGTAAAGGATCCCCTACCTATGGACAACACGTGGCCGTTGAACTCACAGAAGATAATCATCGCCAGTTCTTTGTGCCAAGAGGGTTTGCTCATGGTTTTGCAGTCCTTTCAGAAACAGCTGTATTTCAGTATAAGTGCGACAATTTCTATGCTCCTCAAGCTGATGGAGGCATTAGTATCAAAGACGACTCTTTGGGTATCGATTGGCGGATTCCGTTAGATAAGGCCTTACTTTCTGAAAAAGACACCAGGCATGAATGTCTTAAGGTTTTTGATTCTCCCTTTTCGTTTGATATGGATTTCTATCCTAAAACTAATGGTATGTAGTGAAATGTTAATTCCATATTTGGATTAATTAGTTTGTTTAATTGTATTATAATTTATGATTAAATCTAAACAAGATTATCTAGAATATTTGAATACTGATATGATAGTAAATCATGTAGAAAAATTTTCTACAAGAATAACTTCTTATAGGTGGAAATATATTAAGTCTATGAGAAAAGTAGAATATCTAACAAATTGTAAATCTAATAATATTGTAGGAAAAATCAGATTAAAGATTGCAAGATATTTTTTGAAACGAATATCAGTGCTTACAGGTATTTCTATTCCTCCCAACACTTTTGGTAAAGGTTTGTTCATCCCTCATTATGGCTCAATTGTTGTAAATGGCTCTGCAAGGTTTGGTGATTATTGTATTATCCAAAATGGAGTTAACGTATCTGAAGGTGTTATTGGTGGAGATTATTTGTTCTTAGGCGCAGGTTGCAAAATATTAATTGGAGTTAATATTCCAAATTATTGTATTGTTGGAGCTAATGCAGTTGTTACAAAAAGTGTGGAAGAAGAGAATGTAGTCTTGGGCGGAATTCCTGCAAAGATCATTTCTAGAAAAGGCACAAAAAACAGAGATAGGATTTAGATTGTTTTAGATTATAAATAAAGACCATATTATTCCAAATATTATGAGAATTTATTTGAGACCCGTTAATGAAAATGATAGTGATAATATTGTGAAATGGCGCAATTCTGACAAAGTGAGAAATCATTGTATGACCAAAACCCTCATTACAAAGGAATCTCATTTATCATTTTATAGGACCAATGTCCTCACGGGTAAATATAAACAATTTATCGTAGAGCGTGTAGATGAAGAATTTGGACTTGCTTCCTATCCAATTGCAACTGTTTATCTAAAAGATATTGACGACGAAAATAAGCGTTGTGAGTTATGCTTATTCACCAGCGATGATATTGAATGGGGTGCTGATGGTCAAAAGATAGCTATTAAGATGATGCTTGATAAGGCTTTTATTGACTATGGTATGCACAAGGTATACTCTTATGTTTTTCCTAAATTTGCAGACGAAGTTAATCTATTATTAGGTGCAGGATTTGCCATCGAAGCTGTACTGAAAGAAGAGTCTTTTTCAGATAATGCATGGGAAGATGTTGTTCGATTAGCAGCAATTAATAACAATGCAAACTAAACATGGAAATTAGTAGAGATGAATCTGCCATCATGAAAGGACTTGCTATATTATTTATAGCATTACATAATTTCTATCATCTCGAGCTATTTGGTTTTATACAAGAAAATGAAACATTGTTTGACATACGCAGGTCTCAAGAAATCTTTTCTTATCTTTTGAATCCTGATGGATATTTCCTTTGCCATTTTTTTTCCTTTATTGGGTGGTGCGGTGTGCCCATTTTCGTTTTTTTGTCCGGATATGGATTGGTAAAGAAATACGAAAAAGGTCCTGCTTTTATTGAAAGGAAGGTATTTCTTAAGTATAATTACTTAAAATTATTTTTTCTTGTGCTCCCTGGGGCTCTATTCTTTATTTTCATACAGTTATCTCAAGGGAATTGGTTGCGAGCTGGTTTTAGTTTATTTTCATTAACATTTACCAATCCATTATTTGGTTGCTTCAAGAGCCTACCTTCAGCTGCACCTCCGTATTGGTATTTTTCTTTGACGTTTCAATTATACCTTATTTATTTATTGTTAAATAGAGTCCGCTATAACAGGTTGCTTTATTATTTGTTCCTCTTTTTTCTGTTATTATATTTAGTATTGAATCCCAATCACGGGATTGATCCGCGATGGTTGCGATATATTCGTTTAAACTCATTTGGTTGGTTACCAGTATTCATAACTGGAATCCTGTTCGCTAGAAATGCAGGAAGAATGATATCATTATCGACAAATAATTTAATCTTGATAAGTGTAGCTATTTCTTCTTTCTTTATCTTGTTTCTGACGAATCTCAATTATTATTCTTGGGTGTTGATGCCTTTTGTTTCAGTCGTGTTTTTCCTGAGTATAGGTATTATCATTAATAAGATTAAAGTCCTTAGAATAGCAGGCGTTTATTTGGGAAAGTTATCTCCCTATATATTTGTTGGCCATCCCATCTCGATTTATTTTATGCAACTTCTCCTTAATTCTATTTGTTTTCAAAAGATGGACACACCCTTTCTTGCATTCACTTATGGATGTCTTTATATGACAATTTGTTTATTCATTTCTCATTTATTTAAGAAAATTAGTTCCTAATCATTTTTATTATATAATGAAGAATCATTTTACCTATAATTACGTACTATTCAATAGTCAAGATGGTTCGACCTGGAAAGATTTCCCGGATGGTTATTATAATATCTGTGTTGAAGAATTAAAGAAACAAGAAGGTGTTAGTGTGGTAACTGCGCCTCTTTGTCATTGCCCTACATGGGTAAGGTATCTGTTTTCGGTCCATTCTTCACCGGCTCTTGCCAAAAAGATACATCTGCCTTTTAAGAACATTTGGTTTCCTTATTATTTTCATAATGATTTTAAAGAAAAGAAACCTCTTTGCTTCATTCTTCTCAATCACCATATTCCACTTCCCTATCTGGATTATCTTAAATTGAAATATCCGGATTGTAAGATTGTCTTGATGCATAGGGATTTGCTTAAAGTTTGCCAGCGAAATGCCCCCGAATTACTTGACAATAATAATATTGACCTTGAAATGACTTTTGACAAAGGTGAATCTCAAAAATATGGTTTCCCTCACTTCAATGAATTCGAATCAAAGGTGGATATCAAGGTATTGGCAACCCCAGAGAGTGATGTATATTTTGCGGGAAGGGGAAAGGATCGTCTGCCTATTTTGCTAGATATCTATCATAAGATGTCTTCATTTGGTTTGCAATGTAAGTACTTTTTGACTGGGGTTCCCAAAGAACAACAAGTTGATCTGCCTGGGGTTGAATATGCCAATCGCTTTATGACTTATCGGGAAATGCTTTATCATACGGTAAATTCTCGTTATGTGTTGGAGATTAACCAGGGTGGCGCTGATGGATATACTTCACGCTTTCTTGAAGCTGTAATGTATAACAAAAAGTTAATTACAAACAATTCATATATTAAAAATTCAAAATTCTATAATCCTCGATATATACATATTATAAATTCAGCTGAGGATTTGCAGAAGGAGTTTTTTATTGATCAATCTCAAGCTGATTATCATTATAACGATGAATTTTCCCCTATGCGCATGATTGAGCGTGTAAATGAGGAACTTGTCAAGAAATATGGAGGATAAAAATATCAGCAATAAGACAATAGTCAGTAGCCTTTGGTGGAAACTATTAGAGCGTTTGTTCTCGCAGGGTATTAACCTTGTGGTTCAAATCGTTTTGGCACGTATCCTTCTGCCAGAGGATTTCGGATGCTTGGCTATTATTGTAGCAATCACAAACTACGCTGCGATTTTTGTGCAGTCTGGACTTGCGACGGCATTGATTCAAAAAAAGAATCTTGATGAAAAAGATGTTTCTACAATGCTTACAGCAAGCCTTACGGTAGCGTTGTTCTTATATGTTCTATTGTTTGTGTTGTCCCCCTGGATTGCTCAAGCCTATAATCTCACAGAAATACTCTGGCCATTACGCATACAGGCTCTCGTGTTATTCTTGAATGCAATATTCTCTGTTCAGACTGCCATCTTATCTAGGAATATGGATTTCAAGTCCATTTTCATTCGAACAGCATTGGCTGTCCCCATTTCAGGAACTGTAGGTATTGTTATGGCATTTCTTGGATTCGGTGTATGGGCATTGGTTGCTCACAATCTTGTTCATACTACAGTGATGGTCTTGGTAATGTTTTTTGGAACGGATATGCATCTTCGTTTAGATTTTTCTTTGGATAGAGCGAAATCTATGTATTCTTTTAGTAGTAAAATTATGTTATCTGCTCTTATTTGCGGGTTCGGAGATACAGTTCGTACTATGACAATCGGAAAAACATATACTACCAGCAATTTGGCCTATTATGATAAGGCATATTCTTATTCTCAATATGTAGTAAGCATCATTCACTTGTCCATACAAAGTGTGATGCTATCTGTTCTTGCCCGGCAGCAAGATGATAAAAAACTATTATGCGCTACCAATCGTAAAACCGTGCAAATGGTGTCGTTTGTAATGTTCCCCTTTCTTATTGGGGCGATCATGACTGCAAAACCTTTGATTCTGCTACTTCTTACTGAAAAATGGTCACCTTGCATTGGTTTTTTTATGTTGTTTTGTTTTTTTCGTCTTATTGGTTGTGTCACATCTGTTGATAAGCAAGCCTATTATGCTTTAGGACGCAGCGACGTCACCCTTTATTATGAGATGGGGTTACTATTTGCAAATTTAATAATGCTATTTTCAACAGTTAAAATCAATATATGGGCAATTGCTATTGGCGCAACTATTATTGAATTTTTTGGTTGTCTAACTTTGTGTGTTATTAGTAGTCGAATATATGGCTATTCATTGTTGAATCGGTTGTCAGACTTCAGCAAACCTTTGTTGAATTCTATTGTTATGGCATTTGCCCTTTGGGGCTTGTCCTTTTTAAGTATGAGTAATTTGAATACTCTTATTTTTCAAATAGCAGTAGGTATAGCCATCTACTATATAATGGCACGTATTTCAGATAATAAAAATCTTAAATTGTTTGTTAAGATTATAAGTAAAAAACATACTAATAAATTTTAATTATTATGATTAATGTTTATCAACCCACATTGGGTAAAGAAGAGCTGATGGCTCTTGAAAAGGTTTTCGAGTCTAATTGGCTTGGTAAGGGCAAACGTGTTGCCGAGTTTGAAGAAAAGTATGCTGAACACATTAGGAGTTCGAAAGACTTGGTATTGACAACTAACTGTTGCAGTGAAGGTTTATTTTCATCGATGCATCTGTTAGACATTCAACCTGGTGATGAAGTGATTCTTCCAACCATTAGTTTTATCGGTGCTGGTAATGCTGTGTGTGCATGTGGTGCCAAAATGGTACTTTGTGATGTCGATCCTCATACCTTGAATGCACGTGCCGAGGATATCGAGAAAGTAATAACCCCGAAGACTAAGGCTTTGCTTCTTCTTCACTATGGCGGTATTCCCTGTGAAATGGATGAAATTATGGCACTGTGTAAGAAGTACAATATCAAACTTATCGAGGATGCTGCTGCAGGCGTTTGCTCATTCTATAAAGGCAAGGCCGTTGGTACATTTGGAGAAATGGGTATGTGGTCGTTCGATGCTATGAAGATTTTGGTTTGTGGCGATGGTGCCATGCTTCATTTCAATACACCAGAATTGCGTCGTAAGGCTGATCGCTGGTTGTACTTCGGACTTGAAACCAAGAGCGGCTACGAGAACAGTGTAGCACAAAAGTGGTGGGAATTTGATATTTCCAGCTTTGGCCATCGCGCTATCATGAACGATATTACTGCAGCTATGGCACTTGAGCAGTTGAAGAAGCTACCAATGTACATGGAAAAGCGTGCTTTTGTACATAATTTTTACAATGAACACTTGAAACAATTCTCATGGATTGAATTGCCCCCTGTCCTTCCCGATTACGTAGAAACATCATATTATTTCTACCACATTCAGGTTAATAATGGCAAGCGTGATCAATTCGCCAAGTATCTGCGTGAGCATGGTGTTTATACGACCTATCGTTATTATCCTCTTCATAGGGTACCTGGTTATGGAGTAACTGGAAATTTCCCCAATGCTGACTATGCAGCAGACAACACCCTAAATTTGCCCATGCATCAAAGTTTGTCACAAGAGGATCTGAACTTAATTATTTGTGTAATTAAGGAATTTGATCAGAAGTTCTGTTAGTTATACACAAAAATGGAACGCAGGAAAAAGAATTAGCATAAGTTATCTTATACTCTTTTTCCCGCGTGTTATATTTTTCTTTGTATATCTTTTGATTATTTGAGATTTAATTATGGAATATTCAAAAGATTTAATTAGGTCATGTATTATATTATTTTATGATTCTACTTGTTTTTTTATTATTATTCATAATATTTCTTGGATATTTTAATACAAAAAGTGTTATTGTCAATATTTTGTTATGCAGTATTGTTTGTATTCTTTTTGCTTATAGTCAAGATGATCAGGATTGGCATGTATATCAAAAATATTATGAAGGAAATATTCAAGAATCGTATGAGTTAGGTTTTGCATGGCTTAATCAACTTTCCTACAATTTCGGACTTACCTATTTAGAGTTTAGATTATTTATTGGTGTCCTCTTTTGTAGTGTATTATTTTTCATCATTAGAAAATTGACGAAGCATACAAATGTGGTATGGAGTACTTATCTTATTTACTCTGCGATGTTCGATGCATGTATTCTTCGCAATTCCTTATCAATGTTATTTGCTATTCCTGGTATTTTATTTTTAATTCAATCCAAAAGGAGCCGCGATTTTTTTGCCCCTTTGATCTGTTTCGTTATCGCAGCTTTAATTCATAATTCATTTTGGTTTTTCTTAATCTTTATTCCATTTTGGCTCATTATTCAGTCCAAGAACGGAATAGCAAAAGTATGTGTGTTTTCAATTGTACTTTATTTCATATGCGTAATTAATACTTCTTTCTTATTTGACCTATTTGGGAAATTAATCGTTCGAGAAGGTGTCATAGATAAGTATGAAACGGGCCGATATGCAAATTTTAATGGTGCCGTCTATAATCTATTAAAATATTTATTTTATATATCTCCCATTCTTTACTATAAGTATTTTAATACTCATTCTCAAAATTATTTGCCTTCAAATCGTTTGGAAGCACTTCTCAATAAACATATTTTAGATATTAATATCCTTTTTATCGTTTTGTTGGTTCCTCAATTTTTCGCAATTACGTTCAGCCGTTTCTTCCGAATACTATGCTTATTTAATTATTTATTTCTTGCAAATCAAGTTAATGTTTCAAGTCAAAAGAGATTGCCTAAAGTTATCAGTTTGATATATGCGACAGTATTATTATTTTTAATAATTTTTTGGGAGTCTCCGGGAACGTTTGAAGGCGTGTTCCTTATGCATTTTGAAACGAATTCTGTGTTTGAAATAATAAAGAATATTTGATTTATGCATATAATTGTTTCGGGTGATTATTGCGACAATTCTCGTGTCGATGAGTTTATATCAAGGAGTAATTATGATATTTTGTTTCAGCATGTTAAAGCTTTTCTTCACAATGCAGATTTCAGGATTGTTAATTTTGAATTCCCTATAGTCTTAAATGGTAGTTCGCCAATAAAAAAAGCGGGACCTTCGCTTAAAGGGCAGCAGAAAGCGGTTGATGCCATAAAATCGGCTGGTTTTAATGTTTGTACATTGGCCAACAACCACATTCTTGACCAAGGCGAAAAATGCTGCATTGAGACAAAGCAACTTATTGAGGCAGCTGGATTATCAACTGTTGGTGTCGGAAAGAATATTGAAGAGGCCTCGCATACATTATTATTAGAATGTTCAGGAGAAACTATCGCTGTCATTAATTGTTGCGAGCATGAATTTTCAATTGCTACGGAGAAATCAGCCGGAGCAAATCCTCTCAATCCCATTCAACAGTATTATAAGATACAAGAGGCTCGATCGAATGCTGATTATGTATTAGTAATTGTCCATGGTGGTCATGAAATGTGCCAGTATCCGTCTCCTCGTATGAAGGAGACTTATCGTTTTTTTGTTGATTCTGGTGCTGATGCTGTTGTGAACCATCATCAGCATTGTTATAGTGGTTATGAAGTTTATCATGGTAAACCTATTTTCTATGGGTTAGGGAATTTCTTATTTGACTGGGAGGGTAAAAGAAATGGACTATGGAATGAGGGTTATATGGTGAGCCTTGATTTTGTAAAAGGTCAAATGATTAATTTTCGATTGTTTCCTTATACACAGTGTAATGACGAGCCTGGAGTTAAGCTAATGCAAGGTAATGCTTTCGATGTTTTTGGAAAGCGTATTCAGGAGATTAATGAAATAATCGCTGATAACCGACGTCTTAAAAATTCTTGGGAATCCTGGATAAAAAATAATAGTAAATATATTACTATGGATTATCAACCTTATCGGTCGAGACTCACCCAAGGATTGTTTGTGAGGGGGTTGCTTCCATCTTTTATTTCTAAAAAAAGAAATATAGTATTATTGATCATATAGAATGTGAGTCTCACCTTGACAGATTAAGATTCATGATTCGTAATTTAAAAGATTAAAATATGAGAATTGATATTTTGAAAAGTAAAATTATTACAATTTACAAATCGCCTTTCATTGTTGTACAAAAAGTTTGGCGTTTTTTTGAACCTTTAGTTTCAGATGAGTTTTTTTTATTTGTCGCATTTCGACTGAGGGTGGGATATTGGCCAGATTTTAAACATCCAAGGTCTTATAATGAAAAATTACAGTGGCTGAAACTTTACGACAAGCATCCTGAATACACTCAGATGGTTGACAAGGTAGCTGCTAAAGATTATGTGGCTGGTATTGTTGGTGAAAATTATATAATACCTACGATTGGAGTCTGGAACTCAGTCGAAGATATAGAATGGGAAAAGCTCCCTAATCAGTTTGTTTTGAAAGCATCGCATGATAGTGGAGGTGTTGTGGTATGTAAAGATAAGACCAAACTCGATATTGATTTAGCAAAATATAAACTGCGAGGAGCAGGTAAAAAAGATTATACTAAATATACAAAAGAGTATCCATATTATGATGTTCCGCATCGTTTTATTGCTGAGCAATATATGGAGGATGAGAGTGGCTTCGAACTGAAGGATTATAAGTTTTTCTGCTTTGATGGAGAACCCAAATTCTTATTTGTTGCTACAGGCAGACAACAGCATGATACCCGCTTCGATTTTTATGATCTTGAATTCAACCACCTCCCAGTGTTAAATGGCCATCCAAATGCTGATATTTGGCCAACAAAGCCGCTAAAATTTAACGAAATGCTGGATGTCGCTGCCAAATTGTCGAAAGGAATTCCTCATGTTAGAGTTGATTTATATAATATAAATGGAAAGATTTACTTCGGAGAATTGACATTCTTTCATTGGAGCGGAATGACTCCATTTGAACCAAGGGAATGGGATTATAAGTTCGGTGATTATTTAAATCTGCCAAGAAACAATGATTAAAATATTGATAGCTGGAGATTATGCTCCAAAGGATAGAATTCAGAGCCTTTTAGATAAGGGTAATTATTCTTTTTTTGATAAAGTTCGCCAGATAACATCTGCTTATGATTTCTCAATTTTAAATTTGGAGGCTCCAATTGTAGAAAACACTCAGTCGAGTATCATAAAAAGTGGTCCTGCTTTAAAAACTACTCCTAATGTTGTTGATTCTATAAAATATTCAGGTTTCGATTGTGTCACATTAGCTAATAATCATTTTAGAGATTATGGTGATGTCGGAGTAAATACTACATTAAGGATATTAAAAGAAACTGGTATTAAAAGCTTTGGGGGAGGATCGACTCTTGCTGAATCTCAGAAAAACCTGATTATTGAGATAGGCGATAAAAAGGTTGGTTTTATCAATGTTTGTGAACATGAGTTTTCTATCGCAACTAAAAATCGAGGAGGCTCAGCTCCTTTGGACATTATAGATGTTTCGCTACGTATCAAACAGCTTAATAATCTTGTAGACTTTATAATTGTAATAGTCCATGGTGGGCATGAATATTATCAGCTTCCTAGCTCAAGAATGAAAAAGACATACAGATTCTTTGTCGATGAGGGGGCTGATGTTGTAATTAATCATCATCAGCACTGTTATTCAGGTTATGAAGTGTATCGTGGTAAACCTATTTTCTATGGTTTAGGTAATTTCTGTTTTGATTGGAATAACAAGAGAAACTCAACATGGAATCAAGGTTTTATGGTTGGACTTGTTTTAAGTGAAGAGATATCATTTGAACTGTATCCCTATGAGCAATGCGATAAAACACCAAGCATAAATTTGCTTACTGATCATAACAAACAAGAATTTTTAAAGACTGTATTTAGTCTTAATTCTATAATAACAAACGATGAGATTTTAGAGAAGGAATTCGATAAGTTCTGTTCCTCTAAAAAACATTCAATTAAAAGTACGTTTTCTCCTCTCCAAGGAAGATTTATGCGAGGTTTAGCTAAATACAAGCTTATGCCATATTTTTTACCCACATCTAAGATTCTAAGTATTTTGAATCATGTCCAATGTGAGTCCCATCGAGATTTGGTTTGTAATGTACTAAAAAGAGGAATTGAAAAATGAAAATAACAATTTTTACGGGTAGCTTATCTGGAGGCGGAGCCGAACGTGTCGCTTGTAATTTGGCTACATTCCTCTATAATCATGGTAATGAGGTTGAATTCCTAACTTTTGGCAATGATGAGAACTCATATTATTATGATCCTCATATTAAAAGAATTAATCTATTAGAAGATTCAGAAAGAGGTAATGCTTTTAAGGAGTCGTTTATAAGAATTGTGAGATTTGTTAAATATCTAGTTTTAAAAAAACAAGATGTCTATATTGTTACTTTGCCTGTAACTATAATCATGTTGTTATCATTTAGTTTTTTAACCAAATCTAAAATTATTGCTTCAGAAAGATGCGATCCACAGAAGCTACCCTCTAAGCAGCAAAAGGGTCTTAAATTTTTTTGTAAGAATGCTGATGGATGGATATTTCAGACTCCTGAGGTGATGAATTGGTATTTACCTAGCCTCGGTTCCACTAAACGAATTGTAATTCCTAATGCTATTAACCCCTCATTCCTTGAGAATCAACTGGATCAACAAAAGGAAAAAGTAATTATTACATCGGGACGTCTAAAAAAACAGAAGAATCATAAATTACTGATTGATTCCTTTGCATTGATAGCTTCGAAATTTATCGATTATAAATTATTGATATTAGGAGAAGGTGGATTAAGGAATAGTTTGGAATCTCTAATAGAAGAATACCGGCTTAATGATCGTGTGACACTATTGGGGTATGTTGATAATGTCAAAGAACGATTAAGCCGTGCTTCTGTTTTCGTTTTGTCATCTTTATATGAAGGTATGCCCAATGCGTTAATTGAGGCCATGGCCCTTGGTTTACCTTGTATTTCTACTGATTGTGATGGTGGAGGAGCTCGTTATTTGATAAATGACGGAGAGAATGGCTTGCTTGTTCCCAATAATGATGTGAATGCACTGGCTAATGCAATAGATAAGATTCTATCTAATGAAGAATTTGCTCAGAAACTCGGAAGAAATGCAGAAAAGGTGAAAGAAGACCTTCATCCTGATAAAATCTACGGCTGTTGGCTTCAATTTATAGAAGATATAGTTCAAACAAAATGAATCCAATATTTCTTTATTGGAATAAATCGAAAAGATAATCACAATACTTATGTCAAAAATCGCATTCGTAACAGATACGATGCATCCAGGTGGTTCTGAACGAGTCATTTCTGTATTGGCTAATGAGATGACTCGTCGAGGCCTATATATTGAGATCATTTGTCTTAGAGGGAAAGAGAGTTTTTATACTTTGGAAAGAAGAGTAAAAACAATCTTTATGGAGCAAGTCTTGAAACAACAATCGATGTATAATAAGGTGAGATTCCTAAGGACTTATGTTAAGGAGGAGAATATTGATATTGTTATCCCATTTATGACACCAGTCTTCTGTTTTACTTTATTCTCTCTTTTAGGAGCTGGTAAAACGATTATTTGTTCGGAAAGAATTGATCCAACCAAAACATCGAAAGTTCGGAAATTGCTTCGAGCTATTCTTCTGCCAACAACTTCCTATCTTGTTGTTCAGACAGAGCAAATCAAGAAATATTATTCTAATAGTATCCAAAAGAGATGTTCTGTTATCTATAATCCTGTTTCTGATTCTTTTTTTGAGGAAAAACAAATTGTGCCCAAGAACAGATTCATGAGTGTTGGTCGATTGGCCCCCCAGAAGAATCAACGGATGCTCATAGATGCTTTCAGCCATGTTCATCAGAAGTATCCTGACTATTCTCTCTCTATTTTCGGAGACGGTCCACTCAAAGAAGAACTGCAATCATATATTGATTCAAAGGGACTACAAGATGTTGTTAGACTAGAAGGAACATCTTCTGATATCAGCAAGGAATTGCACTCTTCGTTTGCTTTTTGTTTGACGAGTGATTTTGAGGGTATGAGTAATGCAATGATAGAAGCACTTTGTTCAGGTATTCCTTTGATTTCTACGAATGTTTCAGGTGCGGCTGAATTGCTTGGCAATAATGAGGGTGGTATGATAGTTCCCATTCGTGATACGGATGCATTTGCATCTGCTATGCTGAAACTGATAGAGTCCCCTTCATTGGTTGAGAGAATGAGAAACTACAACTTGAAGAAACGTGAAGAGTTCCGTACAAGCCAGATAGTAGATAAATGGATTGAAATTATAAATAGTTTTTCATAAATGAAAGAAAGCAATAAAAAGATAGTAAGTACTATACTAAAATGTCTGTCTTTTTTGCCAGACAGTATTGTACTGTCGTTAGAATACTTTTATAAGCTCCATCGTTTCCCGAATTTGAGGAATCCACAGCGCTTTTCTGAATGGATGCAGTGGTATAAGATGAATTACCGGAATGAGGTGATGTTCGAGTGCGTTGACAAATATGCTGTTCGAAACTATGTGAAAAGGATGGGATGTGAGAAGTACTTGAACACCTTGTATCAGGTATGTAATGATGCCAAAGAAATTGACTTCGATAAGCTTCCCAAGCAGTTCGTCATAAAAACTACGGATGGCGGCAACGGGGAAAATGTATTTGTCTGTGCGGATAAAAACACTTTAGATATACCCTCCACAATTAGTAAAGTGAACAGCTGGCGCCATAAAAAGATGGAAGATGTTGGTCGCGAATGGGCTTATTCTGGATGTGCTGATTCGCGTATCATTGTAGAAAAATACCTATCTGACCCTGAAAGCAAAGATGGGTCAATAGATGATTACAAATTGCTTTGTTTCAATGGTAAGTTCCGATATCTGTGGGTTGATAAAAACCGCTATTCCAATCATAGACGAGGTTTCTGGGACGAAAAACTAAAATTCAGACCAGAAGTAGTTAGTGACCATCCCACTTTTGAAGTTCCACCAGCCCTTCCAGCCAATACACAGGAGATGATAGAGGTTGCGGAAAAGCTTGCAGCAGATTTCCCTTTTGCTCGTATCGATTTTTATGATATTGAGGGGAAGATTTATTTCGGGGAGATTACATTTTACCCGTGGAGCGGCTATTGCCAATATACTCCTGACAGTTTCGATTTTGAAATGGGCAGTTATTTCAAGAATACATAATCATGACAATCTCAGTTCTGATGTCTGTTTATAAGAACGAACAGGCTAAATTTTTGGATAGAGCCCTTCAAAGTGTATGGGATGATCAGACGTTGAAACCTGATCAGATCGTCTTGATTGAGGATGGACCCTTGGGTTCAGACTTGCGTTCAGTTATTGATTCCTGGCAAGCCAAATTAGGTAGTGTCCTTTGTTTGCTGAAGAATGAGGTCAATATAGGATTGACTAAATCCTTGAATAAGGGCATCAAATACATCAAATCGGAATTGATTGCTCGTATGGATAGCGATGATATCTCTGCTCCCGATAGATTCAAACTTCAACATGATTACTTCGTCGAGCATCCAGAGGTTCATATCATAGGAGGATCTCTTCAGGAATTCGATGAAAATAATGATTGTTTGAATATACGACATTATCCATTGTGTCCTAATGCTGCTAGAGCATACATACAGAAAGCTTCCCCCCTAGCTCATCCCACAGTGATGATGCGTAAAAAGATATTTGATGAAGGGTTGCTATACAATGAAAAGTATCGTACTAGCCAAGATATAGCTCTCTGGTTCGATGCCCTTCTTGCAGGGTTTAATATCAGTAATGTGCCACAGGTGACCATTTTTTTCAGGAGAGATGGGGATGTTTTCAAGAGGAGAGGAAGAGAAAAGGCGTGGAATGAGTTTAAGATCTATATGAATGGAGTATATAAGCTCTTTGGTCCAATTACTCCCAAATATATCTTCCCCATTAGTCGTTTCGTATTTCGATTGATGCCTTCATCAGTTATTAAGTATATCTATGGCAGCAAAGCTCGTAAGAAACTATTGAAATAGTATGGAGATTGTTCAGGAACAACTTCTTGGATTGGCTTATCTCGCTATCCATCCTAAAAATCCGGTTCCCAAGGCATTAGAAAAGAGTATAGATTGGTGTGCTCTTTTGGAGGAGGCAAAGAAGCAATCCCTGATTGGGGTTGCTTTTGTTGGTTTTAAGGTATGGAGTGCTTCGAATTCGGTTAATTCACCGGATGCGGCAATTGACAAACGCCTGCTGACGCAATGGTATGGGTATTGTGAGAAGATACGGGAAGATAATCTCCTGCTGAATAGACGGACTGCTCAAATTTGCAAGAACTTCGCGAAGGATGGTTTTCGGACTTCGGTAATGAAAGGGCCTGGGAATGCACGTCTTTATGGTCGGGAGCTATCCCTGCTTCGTGCTTCTGGAGATATCGACGTCTGGGTGGAAGGTGGCTTTGAGCGTGTGAACAACTATGTGCAGCAGATGGCTCCTACGAAGCACGTCAGCGAAAAGGACATGGAATTCAGAGTTTTTTCTGATACTGAGGTTGAAGTGCATTATCGTCCCTATATCATGCGGAATCCTTTCCGCAACATGCGACTTCAACAGTTCTTTGAAACCCAGACTGAGGCTTGCTTTACGAACAAGGTGCAGCTATTGGCCTCCGACAAGAATGGTGGAGAACTGCAGATGGATGCCTATGTCTCAACAACGTCCTTCAACCTCGTTCATCAGCTGGCACACATCCAACGTCACTTGTTCGCAGTGGGTATGGGGCTGAGGCATGTGATGGATTATTATTTCCAGCTGGTTCATGCCGAGGCGACCTTGAGCCGGGAAGAGAAGGAAGAGGTCATTGGCGTCGTAAAATCCACCGGGCTCGAGAGATTGGCCTGTGCCCTTACATGGATTCTATCAGCATGCTTCGGCTTGCCGAAATCCTGTGAATTGTGGGAACCGAACAAGAATGATGGTGAGTTCCTGCTTGAAGACATTTTGAAGACTGGCAATTTTGGACAAGGAGATGAGCACCTGCGTGCGGGGATTCGTTCAGGAGGCATCAAGTCATTGTTTGATGTGCTGAGGCATAATTGGGCGATGACGAGATTCGACCGAACAGATTGGTTCTGGGGACCGATGTATCGGGTATATTATTTCTGCTGGCGCAAGCGAAAGGGATTTCAGGTATAACACGGCTCGATCGACGGATTGATTCGATTAATCAGGATGAATATCAAGCGAATCAGGTTGCGATTTCAGCAGTTCGGTGGCTTCCGTTTAGTGAGGGAGTATGCCCGGTTAGGGGTACTGACTGCAATCGGGACAGAGTTTGTACGTATTTTGGTGGCGCGGAAACCTCCTAAGCTTATCAATTCCGTTATCTCTCAAAAACTGGAGCCTTTCCTGCAGGATAAGTATATGCCGGTTCTGCTTGAACGTAAAGCATACTACGAAGGCCTGACGTTTGAACATAAGCGCAGCCAATTTGTCTGGTTCTGCTGGTTGCAGGGAATTGAACAGGCTCCGCCAATTGTTAGGGCTTGTCTTGCTTCGTTGAAACAGAATCTGAAAGATCGAGAAATCATCATTGTCACTGAGAAGAATTGGAGAGAATATATTGATCTGCCAGAGCATATTATCAACAGATGGGAGAAGAAGCAGATTCCACCAGCACTTTTCACGGATTTACTGCGTCTGCAACTGCTCATACGGCATGGCGGTACGTGGATAGATTCTACAGTCTTATGTACAGGCACGGCGCATGCGAAGGAATTGCTCGATGCGGATCTTTTCCTGTTCCAATACAGGTCGCCAGAGAGTTCACCAGCTTCCTTTGAAGGCATATCCAATTGGTTTATCACATCGTGCACCAACAATCCGGTTCTGCTTGTATTGAGGGATCTGCTCTATGCCTATTGGAGGGATTATGATTGTACCTTGTACTATTTCATCTTCCACCTTTTCTTTTCAATGCTGGCGAAAGAGTATCCCGAGACAATTGCCGAGATGCCGTATGGCTATAGTGTGTGGAGCCTGACGTTGGAGAATCATTGGTGGGAACCATTCAATAAAATAAAGTGGGACAAATTAACCGGTTTGGTTAATTTCCATAAGCTTTATTATCGGATCGGCACTACAATTGAGAAGAATAAAGGTAATTATTATCATTGGATTTTGGAGGAGTATAAGAAAAAAGATGAAATTAACAGCCATTAAATGGATATTTCTTTTTGCAGCAATATTTGTGTTAATGCACATTAATAATCGTTTTGAGATTTTTGCTCTAAATTGCAATAGAGCAAACGATTTTTTTAATGGTTCCTTCCGAATAATGACATATAATGTCAATGCGCCTTTAGGTAATGAAGATATAGAAAAGGTCAGGGGGGCATTAATTGAAGAGATTGAAGAACAGAAACCAGATATCTTGTGTATTCAAGAATTGTCGTCTATGATTTTTAAAAATATTCAATTACCGTTGGATAGTGCTTTTGGATATACTGACAGTTTGGCGATAAAGAATCAACCGTTACGTTATAGAATATATTCAAAATATCCGATACGAAATTTCCAACGCCATAAATGTGTGATTGAGATTGACACTGTTGGATTAGATTCTTTGAAGAAAGAAATCAAACAGCTACAAAAGGCTATGCAAGTCTATTCGGCGGAAATTGAAGTAATGCCTGACAAATGGATTACAGTTTTCGCTTGCCATCTTCGTTCCAGCGCTTATACTACAGCCCGCAGATCGATGGATGAAGATACATCATGGTTGGATGGATTACCATTGTATTTCGAGAATTATAAGATAGGTGAGAAGATTCGAAATTGGGAGGCTGATAACATTCGTTTATTCCTAAAAGTTTTAGAAGCTAATGATACACCTGTCATTATTGCAGGAGACTTTAATGATTGGAGTGGTAGCTATTGTATGAATACCATTAGAGATGGGAAATACAAGGATTCATGGTGGGAGGGTGGCTTAGGTTTTGGCATCACCTATGATGGATGGCATCTGAAGTTGAGACTGGACCATATCCTTTACAGTCATCATTTCAAGCTGGAGAATGTATATGTCGAGAAGTCGAAGTTCTCGGACCATCGGCCGTTGGTAGCTGATTTCACTCTTCTTCCTTGATGATTCTACAAAGGCGAAAAATGGATTTATTGAAGACGAAACTGTCCGATGACAGTTTTGATGTTTCTTTTGAGTTCAGCATTTGAAAGCGAGCTTTCCTCTGCGGCCCTCAAATGAACCATCACCCTAATGGGCTTCCATCTTCAATAAATCTAAAATAGCTATCGCAGAAAAATGAGTATTAAAATTCTGCTTGATGGAAATACATTGGATTAATAGTCATCCCCCTATGCAGGGGGAATGAGAGGGTCCTATTCGTGAGTAATTCATGTTTAGAGTTAATTTATTTCTCTCATTCGTTTTATTCTTTGTACTTTGCTTAATGCCTCTAAAGTCTGAGTCATTGAGTAATGGGGTAGTGCAGAGATATGAGGTGCAGGTGTCGGGGAGCGATGGATGCACTCCGCTTTGGCTGAATGCGAATAAGTATGGACTGAGCTCGCTGAGTCCTTTCAATGGTTATGTGCGTGGTGGTTTTGAAAGGTCATTGGAGGTGGATGAGGATAAGAAATGGGGGATAGGCTATGGATTGGATTTGGTGGCACCTCTGCATTATACCAGTGATTTTGTGATTCAACAGTGTTATGCTGAAATGAGGTATAAGCATGCTGTGCTGACAATTGGCCAGAAAGAGCAGCCGATGCTCTTGAAGAATATGGAATTGAGCAGCGGTTCGCAGACATTAGGCATCAATGCACGACCTATTCCTGGAATACGTTTGTCATTTCCCGAGTATTGGAGTGTCCCTGGGCTACACAAATGGTTGGCCATCAAGGGGCATTTTTCGTATGGCTGGATGACGGATGGAAGTTTTCAGGAACGATGGACGGATGGCAAGAAACAATATGCTAAAGATGTGCTCTATCACGATAAAGCCGGATATTTGCGTATAGGTCCGGGAAATATGTCTTTTCCATTTAGTTTAGAGCTCGGTCTTGAGATGGCATGCTTGTTTGGAGGTGATATTTATAATTATAAAAAAGATGCCCTGAAGGGCAGTAATAGCATAAAAGCATATATAGATGCATTTATTGCAGGAGGTGACGAAGATAAAAGCCAGCATTACCAAACTATGGCTGGCGACCAGTTGGGCAGTTGGGTAGTACGTCTGAATTATGATCATGAAAAGATATCCGCTGCTATTTATGCTGACCATTTTTTTGAAGATCATTCATCGATGTTCTTTCTGGATTATGATGGCTATGGTTATGGAAGGGATTGGGACACCTGGAAGAGGAATCGTTATCTGCTCTATCCATTGAAAGATATCATGGTGGGTGCTGAACTGCGAATGAAGGAATTCCGATGGATTGATGGAGCAGTAATCGAGTTCATGAATTCACGCTATCAAAGCGGACCAATATACCATGACCATACCCGAAGTATCAGTGACCATATTGGTGGACGTGATGGTTATTATAATCATTACCTTTATGCAGGTTGGTTACACTGGGGACAGGTGATGGGGAATCCGCTGTATCGCTCTCCAATCTATAATACGGATGGATCGTTGACCATCAAGGATAATCGTTTCTATGCCTGGCATTTCGGAATTTCGGGAAATCTATTGATTAATCTGCGCTATCGCCTGCTCTACAGCTGGCAGAAAGGATGGGGAACCTATAGTGATCCATTCTTATATCCTCAGGAGAATCTCAGCATGATGGGGGAGGTGACGTATCAATTCAAAGGTAATGGACTTCTGAAGCATTGTACGATTAAGTTAGCTGGTGGATTTGATAAGGGTGAACTCCTTGGTAATAATCTAGGTTGCCAGATGACGTTTCAATATCAAATCATTGGAAAAAGTTTATTTTTTTTAACATGAATGCTCATGAATGGATTACGATTTTATCATGAATTAAGGTTCGGTTTTAACGTTAATGCTCATTAATGGACCGTATAATGATTCGTTATTCGATTTTTGTTTGAAGCTGCTAAATGTTTAATGGATACTGGTATTTCCGGAAGTTGGTTGAAGTTGATTGCATGTGTGTCGATGTTGATTGACCATATAGCATTGCATGTGTTCAAGGGAATGGACTGGGTGCATTCCTGCTTGTTCCAGATAGGAAATCATGAAATCACGCCCTACTTCGTTATGCGGAATGTTATTGGGCGATGGGCATTCCCGCTGTTCGCCTTCCTGATTGTGGAGGGATTTCTGCATACGCATGACAGAAAATGGTACGGAATGAATCTTTTTTTGTTCGCCCTAATGTCGGAGATACCTTTTAATTTTGTGAATGTGAACAATTTCTTCTATTATAAGCAGAATGTATTCTTCACGCTCCTGTTGGGATATTTGGGACTGTGTGCGATTGAACGGTTCAAGGAGGATTTCAAGCAGCTTGCAAAATTCATGGTCTCGCTATTTCTGTTGTCATTCGTGCTGCGTGCTGATTATGGTTGTGGAGGATTCGGATTTATCCTGCTGATCTATCTGCTGCGGGAGAACAAATTGCTGATGTCGATTGTAGGTACGGGTGCCTTGCCAACTACAATTTTTTCGGGCATAGCGTTTATCCCCATCTGGTTCTATAATGGGGAAAGAGGGTTTGTGAGGGGGAAGGTGTGGAAGTACGCGTTCTATTGTTTCTATCCGGTGCATCTGCTTGTCCTCTACTTTATCAAGTTACATATATATGGTCCTTGATAATTCATTTATTCCCCCTAAGTAGGGACTGTGAGGGTTTTTGAAGAAAAGTTTAGAGTCATCATCGGTAGGCTTGTTTACGGATGATGACTCTAAATTTATTTGTCGGGATCATAATCGGGATGGGCGGCGTCTCGTTTAGGACCGAAAGGAGTGTCGATGAATCGCTGTAGTTTGTTCCACCAATCCTTTTCACCTTGGCGCATCTTGGTTAGCGATCGACGGATTCGGTACGCTGATTGTGAATTGCGCTTGTCTTGATGGGAAAGATAAGCATAGCTGCCCCAGACGAGGGAAGCGGCAGTAATCAAGACAACATAGAACTGGGCATTGATGGAGCAATGGCTCTTGAAGGCGATGGCCCAAACAATTACTATAATAATAGCAATTGAAATCTCAATCAGGGAAGTAAGCGAGTGGGATCCACTGTAGCTGAGTAGCATATGGTGAAGATGTGTCTTGTCTGCCTTGAAGGGGGATTGGCCTTTCATGATGCGGCGGAACATCACACGTAAGGTATCACCTACGGGTACAGCAAGGATGGCGAGTGTAAGGGCAACAAGGCTCAAATGCTGGCTTGATACATATTTTATCCATTGGCTGTTGTGGTCGTAACGAAGCATCTGGATGACATACCATGTCATCAGGATGCCCATGGTCATGGTGCCTGCATCGCCGATGAACATCTTGGAGGTCTTGCCGAGGACGTTGTGGATGAGGAAGGGAAGCAATGCTCCTGCATAGATAAAGGCAAGCATGGCATTGGGATAGTCGTGCGCTTTAATCATAGCGATGCCGAACATACAGCTGAAGGTGATGCAGAGACCACTGGAGAGGCCGTTGACGCCATCGATCATGTTCATGGCGTTGATGATACCTACGCCCGCAAAGACGGTAAGGGGAACACCAATCCACCAGGAGAAGGTCTCGATGCCCCATAGCCCGTGCAAGCTGTCAATGCAGGCACCTTCACCGTAGATGATGCCGAGGATGGCGAGAACTTCGATGATGATGCGGTTGCGGGGAGTCAGGTCGATGATATCGTCGATGGCACCAATGTAGAGCATCATGCTCATGGCGATGACAATGGGTAATATCGAATCGCACTCCCAGATACAGGTGGCTAACAATGTGCCGCACAGCACACCGAAGAAGACGGCGATGCCTCCCATGACGGGTACGGGGCGCTTCTGCAGCTTGCGTGCGTCGGGATTATCGACGAGATTCTTCGCTTTAGCAATGGCAAGTATCTTGAAATAGATCCAGAACGTCATCAGCATAGAGACGAACGAGGTGGAGGTGAAAAAGATTAGGCGACTGACATGCATACGTTAGTATGATTAGTGGCGAGCAAGCTCGCTGTTGAATTGTTAGGAACCTTTTCAGTACACTGGAAGGTTATTGTACACTCTTTCGGGGCAAAGATAATGAACATTTCTGAATTGACCAAACATTTTCCGTTTTATTTTATCAATCTTTCTTCTTTTACCTCCATTTGACAGCTGATACGTGCATTTCCGCTCTCTATTGAATGAAAAAACTTGGAGGGTGTGGGACTTTGGCCCTGCACCCTCCAAGTTTTTTCGGAAATGTGAGGTGGGAAGATTATTCTCTGTCCCACATGCTTTGACGCTTGCCTTGAGCTTCGACACCGCTTTGAAACAAGCCTTCCTCCTCGTCCTGATGCAAGGAATCACAAACAATATCGTTTGGTTCGAGGTTCACGAACTTGACCGATGGATTAGAAAAAACCTTTTTCATAATATAGTACTTTATTTTATCATAATAATCTTGCCATTCTCGATAAACAAGCCCTTTTGAGTATTGTTGAGCTTGCGACCCTGGAGGTCGAAGGTTGCTACGACGGTGCCATCTTCCTGCTCAACGAACTGAAGGGACTGCTCTTCCTCAATCTCGATGCGGAAAGGTGCTCCATTGGTCGGAGCGGGTGTCTCGAACCATCCGCGATAGGGCTTGACGGTTATATTATTGCCACAATAGTATTTGTCATTGTAAACGTAGTAGATGCCGTCGAGCGTTTTGCGCTGGAACGTTCCTTTCATGGTCCAATTTGAGATGCCTGCGGTCGTAGGATCAGCCACAACTGTTACATTTGATTCAGCGATGTTCAATTCGCCAGGTTCATCAAGCTTGAAGGCGACAGGCGTTCCTGCGGCGATGTTGGTGCCTTCGATTGGGGTGAATTTCATTGACGTTTCAGTAACAGAATTTAACTGATAGAAGGTCACGCCGTTGTATGAGTTCGTAATGTTGAAAGGAAGGCAGAGGGTGCCCCAGTGGTAGCCGGTAGAGGGGCGAGTGTAGGAGGCAGATGATACTATATAGCTATTAGAACTCGATAATTCAATATTATCATTTAAATTCAGTTCCACACCCTCAATCTTCAAACTCCAACGTGTGTTATCTGAAAAGTTGGAAGATGGATTCCAAGTAGCGGTCAATTTATATTTGGTGAATCCTGTGGTTGAGGTATTTAACACGAAATTATCATTGTTATTACCATTAATCCATCCTTGAGGAGCATTAAGGGAAACTGTGCCAATACCTAAATAAGTATTATTTGGAAGATTAAGTTTGAATGATACTTCACCGTTCGGAGCATCCAAATCATAAGTCCAATTGATCATACTATTTCTAGTAAAGGATGTACTTGTTGTACTCCAATCATTAAAAGAACCGGCAATAGTCAACGATACAGGACTAGTAGTATAAGATTTATCATCTCCAAAATAATAGAAATAATACTCAGAGCCACTATTTAATTCGATAGCAGGAGTTTCTTTAGCTTGCGATGGGTCATCTAATCTTGGATCAGATATAATTATTTTTATATTTGTTCCATCATTTTTTGGAGTTAATACTTTCTTGTAAAAAATATCTCCATCTTTTTCAATATTGCCATCTAATTCTGTAAATTTCGGAGGGTATATGCCTTGACTTGCGTTCCAATTAGGTTTCGGGTCATTGGTTTCATCAGCATCATACCAATAAAATCTTTGTGAATCAGGATAACTTCCATAAACATACACCGTCACATCTTCTGCCTGTGCATTATACACACTCAAGCAGGAAAGCAAGGCGAATAACGAAGTAAATGTCTTCATAGCCATGATATAAAATGATTGTTTTATAGGTGATCGTATTCAAAAACGGGGACAAATTTATTGTATAAATTTATATCTTCCAAATTTTCGAAAGATTATTTGCAAAATGACGCGTTATTTTGCTCGCTAAATGGATTTTTTGATTTTTTAGTGTGCCATTTTCTATTTGGAATTAAAAATAAATCGGAAAAAGTTTGGAGGATTTGGAATTGTTGTGTATCTTTGCGGCGATATTTTCGTTATAATCGAAACCATTAAAGAAAAATAACATCAGACATTGAAACAAGTAGGTGAAAATGGCAGACAACCTCGGCCCAATTGCCTGGTTGTTTCTGCCGGAAAATGAGCAGGTCCAATACCTGAAAAAAATTGCACTTCGTGCAGAAAATCCGTCCGGATCCATGTGATCATCATGATATGGGCGAGCTTTATTTTTTGCGCATGGTTTCTACTGAATGTCAGTTTATTCAATATACCTTTTTAAAAATATAATGCTTATGAAAAAAATCTTACTTTCTGTTGCTATGCTCTGCATGGCATTGTGTGGGCGAGCTGAGACACAAGATGCCTATGTGGGCTGGCCTGCCAATTACGATGGCGTGATGCTCCAGGGCTTCTGGTGGGACAGCTACGATGCCACCAAATGGTCGAATCTGACAGCACGCGCTAACGAGCTGTCGCAGTATTTTGATCTGATATGGATTCCGAACTCTGGCACATGCTCGGGTGACTACAATGGTTCTCAAGGTAAGTCGATGGGCTATGATCCCTGCTATTGGCTGCATCATAATTCGTGCTTCGGCACGGAGGCTGAACTACGCACGATGATCGACACTTATAAGGAGAAAGGTGTTGGATTCATCGCTGATGTGGTGGTTAACCATAAGAAGGGTAAGACAAATTGGTGCGACTTCCCTAATGAGTCTGTAGATGGAACTGGCCAAAATGCAGGAATTACGTATAATCTCGAATGGGATAATAGCTACTTCTCCGGCATCTGCAAGAATGATGAATGCAACTATTACAAGGATGAATTAGGGAACTATCCCTATAAGACTTCCGGCGAGTATGACACAGGCGATAACTTTGATGGTTATCGTGACCTGGATCATACGAATCAACATGTTCGAGAGAACATTATGATCTATCTCCACTTCCTGCTGAATGAGTTGGGCTTTGCGGGCTTCCGCTATGATATGGTGAAAGGCTATAGCGCAGGTTATATCCAGCAATATAACAATAATGAGTATGCCCGTGGCCTTTATGGTACTTCTGCAGTCCCTACCTTTTCCGTAGGAGAATTTTGGGACAATCAAGAGAATACTCAAAACTGGATTAATGGTACGGGAAGGACTTCGGCTGCTTTCGACTTTGCTCTGAAGTTTACGCTCAATGATGCCATCAGCAGAGGCAATTACGCAGCCCTACAGAACAAGAGCTTTACCTATGACCCCAGTTACAGTCGTCTCTCAGTGACATTCGCCGACAACCACGATACGGGACGTGAATCGTCCAAACTCGAAAATAACTGGTCGGCTGCCAATGCGTTCATTTTGGCTTCGCCAGGTACACCTTGTGTTTGGTTCCCCCATTATGAGGCTGACCCTGTGAACATTCGTGCGATGATCCTGGCTCGCAAGGCTTGCGGAATTACGAATACGGGCTATGAGATTTTGAAGCAGTATCCTGTTGAGAATAATGGCGGATATATCCTTGAAACCAAGGGCTCGAAGGGCAGTGTATATGTTCAGCTGGGCTCTGCTGCCGACGATGGCACGCCTGATGGCTATACGCTCGTGGCAGAGGGCGATGCCTACAAGTTTTACTCAACGAAGGCTGACTTTGCTTCGGTGAATGTGTCTCCCAATGGAGGGCCTTTTACCACCGAGACGAAGGATGTTACTTTGACAGCTGTCAATGCGAATGAGGCCTGGTACAAAATCGATAATGGAGATCCAGTTTCATTCAGCGGTGAAAAGACTGTTCAGATTGGCAATGGATGTAATGTGAACGAAGAAATCACCATCAGTTGGGGTGCAACGGGTGCTGATAATGTTGAATATACCGGCTCCACAACCTTCACGAAGCGAGATGCATACAACACACCTACGGTAGAAGAAAATGAAGTAAGCGTCTTCTTCGAGACGAATGCAAATGAGGTTACCATCTGGGCATGGGATGATGATGAAGTCAACTATACCGGAGGCGTTTGGGAGAATAAGCCTGCCATGAACCTGATGGGCGTGAACGAGGCTGGAAAACTTGTCCATAAGTGGACCTATTCCGGAACAGGCAAGCCCACTCATGTGCTCTTCGTGGCTGATGACAATCAGACATCTGACTTCGCATTTGTCAATCATGGCTACTACACCGAGTCGGGCATTTCGTATCATCTGGGCACGAATACTGTCTATTTCGATAATACAGTCAGCAATTGGGAACATGTATATTATTATGCGTGGGACAGCAATGACCATGACAAGGCTGCCTGGCCGGGTGAAGAGATTACAGCTGTTAATGGTCAATATAAGGTGACATTGGACGGTGTTTATACCAATATCATTTTCAACGATGGAAATGGCAGCATATTGGGCGTGACCAAGACAAAGGATCTTTCCGTGATTGACGGAGCCACCTATGCAATGGGCACCAATACCGTATCGTTCGATAACAGCCAGCTGGGTTGGGACAATGTCTATTACTATGCATACACTGACAATGAAATTCCTAAAGTGGAATGGCCGGGTGAGTCGCTCAGTGAGAACACGAATGGTATCTATGGTGTAACCTTGCTTGAGGGGTACACAAAGGTGATCTTCCACAATAATACTACAGGTATCGTTGGGGAAACCAAGACGGCTAATCTGGATGTGGTGGATGGCACCGTTTATACGATAGGCGCCAATACCGTCTATTTCGACAACAGCATTTCCCAGTGGAACGTTGTCTATTACTATGCTTTCACCGAGGATGGTACTTCGAAGAAGGATTGGCCAGGCGAAAAGTTCGCTGCCAACCCTGAGGATAAGTACGAAGTAACTTTGTCGGATATTTACACCAAAATTATCTTCAACAATGGTACGGGAGGTAATGTGGGCGTCAGCCAGACGGAAGACCTTACGATTGAGAACGGCAAGGAATATGCATTGGCTACCCATACAGTTTATTACGACAACAGCCAAACAAATTGGGAGAATGTGTATTATTACACCTTCACCGACAAGGGTGCTTCTAAAAAGGCTTGGCCTGGCGAAACCATTGCTGCAAATGCAAACGGCAAGTATGAAGTTACCTTGCTGGGTGGCTACTCTTCCATTATCTTCAGCGATGGAAATGGCGGCGTGAAACGGGTGAACCAGACGGAAGACCTCACGGTAGAAGATGGCAAGACTTATACGCTTACTGCCAATACGGTTTATTTCGACAATACCGGTGCCGATTGGGCTCAGGTTTATTACTATGCTTTCACTGACAATAAGACACCCAAGGCAGCATGGCCGGGAGAAAGGATAAATGAACTCAATTCGGCCGGATATTATGAAGTTACCTTGATGGAGGGCTATACTACCATCGTCTTCAACAAGGGTGTGGATGGTGAAGGAAATCAGACTGGAGACCTTCCTGTCGAAGATGGCAAGATCTATTCGCTGAATGCAGGAGCCAATACCCAGGATGGCTATACGGTCTATTTCAATAATACATCCAATTGGCCTAAAGTTTGTGCTCATATTTGGAACGACCAAAATCAAAACCTTTATGGCGCATGGCCAGGTCAGGAATTGACGACCAAGACCGATGATGGCTATTACATGGTTCACGTCGATGATGCATCGTATTGCAACATCATCTTCAACATTGGAAACAATGGCCAGCAGACTGCTGATCTTGCAGCCGTTGACGGACGTGTTTATACACCAGCTGGTATGACTGACGACCTTGTCTTGACAGAGGGATATGCATACTTCAATGCCAGTGAGTTTACAGCTACTACCGCCAAGTACACTCGTGTGGCTAATAACAATTGGGGTACCATCATCCTGCCATTCGAACTTACGAGTGATGAAAATGTCCAGTATTATGAGCTCAAGTCGATTGGTGAAGAAACGATGACGTTTGAGGAAGTCGAAACTGTGCCTGCAGGACAACCTGCGGTGTTCTATCTGACAGAAACTGGTTCCCTCACAATCAACGCAGCGAATGTAAAGGTTGTTCCAACGGCCGATGAAAACAAATATGGCTCCGATGTTTCGTCATGGTACATGAACGGTACATACAAGACGGTGAATAAGGCATCGACAAGCAATAATTATATCTATTATATTGCAAATAATGCGTTCTGGTGCTCAAAGTATGATGAATCAACACAGTCTTATCCGTCAATCGAGGCCAAACCATTCCGTGCTTGGATAGAGCATGCTTCTTCCGAACCTATGTTTGCCCGCTTCCGTATCATGGATCAGGAGGACCCTGAAGGCATAGAATTGATTCAATCTGAGACCTCTGATAGCTCAATCTATGACCTCTATGGTCGTCAACTGTCTGCTCCCAAGAAAGGCTTCAATGTCATCAATGGCAAGTTGATTATCATCAAGTAATTCCTAATAATTGAAAGTTATGAAAAAGATATATGCAAGACCGGCTTTTGAAGTCGTTTCGATGAGAGAGACTGATGTCATCGCTACCAGTAAAGTCCTTGGAGCAGGGGAAGGAACTCCTCCGCCGAGCATGGAAGCCAAGCGTCATAACGCCATCTGGGACGAGGAATAATTAACTCTTTTCCTCTTGAACACGAATTGTCACAAATAGACACGAATATTTTCGGTTATTGGTGGAAAGCACTTCGCTGAAAATATTCGTGTCGAATACGAGTGAAAAGGTCGCTATTTGTATAGCTAAGTTTGCAAAATGATGGATTTGTCATTCATTTGGTTTATTTTTGACAATGGGTTGACACATTTTAACGAAAAAATACGTATCTTCGCACTCGTATATGTGTAATTTTATAGACACAACATTTTAAATACATTATAAAAATTATTATGAAAAAAATTTTTGCATTGCTCGCTGTAGCGTCTGCATTCACCCTGGCTAATGCCCAGGAAGAGATCGCTGGTGTTAAGTATGACGACGGTATCGCCAAGAAGTGGGAGTTCAAGTTCGACGGCGGATATAATAACGACTTCGTCTCTGAGGACTATGACAATGGCCTGCTCGAAGGTAGTGAAGGTTGGAATGCTAACGTCGGTGTTGGTTACAATTTTACCAGCAATTGGTTCGTTGGCTTGAATAGTGGTTACTGGTATCGTTGGGCTGGTGTTAGGTCACAGCGTCATGGTCATGTGATTCCTGCTTTGCTCGACGTAGTTTATCGTTGGAATCTGGGTACTGCCGAGAAGTGGTCTGTTTTCCTGGAAGGCCGTGGTGGTTATCTTTTCAACCTGCAGGAAGACTTTACATTCAAGGGTAAAGAATATGAACCAGGTAACTATATCTATGCTGATGCTCAGGCTGGTGTTTACTACCGTATCCGTCGCAATATCGACTTGAAGTTTGCTCTCGGTTGGGGCTATGGTTTTGACCAGACTGATGACTATACTCCTGCTGTCACCCACAATGAACACCCCTTCACAGCTAAGGTAGGTATGAACTTCCGTGGCAAACCAACCACCGCTTCGCGTGCTGAGCTCCTCGAGGAGGCTGCTCGTCTGGCTGCTGAGGCTGAGGCTGCTCGCCTGAAGGCTGAGGAGGCTGCCCGTCTGCTTGCTGAGGCTGAGGCTAAGCGTGCCGCTGAGGCTGCTGCCGAGGCTGCCCGTCTGGCTGCCGAGAAGGCTGCTGCCGAGAAGGCTGCTGCTGAGCTCGCTGCTCGTTCCGCCGCTACCAACCTGGTATTCTTCTACAACATCCGCGTGACCACCATCGATGCTCAGGATGATGCCAAGCTCCAGGAGCTCGTGAACTACGTGAAGAACGGCAAGGTGAACATGATCTACATCAAGGGCTATGCTGATAAGGGTACCGGTAATCCTTACGTGAACCGCAAGTATGCTAAGCAGCGTGCCGAGAACATCAAGAAGACCTTGATCAATAAGTATGGTATCGATGCTAAGATGATCGAGTGCCTCTCTTATGGCGACACCGTTCAGCCTTATCCAGAGAATGACAAGAACCGTTGCGCTACGATCTTCGTAGAGTTCGAATAATCATCACACATAACGCGAATTTATTGTTAAAACTACTAACGCCGCAGTTCTCTGCGGCGTTATTTTTTGATAACTCCAAAGTGAAGATTTTTTGTTTTTATATAACATTAATTACCGTTAATTACTCGTTAATTATCCGTTAATGATATGTAGGTATGTACAAGTAAGGTCCTACCAGGGTTAAGACGAGAAGTAGTAAACTCTTTGTAGGGTTAAAGTCTAATTCCAGTCAAGTTTTTTCAGGGAACTACATTAACGTTTTAAAATAGATTTAGACTTTAATTACCGTTATTACTTGTTATTTATCAGTTAATTATATGTGGGTTAATGATATGTGAACTGATGTAATTCTAACAAATCTTAAACTGTTTAATATTAATATTATGACAGATCTACTATCTTATTCGAATCTCGTTTATAGAATCATAGGTGCTGCTATGGAGGTCCATTCGAAGCTAAATTGGGGTCTATTGGAACCTGTTTATCAGGAGGCTATGCACCTTGAGTTACTTGATCGTGGTATTGACAACGAACGGGAGAAAGAGATTGAAATCTTCTACAAACACCATCACTTGGATAAAAAGTACAAGATGGATATTGTTGTTGGGGATATTGTCGTCGAATTAAAGTCAGTGACTAAGCTTTCTCCTTCTCATCGTGCTCAATTATGTAATTATCTTCGCCTAACACGTAAGCCCCTTGGATTGTTGATCAACTTTGGAGAGAAACATCTGGTCGGAGAGAGATGGGCTTACGATGAGAACACCAATGAATGTTTTATCGTTGACCGCAATATGGATCCTCTTTCAGATGCTGATTATAGTTTTCTTCTTGACAGTGAAGAGGAGGATAAAGATGACAGTACACTTCAATAACCACCCTTCATTAATGAAAATTAACGGCACATTATACGGTCATTAACGTTAGAATTTGACATTAATTGATATTAATTACTCGTTAGTTTGTAGTTAATGTAGGTGGTTATTGCTGAAGGAGGAGGGTCGGGTTGAGGGGGAAGCGACCGGCATTGTAGCCGTAGATAGCCAGGCCACCGGGAGCTTGATGGTCAGGGGTGGTTGCAGGCACCTCAAGGCGTATGGTGATGGGGGAACCGGACTTGAGGAACCGGATGGGGATGTTGACGGACTGGAGGTATCCGTAGGAACCGGCCTCGTCGAGGCGAAATTTGGGTTGTGAGGGGTTGTAGGCATCGTCCTTGGGGGCAGTGATGTTCTGGGACTGCCAGGAGAGGGCGCCCCGATGGTCGGCGGGATCGTCGGGGAGGGTGAGTGTTTCGACGTACTTTCCGTTGATCCTGACGATGACTTGGGAGGGATAGGTGTCCTGGTCGGTCTGCGGATAGCTGTTTGGAAGTCCGCTGGGGTCGGCGATGCCTTGACCACGCATGAAGTCACCTTGGCTGGACGTGCCTTCGCGATCCTTGCCGTTGAGGCGCTTGGCAGAGGCTTCGAATAGGAGCGTGGCACGCCTGAGGTGCTTGACCTTGACGTAATCGGGTATCATGACCTGATACTCGAAGTATCCGCTGCCGAAGCCGTTGACCTTTTCGCCGCCCATGGCGTAGGAGGTCTTTTCAGACCATTCTGCCTTGGTGAAGCTATGGGGTGCGAAGGTCCTGACGGTGAGGCCGGGAGTTTCGGATGCTTGGGTGCCGTCCTTGACACGAAGGAGGACGAAGTTGCGATGGAGGGGATTGCCAAGCTCGTCGCGCAAGATGAAGCGCACGACATAGAGGCCGTTTCGACGAGGAGCGGTCAGGATGGTGGAGTTGATGGGCTCGTTGGCGTAGGGCTTGAAAGGAATGGGGTCGAAGAAGAGGACTTCCTCTTCGATGGGTTCGCCAAGGTCGTTCCATCCGGCAAGGGAGGTTTCGAGCATCAGGTTGCCAGGGTTGACATCGGTCATGATGGAGAGATAACGACCGATGATGACCTGACTTTGCGCTTTCACGTCCTGGATGAGAGGACAACGCGGGGAGACGTAGTAGGGCGAATGGAAGTCGCGCATCGACATACCGGGGACGAAGGAGTCGAGACCATCGACCTTCGGGCTGCGATCGTAGCGCACGTATCCGTTCCATTCGTTGACAACGTCGTGGTGTTCGGTGTAGAGCCAGCCGGCGCATTGGGGATGGGCACGGAAGGCATTGATCATCAGATGATAGTCCCACGTGATATCGACGTCGCCTGTGGCACCATCGTAGCCCCAGACATTGCCACATTCGCTGTTGAGCATGGGAATACGCGTCTGATGACGGTCGCCGGTGTAGTTCCAGATGGAGCCTTCGTAGGTTCGACTGCAGTATTCGTCGAGCTTTGATTCCCAAGCTGTGCCGGGGAAGTAGCCATGCCAGGAGTTGAGGTCGGTGATGAAGTGGTCGAAGTTGCAGGGAGAGTTATCCTCGACAAGACGGGTAGGGTCGAGCTGTTTGGTGAGCTGATACATCTGTTCAACCCAGTTTTGCGTGGTCCAGTGGTAGCGACGCAGTCCGTCGGCCTTGCGCGTGGAGAAGAGTCCCCACGTCTCGTTGAAGTTGACCCAGGCGAAGATGGACGGGTGGTTGAAGTCGCGACGAAGCTGTCCGCGCATGCAACGTTCCCAGTCCTCGCGTCCAAGCGGGTTGTCGTCGGCCCACCAGTTGGGAGTGTCCTGCATGATGAGGAGGCCAAGGCGGTCGGCCCAGTAGAGCTTGCGGGGGACTTCGGCCTTGATGTGGATGCGGTTGCCGGTAAGGCCGAGCTCCTTGGAAATCTCTATGTCGCGACGCATGTCGTCGTCGGAGGGATAGGTGTAGAAGCCCTGCGGGTTGTAGCTCTGGTCGAGGGTGAGCTGGAGGTAGATGGGATGACCGTTGAGGGTGACGTAGGGGAATTGGGTGCCGGGGAGCGTGTCCACGCGGATGGAGCGCTGACCGAAGTAGGTCTTGACAATGTCGAAGGACGAACGTTCGCGCGTGATGGACACTTCGACCTCGTAGAGATAGGGGTCATCGAGGTTCCAAAGGTGCTGCTTGTGGAGCGGAAGATGGAAGCTATAGACCTTATCGTTGCGATTGTAGCGAGCGGGAGAGAACCTGTAGTCGGCCTCTTCCCCATTGGGGAAGTGGAGACGGATGGATTCACCCGAGGAGAGGGGCTGATCGACAGCGACTTCCACACGGACGATGGAGTTTTCGACATAAGGCTGGAAGTGGACATAGTCGATGTACTTCTGGCCACGAGCTTCGAGATAGACGGTCTGCCAGATGCCCCGTACGTCACCATAGCCCTGCTTGCCCGAGAGACGCTGGTCGTTGGGTGTGTCGTCTGCGACAATGAGAAGGTGCTGAGCAACATCGTCGAAGCCGGTGAGGTTCCAGGTAATCTCGACTTCGAAGGGCGTATAGCCACCCTGGTGGGAGGCGATGAGACGACCATTGAAGTAGATTTGGGTGTCCCAGTCACAGGCGCCGATAACGAGGAAGATGCGCTGGTTGCGCCAAGACTTTGGAACAAAGATGTCGCGGGCATAGTAACCGCGGTCGCCTAAATTGTCCACACCGGAGAGAGGGCTGCCCCATCCGAAGGGAACGGTGATCTGCCGGTCGAAAGTGACGGAAGTTTTGGATTCGGTGGCCAGTTGTCCAAGTTCGGTGTTGAAGGTGAACTGCCACGGCCCGTTGAGGTTGATCCAGTCGAGACGCTCGAAGTCGGGACGGGGATGTTCGGGGAGTGGGATGGTTTGGGCAGCAGTTGTCGCGATGGTGAAAGTCAGCAGGGCCAGAAGGGAGAGGAGGGGTTTCATTATTGTCGGGGTTATGCAGCCAAGGATGGCTGCGACGGGGACGCTGGGGGTCCTTTTATCAGAAGCTGAGCAGCCAAGGATGGCTGCGACTTGGACGCTTGGCGGTTTTTTTTGCTATTTGGGGTGCAAAGATAGTGGATTTTTGGATATTTTCCAAAAAAAATAAAGAAATTCTGCTTTTTGTGGTCCTCTTTTTGAGGCGATTAGGTGCGAATCTCTGTAAGCGCGTGCTAAACATGGCGCTACAGGTGCAAGGATGGGGCTATTTTGCTATGTGGCGAAGTGGAAATATGGGTTAATTTGGCAAAAAGAAGGACAATTTGGAAGATTTAACGGGAAGAAAGGGGGACGGAATGGGATTTTTGCGTATATTTGCCGACGAATTTGTGTTTGGTTTGACTTTTAGGTCGCGATTTTGCACATGAGATTGATAAAATGCTTTCTACTGGCGATGCTGCTGACTGTGCCCGTGCTTACATGGGCGCAGAATGATGCGTTGTCGGGGAAGGACACCATAGTCTCGATGCGGGAACTGCATCGACTGCATCGGGAGGAGAAGATTGCCCGTGGACCCTTGGGACGACGGGATATGGGGAATGGAAAGACCACTGTACTTTCACTTCGAAGCAACCTGCTCCGATGGTTGACATTTACGCCAGATTTAGGTCTGGTGCTGCATTGCTCGCCGAGGGTGGATGTTCAGCTGAATGCGGCATGGACTTCGATGACGATATCAGACAGATATCAGAAGAGATATGCCCTGTGGATTGTTTCGCCTGAGGTGAGGTATTATCTGGGTCAGAACCAACGGTATTATCTTGGGATTCAAGGTGAGGTGAGCCAACGCAATTATCGTCTGCGTGGTCGTGACGAAGGCAAGCAAGGAACCGTCTATGGCGGTGGTGTCGTTGGCGGATACCAGTGGCGCATCGGTCGCCATACGAGCCTCGACCTCCATATCGGTGCAGGATTTAATGCAGGCAGGATGAGTCATTATGACAATAATTCGCTTTTTGATGGCCAGAAGCCATCGCGTACCTTTCTGCGCAAAGAGGATGAACATTGGTTCGGCATCAATCATCTGGGCGTGAGCCTGGTCTGGGACCTTTATGGTCGGAAAGGAGATGGGCGATGAAACGTACTTGGATGGTTCTGATGCTGGCGACAATGGCTCTGTGGCTGACAGGTTGCCGCATCTTCGATGTTGAGGACGACCTGTATGATATCGACAAGGAGCAGGCTACGGTGTCACTACAACTGTTCTATGTGGAGCATTCGACTGACCGAGCAGATGTGCTGCCTTCGTCGTATGGCATCCGGATTTATAGCGATAGCGAACTCCCGAATCCATCGATCCAGTTCGTGAGCGCAAGGGATGGAAAGTCTTTTACGAATACGTTGAACAGGTCGGTTGACACGCTTTCATACAACGGGTATCTGCAGCCTGGAAGTTATAAGCTGCTGACGTATAACAATGCCCGAGGCTTCAAGGTGGATGCCACTTCGGCTGAGGTCGAACGGCATGGAACGTCTATCTTGGCGATGCCAGAGTCATTGTATCTGGGCTCATGGTTGGAACAGTTGACGGGTGGAGAACAGTACAGTACGGATGTGCAAGTGCGGCAACGTACGCGACGGCTGACCTTCCACGTGGAGCTGGAGATGAGCGATATGCTGACGTACGTGTCGGGCACGGGCAGTTTGAGCAATGTCTGCTACCGGCTTGATATTGCGAAGGACTCCATCGATCCAACTTGTCTTGCCACTATGCCACTTGCCTGGCAGGTGGGGACGGTAGCGGCAGGCGACGGAACAAAGACTGTCGAACTGGTCTGCGAGGCCAATGTGCTGAGCCCCTCGGCGGCTGAATTTGCAACTATGGGGGTGGGGCAAACTTTGACGATGGAGATTCGTCTTGCCGGGCCTTCTGGCGAGAAGATGGTTGAGTTTAGCTTTGAGCATGCTTTGGACGAGGCTTATCGACTGGGATATGTGGAGGCTACCGGGGATCTTTGGTGCATTGAGCACTATGAATGGAGGCGTCGGGTCGGTGTTTAGGGCGGCCAAGAACGGCCGCTGCGGGGACGATGAGCAGCCAAAGATGGCTGCTGCTGGGACACTGATAGCCATGGATGGCTGCGTTTGGACGATGAGCAGCCAAACTTGGCTGCCGCTTGGACACTGATAGCCATGGACGGCTGTGGTTAGGACGATGAGCAGCCAAACTTGGCTGCGGCAGGGACGGGGCGGTTGTTTTCGGGACGCTATATTATATATTATGTGTGATGTTTGATAGATTTTTGAAGATAATTGCTGTTGTGATGGGCCTGCTGATGGTGGGCTGGGCTGCTGACGTGCGTGCGCAGTTCCACGAGATGGAATCGCTGCCGTGGGTGCCCGCACGACCAGAGGGGAAGGCAATCAGCAATGGAGGCGGCGGTGCCGTGTTGGATGAACTGGCGGCTGCCTTGCAACAAAAAGAATATAAACAGGTGGTTGATAAGTACTATCCGCTGGCAATCAGCGGAGGCTTTCAGCGAAATACGAACCTCTATAACCAGACGCGTCGCGCATTGAGACAGATTCTGCAGACGGATGAGGGTGCGGCCTATTGGAACAAGATGGAAAAACTGTATCACGAGCGCTACGCGAATATCGGGAAGGATGAGTATCGATACCGTAATACGCTGGAGACGGCAGCCTGGTGTGATGAACAGCTCGACAATGAGCAGTTGCTAATGCTGTCGAAACGGGAAGGAGGCATGGAGGCCTGCTTTGATCGTGCCCATCAGATCTTGAGCCGTCGGCAGGGCAAGGCCGATCCTGTGATTGTGCTGCAGGGCATGTTTGTTCCGTTGAACCGCGAGCATGCGGCGCATCCTGAGCGTGGAAAGAGCTACGTGAACCGCTATAGTGACATCGTACGTTGGCTGGATGTGACGGAAACGTTCATGAAACAAGAGCACGATGCAGACTATCAGACCTATTATAATAAGCAGACCTTGGCGATGGTTCGCGATGAGAGCGAGCGTCAAGTGAATGCCGATGCTTCGATAGCTGCGTTTGAGGCACATCGTATTGAACTGCAGGACCAAATGCGCCAACAGGCTGATCTGCTCGATGCCGAGACACGTTCACAGCGCTTGTATGCCGAGGCGGTGGGGTGCTATCAGAAGAATGACTATGGAGAAGCCTATCAGCGAGTCAACGAAGTGCTGGCTGCCAATGACAAGATGAAGGAAGCTCATATCCTGAAGTCGAATATCCTGCAACGTGCGGCCAATGCGAGCAACAAGATGGCTGATAAGGTGGCTTTCTGGTGTGCGGCATATGAGGCTGGACAGGGATATGTGGACCGCAAGACGCAGCGTCATATCATCTCGGCTTTGAAGAGCCATCTGTTTATGACGGGTCTGGCCGGGCAGGTGCATTCGACGCGCAATCCCTTCAGCATCCGACAGCGGATATGGACTGTTGAGGAGCTGAGGGAGAAGTAGGGCAGCCAAGCTTGGCTGCGACTTGGACGGAAGGCAGCCATACACGGCTGCCGACGGAAACGCGGACATGGACAAAGACGGTCGCTGGCGGAGACACGGAGGGCAGCCAAGCACGGCTGCCGACGGAGACGCGGACTTGGACAAGGACGGCTGCTGGCCGAGACGAGGAGGGCAGCCAAACATGGCTGCCGGCGGTGACACTGGAGGCGGACAAGGACGGCTGCTGACGGGGATATATAGACAGAAATGAGAAGAACAATTGAGATAATAATCATACTGGGGACGCTGCTGTGGGCAGGTCTGGGGGCGCGTGCCCTGGGACAGACGCCCTATCGCAGCGTTAGCTTGGATCGTGATGGTGTGAGCTGGACGTCTTACCTTACCTGGTGGATGGATCTGGCGGATCTGGCATTGGGAGCACCCAATGTCGGGGTGGATGTGGACCTGCGAAATCCTCAGCGAATGTGGACCCAGTCGGTGGCTTTACAGTTCAGGACAGGAGCCGATAGCCAATATAAGCTGTGGAGAGGAGATTACAAGGGAAGTGTCTTGGACAATTTTGGCGTGCAGGCGCAGTATCGTGTTCACTTCAGTCCCTATAAGCATCCTGAATATCATAAGGGACGCTATTACGTGGGTCCCTATCTCGAATACCAGACGCTCAAGAAGCATTCGAATGCCGGTGTCGTATTGGGGTATGATTTTCCCGGAGTCAGCTGGGGCAATCGATATTTCCTGGAGTTTTCGGGTGGAGGAAACATTGGCTATAACCTCGACAAGAAGGGTTTGGTCGATCTGCATTTTGCAGTGGGTTTCCGCACATTGAGTATAGCAGGCAAGTATTGGCGGCCCGACGAAATGCAATTTGTGCGCAACAACCTTTCGAACGAGATCGCCCAGAACCGGATTGATTCTCTGTTGGGTGAGATGACTGCTGCTCCGGTGACGCTGAACGTCAAGAGCGCAGCAGGAGACTCGTTGCTTGCCGAGCCTGTCACGATTGAAGATGTGCGCAGAGCATTCTCGCTGCAGTATAATGACCCGTATCTGGTGGTGGGTAAACTGGAAGAGATGAAGGAGAACAGTCCTCTGCCCATGACGATGCCCAGCGAATATAACAATGTGCTCTACCGTTTGAGCCTGCTGCCCAAGGATTACGACAGTGAGGCAGGCGAAGCCACCTATATCATGCCTTTCCGAGTTCGGATTGAAGGCTATGACGAAGCCCTGGCACGCAGGAGCAGCTTCAATTCGGCTTTACGAGGAGCCTATCAGGAAGCGGGCAAACGACTGCCAGCGCTGCTCCTGAAGCCTGCCAGCATGGATTCGCTGGCCGAGACAGCCAGCGTCGAGCAGGTGATGAAGCTCTTCGATGGACATTGGAAGAAAGAAACACTGAAGGAGCAGGAGGTTGTTGGCCTCTTTTATCGGCAGGATGGAGAGTTTCAGCCCATCCTGGCTGAAGATATGAACAAAAAAGGAACCTACGCCATTGCGTTGAAGTTCCATCCGCAGGTGTTCGAGTCGTATGATTCTCTGGTTACGCGGTTCACCATCCTTCCTGACATCAGCAACCGAGATCAGGAGATGTACGACCGTTTCCTGGAAGTCTATAACAAACAGACGTTCTATGTGGAGCGTCCCTGGCGCAACGGCAAGGAGAAGACAGTCACCGAGGATGACGTGATTGCTGCTCTCGATCGGGGAGGCATGACTGGATATACCGAGGATCAGATAGAACTCCCCGATAGCATCCACTACGGACGCAATGTGGGCACGACAACCTATGGACCGGCCTTGCAGCCGCTGCAGTTCATCTTTGTAGTGGAAGATTCGGTTGGAATGCGTCAAGGAACCCGGATGCTGGAAGCCCTGACAGCAGGCGTCGATGCACGACGTGCTACCTGGAACACAACCTATGGGCTTGATGCACATGGACCGCTTCTGGCTGGCAAATACAAGACCGAGGCAAAGGACGAATTTGATGAGCCGGAGCTGGAGGTGGCCGACCGTGAGGAACTGCTGAGGCAGGTAAGCGAGTACCTGGTCAAGATCGATCCTTCGCTTGAAGGATTGAAAATCGAGGACGACTGGGTAGTGAATTATGAATATACGGGGTTGCACGGACTGAAGGCAAATGATACCCATCCTGACGGTACGGTCTGGACGGTACTTCAGTTCAGGTATCGCCTGTTGTATTTGGACGGACGTCCGAGGGTGGCCACGGCTAATGTGGCGTATCGGATTGCACCGCCGGAGGCGGCTCATTGATTGGAGATCGAGCAGCCAAACTTGGCTGCGGACAGGGACTTAATTAAAAGACAAGAATGACAAGAACAAAATGGATAGGGATACTGATCGGGACTTTGCTGTGGGCAGGTCTGGGGCGTTGTGCACAGGCACAGACTGTGGTGGTGCATAGCAACGCTCTGCTGTGGGCAGCAAAGTGCGCCAATGTGGGTGTTGATCTGACTGTGAATGACTACCAGAGCATCGGCGTAACTGGCCTTGTGACGATGGGGGACAGCTGGATCAAGAAGATGAATGGTTCGGGTTTGCAGCTTGATTACCGGTTCTGGTTCAAGCGCAAGCTGTTTCAGGATTTCTTCTTCGGACCACAGCTGGGACTGTATCACTATCGGAAGGATGGGGAAGACAGCAGCGTTCAGCGGCATACGGCCTTGACTGCAGGCTTCGTGAGCGGCTATGGCTGGATGATCAACCGACACTGGAACGTGGACGTAACCATGGGTGCCGGCTATCTCCTCTATGCTGACCCTAACCAACATCATAAATTCGTACCGACTAATCTGGGCGCCAATATATCGTATGTTTTCTAATCTATCGCATCTACAAGCATGGCGCACAAAGATGGCGCTTGTCGGACTTCTGCTATTAGCAGGAGCAAGATGCTATGCGCAATATGATGCCTTGCCGATGGTGATCCTGAATGCCGATGGCAAGGACCTCACCGATGAAACAGGTCGCGCGTGGGACCCTGAGGATGGTGTGTGGATGCCTTCATCACATGATCTGAGCGACCGAACTGACCTCGAGGTATTTGTCACCAACGAAGTGTGTGCCGACTCGATCGTGGTCTGGAGTCATGAACACAATGCCCGCAACACGAGGCTTTTGCAAGGCTTCGTAAACGAGTATCGCCAACGCGGCTGGAGACTGCAGCGACAGGGTGAGACCTATAATCTGGCCGACGTGAATGCCATTGCAGAAGACATCTACTATCGCTATGGCTATCTGGTCGATTACTGGTGCCGCGAAACGGGCGATACGCGAGGCATCTATTCGGTTGCTCTCGTCCTTCATCCTATGGAGAGCAGCCGCTTCGAAATGATTGTGCTGAACGAGAAGGTCACGAAGTATGATGGCGATGAACCCTATTGCCCGCTCTACTACAAGAACCGCACCGTGCTCGAGAATGTGAACAAGGTGCAGCGCGTGACGACGTTCCATAAGAAGCGCAGACAGGCACAGAGCAGCGGGTCTTGGCTGACTTTCGACGAACATTTCAACTTCCGTGGCCCTACAGACAGAAGGCTTGTTGTGGAGCGTATCATCGAAGCCTGTATCTTCGGAGAGGACTTTGACCGTCTGGATGCGCGTTTGAAGGGTAATGCTGCAGCCCAACGATTGAACCAGCAGCTCATGGATCATCATGGCAAAGCACTCGATACCAGCTATGTGCTGGAACCGATGGTTTTCTCGGGCTATCGATTCCAGGCTACCAAGCAACGCCAGATGCGCGATGACCTGATGCGCGATACGATGGAGTATTATCGAAAGAAGACTCAGGATATCTTCGAGCAGATGGGGAACTGGGTGGAGTATCGCGAGGTGGAATCGGACACGACAACGTATCTGGTACCGCGTCCCTTGTGGCGACTGCTGCTTCGCTATCCCAGCTTCGATCAGCTTCGTGGGGAACTGCGCAAAGCTGCTCCTCAATTGCCCTTGTCTGTCTCCGATCAGGACACGACAGAAGCGTACACCATCAGTACGCCCACTGAACTCTATCATCGGTTTGAGGAATATATTGCACGAGGCCACAAGATGGCTGACAAACGTGCCATATCGAGCGAATCAGAACTGGTGGATGGCTATATCCGCCACATCAACCAGATGGACATCTACCCCTTGAAGCAGGAAAGTCGTCAGGTACGAATTGAACATCGGCAGGAGGGCGATTCTTCGCGCTATAGGATGCCGATGCAGCTGGTTCCCTATGGCAAGGACACTGTGCTGCACTATCGCTGGCAGATGCCTGACCGGCATCGCTTCTACCAGATGCGACACGTGAACTATCTGCATGACTTTGTGCATGCTGATACGACACACACAGATGAATGCTCGTGTGAGCGACAGATGCCCCTGCAGTTCCTTTCGGTGTCGGCACGACCTGCCGACTTCGATTGCCCACCTCGTCGGCATTCGGGCACCGATGAAGTCGTCACCTTCAGACCCCGAGAGCGCGGTGAGGTACAGGATGTGACCTACCAGCTGTCGCTCAGCTTCGACCAGAACAGCACCAAGATTGACTTGAAACGCGGCAATAACCAGCAGCAGCTGGATAGCCTGATTGCGAAGGCATACGAGATTACCCATGGCGAGATCGAGAACACCATTCAGAGCGTGGGCATCGTCGGTGTGTCGTCGCCCGAAGGTCTGCGTTATCATAACCGTCTTATCTCGCATGGACGCAGCCAAGCAATTATCGAAAAACTGCGTCAGATGGGTGGTGAAGACCTTCGTTTTGCGCGTTTCAACATTGAGAAGGATTCGGTTGCACCATGGAGTGCCGTGGCAGACCTGATCGATGAAATGCATCCCGAGTTCCATAGCACTGCAGAACATGTGCGTGAAGTCATCAAGGGCGATGACCCCGAGAATACAACCCAACAACAGAAACGTCTGGGCTATTCGAATGGTGCCGATCCAATCATCGCCGAAGCGTTGGAGAAGCTGCGTCTGGCACAGGTTACGTATTCGTACAAGGCTCTACGTGAGACTCCGAGCGAGAAGATTCTGAATTTCTATCGAGACAGGTATGATGCTTCGCGCTGGCCATCGTATTATTTCTATGTGCTGCTTCGTTCAGATCAGTTGACACAAGAAGAAAAACTTGAACTGGCCCAGCGGCTGCTCACAATCAAGGCATCAGATGTACGCCGATATGGCCGCGATATGCATCCGCATGACAGCTATGGACTGGTTCTGCCATACGCCGCCAACCTGTTGGCAGCTGAGGCAATTTCGGAAGGAAATTATGACCGTTCGATTTTGGCTCCGTTCATCAATACCCAGTATTTCCAGGGCAATCTGCCCTGCTATATCGAGAATGACCCGGACACACCCGTCAAGTTCATCAACCTGGATGTGATACTTTACAACCAGGTGCTGATGCTGAGTGGCATTGGGACGCCCGAGGCCATCCAAGAGGCTCATGAACTAGCAGATATACTGGAGAATACGCCTACGATGTCGGGTCTTTTCCACGACACTTATCGCCCAGAACTATTGGAGATGCTGCTCAACAGCCAGAGCGGCCGGTTCGTGCTGGATGACGAGAATGCAGAAATTATTCGCAATACGAACATCTGCAATTTCTTTGTTGTTAACATGGCGCTTATTCACCAGGCCGTGGATGGAGAACTGCTTGACATTGCAGCCAATGGAGAAGCGCTTGAACTAATGCAGCAGTGCTGTGACAGCCTGATGTCCCTTCAGCGACAGATGAATGACCAGCCGGCAGCACTCTACTTTACAGCTGTCACCGAGGCATGGGCATCTGAGGCCGGCATCTATACGAACAGGGACGAGCATTATGACCGTGCCGTGGCGGCCTTATCGCAACTCTTCGGCAAGCAGGGCGATCCGGCTTATCTGGAACGTGTACAGGGTGATAGTTACGTGCGAGGCATCTATCGTGATGCCAAGGCGATACGAGAAGGAATGGACCTCTATCTGGAGGCTGTGGAACAATATATAAAACTACGGACACATGAGGAGGAATAGCTTTGTTGGGAACCATCGGCTTGGCCTGATGGGGCTATTGCTGCTCTGGTTTGGTGCAGCAGAGGTTGCTGTTGCCAGCCAAACACGGCTGGATGCAGATAACAATACGGCCGGCCAAACGCGGCTGGCTGACGAGAGTTCGACTGGAGAAGACGTACGACAAGTGACGGAGATCCCCTTTAGGGTGACTGATTATATGATGTCGGGTAATTATCGTTATCCGGATAAGGTGCCGTTCGTGCTGGATCGTTGGTGGAAAGGATTAAGTGTTTCGACCTATTGGTATCCGAAGCTCATAAACTTCCAGTATGATTATAATGGATTCGAGACCAGTGGAATAGGGCTTGCCTTGACCAAGGATTTCAACAAGAGTAATGCTGTACGTCTGGGCCTTGCCTATAACCATGATCGACTGGAGGGTATGGTCGATTATCAGTGGAACCTCTCGAACTACTGGGGTGGCTACAATCCTGGACGAAGGTTCGAGTGGCTGGCGACTGTAGGTCTGATGGGCGGAGTTGTCGATTATGAAGGCAGTTACCGTAACTTCTATGGGGGACAGATTGGCCTGCAGTTGCGACACACATTATCGCCATGGGTAAGCTTGTATGTTGAACCCCAGTACAAGGCAGCTTCGCCTCGTTACGACGGATATTGGGAACTTGGCAATATCGTGGATGATGGGCTGATGGTTCAGGTGGGCCTGATCACGAGGCTGACGAGTCCATTGCGCGAAGGCGGATATGGCACTGCGGTGGCCAATGGTGCGAAAACCTTTGGGCGAGGAATGGTTAAGACTGGCAACTGGATAGCAGATTTAGCCGGGAAGGTCTTCATGGGCCATGGCATGAAGGTGGACCGCAGAAATAGCCTGCACCGCTGGTATGTGGAACTGCTGGGCGGCACCCAGTTGCGCGATGGAGAGCATGAGGTCGGGAGTCTGAAGCCCTATCAGTTTGACTTCGAGATGAACCTGGGTATGCGTCTCAACAGCCTTATGGCAGTGCAGCTTGGAGCCTTTGGCGAGCGATTGGACTTGACGCAGCAATCGGACAATCCAGAGCAAGTCTATGGTTATCGTGCTGAGCTGACGTTTGACCCGCTTCGCTTCGTTTGGCATCGGTCGGAGGAGAAAGGTTGGGCCTGGACTATTGGTGGAGGTGTCGAAGGTGGACGTGTAGAGCTTTGGAACCATGTGGATGGTCTGAATCTCGAACGTTTCCTGGAACCCACCCTGCATACGCAGTTGCGCAGACGCCTGTTCGGGCAGACTTGGCTTGTGCTGCAGGGACGCTGGCAGCAGATTGATGTGGATGATGATCACCTGCAGTTGCTAGCCTTTGCGGGTTTGCATCATAACCTTGTTTCGAGGAAGTACCCCCATCGTCGTATGCCACAGTGGTGGAAGGGCTGGTGGCTGGCTGGAAGCTGGGGCGCCTGGGATATGCGAAATAGTCTGATGAATGTGTCACTAGGGTATGACTTCAATGATGTGCATGGTGTGCGTTTGAACTATTCGTATTCGCACATCGATTCGCACAATGTGCTGTATTTCAAGCAGACCTATCTGAACCTGTTCGGATTGGACTATATGATGAATATCAGAAATGCGTTTGTCGGATATGATCCGCAAAGGAAGCTCAATGTATATCTGTTTGCAGGATATAATATGGCTGTTCATCAGGAACTTGGCGATGAGTCAATCTGGCATGCCCATACTTATATGGGTATGGAAGGAGGAGCCCAACTTGAGTTGAAACTCACGCAGTGGCTTTCGGCTTTTGCTGAGGAGAAGACAACATTCCTGTCGGGTGACCCCTTTGTGACCAATGACTTTACCCAGGGATTCGGTATGACGGGACTGGTAGGCTTGAAAGTGAGATTCTGAGGGTGACCAAACTTGGCTGCGGGAGGAAAGTCTTTGCGGCCAATTACGGCCGCGGCGAAGACGCTTGCAGTCGGGAACCGGAGTGATGGGGGAGAGAAAGCTACCTCAGTTGGTAGAGGCCACCTGGGGTATTACGAATTTTATCGGACATTTCGAGATCGAGCAGCTCTTCGAGGAGGGCTGTTCGTTCTGTATCGGGGAGGATGTCGGCGAGCTGGGAGAGGCGCATGTCTCCACGGTCGCGAAGTATGTCGAGTATCTGGCGACCGAGGGGAGAGACATGGTCTTCTTCGAAATTGAGGGTTTGCTGGATGGCAGCCGGTTGGCTGGTAGATTGCCAATTCATGGCATAGAGGAAGTCTTGTGCGCAGGTAATCAGACCTGCCCGGTTGAGGCGGATGAGCCGATTGCAACCGTTGCTGCGGTCATCCGTTATTCGTCCTGGGAAGGCGAATACATCCCGACCATAGTCAAGGGCTATGGATGCTGTGACAAGCGAACCACCTTTCTCCTTGCTTTCGGCCACGAGGACTGCATCAGCAAGACCCGCTATAATGCGATTGCGAGCCAGGAAGTTGCCACGTTCGAAGGGGGCACTGGTGACGTACTCGGTGAGGAGGCCGCCGCCCTGCTGAATCATTTGTTTGGCAATGGTACGGTGGTTGTAGGGATAGATGCGATCCAGGCCGTGAGCCACTACTCCGAGAGTTGGAATACCGTTTTCAAGAGCGGCTTTGTGGGACTCCACGTCGATGCCAAGCGCCAAACCACTGACGATGATTAGGTCGGGAAGAACTTCGTGCAGTTCTCGAATGAGGCGATGTACCATATCGCGTCCATATTGAGTGCACTGGCGTGTGCCGACGATGCTGAGGATGTGCTGGGTTTCGAGGTTGATGTCACCAAGCTTGAAAAGTATGGTGGGAGCATCTGGACAACTCAAGAGACGCTTTGGATAACCATCCTGACCATAGACGAGGGGTTGAATATGATGTGCTTCGATAAAAGCGAGTTCGCGTTCGGCATTGATCTGGTGTTGCGGGTTGTTACGGCCATCGATGACCATTTGTCCGACAGCGCCCGCCTGGAGAAGAAGGCTGGTGTCGGCATTGAGGACAGCTTCGGCGCTGCCGAATGCATCGATGAGATGACGGGCTCGGATGGAACCTACGCCACGGATGGCGTTCAGAATGAGGATGGGAAGAAGTGGGGACATGGGAGAGGGTGGGGAAGAAGGCGGCCAAAGATGGCCGCTGCTGAACGTTGCCGAATGAGGAAGAGCGGCCAAAGATGGCCGCTACAAAGACGCTGGAGAAGCCAAAGTTGGCAGGCGCGGGGCGTCACTGAATGGGGAAGAAGGCGACCAAAGATGGCCGCTACAATGAACGAGGAGCGGCGGAGAACGGCTATTGCCCAATTGCTAAGAGGGGTCAATCGAAGCCGATGGCATGAATTGGAGGAGGTGTGAGGACAGAGGTTAGGGGGTGGTGAGATAGGGGGCAAAGGTGGAGTAGATTTCGTCTCCACGGGTGAGTGTGCCGTTGACGACGCAGACGCAATCGACCTGTGCTTTGATACACTGGACACCATCGGATTTGCGGTAGATATCCTGTTCAAAAACATAACGGACCCCTTTGCGATAGATGTTGAGGCAGGAAAGAAACTCCTGGCCGCCGCGAAGGGGTGCACGGTAGTTAATAGTGACACGGCTTACCATGACATCAATGCCTTGGTTGTGAAGCTCCTCGAAGCTGATGCCAACGCTTTGGATGAACTCATGACGGGTAACCTCGAGGTAATGCTGGTAGTTGGCATTGTTGACAACTCCCTGGATGTCGCATTCGTAGTCACGCGTCTTCAATTCGAGCTTGTAGGTATAATCTTTCATTTCTTGATTAAATAGCGGGGTTGAAAAATAATGGAGATGAATATCATAACGCCCAGACCCATAGGATAGAATAGGTAGGGGACGACGAGTATCGGGTTGAGCGGGAGTCCACAAGTGGCTTCGACAAGACCAGCAGCAGCAAGCAACTGGGCTGAGTAGGGAATGAGACCTTGTGTGAAGCAACTTGCTGTGTCGAGCAAGGATGCAGAACGACGCAGGTCGAGGCGATACTGCGTGGCAATCCGACGGGCTATCGGACCTGTAGTAATGATGGACACCGTGTTGTTGGCTGTGCAGATGTCAACGAGACAGACGAGGCTGGTGATGGTCATTTCGGCACCTCGTCGGCCATGGATGCCTCGGGTGAGCTTGTCAATCAGGTAATCGATGCCACCCATGGTGCGTATCATTTCGAGCATACCGGCAGCCAGCATGGCCATGATGATGAGTTCGCCCATGCTGTTGATGCCCGTTCCGAGAGACCCCATCCATCCGAAAAAGTCGTAACTTCCGTCGATGATTCCTATCATGGCGGTGAGCAGGAGGCCTAAAAGAAGGACGAGCATCACATTGAGGCCCGCAACAGCGGTGAGAATGACAGCGAGATAGGGCAGGACTTTCCACCAGCTTACGTCGGGAATCTCCTGAGGCACAGAAATGTTCCGGCCTATGAAGAAATATACACCCACCATGATCAGGGCAAGAGGAAGAACGAGACGCAGGTTGACGCGGAACTTGTCGCCCATGCGGCATCCCTGCGTTTGTGTGGCAGCTATCGTGGTGTCGGATATGAACGAGAGATTGTCTCCAAAATAAGCACCGCCAACCACGATGGCGACCATCATTGGAAGTGCAATACCGCTCTCTTGTGCAATGCCGACAGCTACAGGGGTGAGGGCTACGATTGTGCCTACGCTGGTCCCAATAGCCAATGAAATGAAGCAAGAGGCAAGGAAAATGCCAGGGAGGAGCAGGCTGGGGGGAAGGAGCTGAAGGGTTAGGTTGACCGTAGCATCAACGGCACCCATCGCCTTGGCTGATGCTGCAAAGGCGCCGGCCAGGATGTAGATCCACACCATGAGTAAAACGGTGGGACTGCCGGCACCTTGGGAATAACAGTTCACTCGCTCGTTGATACTGCCACGGCTGATAGCGATTGCATAGACCGAGCTGACAAGAAACGCTACGGTGACGGGAACTTTGTAGAAGTCGCCGGCTACAATGCTAACGCCTAAGTAGAGCACAAGAAAGAGGAACAGAGGGGATAGAGCTTTCATAGAGATGGACGATGGGTTCGGGATGCAGCCATGAACGGCTGCTGCGGGGACACGTGAGGGTGGCCAAGGATTGCGCTGGGCAGCCAAGCATGGCTGCGACAGATACGCTTGCGGGGTGGCCTAGGGGTACGCTGGGCAGCCAAGCATGGCTGAGACGGGGGCGCTTGCGGGGTGAGCCAGGGGTGCGCTGGGCAGTCAAATATGGCTGAGACGGGGACGCTTGCGGGGTGGAACTTGGGTGCAAATATATGTATTTTATTTTAAAAGTGATAGGATATGGATTGATTTTTGAAAAATAACACAAAAAATCGTTTTATTTCTGGGCAATTGTCACATTTGAGATACTTTCGCGTGCCTATAAGTATGGATAAATGACATTTTCATTTGACTAAAAAAGAAATAGAGAAATAAAATCAGTAATTTTTTAGTAAAAAAGTGTTGATTGATTTGGTAAATTCATAATTTATAGATAAATTTGCGGCGATTTTGGCAATTAGCAAATAATTATATGATTAAAAAGAACTTCTTTATTTTAGCCATTCTTGCAATAATCCTTGGCGTGACTTCGTGCAAGGCGCCAGAGGATATTGTTTATCTGCAAGATGTCGGCAACGATCAGCGACTTGAAGTTGCAGATCTTTCGATGATTCGCATCCGTCCAGGCGATCAGCTCTCAATTGTTGTTTCAAGCCGCAATCCGGAGCTTAGCGCTATTTTCAACCTCGCTGTACCTTATCGTTATGTCGGCGGAACAAGTTTTACTCCTAGTGGTACAAATAGTCAGACTGCCTATTTTACGGTTGCGAGTGATGGAACGATAGATTATCCCGTGTTTGGTGCGATCCAAGTGAGTGGTATGACCCGTCAGGAATTGTCAAAGACTATCAAAGATAGGATTATTTACGAAGATTATATCAAGGATCCTATTGTAACGGTCGATTATGCGAACCTGACCATCAGCGTGCTTGGCGAAGTGACGAATCCTGGCAAGTACAGCATCAGCAAGGATCGTATTACGATTCTCGAAGCCATCAGTATGTCAAGGGACCTGACCATCAACGGTAATCGTCAGGATGTTCTGGTACTGCGTGAGTACCCAGATGGTTCGACCCAGAGCTATCGAGTCGATTTGACTCAATCGGGTATCATGCAGAGTCCTGTCTATTATTTGCAGCAGAACGATGTGGTCTATGTTTCGCCAAACGATCAACGTCGTCGTCAGTCTCGAGCTACGGGTAACACCATCATGACACCAACATTCTGGCTTTCAATCACCAGTACGTTGTGTACAGTTACAACCCTTATTTACACTTTAAGCAAGAAATAATGGCTAATCAAATTCCTACCGTTCCTCAGCAGCCAGTTACACAACCTGCAGTTGCTCCCGTAGAGAACGAAGATTCGGAACTTTCTCTTACCGAACTTTGGTATCTTTGCATTGGACGTTGGCCATGGTTTGTCCTTAGTGTATTGTTGTGTATGGGAATTGCAACCTTGAAATTGTTGCGTACCCAAAAGACCTATACACAGCATACCGACGTCATGATCAAGTCGGATTCGCGTGACTATAGTGGCGGCACCATGGGCGACTTTGCTGATCTTGGACTTTTCCAGAGCAATAGTAATGTGAACAACGAGCTCATTGCCATGATGTCGCCTGCCTTGTCGTTGGAGGTGGTGAATGAGATGGAGCTCAACATCATGTACAGCGAACCTGGATTCTTCAAGGACAGAACCCTTTATGGCCAGACACTCCCAGTGAAGGTGATTTTCTGTGACGTTGAAAACGAAGGCTATGCACAATTCCGTATTGACCTTAAGGAAGATGGCAACTATGTGCTCAGTAAATTCGACGATGGTTTTCTCGATGATGAAGTGAAGAAGACAACCATTGAAGGTACGCTTTCCCAGGATACTATTCAGAGCCCAGTAGGACGACTGGTGGTGATGAATGGTATCGGTTATGGATCTTCGGTGGGCGACAGGATTATCGATGTCGTTCATATTCCCGCTTCGAATGCAGCTGGAGTAGTGCAAGGCAATCTCAGTGCACAAGTGACTAACAAGCAGGCCACAGTCATCACCTTGTCCTATGTCGATGTGAACCGTTTCCGTGCAGCAGATGTCTTGAGTACCCTCATATCCTGCTATAACAGAAATTGGGTGAATGACAAGAACCAGATAGCTACAAGTACATCGCAGTTCATCAATGAACGTCTGAAGGTCATTGAGGAAGAATTGGGTCATGTGGATACGGACATCTCTAAGTACCAGTCACAGAACCTTATCACTGATGTTAAGGCTGCCAACCAGATGTATATGGCCCAAGCTAATCAGGCTTCCCAGCATGCTGTACAACTGAATAACCAGTTGTATATGGCCAGGTATCTGCGCGATTATATAAGCAGTGATGCCAACAAGTACCAGTTGCTTCCTGCTAACAGTGGCGTGGAGGATCGCACCATTGAAAGTCTGATTAGTTCCTATAATGCCAAACAGTTGCAGCGCAATAGTCTTGTAGCTAACTCGAGCGTCAAAAATCCAGTTGTGCTCGATCTTGACAAGGAACTGACTGAGATGCGCAACAACCTTCTTCGAAGCATCGACAATCAGATTACAGCGCTCAACACACAGATCAGATCTTCTCGTCAAACTGAGGCTCAGAGTAATGCCCAAATGGCATCGAATCCTACACGTCAGAAGTATCTGCTTTCTGTTGAACGTCAGCAGAAGGTGAAGGAGCAGCTTTACCTCTACCTGCTTGAGAAACGTGAGGAGAACGAGCTTTCACAGGCATTTACTGCTTATAATACGCGCGTGATTACTCCTCCTATGGGTAGCAAGAATCCAACTGGTCCACGCAGCAAGATGATCTTGCTCATGGCTTTCCTGATTGGTCTTGCCTTGCCGCTTGCCTATATCTATCTGCGCGAAACCATGACTACTGTTGTTCGTGGACGCAAGGATATCGATAACATGAAAACTCCGTTTATTGGAGAGTTGCCACAAGGAATTGCAGCAACGGGCAATAAGCGTGAGCGTATGGCGGCACGTCACCAGTTTGTTGTGAAGCCTGATTCGCGCAACCTTGAGAACGAAGCATTCCGCATCTTGCGTACGAATCTGGAGTTTGTTGCAGGTAAGGAGTCTGCAAACCCAGCAAAGACGATTCTTGTTACGTCGATGAATCCTGGTTCGGGTAAGACGTATGTCAGCACGAATCTGGGTGCCACCTATGCAATTGCTGGCCAGAAGACATTGGTTATGGACCTTGATATTCGCAAGAGTTCTGCCAGCCGTTATATTGGTCGTCCTAAAGAAGGTATTACCAGCATCTTGAATGGTAGTGTCCAGGATTGGCATTCTTTGGTTGTTCGCGTTCAAGATCGTCCTAATCTTGACTTCTTGCCAACAGGACGTATCGCACCCAATCCAGCAGAATTGCTGCAGGGTGATGCCTTGAAGAATTTGATTGAGGAAGCTCGTAAGGAATATGATATCATCATCTTTGACTGTCCTCCTTTCAATCTTGTGGCCGATACTACTCTTATTGGCAAATATGCTGACCTTTCGCTCTTTGTGATTCGCTGTGGTGTATTCCAGCGTGCACTAAAGAAGAATGTGGATCAGCTTTATGCTGAGAACAAGTTCAATCGTTTGAACATCTTGCTTAATGGTTCCGAGGCTGCTACCAGCAAGTATGGTTATAACCGCTATGGCTATGGTTATGGCTATGGTTACGGCTATGGCTATGGTAGCTATTACGCTACGGATAAAAAGAGATAAGCAGATTTGATTCTATAAAAAATCCCGTCGCTTTGTTGCGGCGGGATTTTTTTGCAGCCAAACTTGGCTGCGGCATTAACCAGAGGGCAATCGTGGATGAAGAGGGCAATCATGGATGAAGAGGGCAATTCTGAAAGAAGAGAACAATCATGAAAGATGACGGCGACCATGAATGGGATAGGGTCGCTGGTTGGCTAAATGCCGATCAGCCCGTAGGCTATGATGCCGATAATGCCGCAAATCAGCGTAGTATAGATGATGTTCCACTTGCGCCAGAAAATGCCACAGAAGACAACAAGGCAGATGATGAGGCTTAGGATGAACTGGTTCGTTCGGGTGGTTGGATGACCGAAGTTCTCGACGTTCATGAGGCTGATTGCTGCTGCAGCCAGCAGGCCGATGATTGCAGGACGCAGGGTAGCAAAGATGCTTCGTGTGACCTTGTGGTCCTTGTGCTTGATGATGATGTGCGAGATCCATATCATGACTACAAAAGGCAGCCATACCACAGAGATGGTAGCAAGGATGCTTCCGAGGATTCCGAAGAGATGGGGCGCTCCAATAGCTTGGATTAGGGGATCGTGAACGACGGCAGAATAGCCTACGTAGGTGGCACAGTTGATGCCAATTGGTCCTGGTGTCATCTGGCTGATAGCCACGATGTCGGTAAACTCAGCTTCGGTGATCCATGCCTGTTTGACTACAACCTCCTGCTCGATAAACGAGAGCATGGCATAGCCACCTCCAAAGTTGAACAATCCGATATAGGAAAAGACTAAAAACAGTTTGAGAAATATCATAGGGAATGGAGTATGGGGAGTATTATTTCGTTTCTTGTTCCTTGTCTTTCTTGATGATGCCATAGAAGAATCCTGCGATTCCTGCTACGAGGATGATGAGAGCGGGAGTCACACCATAAACGATGAGTGCTGTTGATACGATGGGAATCCAAACATTGCTCCATGTGACTCTTGCTGTCTTAGCCATCTTGAACACGGGCACAGCGAGGAGAGCCACTACAGCTGGACGAATGCCCATAAAGGCAGCTTCGACCCATCGGTTGTCGCGAAACCTTGAGAAGATGATGGCGATGAGCAGGATGATGATGAGCGAAGGGAAAACTACGCCGAGCGATGCAATGATTCCCGAGCGTATGCCTCCAACCTTATAGCCAATGTGCGAGGCCATATTGACCGCGAAAACACCCGGAGTGGCTTGAGAGACAGCCATGATGTCCATGAATTCACTGTGCGACAGCCACTGGTGACGGGTAACGACCTGTTGTTCCATGAGTGGAATCATAGCGGCTCCACCACCCAGGGTGAAGCCGCCGATTTTCATGAAGGTTACAAAGAGATCCTTGTTTAGTGATTGCATTCGTCTCTTTTTTTATTATGGCAGCCATTGATGGCTGCCGACTTCAACGTTTTGTGAAGGGTTGGGAGGCGCTGTGTCAGCAGACCTTTGAACCGTTCTTGACCTTATCTTCGTTGGTCACTACGTGGAGTGATCCGTCGAAGTTGACCGCCGACAGTATCATGCCGTTGGAAGCAATATGCTTCATGACCTTGGGTGCGAAGTTTGCCACGAAAAGCACCTGCTTGCCGACCAGAACCTGTGGATCAGGATAATGCTGAGCAATGCCGGAGAGGATTGTTCGTGGCTGGCCGGTTCCATCGTCGAGGGTGAATTGAAGCAGTTTGTCACTCTTCTTGACAGGCTTCACTTCGAGGACTGTTGCGACTCGGATATCAAGACGCTCAAAGTCCTCGAATGGAATGTTCTCCTTGATTGGTTCGGGACGCCAATTCCATTCGGCTTCAGCCAAAGCAATCTCGTCGTTCTCCTTCTTGATTCGAGCCAGTCGGTCGAGTTGGGGCTGGATGTCCTTGTCCTCCAGTTTCTCAAAGAGGAGAACGCTTTCGCCAAGCTGATGTCCTTCGGCAAGGAGGTCGGTACGACCAAGCTGTTCCCACTTGAAGGTCTCCATACCCAGCATCTTGCGAAGCTTCTCGGCAGAGAAGGGCAGAAAGGGTTCGAAGACGATGGCAAGGTTGGCCGAAATCTGAAGGCTCAGATTGAGAATGGTCTTTACGCGCTCCATATCGGTCTTGGCAATCTTCCAAGGTTCGGTGTCGGCCAGGTACTTGTTGCCGATGCGTGCTAATTCCATGGCCTCCTTCTGTGCATCTCGGAACTTGAAATCGTCGAGTAGAGCTTCGACACGTGCCTTCACGTCCTTGAAGTCTGCGAGCGTCTGACGGTCATAATCGGTGAGTTCGCCGCAGGCAGGCACCTTTCCGTCGAAATATTTCTCGGTGAGCTTCATAGCCCGGTTAATGAAGTTGCCGAAGATGGCCACAAGTTCGTTGTTGTTGCGAGCCTGGTAGTCACGCCATGTAAAGTCGTTGTCCTTGGTCTCTGGTGCATTGGCTGTCAGGACATAGCGGAGCACATCCTGCTTGCCAGGCATATCGACGAGGTATTCGTTGAGCCAGATTGCCCAGTTGCGGGAAGTGGAGATCTTATCGCCTTCGAGATTGAGAAACTCGTTAGATGGCACATTGTCGGGGAGGATATAGTCGCCATGCGCCTTGAGCATAGCGGGGAAAACGATGCAGTGGAAAACAATGTTGTCCTTGCCAATGAAGTGAATGAGGCGAGTGTCTTCGTCCTGCCACCATTTTTGCCATGGTCCATATTTCTCGGGATCGCTATCGCAAAGTTCTTTGGTGTTGGAGATATAGCCGATTGGTGCATCGAACCATACATAGAGTACCTTGCCTTCTGCACCTTCCACGGGAACAGGTATGCCCCAGTCGAGATCGCGTGTGACAGCACGTGGCTTCAATCCGCCATCGAGCCATGACTTGCATTGGCCATAGACGTTGGGACGCCATTCCTGATGCTCGTCGAGGATCCACTGGCGGAGCCATTCCTCATGTTCGTTGAGGGGCAGGTACCAGTGCTTGGTCTGCTTCTTGATGAGGGGATTGCCATTGACGGCATTGTAGGGGTTGATGAGTTCTTCGGGAGAAAGGGTAGCACCGCACTTCTCGCACTGGTCGCCATAGGCGCCCAAACTGTGGCAACGCGGACATTCGCCACGGATATTGCGGTCGGTAAGGAACTCATGGGTTTCCTCGTCGTAGAATTGTTCGGAAGTCTGCTCGATGAATTTTCCTTCGTCGTAAAGCTTACGGAAGAAATCGGCAGCAAACTTGTGATGAATCTTCGAAGTGGTGCGGGAATAAACGTCGAATGATATGCCGAAGTCGGCAAACGACTGCTTGATCAGGTTGTGGTAGCGATCGACAACCTGCTGTACGGTGATGCCTTCCTTGCGTGCACGGATGGTAACAGGTACGCCGTGTTCGTCGGAACCACCGATAAACAGAACATCCTCACCTTTGAGGCGAAGGTAGCGGACGTAGATGTCAGCAGGTACATATACACCTGCGAGGTGACCGATATGGACGGGGCCGTTGGCGTATGGCAGGGCCGAGGTCACTAAAGTGCGCTTGAAATTCTTTTGTTTCATAGGGTTATGTTGTTTTGAGTTTGGTCGGATATGGGCAGCCATAGATGGCTGTGACTTGGACGCTGCGTTGGTGTCCGAGGTTAGAACTGGAAGTATATGAATGGCTGCATTTCGGCGGTGATGAACTGGTAGATGACGAAGACGGCCAAAGCGCAGACCACTATCATGATTGGCAGGGGAAGTTTGGCAAACGAGTAACGATAGCGGCGCTTAAAGTTCTCGGGGAGCCAGTGTATTGCCATTCCAATGCAAAAAAGAAGGAATACCTTCCAATAGGCAGGAATTACTTCGAGTGGGTTGACGGTCCATTCGGTTCCGATGCGAGTCATCATCGAAGTGGCGATGTTCCAGGCTGTCTCGTTGGCAACGGCAGGATCAAGATTCGAACCGGATCGGAAGAACAGGCGAGTGAAGGTGATGAAAGTGAAGGTGACGATTACCGACCATCCTATGTTGGTTGCCTTGGCGATACGAGGCCAGCGGACATAGTCGCGTTGCGAATTGTAGTATTGCCAGATGCATTTGATAATCATGCTGCAGAGAATGAAGATGCAGAAACAGAGCAATACATTCCAAAGCGCCAGTGCTGGTGCTGCCCACAGACGCAGCAAAAAGAGGATGCAGACAACATAAGATGTTACGATGATACGTTTGACGGTGTGCCAATCGCTCCAGAACTTGAAGATGATCATGCCAACGCCGTTCAAACCGCCCCAGATCATAAAGTTGCAAGAAGCTCCATGCCAAAGGCCTCCGAGCAGCATGGTGATCATGGAGTTCATGTTGGCGTAGATGTGTCGACGCTTCTGAGGAGAGCGCAGGGCAGTAATGACGGTAGCTAACGCAATCGACAGCACGATGACGGCGACGATCCACGAACCGCTGAGGATAAGTGCAGCAATGGTGATGACACATATCCAGAACCATGTGCCGAAAGAGATGTTCCGATTGCCGCCGAGCGGGATATACAGATAGGTCTGCAACCAACGGGAAAGAGAGATGTGCCAGCGTTTCCAGAAGTTGCGCGCATTCTGGGCCTTATAGGGGGAGTTGAAGTTCTGTGGCAGATAGAATCCCATCATCAGCGAGAGTCCGATGGCGATGTCGGTGTAGCCCGAGAAGTCGGCATAGACCTGGAACGAGTATGCGAAGAGCGCTGCCAAGTTCTCGAATCCCGAAAACAGTTGGGGATTGGCGAATACGCGATCGATGAAATTAACAGCCAGATAGTCCGACATCACGATTTTCTTTGTCAGGCCATTGAGGATCCAGAACACAGCGATGCCGAACTGGGTACGCGAAAGGGCATAACGCCGATAGAGCTGCGGGATGAAGTCGGACGCCTTGATGATAGGTCCGGCGACGAGCTGCGGGAAAAAACTCACGTAGAATCCGAAATCGAGAATATTGCGCACAGGACGTACTAACCCCTTGTAAACGTCGGCGGTATAGGATATCACCTGAAAGGTGTAGAACGAGATACCGACTGGCAGAACGATTCGGTCAACACTCCAGAACGGACGACCAATGACGTGGTTGCCCAGTTTTGCTGCAATGTTGGTAATCTGGAAATTGGTTCCAAATATCTGATTGACCACATCGGCAAAGAAATAGCTGTACTTGAAGTAACAGAGTATGCCGAGGTCGATGGCCACCGACAGGCAAAGCAGCGAAAGGGCCAGGTAACTTTTCTTGATTCCCTTGTTATTAGCTCTCTGCCGGAAATGATAGATGCCCTGCGCAAGGAAATAGTCGGTAAGTGTGACGAGAATCAGAAGGCCGACGAAAAGTCCGGATGTCTTGTAATAGAAGAGCAGGGAAATCAGGAAGAGATATCCATTGCGCATCACGCGTCGCCATCCAGGCAGATGCATGCGTGAACCCGAGCGGTTCTTGCGCAAAGAACCCGTAACAATGGCAAAACCTGTGAATACCACCGCAAAGAATGCCCAAAACCGGAAGTGCGTGAACAGCAGCGGTGAATTGGGATCAAAGGCGAAGATATTCAGGAGATATTCCTTGATCAGTATGAGTATATCTTGTATTTCAGTCGACATAATACTTTGCATAATCTTCGGCGATGGCATTGTAGATGATATTTCCGATGAGCTGGTAGCCCTCTTTGGTAAAGTGGATATGATCGGCCTTCATCAAGTCCTGTTTAATCCACTTCTCGGCAGAGCCTAAACCGCCCATCAGGGCAAAAACGTCAACCACGCCACCATTGTATTCCTCAGCGAGCTGCTTCATAGCTGCCTGGGCACGAACCCCATTCTTATTGGGCGTGTAGTATCTTTTTCGACCACGTCCATGACGGATGGCGCTGTCGTTGTTGGTGAGCCAGATGAAGGAGCAGTTGGGGTTGACTGCCTGAATGCGTTTGATCAGTTGCCGATACCTCTCCTTGAAAACCTCTGGCTTGAATTCCTCGTATGGGACGTAGGCATCGTTGATGCCAATGCCGAAGATGACTAGATCGGGTGGCAGCAGGGAGAGCTCCTGTTCGAAGTGATAGTTGCAGCGAGCCCAGCTTTCAAGCGATGCTCCGTTGATGCCGGCTTCGGTGTAGGTGATGCCGTGACGAAGGCTCTCGGGTATCATGCCGCGGAGGATGAAGTAGTGACGGTCCTCGAGGGGCAGATATTCTTTTCGATTGATCGTGGGATTGACCGTTCGAGTCAGGCCCCGAACTCCCAAAGTGGCAACACTATCGGGGCTAAAGAACTGGAAGACCCAAACACCCTCGACGTCGGCTATTCGGCTGAGGATAGGATCGGCCCAAAGCGTATCCCCTCGTTGAGTTATGAGGAAGGGGATAACTGAAGGGTCGCTTGTCTCACCAAGCACTGTAAGCTGAGTGAAGTCCCATTTGCCATTATCGCGAAGCCGCAGGGTCAGAGTAGCCTCCTTGTCGCTTGTGATGGCAGCTGCCCCTGCCAACCCAAGTTCGGCATCGGGTTGTTTGGACACGTTGCGCGAACCTTTCCAGATACCTGTATAGTCAAATCGGTAGTAGCTGGGGCCGTTGGTCCGGATGGCACGGAAGGGAAAGCAGAGTCCCCTGTCGCCAGAGGGTTCGAACTGCATGCGGATGATGTTGCTCAGTTCGCCACCTTGAACGTGACTTCCGCCGATGTGGAGGATGTTGACCTTCTCGGAAGGGGTGGGCAAAGAGTCGCTGCGCAGAGCATGCAGCTTGTCGTAGAATGTACGCAGTCCGTTCTCGCTGCCTGGAACCAGCAGGTGGATGTGCCGTTTCAGAACCACCGAGGGATAGTCCTCGGCAGGGTGAAGGGCATAGGTCCTGACTGGAACTGACAGGTCAATGCAGAACAACAGGAATATCGTCAAAAGTATCGTTAGCAAGCGAATCTTCATTGGCTGTAGGAAGATCTGGCGTGAGTTCGCCACGACGGAACTTATAGTTTTTATAATAGGTATCGATAGTCTCGTAGAGGAGGTCACTGACATGTTCGGCACCCTTGTGGGTGAAGTGCACATAGTCCTCACCAGCAAGCTGTGGACGAGCGGCTACCCAACGAACCATCGAGCCATATCCGCCCATCGCCTCATAGAGGTTCCAGAATGATGCACCGCATTCGGTGAGATACTGATCCAGCAGCTTGACAAACTGGGGAAGCAGCGTGTAGGTCCTCTTTTCACCGGCAATGTTGGTGCTCATGTCGGAAGGTCCAATATAGAGGATCTTGGCTTTCGGAGCTATCTTCTGGAAGAAACGAACCTGACGCTGAATCTCTTTGCAGAAGTCGTGGAGAGCCTTCTCGGAACGCAGGCCTGGCACAGAGTTGCCACCATATTGGAGGATGATGAGACGTACATTTTCCTTCTGGAAGAAAGGCTCGATTGTATTCCGGGTGATTCGCGTGAAGATGTTGCCAGAGGAACCGCGCATCGGGATATTATCCATCGAAACACCCACTTTCTGATCGAGCATAACACCATAGATATAGGCTGGTCCTTGAATCGAGACCGTCACCTTGGAGCGTAGCGAATCGAACTCCTGAACACGATATTGCAGGCCTGAACCATCAGGATTGTTGCGAAGCACAGTCACACGGTCGAATTCGCGGACGTGACGGAACTTGTCATTCTGGGTCGCCGAGAAGGAGATGTGTACGTTTCCGGAAGCATGAGCCACGGTAGCCATCGGGCCATACCCATTGTGGCGGGCGCGCATGGTGGAGGTTCCATAGGCGACGTAGTAGGGGAGTTCGGGCGAAGTGCTTTGGAAACAGGTCAGCTTGGTTATCCATTTTTGAGCAGGCATCAGGCCGGGACCGCCGCCACCAAACTGTTCCTGAAAATGTTCGCGCAGACCAGAAGTGATGCGATCTTCTTCCAACTGGGAGTCGCCATAATGAAGGATGCGCATATGGCGATAACGAGCGCTGTCGAGTGCTTCGAAGAAATCGTCGAGATACGTCAAATCGCGTTCTTCGGTGACGCTGTCGCGATAGGTCACCCAAAGGGTGTCAACGGGAGTGGATGCTGACCGAAGGGCGGTGCTGTCGATGAACATCTTGATACTGTCGCACAATGATTTTGCACTATCGGACATCAAAACATAACTATCGATGGAGATGGTATCGACCAGATAGATGTGCTTGCGAGGCATCGAGATGCGGATAGGACTATTCATGCAGAAATCCATAAAGGTGGAATCCTGGGCCTGTTTGAGTGCCTCCATTTCCTTCCTTTGGATTTCTTCGGGAGTAAGTTCTATCTCTTTTGAATTGTCTTCGATCTGAAAGCTCAGCACCTCATGAAGATTGGGGAAGGTCAGATGAACCGGACCGACCTTTAAACCTTCCTTCGGAAATAATACCGAAATGGCTGCCAGCAGGGCTAATAGAACGAAAATAAAGATTAGAGTCTTGAATAGTTTCATATCTTGATATGTCGTGCTATTAATAAATAGCGCGCAAAGGTAGTATATTTTCTTTAAAGGTCCAAAAAAAATGCCAGTTAAATTGAAAATACTATCTATAAAGTGTTTCGTTTAACAATCGTTAACATGGATTGGAACCCCAATCCACATATTTTTTGTGCATTTCTTTCCGCAGATTATCTGTTCTTCTCACCTAAAATAGGAAACCGGACCCTCAGCCAAACTCGAAAGATGTATTTGCAAAGAGAACTTCTTCTACCGGTATGGGGATAACAAAAAAGTCTGAAATGAACATCAACAGGTGGTTTTCGTAAAATTTTGACACTAAAATTTGGAACTTTCTAAAAATAGATGTATCTTTGCGCCCGTAACAAATAGTAATCAGCACGATGTTCTCAACTCATAATCTGACCTCTTTCGTTCTTTCGTTGTTCTTCTTGGCAGCCTGTTCTACTCGCCAGGACAATTCAGGTGTGGACCACCCCCAGGGAGGGACAGATGTGACCGATGATGGCGTGACTGCTGTGGATGAATCGACTGTTCAGGATAGCGGTATTGTCATTCAGAGTGAGCCTTATAGTACAAACATTTTGAATGATGCAAACGGCAATATCAGTCATGCTGCACGCTCCCTGCTTCAGAAAAACAAACTTGTCAAGACCTATTACCAACGTGTCGGCTGTAAGGATGCTGATTGCAAGGAAGAGTGGGTAACCTTCACTGCTGTTCAATATCCGAAAGACTCTGTACTTCAGAAATGGGCGGCCGAGGTGATCGGAAATTTCTATTTCGACGCGACACGCGATCTTGACATCAAGGTGAACGGAGAGAGGAGCGAAACAAACGACGATGGCGAAATGACTCTCCAAAATACGGGATGCCGTCCCTATGGTGGTGTTCTCAATAATGGAGAAA
>JAEEGI010001254.1_pt1 | contig 64118 bp, 57 predicted proteins | sample 8958751 | NCBI WGS metagenome assembly JAEEGI01 (sample SAMN16246545, study PRJNA631951) | gut metagenome | biome: gut microbiome; feature: rumen; material: KS-attached | host: Bos | place: Iran: Karaj | collected 2018-10
GGCACTGCGGCAGCGCGGCATTGGTAAAATCGATACCGCGGCAACCTGATTATTATATTATATATAATTATTATATATTATAATATATAATAATTTAAAATAGATATATGCCTCCCTCCCCTCCATTATGCAAATTCCCAATGCCGCGCCGCCGCGCTGCCGCACTGCCGCGTATCAGCAAAGGGCTGTCTTTTCCTGAATCAACAAACTTTTTCCAAGAAAAACCGGGTAAAATTTTGTATTTTGAAAAATTTACCGTATCTTTGCAGCGTGAACCATAATTCAAATCACTATGGATAAACAAAGTAACAAGAAAAAGAAGGTAAAAAAGGCAGAGGTGGTTGCAAATTGTGACCAGCTACCACAAGTTATTAATCACGATCTTGCGAACATTAATATTGAGAGCCTTATTCGCATAATTCGTGGCCAGAAAGTAATGTTTGACTCTGATTTGGCAATGCTATATGGAGTTACCACAAGTCGTCTCAACGAGCAGGTTAAGCGCAATGTCAACCGTTTCCCTGATGATTTCATGTTCCAACTTACAAAAGAGGAATGGATTGTTTTGCGGTCGCAAATTGCGACCGCAAAGGATTTGAAATCACAAAATGTGATATCAAATCTCTCTGAAAACCAAGAAGAAGTTTTGATATCGCAAAATGCGACATCAAAACCAATAGAGAGACGTGGAGGAACACAAAAACTCCCTCATGTTTTCACCCGCAATGGCATAGGAATGCTGAGTAGTGTATTGAGGTCAGAAACGGCTGTTGAGGTAAATATTCGTATCATGCGTGCTTTCACTGCCATACCAGACATCGTGAATGACAATGTGCTGATGATGCAGCGAATCCTTCATATAGAGCAGCACCAGACGGAAACAGACGAGAAAGTAAACAAGATTATTACTACAATCGAGAACCGTCTTCCAGAGCAATTGCCTGAGCAGATATTTGCCACAGGCTGCGTGTGGGATGCATGGGCTTATGTGTCAGACTTGGTAAGGAGTGCGAAGAAGCGGATTGTACTGATTGACAATTTTGTGGATGATCGTGTGTTGTCGCTCCTGGATAAGCGGGCAGATGATGTGGAGGCTACGATTTACTCTCGTTATTATGAACCATTCCAAACAGACTTGAAGAAACACAATGAACAGTATCGTGAGGTCCTGTTCGTGCAGCTGCCTCAAAAGAACCACGATCGCTTCTTAATCATCGACGACGATGTCTATCTGCTTGGTGCCAGCGTAAAGGACATGGGAGTAGGCATGTGTGCAGTCACGAAGATGCAGGTGTCGCCAGAGACGATATTGCAGTTAATTTAATAAACTGTTCGGAAATTCCGAACTGTTAAACAAAGCTGGTCAAAATTTTTGACCACCTCAAATCAGAGGGGCTTATTCTGGTAGCACGAAAACGGAAAGAGGCGATTTTGCGGTCGCAATATTCGACCGCAAACGACCAAGAAACGAAAGAGATTGACCTTTTAAACAAGCTTGCAAATCTTTCATTTTAAGATTTTGGGCTCAAAATTTGGAACTTTGGCAGAATTTTCCTATCTTTGCCCCATTAATTAAGCTGAGAAATTATAATGAAAAAGAATCTTAAATTACTATTATCACTTTTCCTGTTCTGTATATCAGTAAATATAGAGTCGCAGGACATTGAATTAACTTCCGATGGGACATACGAAGTAAAAAAAAGTCGTTGAAGTACCAGGAGTAAGTGCTCAGACACTCTATGACCGAGCTGTGATAGCACTGAGTGATTGGACTGGAGCCAGTGGAAAAGCAAAGGCCGGCCTTGATATTCATGATCGCGATGCGGGTATTGTTGTTTACAAAGGTCATGAATATATGTGGTCGAAAAAACAGCGCAGACAGGAATATGATGTGTTTGCAGACTTTTCATTAAAAGTTCGCTGTAAAGATGGAAAGGCTCAAATTACGAGCACTATTCATTCAATGACAGCAGCTGGAAAAACCTATATCTTACGTGACGCTATTCAGGTATCACAAAAAGAAAAGGATAGTGATGAGCGTAAGCAAGAAATAGCAGAACGCGTAAAGAAGGTGAAAAGTATAGCAGACGTATTATTAACATCTATGGAAGATAGGTTAAAGACAGATGCTGACGATTTTTGACTGCCAGTCGTAGAGATAAGTACAAGAAACCATACCTATACCTCTATGGTAATCCATGCACGTAGAGGAATATGATATTTTAATAATAATCGCATTATGGATTTTGAAGAAGATAAGTATTTGATCTCACTTTTCAGGTCGCAACTAAAAGAGGATATAGAGGCTTGGGAAGAGGTATATGGTCTATCAGATTGTGAAGATTATGATGTTTATATTGGTCTCCAAGAAAATGAAAAGAGCATGGATGTACCAAGGATGCGAAGAATGTATGATTTAGATAGTTTTGTTTTTCCATCCTCATTTGTTAGTTTCGACTTCGAAAATCTCTTTCCCCAGCGAGTATCTGCATGCTCTGTGGGTATGGTAAAATATAAAAACGGTGAAATTGTCGATAAATATTACACACTTATTCGTCCACCATTTGAATATGAGGGGAAACGAGGCCCTGCTTTGACTTGGATTCACGGATTTACTGAAGATCAGCTCAAAAACGAGAAGACATTCGCTGAAATTCTCCCCGAAATGGAAGAGTTTATTGAAGGTTTGCCACTTGTTGCTCATAATGCTTGTGTAGAAAGAGCATGTATTCATGATTGTTGCGCTTTCTATAAGATAGAGACTTCTATTCCATACGATGAAATTATGGATACTTATCTTTTGTCAAAAATAGTAGAAGAAAAACTTGGAATGTCTGTTTGTGGTGCAGGCTCGCATTCACTTAATATAGTTTGCCAGCGTTTTGGCGTACAAGAATTGCGCCATCACCATGCTTGTGATGATGCGGAAATGTGTGGTAATCTTTTTCTCATTTTTCCAAGATATCTATCAGGAGAATTAGAACTCGATGTATCGGCTTGTGAAAACACATTAGATCATTATGCAAATAAATCTTCTTTTGCCAATATTATTTACGATTCTTACGCTTCAAGAGGACATACAAGCCTTTGTGGCGATGTTCTTCAGAAAGACTTGACATGTGCAGACCCTAACAATCCTTTTTATGATAGAAAGGTTGTTATAACGGGTGTATTCAATATAGAAAGACAGGAATTGGCAAAAGTGTTAAAATCAATGGGAGCTGACATAGATACAAGTGTTGGCGCTAAAACGAACTATCTTCTTATTGGCAAAGAGCCAGGACCTTCAAAACTGAGAAAGTTTGATGCACTAATTGCAGCAGGAAAGGATGTTCGCAAGATATATCAAGAGGACTTAGATTTGATCCTAGCAGGTAAGGAATATGAAAAGTATCACACAGAGATACCTATTGTATCTAAACCTAAGGCTGATGTCCCCAAAGCAAGAAAAACTACATGGCCTAATTTAGTTATTAAATTTAAGCAGTTTGCTGATGGAGAGAATATTGAGTTTACCGAGCAAGAATTACAAAGTGAAGATTATCGAATACTGAGTTTATATTATAAGCAACAGCAAAAGATACCAACGGTAAAAGAAACCGTTCTTGCTAATTTACGTGAATTAGATGAGGTAAGTGAAAAAAAATTTAGAAAAGATATTATTGCATGCTTTTCGGAAGGTGAGAGTGTTTCAAAGGAAGATGCTTTCGAACGAATGCAAATTGTCTTCACAAAGTATGGATTACATTTTAAGGCAAAAATGTGTGTTCTGATAGAACTTGGAGTAAAATTCGAAGAATACAAGGTAAAGGGAATACATCATTTTACAATAAAACAGTTACCACAATTCTGATTATAAATACAATTATGATACAGCAAGATTTATTTGGCGATATTGCCGTCAATCAACAGAATCCTTTGACCGACCGCCGTGTTGGTTTCATTGGAACGTTTAAGAATCCTTCTCGTGCTGCTCTCATAAGGAAAGTGAAAGCCTATGGAGCAACTAAAGAAAGTAAGGAAGGTTTGACTCGAGATACACAAATCCTTGTTATTGGAAGTGATGTCAAACAAGAAACATTGAATCGCCTGACATGCTATGAACATGATGGATGGAAACCGTTAAAGATTAGTGAAACTGAACTATTGGAGATATTCAATGGTCATTATTCTGGTTATGAGACACCACCAGTTTTGACGAAGCAAATTAGCATAGACATGTCGTATTATAATTGGATTCCTCCTGTTTATAAAGAAGATGATGACGACGAAGAAGAAAAAGGTAAGGATAAAAAGAAATGCATTCGTTGTTCTTCCCCTCTTGTCTATGGAGAAGGTAATCCAATTTCAGGAATGGAGATTTATGTTCCAAACAGGCCCAATACAGACATGGGAGTTATTCGACAACTCATTGGTAACTTTGGAGGTTTTGCAAATGCAGAATACTTTGATGAAACCAATGTCGTAATGCTAAGTGCAGAGACATTGCGCCTTTTGGAGCAAGGCATCAAGGACGAAATAATTACCGATATAGAGAAACATTATAACGAAAGTTCTGACATGTTTTTCAACATCCAATTCACTAGCGAATCAGATTTCATTTTCTGGGTAAAGAAAAGGATGGAGAAGTATCCAGATGAGAGTACTATAAAATTGTTGGAGTTATACATTGACAACAAATAGAATTATACAGGTTTTCCATAAATGTTTCAGGCATTATGTGAGTATGAGATACTGGATAATAAGAGATAAAATAAAAATATAGAAGTAATCTATGGCAGACTATAAAGAGTATAAATGTGAGGAGTGCGGCTATACCGTAGCAGCGAACCCTAAAGGAAAGGATATGGTGATGATGGGGGAGATTTATAACTATCTCTGCCCTGATTGTAAGGAGATTGTTGATGTAGTTCATCCTCATGGGGAAAAGCAGGAGAAGATCGTTTGCCCTGAGTGTGGTTCCGAGAAGCTACAGAAGTGGAATCCCAAGACTGGTAAATGCCCGAAATGTGGTGGGGATATGAAAGCCACAGAAGTATGTATGTGCGTAGACTAAATACAATTAAATGATGAAGTATATGAAAAGGATTTTATGGGTTATATTTTTGTTTCTTCCTCTTGTAGGTCATTGCCAGACTGAGCAGGAGAAATATTACATTTATAATATTGTGTCATTCGAGGGTGAATTTACTAAAGAGAATTTCAAAGTCTATTATGATGATGGTAAAGAAGTGAAACGACTTCGTAATGACAAGGACAATAAAGTGAGATTCACTACACCAGCAGGTGCCCTGATGTATTTTATTTCGCAAGGTTGGGAGATGTACCTAAATGGTGCAACATCACAAGGAGCAGTAGCTGGAGGGTATGGTGCCTCTTCTACCAGCTCCTACTGGATACTACGCAAGCCTTGCACCAAAGAAGAATTTGATAAAGCTGTCAAGGAAGCAATAAAGAAATAACAATAATACTATAGGCATATGGACACAAAGGTTCCAGGAACTTATTAGTCGTAGGGACAGGCATCTGGGTATACCCAAGTACCTGTCCCTATGGCTACTCAGGTGACTTTTAAATGGCGTAGTGTCGATCAAGTCTTTGAATATGCCATCATAAAAAAGACTGATAATCTGTTGGGGATGTCGAATTGTTTTCGTAATTTTGTGGCGGATTAATAAAACAAGAATTAAACAATCGATGATATGAACTGCAAAAGTTTTCTTTTCGTGGCTGGATTTGCTGTGGCTACGGCAATAGTCCAGGCACAAGTCATTATCGACATCGATGCCCAGCAGCGAGGGCCGAAGGTGAGCCCCATGCTTTATGGTATCTTCTATGAAGACATCAATCATGCGTCCGATGGTGGTATCTATGCCGAACTGATTCGTAACCGTTCGTTTGAGGACGGCCCTCGTTATGGTGCGCCTGCCGACATGCAGGGGTGGACGACGTATGCAGCAGCCCCGTCGCAGCTTACGGCAAGGCTCATACAGCCTTCGAAAAAGACACCGCTGCTGAACAGTGTGCAGCATAATGCCCTCGAACTCGACATCAAGGCATCGGCGGCAAAACCCGTCTGTCTGGTGAACGAGGGCTTCTGGGGCATCAACGCCGTACAGGGGCGCTGTTATCGGCTGTCGTTCTGGGCCAAGACCCTGAATTATCAGGGCTCCGTAAAAGCCATGCTCTGCTCGCAGGACGGCTCAAAACTCTATGCCGAGACGACGGTCGGCGGATTTCCTTCCATCAAGGTTAAGGGCTGGACAAAGTACGAGGCAACGCTCACTGCCAACGACAACGACCCGCAGGCGCAGTTCGCACTGGTATTCGACGGTGAAGGGCGGGTGCAGATAGACATGGTGAGCCTTTTCCCGCCCACGTTCAAGAATCGGGAAAACGGCATGCGCCCCGACCTGGCTAACATGCTGTGGCAGATGCATCCCAAGTTCATGCGCTTCCCCGGAGGGTGCTTCGTGGAGGGGCAGGAGAGTCCCGACAATGCATTTCGCTGGGATCGCACCATCGGACCGATTGAGGAGCGTGAGGGCCACTGGAACGTGAACTGGGGCTATCGTACCACCGACGGACTGGGCTATCATGAATACCTGCAGCTGGCTGAGGATCTGGGGGCCAAGCCGCTCTATGTCGTTAACGTGGGGATATGGCATGGTGGCCAGACTCCCTACGACAGCATCCAGCCGTGGATAGAGGAGTGTATGAACGCCATCGAATATGCTAACGGACCCGTCACATCGAAATATGGTGCTATGCGTGCCAAAAACGGTCACCCTGAGCCCTTCGGACTGGAGTATCTGGAGGTGGGCAATGAGAACAACCAGCCCGACCCCCGGCAGCAGAGCGACCACTATTACGAGCGCTATGAGCAGTTCTATCAAGCCATCCGTGCCAAGTACCCCGAGATGAAAATCATCGGCAACGTGGTGGCCTGGGGCGATGACAACCCCAAATGGAACAGCCCCCTACCCGTAGACCTGCTTGATGAGCACTACTACCGCTCGCCCGACTGGTTTGCCGCTGCTTTCCACAAGTACGACAGCTACGACCGCCAAGGGCCGAAAGTCTATGTAGGCGAATATGCCGTGACCAACGGCTACGGCACGCTGGGCAACATGAATGCCGCTTTGGGCGAGGCTATCTACATGATGGGTATGGAGAACAACTCCGACGTGGTGGAGCTGGCTTCGTATGCCCCCATCTTCGTCAATGAGAACGATGCCCGCTGGCGTCCCGACATGATACGGTTCAGCAGCAGTCGGGTTATGGGCACCCCCAGTTACTACGTGCAGCAGCTCATGCCGCAGCATCTGGGCACTCAGGTGGTGAAGGTGGAACAGACCGACCCTTATAAAGGCAAGGTTTGCAAGCCCCTGACACCGAAGCAGAGCCGTGTGGGATTCGGAACATGGAACACACGTGCCACGTTTGAGACCGATAAGGATGTGGATTACGTCTATGGCGACTGGCAGAAGGAAGGCAACAGCGTGCGCCAGACTGGCCATAAGGATGCTACGCTCTGCATAGAGAAGGATATCATCGACGGCGACCACTACAGTTGTAAGTTCCGTGCCCGTAAAGACGAGGGCGCCGAGGGCTTTATCATCATCTTCAACTATGTGGATGAAAAGAACTACTGTTGGGTGAACTTCGGCGGATGGACTAACTCACAGCATGCTATCGAACAGATTAGCAATGGCGGAAAGCTGCTGGCCGACAGTAAGCGCGGACGTATTGAAGCGGGCCGTTGGTACGACGTGACCCTGCAGGTGGCTGGCGACGGTGTGAAAGTTTGGTTGGACAACGAACAGGTGTTTGACACCGTGCTTAAACGCGACCAAACGAAAGGCATCTACTCATCGGCTACCATCGACGACACCACCGGCGAGCTTATCGTGAAGGTGGTCAACAACGGTGATGCTGCTACCACCGCACGGCTGAACCTGAAGAACTTTGCTCCGGGTGAGGCCAAGGTAGTACGGCTAGCTGCCAACGATGGTATGGAAGAGAACACCCTCGATGCACCCACTACGATTCATCCTATAGAGCAACAACTCTCGCCTGAGGACGGCAGTGTGCTGCTCGACGTTCCTGCCTATTCGCTGAACATCGTCAGAATAACAGAATCAGACCATTAAGAAGCGGAATGGCTTTTTGCAAATAGTATAACATGGTGACGGTTCTTACGTTTTAACATAAGAACCGTCACTCCTTTACATATCATATATATGTGTGCGCTCAGCGTTTATCCTCGCCGTGCTTCCACGTCCACTGCCAGGTGGCCATGCGCTCGAAGTCTGGGGAGAACTGGATGATGTTGCCGTCGCGTTCCGCCAGTCCGACGCTGATGGCCCACTCCAGATCCTTATCGTAGCCAGTGTAGTCGCCCCAGTGGACCTTCTGCATGCCCATCACGAAGTCGTCATAGAAACAGCGGCCCTTGCCGATGCTTTCGCGACAGGAAAGCAGGTAGTATAACCTGCCGCTTTTATCGGCCTTGTTTCAGAAGACTGGCACCATCATGCTGTAACCCAGCCGCGGCACTGCGGCAGCGCGGCGGCGCGGCATTAGGTTTTTCATATTAACATTAAGATTATGCAAGAAGTAAGTATCAATGAAAAGATGAAACTCTCCGAGCACTTTACGCTCGGGGAGTTAACTAAGACAAGTTACATCACGGCTGATGGGAATATCCCCAGTCATAAGGCCATTGAGAACTTGAAGAATATCTGTGAGAATTGGCTGGAGGATCTCAGGTATAGTTATAATACGTTGTATGGAGAAAGGATAGAAGGAGTAAGGAGGGAAGGAGATGAGGAGAATACCGACATTCCGATCATTATTTCTTCTGGATATCGTTCAGAGGAAGTGAACAGATTGTGTGGAGGTGCAAAAGGTTCGAATCATCTGACGGGTTGTGCGGTGGATATCAGATGCTATGGCCCTGAGCACATGATCAGGATGGCGGGGATATTGCTGGATATCGCAGACGGTACGAAGAAGGACTTCGATGAGCTGATTCTGGAGAAGCGGGGCACGACCTATTGGATTCACTTCGCGGTGAGGCCGAAGGAAAATCGGAGGAAGATACTCTTCGATTGCCGGTAAATATGACAGGTACCTGTCCCTTGTCAGATATTTATAGCGATTGCATGAGCTTCTTCCAGTTGTCGCTGAAGGCGGTCATCGTGGGGAAGAGCAGATCGGCATTGGCATCTAAGAGCGTCTGTGCAGGCAGAGGGCCAGTATTAACGGCAATGGTAAATATCCTGGCTGCTGCACCAGCACGGATGCCCAATGGCGCATTCTCCACGACAAAAGCTTCGTAGGGCTGCAGATTGCCTGCTTTGCGAAGGCCTTTCAGATAGGGGTCTGGCTTGGGCTTGCCACGACGGACATCGTAGGCGGTAGTGATGTGAGTCTCGTCGACAAAAGCTCCGAAATCTTTGAGAATGCGCTTGATGAGCGGCTTCTGCCCGCTACCGGTGACGACACCGATCTGGATGCCGTCTTCCTGTATCTGACGCATTAATTCAAGGATACCAGGCATGACCGGGGCTTCGGGCAGTTCGTGGAAGATGCGACTCTTCACATCATACATCTGCTGAGCCTCTGCCTCGTCGATCTCACGGCCCTGCTGACGCTTCACCATCTGACGGATGGTATCCACACCACGGGCACCCTCTGAGGCGTAGGCATCATCGGCTGTCATTTCGATACCGAACTGCGCCATCGACTGCTGCCAGGCAATAGCATGGTTGGGCATGGAGTCGTAGAGCACGCCATCCATGTCGAAGAGCACGGCTTTGGGGCTCAGTGCCTCAAAGCCGTGTCTTTCCAGGTATTGCTTGATTGCCAGATGGTACATTATTCCTTAGCCAGGCGCTCTTTGATGGCCTTGCTCTCTGCCTCGTAGCCGGGCTTGTCGAGCAGGGCGAACATGTTCTTCTTATAAGCCTCTACACCGGGCTGGTTGAACGGGTTCACACCCAGCACATTACCGCTGATGCCGCAGCCGATTTCGAAGAAGTAGATGAGCTGTCCGAGATAGCGCTCGTTCAGACGAGGCATCGTGATGCGGATATTTGGCACACCACCATCGACATGAGCCAGTTTGGTGCCGAGTTCTGCCATCTTGTTCACCTCGTCCACCCGCTTGCCAGCGAGGAAGTTCAGGCCATCGAGGTTCTCTTCATCGGACGGGAAGAGCAGCTTCTTCTCAGGCTCCTCAACACTGATCACCGTCTCGAAGATGGTACGCTCGCCATCCTGAATCCATTGTCCCATGGAGTGCAGGTCGGTAGTGAAATCTACTGATGCGGGGAAGATACCCTTCTTGTCCTTACCCTCGCTCTCGCCGTAAAGCTGTTTCCACCACTCACTCATGAAGTGGAGCTTGGGCTGGAAGTTGACCATGATCTCAATCTTCTTGCCGCTCTGGTAGAGACCGTTTCTTACTGCAGCATATTGTGCAGCGGGGTTCTCTGCAAAGGGCACATCAGGAGCACAAGCCTTCTCCATCTCCTGAGCACCGGCTACCAGATCCTTGATGCTGAAACCAGCACAGGCGATAGGCAGCAGTCCTACCGGGGTGAGCACAGAGAAGCGGCCACCTACATTATCGGGGATGATGAAGCTCTTGTAACCCTCCTTGTCAGCACAAGTGCGGGCAGCACCCTTCTTGGCATCGGTAATGGCTACGATCACTTTCCTGGCCTCTTCCTTACCACGCTGGGCCTCGCATTGCTTCTTGAGCAGACGGAAGGTGAGGGCGGTCTCGGTGGTAGTACCACTCTTGGAGATGTTGATCACACCGAATTTCTTGTCCTTCAGATACTCGGTGAGCTCGAAGAGATAATCCTCACCGATATTATTGCCTGCGAAGAGGATCGTGGGATTCTTCTTGTCGTTTACCAGCCATGCAAACGAATTGCTCAGGGCCTCGATCACGGCGCGGGCGCCAAGATACGAACCTCCGATGCCGGCAACAACTACAGCCTCGCAGTTCTCGCGAAGTGTATTGGCACAGGCCTGCAGCTCGTCGAGGAATGCTGGTGTGATGCTGGAGGGCAGATGAAGCCATCCTAAGAAATCGTTACCTGGGCAAGTGCCCTCTTCCAGAGCCTTCTGGGCTGCTTTTACTTTCGGCCCGAAAGCCTCTACTGCGCCTGCCTCAAGGAAACAAGCGGCTTTGGTGATGTCAAGTTTAATGTTACTCATATCTTATCTGAATGAATCTGTTAATAATTTTATCTCAATTTGCGGGGCAATACGCTCGTACAGGATATTGTAGACGGCATCGAGGATAGGCATGTTCACATGCCAGTGACGGTTGATCTCCTTCATACACTTCGTACCGAAATATCCCTCGGCTATCATCTCCATCTCTATCTGCGCACTTTTTACGCTGTATCCTTTTCCGATCATGGTTCCGAAGGTGCGGTTGCGTGAGAAATTGCTATAGCCGGTCACGAGCAGATCGCCCAGGTATACACTGTCGTAGGCATTCCGTTCGATGGGATAGACGGCTGTCAGGAAACGGTTCATCTCCTGCACGGCATTGGCCATCAGGACAGCCTGGAAATTGTCGCCATATTTCAAACCGCTGCATATACCTGCGGCAATGGCATACACATTCTTCAGTACAGAGGAATACTCGATGCCGAGAACGTCGGACGATATCTTGGTCTTGATAAACTCGCTGGTGAGCACATCGGCAAACGCCTGTGCCTTCTCACGGTCGGCACAGCCAACGGTAAGGTAGGAGAGACGTTCCAAAGCCACCTCCTCAGCATGCGACGGACCACCCAGACAGGCGAGATTGTCGTAAGGCACATCAAATACCTGATGGAAATACTCCGAGCAGACGAGGTTCTCATCGGGAACGATACCCTTGATGGCGGTGATGACAAACTTGTCGCGGAGACGGGTCTTCAATTTCTTGAGGTGTCCCTTCAGATAGGGCGATGGCGTCACGAACACCAGTGTGTCATACTGCTGTACGATATGGTTGATGTCGCTCTCGAAGTGGAGCTCATTGACGTCGAAATGGACACTGGTAAGATAGGCGGGATTATGGCCCATACGGCGGAATTCCTCGATACGGTCGTCACGACGCATATACCAGCCAATGTGATGGGTATGTCCCACCACAATCTTGGCTATTGCCGTTGCCCACGAACCGCCACCGATGATTGCTATCTTACCACAGTCGAACATATCATTTTTATATAACCACGAATTTCACTAATTTCACTAATTTTGCTTTGCACTGAATTAATTCGTGTAATTCGTGGTTGAAATCATTCATTACTCTTGTTAATCCATTGTTGGACTTCGTCGACAGAGGGCTTCTGGAGGTTGAGCTTGTACTTCTTGAAGATTTCGCCGATTTTCTGCTGAAGGCCCTGAGGCTTCTCGTCCTTGATGTTTGATATCAGGTTGAAACCAGCCTTGCGGAGTACCGGGACGATATCCTCGGGAACGCCAATCTCTGCCCATTCGGCTACTGATGACTGGGGAATCTTCTTCTCGGGTTTCATCTGGGGGAAGAAGAGCACCTCCTGGATGAATGTCTTGCCTGTCATCAGCATCACCAGGCGGTCGATGCCAATACCGATACCACTGGTGGGAGGCATACCATACTGCAATGCACGCAGGAAGTCCTGATCGATGATCATGGCCTCATCGTCGCCCTTGTCAGCCAGACGCATCTGTTCTACGAATCGTTCCTCCTGATCAATCGGATCATTGAGCTCAGAGTAGGCATTAGCCAACTCCTTACCATTCACCATCAGCTCGAAACGTTCCGTCAAGCCGGGCTTAGAACGGTGCATCTTGGTGAGGGGTGACATCTCAACGGGATAATCGGTGATAAAGGTGGGCTGGATGAAGGTACCCTCACAGAACTCGCCGAAGAGTTCATCGATCAGCTTGCCCTTACCCATGGTCTCATCTACATCCATACCTTTGGACAGGCAGAAGGCACGAATTTCCTCTTCGGTCTTGCCGTTGCAGTCGAAACCAGTCTTCTCCTGAATAGCCTCGAGGATGGGCAGACGACGGTAAGGAGCCTTGAACGATACGATACTCCCATCAATCTCGCGCTCAGGCTTGCCATTCACAGCGATACAGATGGTCTCGAGCAGTTTCTCGGTGAACGACATCATCCAGTTGTAGTCCTTATACTGCACATAGAGCTCCATGCAGGTGAACTCTGGGTTGTGGTTGCGGTCCATACCCTCGTTGCGGAAGTTCTTGCCGATCTCGTAGACACCCTCGAAACCACCCACGATGAGGCGCTTCAGGTAGAGCTCGGTAGCGATACGCATGTACATATCCTGATCGAGCGCATTGAAATGGGTGATGAACGGACGGGCCGAGGCACCACCGGCAATCATCTGCAGGGTGGGGGTCTCTACTTCCGTATACCCGGCTTCATCCAGCACCTTGCGCAGTGTCCGGATGACGGTAGCCCTCTGCAGGAACGTGTCCTTGACACCCTCGTTAACCACCAGATCGACATAGCGCTGGCGATAACGCAGTTCGGGATCATCAAACTTATCGTAGGCCACACCATCCTTGTATTTCACGATAGGCAGTGGCTTCAGGCTCTTCGACAGCAGCTTCAACTCAGCAGCATGCACAGAGATCTCACCGGTCTGGGTACGGAACACCTTACCCTTCACGCCGATAAAGTCGCCAATATCAAGCAGACGCTTGAATACATTGTTATATAAGTCCTTGTTTTCTCCTGGACAGATGTCATCGCGGGTGATATATACCTGGATGCGGCCCTTGGAGTCCTGAAGCTCGGCAAAAGAGGCCTTGCCCATCACACGACGGCTCATCATACGACCGGCGATGATGACTTCGCGGGGGGCTTCATCATCCTTGAAATTCTCCTTGATTTCTGTGCTGAATGCATTCGTAGGATATTCAGCTGCGGGATATGGGTCAATACCCATATTGCGTAATTCCTGCAGACTCTCTCGTCTGCCGATTTCCTGTTCGCTTAATTCTAAAACGTTCATCTTTTTCAAAACAATAATTGCAATTATGGGTGCAAAGTTACTAAAATATCTCGGAAAATGCAAGATTTCGGTACATATTTGCAAAAAAAGTTGGGAAAGATTTGGTTGTTTATCAAATTGTTTCTATTTTTGTAGCAGAATAACTAAAGAAGTAGCTATGGATGAGAAAAAGGTTAAGAAAAGAGTTATTGGTGTAGACATCAGTCTTGATGCTACAGCGTATGCTATAGTAGATGTCAGAGGAAACATCCTGGTCAAGGATAGCTTCCCTACGGAGGATTACCCTGAGATAGGTGCTTTTGTGGCGAAACTGAGCGATGGCATCATCCAGATGATCGAAGCTAATGGTGGTTTTGAGACAATCCGTTCGGTGGGTATCAGCGCGCCGAGTGCAAATTATAAGTCGGGTAGTATCGTTAACTCTCCCAATTTCCCGTGGAAGGGTGTTGTCCCCTTGTCAGCATTGCTACGCGACAGATTGGGCCTGGCTGTGGCTGTTGCCAACAACTCGCATGTGGTGGCGCTCGGTGAGCATGCTTTCGGATGTGCCCATGGTATGCGCGATTTCATCGTCATCACTATCGGATCGGGATTAGGCAGTTGCATATTTACCGAAGGCAGTGTGAAACTGGGCTCTGACGGTTATGCTGGTGAGATAGGACATACCTGCATCCATCACGACGGTCGTCTGTGTGGCTGCGGTAATAGGGGTTGTCTGGAGGCCTATACGGCTACGAAGGGTATCATCCGTACGGCCCGTGAGATCATGACGGAGTCGGGAGAACCATCGAAGATGCGCCGTGTGCCGAAACTGACTCCGAGAGTGATTGCAGAACTGTGTAACGAGGGGGATGCAATGGCTATTGAGACCTTCCGCAGGACGGGTGAAGCCCTGGGACTCGGACTTGCCAACTATGCCTCTGTCATCGATCCTGAGGCCATTGTCTTCACGGGTGGTATTGCCAGAGCCGGTAAGTGGCTGATGGAGCCTGCCCAGAAAGCCTTCGAAGAACATGTGTTCCGTAACATCAAGGGTAAGGTGAAGTTCCTTGCCTCCGAACTGGAGGAAGGTGAACGTAACATCCTTGGTGCGAGCGTACTGGCCTGGGAGGTGAAGGAATATTCCCTGTTTGTAGAATAATAACGGAAAACAATATGGATACAGTTGATCAAATCAAAACCCGAGTTGTTGGTGTCGATATTCGTGAAGTAAGAACCACCTATGCCCTGGTGGATATCCGTGGCGAGATTATCGCGATGGACTATTTTATGACGATGGATTATCCTGACGTATCTGACTATGTCAGTGCCCTGAGCGAGAAAATCATTATGCTCGTTGAGGAGAATGGCGGCTATGACAAGGTACGTTCCGTGGGCTTGAGTGCACCGAGTGCCAATTTCATGACAGGTTGTATCGAGAATGCTGCCAATATGCCGTGGAAGGGCGTCGTGCCTCTGGCAGCAATGCTGCGTGACCGTCTCGGACTGGCAGTGGCACTGGCAAACGATGCCCACGTCACCGCACTTGGCGAGAAAGCCTTCGGTAGTGCTCACGGCCTGAAGGACTTTGTGGTGGTGTCCATCAGCCATGGCGGTCTCGGCAGTTGTATCTTCATGGACGGAAAGCCTCACCTGGGTGTGAACGGTTTTGCAGGAGAGGTGGGACACTCCTGTGTGCAAGTCGGTGGCCGCGAATGTGGCTGCGGACGTAAAGGTTGTCTGGAGACCTATTGTTCTGACAAGGGGCTTGTAAGGACGGTAGAAGAACTACTGGCAGAGGGAATGCCCTCGGCCTTGAGCGGACTGAAGAGCATCAGTGTCCAGACGGTTACCTATTATTGTGATCAGGGAGATCAGGTGGCTATCGAAGCAATGAGCCGTTTGGGATTCATGCTCGGACTGGGTCTGGCCAACTATGCCTCAATCCTGAATCCTGAGGCCATCATCCTGACAGGTGATATGATGCAGGCAGGCAAATGGCTGCTGAGACCAATGCGGAAGTCGTTTGACGAACATGTGTTCCACAATATCCAGGGTGAGACGCGCCTGTTGGTTTCCATCCTGAAGGAAGGAGAACGTGACGTACTCGGCGCCAGTGCTTTGGCTTGGGATGTGAAAGAGTATTCATTATTTAAATAATATAAGAATGGAGGAGAATAATATTAAAACGAAAGTTGTCGGTGTGGATATCAGCATCGAGAGTACTACCTATGCAATGGTAGATGTCAGAGGCAATATACTTGCTGAAGACGGTTTCCCGACGGAAGATTATCCTGATGTGAATAACTTTGTGACGGCACTGAGTGAGAAAATCGTGACGATGGTTGAGCAGAACGGTGGTTACGAGACCATCCGTTCCATCGGTGTCAGCTGCCCCAGTGCCAGCACGGTTTCCGGATGTATTGAGAATGCTGCCAACCTGCCGTGGAAAGGCATCGTGCCATTGTCTGCGATGCTGCGCGACCGTATCGGACTGGCTGTAGGTCTCTCCAACGATGCGCATATCTCCGCCTTGGGAGAGTTTACTTTCGGCAGTGCCCACGGTATGAAGAACTTTATCATCGTCAGCCTGGGTGTCGGCATCGGCAGTTGCTTCTTCTCTGATGGTCAGGAGCATCGTGGCCATGGAGGCTATGCAGGGGAGTTCGGACACACATGCGTCTATCCGGATGGCCGTTTGTGCGGTTGTGGCAACAGGGGGTGTCTGGAAGCTTATGTAGGCGCCAAGGGCATTGTCCGTACGGCCAGGGAACTGATGGAGGACAGCAAGGAACCTTCATTGATGCGCGATCTGGAAAAGCTGTCGCCTCGCACTATCAAGGAGTGCTGTGACAAGGGCGATGCCATGGCCATCGAAGTCTATCGTCGTACAGGTCGTATCCTGGGTCAGGGACTTGCCACCTATGCCTCGCTGATTGATCCGGAGGCAATCATCTTCACTGGCGGTATCTCCCATGCAGGTCATTGGCTGCTGGATTCTGCTGAGGAAGAACTAGAGAAACTGGTGTTCGGTAACCTGAAGAATAAGGTCAGACTTCTTGTCTCGAAACTCGACGACCGTGAGCGTGATGTACTGGGTGCCAGTGCTCTGGCTTGGAGTGTACCTGAGTATTCGCTATTTAAGTGAATAGTTCTTTGACGAGCAAAGCGGCAAAGCCGATCAAATAGTGAATAGTTGTGGACGTAGAAAGAATAAACCGGATTATCAACGAGAAGCCTAATCTGAGTACCGCCCTCGGTATGGAGTTTATCTCTACGCTTGAGGACGATACTTGTATGGCACGCATGAAGGTCGACGAGCGGAATCGTCAGCCTTTTGGCTTCCTGAGTGGAGGTGCCTCTCTGGCATTGGCTGAGAATGTGGCAGGTGTGGGATCTTCGGCCCTTTGCCCCAATTGTGCCTGCGTAGGCATCGAGGTGAGTGGTAGTCATGTGAAGGCAGTGGCCGAGGGAGATAGTGTCACGGCCTATGCGCGTCTGCTTAATCGGGGTACGACTCTCCATGTTTGGAATGTGGATATCAAGGATTCTTCCGGAGAACTGATTTCCAATGTCCGTGTGACTAATTATATCATCAAGCAGAAGAAAGGATGACAGCCTTTGCCATATACAGACTACCCCATGAAGACCACGCTATACTGATCAGACAATCAGTAGGTGAGCCTGAGGAATTTCTTTCTTGTGCGGAACTGAATGGCAGAAGGGGCTTCGTGGTAGCCCCTTTTCAGATATCTGAACAGCAACCCATCCTCATGATCCGTCCAGACAGCGTCGAGACCGTGCCTTGCGAGGCAGATGGGACGTGGGATGATGTAATGCCTCGCGAGGCATCACATCATTCTGACCCGGACTATGCCATCGATTTTGCCAATTTCCATGCTCAATTGGTTTCCGGCACCTTCCGTAAGATAGTGCTGGCGCGTTGTGCTGATGAAGAGACTTCTGAAGCGATTGCGCCCCTTCAACTCTTTCATCGGGCCTGTATGCTCTATCCCCGTATGTTCATCGCGCTCGTTTCTACGTCGAAGAGTGGCTGCTGGCTGACAGCTACCCCCGAAATTCTCCTGGAGGGTAAGTCGGAAACCTGGCGCACCATTGCACTGGCAGGAACGATGAAACTGGAGGGTGATCAACTGAATGGCGAGGGAGAATCCTTGCGATGGAGCACGAAAAACATCCAGGAACAGCGTATCGTTGCCACTTATATCACCGAGTGCCTCGAACGGTTTACAGGCGATTTCCACGAAGAAGGGCCTCGCACCGTCAGGGCTGCCAATCTGGTGCATCTCCGGAGCGACTTTACGTTCTCGCTCCCCGACAATCAGCATCTCGGCGATCTGCTGCATACGCTCCATCCTACGCCTGCTGTCTGCGGACTGCCAAAACGGGATACTTTTGAATTCATTACCCACAATGAACATACACCGCGTCGCTACTATAGTGGTTTTATGGGCATACTCGACCCTGCTGCGGAAACGCATCTCTATGTGTCACTGCGCTGCATGAACATCGAGGACAACCGATACCATCTTTATGCTGGTGGAGGTCTTCTTAAAGACAGCGCAGAAGAGCAGGAGTGGGCTGAGACAGAAGCAAAACTTGAAACAATGAGAAGATGTATAGCAATAAAGAAAACGTAAATATCCTCACAGCCCTGTTGGTGGAACATGGTGTCCGTCATGCGGTCTGCTGCCCAGGCAGTAGGAACTCCCCCATCGTGCATAACCTCAATGAAAGTCCTGATATTCAGTGCTATCCTGTGACTGATGAGCGTTCAGCAGGATTCTATGCCTTGGGTATGAGCCAGTGTCTGCAGGAGCCTGTGGCCGTTTGCGTCACCAGTGGTACGGCCCTTCTGAATCTGGCTCCTGCCGTCGCAGAGGCATACTATCAGCATGCTCGCTTGGTGGTAATCTCCGCAGACCGTCCTCAGGCATGGATAGACCAATTGGATGGCCAGACACTTCCGCAGTCCGATGCCTTAGGCCGTTTTGTGCGCAAGGCTGTTTCACTGCCCGAGCCTCATAACGATGAGGAACGTTGGTTCTGCAACCGCCTCGTTAACGAGGCCCTGCTCGAAAAGCATGGCCCAGTGCATATCAACGTACCCATCAGCGAACCACTCTTCGGTTACAGCGTAGCAGCTTTGCCTGAGGAGCGGAAGATGGAACTTCTGCCAGCTGACATATCCAATCAGACACTGAGTCATGTCTGCCGGATGTTCATTCAGTCAAAACGTCCGTTGCTTATAGCCGGACAACCCATGAACCCTGGTTACGATGAGGCCGTCTGTCTCATTGGCGATGATGAGAGTTACATACCAGATTTAGTGTTGTATATCGGGGGCTCCATCGTCAGTAAGCGCCTGAAACACTTCCTTCGCAAGGCCAAGGAGACGTGGGCGGTCAATGCCACGGGCGAGGTTACTGATACCTTTATGAACCTGACGCGCGTCATTCAGGGCGATCCGGCTGTTGTGGAGGATCAGATCCGTTTTCTCCTCGAACAGCAACCTCATCCTTTTATACAGAAATGGGAAGCCTTACTGGCAAAGGTTCGTGCTCACGCAGCCGCCTATCAGCCTGCCTATTCCGAAATGGCAGCCGTGAAATGCTTCGAACGACTCATGGGGACAGGTCCCGTGGGCTGTGTTCACTATGCTAACTCTACTTCCATTCGCTTGGCGAACATCTTCGCCCAGCATAGCGTCTATTGCAATCGTGGTGTGAATGGCATTGAGGGCTCTCTCTCCACCGCTGCAGGCTTTTCCGTCGTAACGGATGAGATTGTTTATTGCGTCATTGGCGACTTGAGTTTCTTCTACGATCAGAACGCCCTGTGGAACCAGAACCTCCGAGGCAATTTCCGCATCCTCTTGCTGAACAACGGCAAGGGCGGCATCTTCAATCTGCTGCGAGGTCTCGAACAGAGTCCTGCCCGTGATCAGTTTGTCGCTGCTGAGCATCACACCTCTGCCGAGGGCATTTGCCAGCAGAACAATGTCGTCTATCTCAAGGCCACCAACATGGAGGAGATGCAACAAGGCATCTCCACCTTATTAAATATAAACAGTTCGCGTCCCGTCCTCCTTGAGGTCTTCACTGACCCTGCCGAAGATGAACGCGTATTCAAGGATTATTATAAAACACTGAAATTATGAGAGATTGGAAAGAAATCCGCAAGTTCGAGGAGATTCTCTTCGGGTCATATAATGGCATCGCCAAGATTACTATCAACCGTCCGCAGTACCGTAATGCTTTCACCCCAAAGACCACTTGGGAACTCTCCCAGGCCTTTGCTATGTGCCGTGAGATGCAGGACATCTCTGTCGTCCTTTTAACAGGTGCTATGTCCGAAGTGCCTGAGGGCAAGACGCTTGCCGATGTCAAGCACGCCTTCTGTTCCGGTGGCGATATGCATGTGAAAGGTCGTGGTGGCTATGTCGATGAAGAGGGAGTCCCCCGTCTGAGTGTTCTTGATGTGCAGATGCAGATCCGCCGTTTGCCCAAGCCCGTCATCGCGATGGTCAATGGCTATGCTATCGGTGGCGGCCATGTACTCCACCTGGTCTGCGACCTCACCATCGCTTCTGAGAATGCCATCTTCGGACAGACCGGCCCTAAGGTAGGCTCCTTCGATGCCGGCTTCGGTTCTTCATATCTTGCCCGTATCGTTGGTCAGAAGAAAGCCCGTGAAATCTGGTTCCTCTGTCGTCAATATAGTGCTAAGGAGGCCGAGGAGATGGGGATGGTGAACAAGGTTGTTCCCATCGAACGTCTTGAGGACGAGTGTGTGGAGTGGGCGGAGATCATGATGGAGCGTTCGCCTCTTGCCCTCCGCATGATCAAAGCAGGCCTTAATGCCGAGCTCGACGGTCAAGCTGGTATCCAGGAACTCGCCGGTGACTGTACCATGCTTTACTATTTCCTCGACGAGGCCCAAGAGGGCGGCAAGGCCTTCCTTGAAAAGCGCAAACCCGATTTTAAGAAGTATCCTAAACTCCCATGACCTATCGTATAGAGGAGCGTCTGCTCCATTTCAAGCAACCTGCAGGGACGTCCAGGGGAGTGTATACCACGCGCAAGATCTGGTTGATTCATCTGTCGGATGGTCAGCACACAGGAGTGGGAGAGTGTGCACCATTGCCCGATTTGAGTTGCGATGCCCTCCCAGATTCTGAATACGCCTCTATATTAGATAATATTTGCAAGGATTTCTGTCAGTCAGGCGATATCGATTACGACTTTCTCCGCGACTACCCCTCCATGCTCTTCGGCTTGGAAACGGCTCTGTTGAATCTCCAGAATGGCGATCGCCTGTTTGATACTGCTTTTACTCGTGGCGAGGTCGGCATCCCCATCAACGGTCTCGTCTGGATGGGTAACCACGACGAGATGCTCCAGCGCCTGGAGGAGAAACTGGAAAAAGGCTTCCGTTGTGTCAAACTCAAGATCGGTGCCATCGACTTCGAGCAGGAGCTTGACCTTATAAAACGAATTAGAGACAGGTTCTCTTTCCACGAGGTGGAGTTGAGGCTTGATGCCAATGGTGCCTTCCCATACAGCGAGACCCTCTACAAACTTGAACTCCTCTCGCAATATGCCATTCACTCCATCGAACAGCCGATTAAGGCGGGCCAGTGGGCCTATATGGCTGAACTCTGTCGCGAGTCACCACTTCCCATTGCCCTCGATGAGGAGCTCATTGGTATCAACGACCCTGCGATGAAACGCCACATGCTCAACATCATCAAGCCCCGTTACATCATCCTCAAACCCTCCCTCCATGGTGGCATTGCAGGCTGTCGTGAGTGGATCGAGACTGCCCGTGACCTTGGCATCGGCTCCTGGATCACCTCTGCCCTCGAGAGTAACATCGGACTTAATTCCATCGCCCAATTTGCTTCCTCCATCTACGGCGATCACATCACCATGCCTCAGGGCCTCGGTACTGGCCAGCTCTTCACCGACAATATTCCTATGCCCCTTGAAATACGTGGCGACCAACTATGGCGATGTCTTTAGAAGAGTTCCTTGAGGAGTGGAATAACCCCTCGCCCAATGTCCACGTCCAGACCAGCGGATCTACGGGTACTCCAAAGCCCATGCTGGTCGAGAAGTCCCGCATGCTTGCCTCAGCCCGTATCACCAACGATTTTCTCGGCCTTCATCCCGGCGACACCGCCCTCCTCTGCATGTCCCTCGATTACATCGCTGGCAAAATGATGGTTGTTCGCGCCATAGAACGTGAACTACGTTTGGTCTGTATTGAGCCTTCGGGGCATCCGCTTCGCATTGGGGACTGGCCCAAACGTCCAGTCGCTATACGACTAAGCGGAGGAGCCTGTCCCCAGTGCGAAGCCCTCAATGACCAGACATCTCTTTCCTTCGCTGCTATGGTTCCTCTTCAGGTCTATAACTCTCTTCAAGTCCCCTCCGAACGTGAGCGCCTTATGCAGATCCGTCACCTTATCATCGGTGGTGGTGCTATCGATGATGCCTTGGCTGACGAGCTCAAATTTTTCCCCAATGCCGTTTGGAGCACCTATGGCATGACCGAGACCCTCTCTCACATCGCCCTCCGCCGTCTTTCCGGTCCCGAAGCCTCCCTCTGGTATACTCCCTTCCCCTCCGTTACCGTCAGCTTGTCCGACGAATCCACCCTCATTATCGACGCTCCCGAAGTCTGCCCCAAAACCCTTATCACCAACGACGTCGCCGAACTGGCACTAGGGACTGGCCCAAATGCAGATGTCTGTGACTCTGCAGAGGGGCCTGTCCCCAGTGCCACCCCTGATCAGCCTGGCGTCCGTTTCCGAATCTTGGGTCGTCGCGACAATATCATCTGCTCAGGTGGTCTCAAGATCCAGGCCGAGGAACTCGAGCGTCAGCTCCGTCCTCACCTGCGCGCACCTTATTTAATATCAAAGCGTCCTGACTCCAAATTCGGTGAGATTGTTGTCCTCCTTACCGAAGGCTCTACCGATGACGCCCGTGTGGTCTGCGAACGCATCCTCCCACGTTTTCACTACCCCCGAGCCTACATTCACGTCTCCCGCATTCCCCTCACCGCCACTGGCAAACCCGCCCGTCACGAAGCCGAGCTTCTCGCAAAATAAAAAGGCCTGACTTTTCTCAATAACCTGCCATTATTTGGCAATAACCCTGCCTTATTGCGCAATAAGGCAGGGTTATTAAGGGCTAGGAATCGGTAACGGTCAGAACGGGAAACCTGAGGGAAGTCCTGGCGGGAGCATTCTGGGGTCAGGCTGATCCATGGGACCGGGACTTCCTGCCAACAACTGGTAGGGTTTTATGGGGTAGACCGTGCATTGTGGCTTAATATATTTTTTCTTCTCCATATCGTTTGTCATTTATGATTCTACAATCTGATTATTTCACACGTTGCTACTTCTTCACCACCTTACGGCCGTTTGTAATCACGATTCCCTTCACAGGCTTTGTGATCTGGCGGCCATTCAGATCGAAGGTCTTGTCACTCTGGATTTCCTGAGGCCATTCGATTGCCTCGATGCCTGTAGTGCCGCCACCGTTTCCGATGCTCAGGCAGTTGACAGAGCGGTCGAAGGAACCTGCCTTGAAGAACGGACGGAAAGGAGCGCTACCGCCAGATGCCTTCAGTTCAAACTTCTTACCTTCTGTGTTGATGCAGTAGATGTTTTCTGTGGTGACAGCTTGGGTGTGGCCGATAAAGCGATAGTTGTCGCCGGTTACCATGGCCAGGGCACTCTTCTTGATTTCGCCACTTCCAATGAACTTGATGGTCTTGCCGCTCAGGTCATAGGCGCTGCCCCAATGACTGCCGGGCAATGCGATGATATACGGTGTATTGGCGTTCATTGCGTTGGCGAAACCGAAGTTCACTTCACTGACTCCGTCGCTGGTGAAATTCTTCAGCCAGAACTGCTTACCTGAATCAGTGCTGCTGTGGAACCAGTCGATAGGTGTGCCGTTGGCTGTTACCTGAGTCACATCGAAGGGCAGCATGATGGTGTTCCAGCCACCAGTGCCATCAGCCCATCTGTCGTTGATGAACGTGAACTCGATGCTCGTGGCGGTAAAGTCTACAGGTGCACAGAAGTCTTTTCCGTCGGTCAGGGTGATGGTCTCAGCTGTATAGCTTTTTCCATCTTTTTTGATGACATTGGATGTCAGGCTTGCCGGCACGACGTCTGTGTTCGTGAAGAAATACAGGCAGTTGGGGTTGCTGTTCTTGGTGACGGTCGTTGTGCCGGTACCAGACAAGTCTACGTAGAGAGCGCCTTCAGGCACGGTATAGGAACCCGTTGCTTCTGTTGCTGTTTTTGTTCCGTCAGCAGAATAGCTGAATATGCCCTTTTCAACTTTGAATTCTCCTCCGACATTGACTTCCGAGGTGAAGTCGTCACTGCCACCTGTCCTATGGTAGCATGTCTTTAATTGGTATGTATCGCCATAGTCATAATCTGACACAGGGTATTCAAACGCAAAGTCGTAACTGCCTCCAGCGGGTATTGTGATGGTGGCTCCAGCCCAATAATACCAGCCAGAATAAGCTGGACAACGCAGGTAGACACGGAATTTTCCTTTGAAATTATTCGTGGTGGAAGGGTTGGTCACGGTAACAACCGCCTTGATGCTGCTTTCATTGGCATTGGCATAGACTACGCTCTTGTCGGTGCTGGCATTCTCTAAGGACTTCAGCGAAGTGGTCAGGTCGAGGTCGCTGATTGTGGGCAATTCGCTACCGCCTCCTCCGCCGCCGCTTCCCTCAGTAACGGTAACACTAGCATAGATGGAACTGTTGAGAATATCAAGTTCCCCTTTTTCTTTGGGCCGAAATGCCGAAATCTGATAGGTGCCTGTACCTGTAGGCTTGAATTCGATGACACAGTCTTTGGTTTCTCTTGCTGGAATCAAGAACATTTCTCTATTCCCCAGTTTGGCTGTACTGGCGTTAATAATATAGAATAGTCCTATCTCACCATCATAATCATCAGAACTGTTGTTGGTGAGATTGATGGTGATTTTGGCTGTCTCATCGGTCGTCATGGAGGTCTTGGATGCCGAAATGCTGTTGAGGGTGAGGTCAATATTGCTGGCTACTTCTAATACGGTACCTGTTCCGCCTTCCAGTTGGATGCCGACGATGGCTCCCTGTTGGTAGTCGTATCCGTCGTTGGAACTGCTACCTCCTATGCCTTGCTCATAGGGGTTGAGAACTGACAGCTTGAAATAGCTATCGCTTGTGCCTCCCCAGCCCCAATTGATGTGGAAGTAGTCTTCTCCCTCATAGCCGTCGCAAATGAATGCATGACCGCCGCCTGATGATTGTCCGCAATAGTATACCGGGCGTTCTTCAGCCAGTTCGTTATAGATCATGTTGATCCAATTGGTATAGGTATACAGAGTGCGGTCTTTATATTTGGTGGATTCGTCATATCCGAAATACGTTTTCAAAGCATCCGGGACCTTCCTGCTGTTGGCGGAAGAACCGCCGCTGGCGCTATTTGCATAATTCATTTGAACGGCTGCACCACAAGCCTGCATCAGAGTGGCCACCGCATTGCCTTGGTCTGATGTGAAGTTGGGGTCATTATTCCCGGTTTTGGAATTATAGGTGTATGTGTATTCCGTCAGCATCAGATCCCAGTTAAGTACGGTACCGGCCGGAACAACGGGGATGCTTTTTCCGTAAGATGTCGAATATGAGGATGTTGCAGCCAGTGTGGATGATGTGCTCCGTCCTGCTTTCTTTGCAGTATAGTACATCACCTGGGCCATGGCTGTTGCCACGCAACCAGTAACAGCTCCTTCGTAGACAAAATAGGCGGTAGTACTCACTTTGTTATTATAAGGCGCTCCTTGGTTCCAATGAGTCTGCACCAGTGGCTCAATGGGAGTCTTGGCAGCGCGATGCGAGGCCTTGGCGGTGATGCCATGCTCATTGATCCACTTAATCTGGTCTGCATAACCCTGCAGCCAGGCACGCATGTTGTCGGGCATGTTATCAGGATCGAGGCTACCGCTGTCGGAATAGCCGAGGATGGCATCCGTACGGTCGTCGTTACTGACGATGACGAATCCGTTGCTGTCCTCCATATTAACCAGATAGAGGCCTTCCAGTTGTATGGGCATGGCCATCTTTACTTGTTGGCTAGGTGCCAGGCGGGCATGCCTGCCTTTTGCCAAATGGTTCGTCATGAACTGAGCCGCTTGTTCCCGGGCTTGTTCTGGTGTCACGTTTCCTGCCATCATGATGAGGGAAAAGGTGACTGATAGTGTCAAAAACAATAATCGTTTCATACTTCTGATAGAATAGGTTTAGAATATTTCAGTTGCAAAGATAAGGTTTTTTTCTCAGAAAACAAAGAAATATCAGATAAATCTGAAAAAAAAGAGATGCAGCTGCTTTCACAAGTGGCTGCATCTACGATTAGTTAGTAATATGATCAGGTTCATTAAGCTGATTGGTCGTTTCCGGTGCCGCGTTTCGGGCGCAGCGACTGTGGAGTTTCCTGCTCAGCCCTCGCGATAGAAGTCGAGGGCTTCGTAGATCTCTTCCTTCGTGGCGGTCTGGTTGATGCGGATGTCGCCGATGTCACCGAGCAGGGTGAAGTTGATGATGCCCGCCGTGTTCTTCTTGTCATGGGTCATGAGTTCGAATAGGGTGGGGTAATCATCGCAGGTGATGGGCATGCGACCGTAGTGTTCACGGATGAAACTGACGGTCTGGCGCATCTTGTCGATGGGGAAATTGGTTTTGACGACGCTCAGATAGAGCTCGCAGACGATGCCGAAGGCCACGAAGTAGCCGTGGAGTTGAGGCGTGCGGGCGCTGTTGTCTTTCGCGCTGGGGGCAGGCCCCTCTGCCGAGTCGGGGACATCGGTATTTTGGCCAGACCCCAGCGCGAAAGACTCGAATGCATGGCCTACGGTGTGGCCGAGGTTGAGGGCTTTGCGTAGGCCGTGCTCCAGGGGATCCTCGGTGACGATGCGCTGCTTGACGGCCACGCTGTCGGCCAGCATGCGCTGGAGGGTGGCGAGGTCTAAAGGATCGGCACCGAGATTGAAATTAATAAGTTCTGCCCACATCGACGTGTTGGAGATGAGTCCGTGCTTGAGCATCTCGGCATAGCCGGAGAGGATGTTCTCGCGGTCGAGTGTGCGCAGGAACTGTGTGTCGAGAATGACCGTAGCGGCATTATTGAACACCCCGATCTCATTCTTCAGACCATTGAAATTGATGCCTGTCTTGCCACCGACGCTGGCGTCGACCATGGCGAGCAGGGTGGTGGGGATGTTGATGTATTGGATACCGCGCTTGAAGGTGGAGGCTGCGAAGCCGCCCAGATCGGTGACCATACCGCCCCCTATATTTATTAATAAGGTGTGGCGGGTGCCGCCCATCCGTCCGAGTTCTTCCCAGACATGGGTGAGTGAATCAAGCGTCTTGTGGGTATCGGTAGCCCCGATGCTGATGACCTCAGCACCCTGAAGGCAGGGGAAACCGCTGACAACAGGCCAGCAGAGCTCTCGAGTGGTATCGTCGGTGAGAATGAAGAGCTTGTCGTGCTCACAGGCCGCAATGGCGCAGGCGAGTGACGTTTCCAGATTCTCTGCTATTTCTACCTGTTGGGGGTTCATTATCCTTTATATGGTCATTTTTGCGTGTGCAAAGATAGTCAATTTTTTGGAATTATGTCTAAAAAGAAGAAAATAATTGTAGAAATTACCCTTTTTTTCTTCAGGTTGATTAAACTTTTGAAAATTTAATGCGTCAAAGGAGCAGAATTTTAAATAACTATTCATGAAGAGATTACTGATTTTGATGATTGTCAGTGTGATGACAATCGCTGGATTTGCTCAACGAACCGTAACCGGTAAAGTAGTAGAACAAGACACTAAGGACGCTGTGATTCAAGCAACAGCCTCTCTGTTGAGCGGTGAGAAAGTGGTATCAAATGCCGTAACTAATGCTGATGGTAATTTCAGCGTGAAGGCACCGAGTGATGGGACCTTTACTCTGAGAATTACCTATGTTGGTTTCAAGACCTACACGAAGAAGATTACCGTGGCCGATGGTAAGAGTGTGTCGGCAGGCACCATCAGTCTGGCTCCTGACGCCATTATGTTGCAGGGCGCTACGGTAACGGCTCACCTGGCGAAGGTGCAGTCGAAGGGCGACACCCTGATCTTCAATGCCGATGCTTATCGTGTGCCTGAGGGCTCTGTGGTGGAGGAACTCGTAAAACGTATGCCTGGTGCCGAGGTTGATGAGAATGGTAACATTACCATCAACGGTAAGCAGGTTTCGAAGATCAAGGTGGATGGAAGGGATTTCGGTGACTCGAAAACGGCGCTGAAGAATCTGCCTACTTCTATTATTGAAAAGGTTCGCGCGTATGATGAGAAGAGCGACCTGGCCCGAATCACCGGTATTGACGATGGTAACGAGCAGACGGTGCTCGACTTCGGTCTGCGTGCTGGTATGAACCGCGGTATGATGGCGAACGTCGATCTGGGCTACGGTACGAAGGACCGTTACACCAGCCGTCTGTTCGGTATGTACATGCGTGATGACTGGCGTGTGATGACGATGCTCAATGCCAACAATACCAACGACCAGGGCATGGGCGGCGGTGGTGGCCGACGCTTCGGCGGCGGCGGTGGTATGGGTGGCGGCGGCCTGAATGCTGCCAAGACCGGTATGGTGAACGTGAACTATGAGAAGCCTAACAGACTGATTGGTCAGGCTAGTGTGAACTTCAACCATCGTGACGGTGACTCATGGTCACGCCGTTCAAGCGAGAACTTCACTGGTGGCGTTTCTTCTTTCCAGAACTCTGTCAACCAGAGTTATTCACGTAACGACAACTGGAGCGTACAGGGTCGTTTGGAGTGGACACCTGATACGTTGTGGAACATTGCCTTCCGTCCGAACTGGAGCTTTGGTGACAACGATGGTATCAGCTGGAATACCTCGGCTACCTTTAATGCTGATCCCTATGATTTGATTGACTATCAGTTAGATGCAGCCGTCCTTCAGGAGATTATCAAGACGGGTGGCGACCTGAGCAATATCGTTGTTAATGGTTCCGGCAATAACTCGTTGAGTTATGGCAAGAATAAACGAATTGGTGGTACCTTGCAGGTGAACCGCCTGCTGAACGGCAGAGGCCGTAACATTACCATTCAAGTGCAGGGTAACTATAGCAAGAATGAGAACAACCAATTGTCGAATAACCATACGAGGCTCTTTAAGGATTCTACTTATTTCAATGGTGTAAAAACCAATGATTATCAGACCAATAAATATAACTTGTCGCCGACAGAGACGTATGACTACAGTCTCCGTGCTACCTATAGTGAGCCTATCGCCTATGCTACGTTCCTACAGTTCAGCTATACTTTCCAGTATCGCTATAACGAGAGCGACCGTCAGACATTCGACTATTCCAATCCTCTGCTGTCTGATCCTACTATGGGCTTCGATTTCAGTGGAGTAAAACCTGCTTACGGTAACTGGAGCGACTATTTCAATATCGTTCGGAACGGCTATTCTCCGGTGAAAGATGATACTTATTATAGTAAAGACCAGAGCCGTTACTCAGCTTATAAGAACTTCATCCACACCGGTGAGATTATGCTGCGATTTATCCGCGACACCTATGATTTCAATGTAGGTTTCCAGATCATCCCGCAGACATCAGAATACACACAGCGCTATCTGGGTGTGGACACCATCGTGAACCGTTCAGTGACCAACTGGAGCCCGACAGCCAACTTCCGCTGGCGTCCTTCTCAGCAGGGTAGCCTCCAGTTCCAGTATCGTGGTAGCACCAGCCAGCCGTCAATCGATCAGCTGCTCGTGATTAACGATGATACCGACCCGTTGAACAAGACCACTGGTAATCCCGACCTGAAGCCTTCGTTTACTCAGAACTTCAGCCTGCGTTACAATGACTACTTCATGAAGCACCAGCGCATGATTTTTGCTAACGTGAATTTCTCGACCACGTCGAATAGCATCGCCAATAAGACGTCGTACGACCCCAATACTGGTGCCCGTACCTCACGTCCTGAGAATATCAACGGTAACTGGAATCTTGGTGGTAACATTACCTTCAACTCGGCTATTGACTCATTGGGTTACTTCAGCTACAACCTCTCACTGAACGACCAGTATAACCACCGTGTAGGTTATGTGACCGATAACCAGACCAGAGAGTCGGTGAAGAACGTGACCAACTCGAACAACATCGGTGGTCGTCTGGGTGGTAGCTATCGTAACGACTGGTTGGAGGTGGAGCTCAACGGATCGGTGAACTACAATAAGACCCGTAATGAGCTGCAGCCGAATTCCAACCTCGACACCTGGACATTCTCTTACGGTATGAACTCGACCGTCTATCTGCCTTGGGGCACTCAGCTCACGACTGATATCAGTATGAACAGCCGTCGTGGTTATACCGACGAGTCGATGAACACCAACGAGCTGATCTGGAACGGACAGATTTCCCATAGCTTCCTGCGTGGTAAGCCGCTGACACTTTCCGTACAATTCTACGATATCCTCGGTCAGCAGTCGAACTTCTCACGTACCATCTCTGCTATGGCCCGTACCGATAATGAGTACAATGCTGTTACCAGCTATATCATGTTCCGCGCAAGCTATCGTCTGAACCTGTTTGGCACACGTGCTTCTCGTAGAGGCATGATGGGCGGCATGGGCGGCATGATGGGCGGTATGCCTATGGGCGGCGGTGGCCGTGGTGGTAACCGTGGTGGTGGCGGCTTCGGAGGCGGTATGCCGATGGGCGGCGGAATGGGCGGTGGCTTCGGAGGCCCTGGCAGATTCTAAGCCTACCCTAAAAAGAAAAGAGGCTTCGGTTATTCCGAAGCCTCTTCTTTTGTTTCTTCTGTCTCCTCTTTGAAATCGGTGACACCGTTTTCGATAAGGATGTTATACCAGGTGATGAGTTTTTTGATGTGGCTGTTCTGCACACGGTCACGGTCCCATTCGGGCAGCACCTTCGTGAAATAGTCCTGCAGCTCCTTGCCAGAGGCTTTCTTCTCGTTGATGCTGGACTTCTTGCCTCCTTCGAGTTTCTTCATGTTGTCGAGCACTGTCATCAGGGGCACATCATCTGTCTCTGTGAACATGGCGATGTCACCGAGTGATGTGATTCTGTCTGTGGCGAAAGCCGGCTGACGGCGGTGTGTGGCGTCGAGGGCCTCGACGATCAGGTTGTTCTTGCCTCGTGTAACGAGCTTGTAAAGGCCGGGCTTACCGGCGATAGCTAAAATGGTTTCTTTCATATTCCTTAATATTTTATTTAATTGTTTTTCGATGTCTGCTTCTCCATCGTTGACGATTTCGAAATCGGCTCTTGCCTTCACTTCTTCCTGCGGCAGCTGGCGCGCCATCCATTCGAGCACTTTCTCACGGCTGATGCCGTCACGCTGCATAACACGTTGGATGCGTACTTCCTCAGGGGCAGTGACGACGATGGTCTTATCCACCAGACGATAAGCACCTGATTCAAAGAGAATGGCGCTCTCCATCCATTTCATGCCACTGGCCTCAAAGTCGCGGAACACGGCCGGGTGGACGATGGCGTCGATGGCCTTTGCATTGGCCTCAGACTCCAGTAGGAATCTGGCGATTTCGGCCTTCTCGAGCGAACCCACAAGAGCCTTTATCTGTTGCTGGAGCTCTGGCGAGGAGCGCATCAGACGCTTGGCGGCGCTGTCGCAGTCGTAAACCTCATAGCCGCGCGCTATCAGTCGTTGGCAGACGTAGCTCTTGCCGCTGCCGATGCCCCCTGTGATACCGATTTTCATCAGTGGCCTCCTTCTTCCTCTATCAGATAGTCGACTTGTGTGATATCCAGTCTGGCTCGGGAGATGCCTGATGGGGAATCTTTCAGGTAGATACGGCACTTCTCCGAGGGATTGCTGATGAGATCATTGTAGTCGGCTACTACCGTGAAATCCTCAGGGCGCAGATTGCGGAAGACATTGGCTCCCGTGACGAAGTGCACCTTGACTTTGGCGGGGAAGGTGCGGAGAATCTTTCCAGGTGGCATATTGATGCCCTGGATGGGGACACCGTTCATGCTTTCCTCTGTCAGCACATCAGTGAAGAAACGGATGCTGATTTCTTCGGGCACGGTCTTCACACCCGTCATCTTCATTAGGTGACAGTTTACCTGCAGTGTGTCCCGGAAGTTGACGTAGTTCAATTGCTCCGTATATAGGATATTGATACTGTCGAGTTTCTCCTTCGGGGCATAGACGGTCACGCTGTCGGGCTGATACTCCACCCTTGAGATGAAATACAACTGCTCGGGGATGACGCGCCCGCTCCATCTCACAGGAACGCGCTTTTTGTCACCGAAGTTGTAATAGAATACCAGCTTGTCTGGCTTGAAGTTGGTGATTCTGGAACTGCTGGCCAGCTGCTGGCGGATGAATTTCTGCAGTTCACCCATGGAAATGGTGCCGGTGCCGTCATGACGGGCGTAGTTCTTGTAGTTGACACGTACTTGAGGCAGTGTCTTGCCATACATATAAGTAAGCAGGATGGTACCCTTGTCGCGGACGGTGATCTTGACAGTATCGGTCTCGTCGGAGGTCAGCATGATGTTCTGGGGCACATCCGTGATGGTCACAGGGATGGCAAACTCCTTCTCGTAACTATCGTTAAGGGCCAGGAAGAGCCAAAAGAATCCTGACAGAGCGAGAAAGAACAAGAAAATCAGAAACTCCCTGTTAGCCTTGCTGAACAGGAAATTTCTGATCGTTTGCCACAGATTGCGACTCTCCATACCTGTCGGTGCTTATTTCTGCAGGGGTACGCTCGACATGTCTTTGAATACCGATGTCTTCTCGACGGTGACGACGACATCGCGTGCAATCTTCACATCAACGGTGTTCTTAGCCAGATCGATGCTCTTGACGACACCGTGGATACCACCACCTGTAATCACCTCTGTTCCTTCCGTCAACTCGTTCTGGAACTTCTGGATCTCCTTCTGTTTCTTCTGCTGCGGTTTGATCATGAAAAACCACATGATGGCAAAGATAGCCACCATCATAATGATCATGCTCATGCCACTGCCTTGTCCTGCTGCCTGAGCAGCTAATACGATGTTTGTCATATTCCTATATTATATTAGTTTAGTTTATTTATCTTCTTCATCTTCGGCATTAGGGTCCTTTTCGATGCGTTTGCGGGGAGCCTTCTTTTTGGGTGTGGGAGCATCCTTTTTCTCGGGTTTGGGCTCCATGAACTTCATCAGACGACCGGTCTCAATCAGATGACGTGCGATGGCATCGAGCATGCCGTTGATATAGCCACCGCTCTTTCTGGTAGAATAGAGTTTGGCCAGATTGACATACTCATTGATGGTCACACTGACGGGGATGTTGGGGAACGTCATAAACTCTGCGATGGCAATCTGCATGATGACGATGTCCATATAGGCCAGACGTGAGAAATCCCAGTTGCGTGAGGCCTCGCTCATGAAGTGCTGGTACTCGTCGGCATTGAGGATAGCGGCACGGAAGAGCTTGCGGGCAAAGTCCTGCTCCTCGTCGCTGTCCCACTCCTGCAGCAGTTCCTGCTTGGGGCCGTTCTGCTCACTGAAACGGTTGAAGGTTTTCAGCACGAAGGTGTCGATAACCTCCTTGTCATCGTTCCAGTAGAGACTCATCTCCTCCAACAGGCTGTCCAGATCTTCATTCTTCTGGATGAAGGTGCGGTAGAGCCTGCGCCATAGTTCACGGTCGGCGTCATAGCTGTCTTCCTCACTGTTCATGTATTCCTGGTAGATCTCACTGCTCTCGATGTGCTCGAAGAGCGTGCCGATGAACTCTGGATGGTCGGCCCAGGTCTGTTTCTGGGTTCCAATGAAGTCGTTGAGCATCTTGTTGCCTTCCAGCTGGAGGGCAAAGCGGTTTAATGCGAATTTCTGCGAGGGGGCAGGGATGCCCTCACGCGCAGCACGGGTCTGCAGTACTTCCAGACGGCGCCTAGATTCCTTTGTGATGGCCACTACCAAGGCCAGCAGGTTGTTGTAAAGGTCATAAGCTTTCGACAGACTGAAGAATAGCTCTTTCTCAGCTGTATCGATGTTCTTGCTACCGTTTTGATAGTACGCATAGGTTAACTGAACAATCTTTGAACGAATAATCTCTCTGTTAATCATCTCACTTGATGTTTTAAATAATTATCGATTTTGTCGTTTTACGAATGCAAAGTTATATATTTTTCCCCGATTATACAAGAAAAATGAAGAAAAAATGGTTAAAAAACAAATTTTTCACTTTTCACTTTTCACTTTTCACTTTTTTTTCGTACCTCTGAAATATTGTATCGAAGGTACTTTCGTTCGAAAAAACACAAATAATTGCAATTTTATTTGGTTTTTTGCTCACTTATTCGTACCTTTGCACCCGCTTTTTCCGAAAGCACAACGAAATATCTCGTGTGATGGTGAATTAAGCAGTAGTATTAACAACTTAATTTTAGAGTAACACAATTATGAAAGAAATTAGTGTAAAAGGTCAGAAGCGCACCGCTACTGGAAAGAAGGCTTCAAAGGAACTCCGTAAGGAGGGTATGGTTCCCTGTAACCTCTATGGTGAGAAGAATGAGAAAGGTCTGCCCGAGGCATTTGCCTTCACCGCTTCATACTCTGAGCTTCGCAAGGCTGTGTATACCCCTGAGGTGTATGTCGTGAATCTCGACATCGATGGTGAGGCTCACAAGGCTGTCATCAAGGAGTTGCAGTTCCACCCCACAACCGACGCATTGCTGCATGCTGACTTTTATGAGGTGAACGAGACCAAGCCCATCACCATTGGCATCCCCGTTAAACTTAACGGTCTTGCACAGGGTGTTCGCGACGGTGGTAAGCTCAACCTCTCTATCCGCAAGATTAATGTCACCGCTCCCTACAAGCAGATTCCTGAGGTACTCAATATCGATGTCACCAATCTGCAGCTGGGTAAGGCCATCAAGGTCGGCGCTCTGAGCTTCGAGGGTCTTGAGATCGCAACTTCTCCTGAGGTTGTTGTCTGCTCTGTGAAGGCTACACGTGCTTCTCGCTCTGCTGCTGCCGCTGCTGAGGCTGAGGCTTAATCACGGTGCTGATGGACAAGTTCCTGATTGTTGGTCTGGGGAATGTTGGCGACGAGTACGCCATGACCCGCCACAATACTGGTTTCATGGTATTGGACGCTTTTGCGAAGGCGTCCAATATTTCATTTGAGGACAAACGCTATGGTTTTGTGGCTGAGACTTCTCTGAAAGGGCGGAAGGTGTTTCTGCTCAAGCCGTCGACGTTTATGAACCTCAGTGGTAATGCTGTTCGCTATTGGTTGAACCACGAGAATATCGACCAGAACCGTCTGCTCGTCATCAGCGACGAGGTGGCCTTGCCGCTGGGTGAATTCCGTCTGAAGGCCGGGGGCTCCAATGGCGGACATAATGGTCTGGGACATATCCAACAGCTTATCGGACAGAACTACGCCCGTCTGAGGATGGGTATTGGCAACGACTTTCCCCGCGGCATGCAGGTAGACTGGGTGCTTGGGCGTTATAGCGAGGAGGAGTTGCAGACACTCCAACCCAGTATTGACGTTGCTGTCGATATCATCAAGAGCTTTGTGTTGGCGGGAATCGACGTGACGATGAACCAGTTTAACAAACTTGGGAAGCGAAAAGTGAAAAGTGAAGAAGTGAAAGATGGAGGAAGTAGCGAGAATTGACAAATGGCTTTGGGCAGCGCGTATCTTCAAGACACGTTCCATTGCTGCCGATGCCTGTAAGAATGGTCGTGTTACCATTGGAGGCATTGGTGTCAAGCCCTCTCGTGTCGTGAAAACTGGAGAGGTGGTGGCCGTGAAAAAGCCGCCTGTGACTTACTCCTTTAAGATTCTCAAGACCATTGAACAGCGGGTGGGGGCGAAACTGTTGCCTGAGATCTACGAGAACGTGACAACTCCTGATCAGTACGAACTGTTGGAGATGAACCGTATCAGTGGCTTTGTGGATCGTGCCAGAGGTACAGGACGTCCTACGAAGAAAGACCGTCGTCAGATGGATGCATTTTTTAATTTGGAAGAGTTATGACATTACTGAATATAGGCTTTATTATAATAGGTGTGGTCCTCGTTATCTGGGGTGCTGACCGGTTGACGGAAGGTGCTGCCTCACTGGCCCGTGGGCTGCATGTACCAGAGATTGTGATTGGTCTGACCATCCTGGCTGCAGGCACTTCTGCGCCTGAGCTCTTCGTCAGTCTTGTATCGGCCTTGAAGGGTACTTCCGATCTGGCTGTGGGTAATGTGATAGGCTCCAATATCTTCAATGCCATGCTGATTGTGGGTTGTTCTGCTGTCGTTGCTCCGATGGCAATCAGCCATTCCACCGTGAGGAAGGATATCCCCTTTGCATTGATCGCTTCAATGCTGATGTTCCTGCTCTGCTTCGACGATATGGACTCGCCTCACCTTTGGGGTAATGAGATCAGTCGTTCCGATGGTATGATTCTCCTGGTGGTCTTCGGCGCCTTTATGATTTACACTTTTAATAAGGCTCGTAAAGACGGCATGATGCCTGATGAGGAAGAGATGGACGACGAGGAAAAGCAACCAGTAGACAAGAAGATGGTTTGGAAGAATATACTGTGGATGGTGATTGGTCTGGCCTGTCTCATCTATGGCAGTAATCTCTTTGTCGATGCCGCCAGTTATGTGGCCTATCGTTTCGGTGTGCGCCAGAGTGTGGTGGGCCTGACGATTGTGGCTGGTGGCACCTCCCTGCCAGAGTTGGCTACCAGTGTGGTAGCTGCACGCAAGGGAAAGTCGGCTCTCGCCATCGGCAATGCCATCGGTTCGAATGTCTTTAACATCCTGCTCATCCTTGGTATGACGGCTGTCATTTGTCCTATGCGTATCATGGGTATCAATATCATCGACCTCTCGATGATGATTATCAGCATGGGGCTGCTCTGGCTCTTCGCATATACCAAATATACGGTGTCGCGCAGGGAAGGATTCCTGCTGATTGGAGGATTCATGGCTTATATGGCTTGGCTCTTCTATCTCCTTTAATATTAACACAGGGGTACTTGCGAACGTCTATAAAGACCGACCCCCTTTAACAAAACAAGATTTATGCAACAGAAAAATGATCAACGTATCAGTGTGCTGTTCATGTTCTACGGCATACTGTTCTGCGTCTGCCTGATAACGGCAAACGTGCTCGAGACCAAACAGATTTCGTTAGGTCCTGCCAACATGACGGCGGGTCTGATAGTGTTCCCCGTGAGTTACATCATCAACGATGTGGTGTGCGAGGTGTGGGGCTATGGCCGTACACGCTTGCTCATCTGGCTGGGCTTCGCCATGAACTTCCTCTTTGTGATTTTCGGAGCTGTTGCAGACTGGATTCCAGGAGCACCTTACTGGCATGGTGAGGAAGGCTTCCATCAGATTTTCGGTCTGGCTCCCCGTATTGCTGGTGCCTCTTTCCTGGCATTCGTCTGCGGATCGTTTATGAATGCCTATGTGATGAGTCGTATGAAACTGTCGTCAGCAGGCAGGAACTTCTCCTCCCGTGCTGTGCTCAGTACTATATTCGGTGAGTTGACAGACTCCATCATCTTCTTCCCTCTCGCTTTGGGTGGCGTGATTCCTTGGGAGGAGATGCCTTCGCTCGTCATTACACAGGTGACGCTCAAGACACTCTATGAGATTGTCGTCCTGCCTGTGACCATCCGTGTGGTCAAGTTCACCAAGGCTCATGACAATGAGGATGTGTTTGACAACAACATTACCTATAACATCTTTAAAGTAAAACAAGACCTATGAGTACATCAAGAGAAGGCGAGGGCTTGCAGGCCCTTGGCAAGAGGACGGAATACAAGTCTGATTATGCACCTGAGGTGCTGGAGACCTTTGAGAACAAGCATCCCGAGAACGACTATTGGGTGCAGTTCAATTGTCCTGAGTTCACGTCACTCTGTCCTATTACGGGCCAGCCTGACTTCGCGGAGATCAAGATTGCCTATATCCCTGGTGAGCGGATGGTGGAGAGCAAGAGCCTGAAACTCTATCTCTTCTCGTTCCGTAACCATGGCGATTTCCATGAGGACTGTGTCAATAAGATCATGAAAGACCTGGTGAAGCTGATGGATCCCAAATATATCGAGGTCCTTGGTCTCTTCACACCTCGTGGGGGCATCTCCATCTATCCCTACGCCAACTGTGGTCGTCCGGGAACGAAGTATGCCGAGATGGCAGAGCAGAGGCTTCTTTCCCGTCAGTTAGACCTGCGGTAATAGCCTTGCTCATGGTCAGCGAAACGCAGTTGTAGCGTGTCGTGACGCAAGAACATGATATCAGCAGTATCCGTACTGATCACCTGCTGATGTCCCAATGTGTCTCTGCGGGTCTCGCTGAAAAGTAGATGGCCGTTGTAGACATGCCACTGACGATATCGCTTGATGACAGGATATTCCACGGGACCAGGCTGACGCTCGGTCTCGTTGCGTTGTATGCCGATTGTACGGACCGTATTGTCGCGACGTATTTCATAACCGTACTCGCGGGGCTGGAACCATTTCTTGCGTAAGGAGTCGGGGAAATCGGGTGGCAGTTGTACGGCGCTGTCAGCGGCAGCACCGGCTCTGCGACGCAGATGGGGCATGACCTGATAGCACCATTCTCCTTTCAGACGGTCGATATTGATGACGATGTCTGCCACCGACTTCCTCTCCGGATTCATCGAGATTGCCACCTGGTCACCAATGTCAGGACGTCCGAAGACACGACGATTGATGCGGGCTTCAAGGATGTCGATGGTGTCAGGATCACTTTCGATGGATGTCAGGATGACGAGGATGGAGTCGTTTGACCCCTCGCAGGCGAGACCATAGATGGTGGAGTCACCTTCCAATTGTCGGACTACGGGGTCCTGGCTCAGACTGTCACCTGATGTCTGATTGTCTCCGTTGTTGTTGCCGGAATTGCCACAGGCTCCAAACAACAAAACGAGGGAAAAGAGTATAAAAAATGTCCGTTTCATGCCTTTTTATATGATTTACGCGACAAAGATAGTCAAAATATCAAAAAAAGTGGGCTTAAAATGTATAATTTTGAAATATTTTATCTATTTTTGTACCCTATAAATATACAACTACCGAAAATATGAAGAAAAAAATCCAGTTTAGTCTCGTTTATCGCGACATGTGGCAGAGCTCAGGTAAGTTCCAGCCACGCAAGGATCAGTTGGAGCGTATTGCCCCTGTGATTATTGATATGGGCTGCTTCAGCCGTGTGGAAACCAATGGTGGTGCCTTCGAACAGGTGAACCTGATGGCGGGAGAGAATCCCAATGCTGCCGTGAGGGCTTTCTGTAAGCCTTTCAATGAGGTGGGCATCAAGACGCACATGCTCGACCGTGGTCTGAATGCATTGCGCATGTATCCTGTGCCCGACGATGTGCGTGCCCTGATGTATAAGGTGAAGCACGCCCAAGGTGTGGATATCCCACGTATCTTCTGCGGATTGAACGATACGCGTAACATCATCCCCAGCATCAAGTGGGCCAAGGAGGCAGGCATGACGCCGCAGGCCACCCTTTGTATCACCACCTCTCCCGTACATACTGTGGAGTATTACTCCAGTATTGCCGATGAGGTGATTGCTGCCGGTGCCGAGGAGATTTGTCTGAAGGATATGGCTGGTATCGGACAGCCTGCCATGCTGGGTGCCCTGACAAAGGCCATCAAGACCAAGCATCCGGATATTATCATCCAGTATCATGGCCACTCAGGCCCTGGCCTCTCGATGGCTTCTATCCTCGAGGTTTGTAATAATGGCGCTGATATCATCGATACGGCTATCGAGCCTCTGTCTTGGGGTAAGGTGCATCCCGATATCATCTCTGTACAGTCGATGCTGAAGAATGAGGGCTTCGAGGTGGCAGAACTGGATATGAACGCCTACATGCAGGCACGTACTCTGACCCAGGAGTTTATCGACGATTGGCTGGGTTACTTCATCAATCCTGCCAATAAGCACATGTCGTCTCTGCTCTTAGGCAGTGGCCTGCCTGGAGGTATGATGGGCTCGATGATGGCTGATCTGGGTCCCATCCAGTCGATGATCAACAAGTTGCGCGAGAAGAAGGGTGAGGCAGCACTCACGATGGACGATATGCTCGTGAAGCTGTTCAACGAGGTAGAGTATGTTTGGCCGAAGGTGGGTTATCCCCCATTGGTAACACCGTTCTCACAGTACACCAAGAACATCGCCCTGATGAATCTGCTTACCATGGAGCAGGGCAAGGGACGCTATGTCATGATGGACGATGCCATCTGGGGCATGATCCTCGGCAAGAGCGGCAAGGTGCCTGGTGAGATTGCTCCCGAACTCATTGAACTGGCCAAGACCCAGAAACGTGAGTTTACCGATGCTGATCCGCATACACTCATCCCCAATGCCCTTGAGGGCTTCAAGAAGGAGATGGATGAGAATGGTTGGGATTATGGACAGGACGATGAGGAACTCTTCGAACTGGCCATGCATCCGGAGCAGTATCGTCCTTTCAGGAGTGGTCAGGCCAAGAAGCAGCTGCTGGCTGATATCCAGAAGGCAAAGGATGCCCGTCTGGGTGGTGGCAAGAAGATCCCACAGGAGGAAATCGATGCCCTTAAGCATGCCAAGGCTGATGCCGTGAGAGTGCCTGTGGCAGGACAACTGCTCTGGGGCTTCGGAGGCGAAGGTGTGATGGCACCTTGTGTCGAGCCGTTCATCGGACAGAAGTATAAGGAGGGCGATACCTTCTGCTATCTGCAGACGAAATGGGGCGAGATCATTGCCATCCCTGCTGCCTTAGGTGGCAAGTTGGTGGATGTCAGCGTGAAGCCAGGACAGAATGTCCGTCAGAACGATATCATTGCTTGGATTGAACGCGAGGCCTGATGGACTACCAGTCGATGATTGATAAGTATTATCCGTCGGAGAATGAACTCCGACGGATATTGCTAATCCACAGCCGTCAGGTGGCTGATCGCTGTCTGAAGATAGCGAAGAACCATCCGGAACTGAAGTTGGATGTGGAATTCCTGGAGGAGGCTGCGATGCTTCATGACATCGGTATCTTCCGATGCAACGCACCCAGCATCCAGTGTTTTGGCAGTGAGCCCTATATCTGTCATGGTGTCATTGGCGGGCAGATTCTCCGCGAAGAAGGCTGGATTCGTCATGCTTTCGTCTGTGAAAGACATACTGGTACGGGCCTGAGCCGTGAGCAGATAGAGAGCCAGCATCTGCCCTTGCCGCCTGATGGCATCTATGAGCCAATAGTCCTTGAGGAACAGGTTGTGTGCTATGCAGACAAATTCTATTCCAAAACCAATCTGGAACGGGAGCGCTCTGTCATCGAGGCTGCACAGAGCCTGGAGAAGTTTGGCGAAAAGGGTGTGAAACGCTTTCTTGAATGGACAAAGATGTTTGAGTGAATAGTAAAAAAAACACAATTTCGCTAAACTAATCACTATTCACTATTCACTATTCACTTTTTTGTTGTACCTTTGCAGGCGTGAAACAGAAAACGGTCGTCATATCGATCCTTTGCGCTTTCATGCTGATGATGGCTTGTACACCGTCTTCGCTTCGTATGGGTAAGGCTCCAGAGGAAGAGAGGACGGCTGATGTTGTATCCGTACCCAGGTTGCCGGAGCCTGTCCTGCCTGTGGGGTCAGTTTCGCTTCCCGAGCTGATGGATACCATTGCCAGTCGTCAGAATGTGGATAGTCTGATGACGGAAGTCCTGGATTCTCTGGATTCCCTCAAGGCCCGTCCGCAGATGGTGGCTGATATCGTCAAGGCTTTCGCAGACAGCATCTCAGACATCGATGCTGCACCTCTCGACACCATGATTCCTGCTAATCAGGCATCAGCCATCAAGACCAAGCGTGACACCACGCAGATGGACTCCCTCGAACTGGCCATCTATAAATATAATAAGGTGATAGACGACTCGCTGGCACGCGACAGCATTAACAAAAGCCGCAAAAACGGTATCGATGCCCCTGTGGAGTATGCAGCCAACGACTCCCTCGTCTATGAGGCTAGTTCCTCACGGGCTTTCCTCTTTGGCAGTTCGACGGTGAAATACCAGAACATGGACCTGTCCAGCGAGAACATCAGCATGAGTCTCGACAGCAATCTGGTCTATGCCACGGGAAAGATGGACACGACGACCCACAAGATGACGGGTACACCTGTGTTCAAGATGGGCAGCGACCAGTATGAGCAGACGGAGATGATGTTCAACTTCAAGACCAAGAAAGGTTTCATCACCGATGTCTACACCCAGCAGGAGGACGGTTTCCTGACGAGTGAGCACTCCAAGCGCGGTGCTGATGGGGAGATGTTCCTGGAACATGGCCGTTACACCACTTGCGATGACCCCCATCCCGATTTCTATATCGCCATGTCGCGTGCGAAGGTAAGGCCAGGCAAGGATGTGGTCTTTGGTCCCGCCTATCTGGTCGTGGCCGATGTACCTTTGCCCTTGGCCGTCCCCTACGGATTCTTCCCCTTCACCAAGAGCTATAGCAGCGGTATGATCATGCCCACCTACGGCGATGAGACCAGCCGGGGCTTCTATCTGCGTGATGGTGGCTATTATTTCGCCATCTCCGACAAGATGGACCTCAAGCTGTTGGGCGAGATCTATACCAAAGGCTCATGGGGTGTGTCGGCTGCGTCCAACTATATCAAGCGCTACCGTTACCGTGGCTCTTTCCTGTTCAGCTATCAGAACACAAAGGATGGTGAGAAGAATATGCCCGATTATCAGGAGACCACCAGTTTCAAACTGCAATGGAACCATAACCAGGATGCCAAGGCCAACCCCTTCCGTACCTTCAAGGCCAGTGTGAACTATTCCTCTACGAGCTATGAGCGTAGCAACCTCTCGTCGATGTACAACCCTCAGGCGTTGACGCAGTCACAGCGAATGTCGTCCATATCCATGGAAAATAAGTTCTCGAGCATAGGCATGTCTCTCAGCACCAGCATCAGTGCCAGTCAGAATATGCGTGACTCCACGGTGGATCTGAGCCTGCCGGAGATGAACATCAATATTTCCAACTTCTATCCCTTCAAGCGTAAGAAGGTGGTGGGCGACGAGCGGTGGTATGAGAAGATCTCCATGCGTTATACGGGTAATCTGACGAATAAGGCCTCCAAGATAAAGGAAGACCAGCTGATGCATACCAGTCTGGCAAAAGACTGGCAGAACGGTATGTCGCACACTATTCCCATCTCTGCCAGCTTCACAGCCTTTAATTACCTCACTCTTACGCCCTCCTTCAATTTCAATGGTTATACCGTCTTCAACAAGCGTGAGAGATCATGGGATCAGGAGAATCAGAAAGAGGTGATCGATACCATAACGGGTTTCTACAATTATTACCAATACAGCATGAGTATTCAGGCCAATACCAAGCTCTACGGATTCTATGTCCCCAGCCGTAAGATCTTCGGCGACAAGATCCAGGCCATCCGTCACGTGCTCTCTCCTTCGGTATCGTTCAACTACACCCCTGACTTCAGCGCCAGTCACTATGGCTTCTACAAGACCTATAAGAAGATCGATAAGGAAGGCAATGAGTCGGAAGTGCAGTATTCGCCCTATACCGGAGGTATGTTCTCAGCACCGTCCAATCGCATGTCGGGTAGCGTGTCATTCACCTTGGGCAACAATGTGGAGATGAAGGTCAAGAGCGAAGACGACTCGACAGGCTTCAAGAAGATCTCACTCATCGACGATCTTACCCTTCGCATGTCCTACGACTTTGCTGCCAAGCAGAATCCGTTGAGCGACCTGGATATGAACATCCGTATCAAACTCTCGAAGAGCTATACCTTCAGCACCAATGCCCGGTTTGCCTCGTATGTCTATGAGGCCGACAGCGTGGGTGCCACGCCGAGGGTGAGTACCAATACAACCTATTGGGAACAGTGGAAATGGGGTCGTTTCCAGGGCATGTCGCAAGGTATTAACTACACCCTCGACAACAACAAGGTCATGAACTTCATCAAATGGCTGAAGGGCGAGAAGGTCGAGAAAAAGGACGACAAGAAGAAAAAGAAGCCTGAAGACGAGGATGAATGGGATCCCGATCTGGATACCAACCTCGACAAGAAAATGAGCAATAAGGAACTGCCTGAAGATAAAGGCAAGTCGAAGGCAGAGACCGACGAGAATGGCTATATGACCTTTAAGATGCCCTGGTCGTTCACCTTCAGCTATAACATCAATATGCATGAGAGCACCGATGTGAAGAAGTTCAACTATAAGAGGATGCGCTATCCCTATGAGTTCACACAGTCGCTCAACTTCAATGGTAATATCGCTCTGAGCGACGGTTGGAAAATCAACATCAATTCGGGCTATGACTTCGAGCAGAAGAGGCTCTCCATGACCACAGCCTCCTTGAGCCGTGACCTGCACTGTTTCAATATGTCATGTCGCGTGACGCTCACACCTTATACCAGCTATGACTTCTCCTTCCGTTGTAATGCCTCTACGCTTACCGATGCCTTGAAGTACGATAAGCGCAGCAGTGGCTATTCCAACGCCATCCAGTGGTATTAAGAATTAGAGATCTGATTTGAGCAGCAGGTCGAGATCATCCTGCTCGCCTACGATCCATAGGATATCACCCTCCTCAAACTTGCGGTGAGGCCTTACTGGCGACAGACTCTCCTTACCTTCCTCCAGTCCGATCACCATACAATTGTATAGGTCGCGGATGCGGCTCTCAGCGAGCGTCTTCCCGATAAACGGACTGTCGGTGCCGATGATGAGCTGGCGCAGCTTCATGTCGCGCTTCTCGATCTCCGGATCCTCGCCCACCACCTCGTTTTCTACTGCCTCGCGGAAGGCGCTGAACTGTGCATCGCTGCCGATGGCTTTCAGCACGTCGCCGGGGAAGATGATCGATTCGCCGTCGGGAATGTTGACCCTTCGGCCACCACGCAGGATACTGGTGATATGCACACCATACTTCTGCCCCAGGTTCAGTTGCTTCAGGGTACTGCCCATCCAGGCAGAGTTGAAGGGTATCTTGAATTCGGCAATATGGATATCGCGGTCGAGCAGTTTGCCAGCATATAAGGGGCGCTTCTTGCCATGCACCTGTGCCTCGATTTCCCTCGAGCGCAGGTTGAGCATGAAGAGACGTTCCATGGTGATGCTGCGGTGCTTGATCCAGCGTGACAGGATGATGCAGACGAGCACTACGATGCCAATGGTGATGATCAGGGCTTTGGAGAATTCCGTGAGATAGTTGCAGATATAGAAGATAAACGTGAGTGCTATCAGGGCGCGCACCAGAATGGTGAAGAGCAGCGGCAGACGGTTGCGGTTCGACTCCGACCAGAGGGTCTTCCACTCTTCGCTGCGGTTCTTCTTCATCACCATTGCCCGGAGGAAAGGTGCTATCACCAATACCGTCAGCAGTCCCGTCAGTCCGTTGGCATAGCGTATCAGACCTTCGCCTGGCAGAACCCTCTGCATGAAGGGCAGCACGAAGGTCAGCATCAGTGCGATGGCAGCCGTCGACAGGATGGAATACACCAGCACGTTCACACCCATCTGCGTCAGCAGACTTTTCCACAGGCTGTTCTTCTGCGTGTTGGGATGACTCATCGACAGATGGTTCAGCGACTGGATGATCTTATGGGGCAGATGCTTTTCCAGATTATTGTAAACCGGTGTGGCAAACCGTATCATGTAAGGTGTGAGGAATGTGGTAATAACGGATACGGCCACCACCACCGGATAGAGGAAGTCGCTGATCACACCGAGCGACAGACCCAGCGAGGCGATGATGAACGAGAACTCACCGATCTGTGCCATCGAGAATCCGCAGCGCATGCCCGACTTCAGGCTCTCGCCTCCCAGCATGAAGGCAATGGTGCCCAAGATGGCCTGGCCCACGAGGATCGTCAGTACCAGCATCGTGATGGGGAAGGCATAGTCGATGATGATCTTCGGGTCGACGAGCATGCCCACCGACACGAAGAAGATGGCACCGAAGAGATTCTTCACGGGCTCCACCAGTTTGATGATATGCTCAGCCTCGATGGTCTCTGCCAGGATGCTGCCCATGATGAATGCACCGAAGGCCGACGAGAAGCCCACCTTCGTAGAAGTGACGGCCATCGCGCAGCACAGACCCAGCGATATGACGAGCAGCATCTCATCGTTGATGAACTCGCGCACCCGTCTGAGGAAGATCGGTATGGCAAAGATACCCACCACGAGCCAGAGCACGAGGAAGAAGATGATCTTCCAGATGCTGCCGAGCATCTCACCGCCACCCAGATCCTTTCCGCTGGCAATGGCACTCAGCAACACCATCATCACGATGGCCAGGATATCCTCCAGTATCAGCACCGACATCACCAGACCCGCAAACTGCTGTTGCCTGAGACCCAGGTCGTCGAAAGCCTTGTAGATAATCGTGGTCGACGACATGGCGAGCATACCGCCCAGGAAGATACAGTCCATCTTGCTCCACCCGAACAGATGACCCACGGTCACTCCCAGCATCGACATCGAGAAGATAATCGTGCAGGTGGAGATGATCGGCGAGGCACCCATCTTCAGGATCTTCTTGAACGAGAAGTCCAGTCCCAGCGAGAACAGGAGGAACATCACACCGATGTCCGACCACAAGTGGATACTCTCTGAATCCACTACCGATGCCGTATAGGGCATGTGAGTACTCACCAGGAATCCGGCTACTATATAACCTAAGACAAGAGGCTGCTTCAGCCTCTTGAAAATCAGTGTCACGATGCCGGCCACTACCAAGATGAGTGCCAGGTCGTCAATCAGTGCGGGTATTTCACTCATTATAGTCTGCTGTCAGTTCACATATTCTTACGATCACCTTGAGGGCCTTTTCCATCACCTGTATGCTCACAAACTCATACGGGCCGTGGAAATTCACGCCGCCAGCGAAGATGTTGGGGCAGGGGAGTCCCTTGAAAGAGAGCTGCGCACCGTCGGTGCCGCCACGGATGGGCTTCACTTTCGGAGCCACGCCACAGTCCTGCATGGCATGCAGCACCAGGTCGATCACATGCATCTGCGGATCAATCTTCTCCTTCATATTATAATATTGGTCCCTGATCTCGCAGGTCACCGTTCCCTCGCCGTATTTCTCGTTCATCCGGTCCACGCAGCGCTGCATGAAGTGCTTACGGTCCTCGAAGGTGTCCCTGTCGTGATCACGGATGATATAGCTCATCTTTGCTTGCTCCACATGGCTTTCTATACCCAGCAGATGGTAGAAGCCTTCATAGCCCTCGGTGGTCTCAGGTTTTTCGTCTTGTGGCAGCATCATGGCCAGCTCAGCGGCCAGTGCGTTGGCATTGATCATCTTCCCTTTGGCATAGCCCGGGTGGACGCTGATGCCCTTGATGGTGATCTTCGCACTAGCGGCATTGAAGTTCTCAAACTCCAGCTCGCCCAGGTCCCCGCCGTCCATCGTGTAGGCCCATTCACAGTTGAATTTCTCCACATCGAAGTGGTGGGCACCCATGCCGATCTCCTCGTCGGGGTTGAAGGCGATGCGGATATCGCCGTGCTTGATCTCCTTATGGTCGCGCAGATAGCACATGGCCTGCACGATCTCTGCGATGCCGGCCTTGTCGTCGGCACCCAGCAGCGTGTGACCGTCAGTCACGATCAGGTCTTCGCCGATATGGTGCAGCAGCTCCGGGAATTTCCTCGGACTGCTTATAATTCCCTCCGACAGCAGGATCTCGCCGCCATTGTAGTTATGCACGATCTGTGCCTTGGTATCAGCTCCCGAACAGTCAGGACTGGTATCATAATGCGAGATAAAGCCGATGGTGGGTACTTTGTTTTTGAGGTTCGACTTCAGCGTGGCGTAGATATAGCCCTTCTCGTCGAGCTCCACATCGCTGAGGCCTTCCGCCTCAAGTTCTTTTTTCAGGTACTCTGCAAACAGCAGTTGTTTGGATGTACTAGGCACGCAGTCGGCATCTTCAGCCGACTGCGTGTCAAATTTCGTATAGTTTAAAAAACGTTCTGTCAGATTCATTCTTATTCGTAATATTCAATGGTGCGGGTCTGCTCCATCTCCTGACCCATCATCGAGCTCTTGCGGCTGATCCAGTTGCCCTTGGCATCATACTTGTAGTCAGTGTAGGGAGTTTCCATCTCCTGGCCGCCCATGTCCATCGACTGAGAAGCCACGGCACCCTTGTCGTTATACTTATACTTGATCACCATGTCGTTGCCCATCATGTTCATCGACTGGCTGACCACACGGCCGTTCTCCCACTTGTACTTGAACTCCATCTCCTGGCCCATCATTGAGCGCTTGGCTGACAGCAGATAGCCGTTCTCGTCGTACTTTGCATCGCTGATGTTGTCGCTCTGCATCTTACCCTCCTTGGTAAAGTTGATAACCTGCTCACGACCCATCATGTTCGTCTTGATGCACTTCACGGCACCCGTTGCCTCGTTAGCCTCTACGTCGTGGAATTTGGTCTGTGCCTGCATGGCAAACGGCATAGCCATTAAGGCGATCATCATAAATAGCTTTTTCATTTTACTTTTTTGTTTAAATTGTTAATAATTAAAGTTGATAAATTAGTCAGATAACATCTGCTTCTCCTTTGACGTAACGCCATCGGAAAGGTTTAATGCTATGGTAAACTATTGTTCATGCTGCAAAATTAAACAATATTATTGAAACCATGACGATTCAAATGTTAAAAGATAAAAAACCTCCCGATTTTTATCATGTATCCGGATTTGTTCTTACATATAACCGTCTTCTTCGGCTTTTGCCTTCATCCTCTCGATTCTTTCATCAAAATCAGGATGAGAAGAAAATGAGGCGCTTACCTTCGAATGCAGTCTTATAATAGAAGGAGAACCCCTTTATCTTGATAATCTCAGACAAGGCCAACAGCAAAGCATTGCCTATGTCTGTGGCAAAAAAACCGGTGTATTATTTGAGTACGTGATTCAATAATGTCATGATGTGGATAGGACAATCTGTGACAGTCAAAAAAAGTCCTGACTACATCGAGTCAGGCAACTGTATTTCCTTATTCTCAAGCAGTTTCTGCTTGATAAACTCCTGAATATCGTATGGAGTGACATCATAGACGGGGTTAAATTCCTCGAAACTCTTCTCTTTGACAAAACGACTTCCGTTCGTAAGCATTGCCAATAACCCACGAGTGCGCAACTTATGACCAGAATGCTCCAACGCAGCATCTATCATCTTCTGGATATCCTTTCCCTCTTTTAAAATTGAATAGATATCATAATAATCACGAAATTTCGAACGTCGCAGCATTGCTTCCATCTTCATCGCTCCAATCGACTCCATATCTGCAATATACAAATTATTAAGGTATTGAATCCTCTGCATCGACGGAACTGCCTTACGAGGGGCAGCATAAAAAGACAACTTCACTCCCTCAAAATTGAATGATACGAAGTCAAAACTCCCAACCTCGTACTCCCTTATCTCACCTACGCTTTCCAGTTCTTTCTTGATAGCGGGCCAGTCAACTTCAGGTTTTTCGTTCCTTTTTGTCAACCATTTCATAAAGTCCAGATCCTCACTTTGGCGTTTCTCTATCTGCAAAGACAAAGCTGTCCCACCAACCAGCGTATAAGGCTTTATACATTCTAGTTGGGAGATAATCTCAAAGACCTTACCAGTATGAGGAGCCAAAGATTTCGAACGTTCCATCATCAAGCAGCCATTATTCTGTTAATATGGCGGGTCTCTATGCTTTTTACGTAAGCCTCAGGCCGTTTGGCACCAAAGTAATACCATGCATAGAGGATATTAAAAGGACGAAACATCTCGCCTTGAGGAGCCACACGGTCCAGCCAAACCCGTTTTACCTTTTTAAAGCCGAAAAGCGAAAAGAGTTTGTCGATGTCTTCAATATCAAGATAAAGCATCACATGTTCAATCAGTGCCTCATCGGAAATGGATTTCATTTTCGAGACATCGTAAGACCAGAAACAATTCTCTTTCTTTAGCTTACGAAACAACTGTTGTCTGACATTATCTTTCATCTTTCGTGGGCAAAAGTACATAAAAAAGCTGAAAGTTCCAAATTTCCAGGCAGTTTTCTTGTTCGCACCAACTCTTCTTCGTCACGATGAGACCAAGATACTTCGTGACAAATATACTATTTTTGATTCCTTTGTATAGATTGTATAATTAATAAATAATTTCTTGAATGAGATAAAATTACAATATAACCGACATCCGACATAGCTAGAGTAATTGCAAGAGCCAAGTATCAAATCTGAGAGAGCCCTTATCGAAGGTTATCAAGCCATAATATGACGGATAAATGACTGTTTTATGTCGGTTCAATGTCAGTATAATGTCGGTTAAATGTTGGATTAATGTCAGTATATGAGAGCAAAAATTACATAGCATTAGCTATCTTCTTGTATTAAGGTTATATATTTTTGAAACGTGCATTAAAGTAAAATTGATATGGGAATCGCAGGATTTATAATTGCAACAGCTATTTTTGTCATAGCTTTCGTTTTCTGGACGGACTGGAAAGAAAAACGAGAAGGACAAACAAGCTTCATGTGGCGGATATGCCAAATTTGCGGCAGAAACGGCAAACCTTGCCATAACTGTCGCATCTAAAGGCACTTTTCTATTTCTCCTTACCGTGCACGCTTTTGACCTTCATGCCCAGCTTGTCAGGCAGGATGGCGTTGAGCAGGACGCCCAGCAGGGCTGCGAGAGCCAGGCCGGAGAAATGGATGGGGCCGATGCTGACATTATCGTCGGCACCATATTTCACTCCGATGGCGATGACCAGAATGGAAGCTGCCACAAAGACATTGCGCGAGGAGTTGAGGTCGACGCTGTCCTCCACCAGATTGCGCACACCGACGGCAGAGATCATGCCGTAGAGAATCAGGCTCACACCACCGATAGTGGCTGCCGGCATCAGGCCGATGAGACAGGCAAACTTAGGACAGAAGGACAACAGGATGGCGAAGCAGGCTGCCAGACGGATGACGGCAGGGTCGAAGACTTTCGTGAGGTTCAACACACCCGTGTTCTCGCCGTAGGTGGTATTGGCAGGGGCTCCGAAGAGTGATGCCAAGGCCGTGGCCAGTCCGTCGCCCATCAGCGTGCGGTGCAGGCCGGGCTCCTTCAGGAAGTCCTTGCCTACGGTGGAGGAGATAGCGCACATGTCGCCGATGTGCTCCATGATGGTAGCGATGGCTATGGGGACAATGGCGACGATGGTGGAGATGAGGAAGGTGGTGTCGATATCATCGAAGACGGCCAGCACGGTCTGCTCGCGGCTGAATGGCAGTCCGATCCATGCAGCATTGTCTAATGCCGAGAAGTCGACCTCGCCCATCACGGCGGCGAGCGTATAGCTGACCAGCACTCCCAACAGGATGGGGATGATCCTGATGATGCCCTTGCCCCACACACTGGTGGAGATGACCGTTATGACGGCTACGAGGGCAAGCAGCCAGTTGGTGGTGCAGTTCTGGATGGCGCTGCCTGAGAGTACCAGACCGATGGCGATGATCATGGGGCCCGTGACCAGAGGGGGAAAGTATTGCAGGATCTTCTCCAGACCGAAAGACTTGATGAGACCTGCCATCACGAAATAGCAGAGTCCGGCGCAGAAGACACCGATACAGGCATAGTCGAGGGCCAGCGTCTCTGTCATGCCCTGCTCCACGCCCAATGCCTTCACGGACATATAGCCTCCGAGGAAGGCGAACGAGGAACCGAGGAATGCCGGCACCTGCAACTTGCTGACGAGGTGGAAAACCAATGTGCCGATGCCCGCAAACAGCAGGGTTGACGACACGGAGAGTCCTGTCAGTACGGGCACCAGGACGGTGGCGCCGAACATGGCGAATAAATGCTGGACACCTAAGATGATGTACTTGGGCGTGCCCAATTCTCTGGCATCGGTGATGCCTTCTTTCGGAGTGATGTTCATGTCTGGTTTATTTTGATTTCGCTGGCAAAGATACGAAAAAATGAGAGAAAAGCCAAATTTATCAGATCTTATTTGTGTTTCTCGATGTTTTTGCTTATCTTTGCAGTCATCAAAACTGATTATGATAGACAGGGCTACGATAGACAAGATCATGGACGCCACGAACATTGTGGATGTGGTGGGTGAGTTCGTCACGCTCAGGAAGGCGGGAGTGAACTACAAAGGGCTGTGCCCGTTCCATGACGATACGACGCCGTCGTTCATGGTGTCGCCTTCGAAACAGATCTGCAAGTGCTTTGCCTGCGGTGAGGGCGGTACGGCCATCAACTTCCTGATGAAGCATGAGCAGATCACCTATCCCGAGGCGTTGCGCTGGCTGGCGAAGAAATATAATATCGAGATTCAGGAGAAGGAACTGACCGACGAGGAGAAGCAGCAGCAGAGCGACCGCGAGTCGATGTTCATCGTAAACGAATGGGCGAAGACGTATTTTCAGGATGTGCTGAGGAATGATCCCGACGGCATAGCCATCGGTAAGCAGTATTTCCGCAGCCGTGGCATCAGGGATGATATCGTGGAGAAATTCTGTCTGGGCTTTGCGCTGCCTCAGCGGGATGCGCTGGCCAAGGCCGCGCTGAAGGCGGGGTACAAGGCGGAGTATTTAGTGAAGACAGGACTATGTTTCGAAACTAAGAGTGAAGAGTTAAGAGATAAGAACTATGATTACTCTCAGGACGAGAATGCTGACAGCAAAGGTAATCATAACTCTTCACTATTAACTCTTAATTCTCCACTCAGGGACCGCTACAGCGGTCGCGTGATCTTCCCCTGGCTGAATGTGAGCGGGAAGGTGGTGGCCTTCGGCGGACGACTGCTGGACGCCAGGACCAAGGGCGTGCAGCAGAAATACGTGAACTCGCCCGACTCGGAGATCTACCATAAGGACCACGAACTCTATGGCCTGTTCCAGGCGAAGAAGGCCATCGCCAAGGAAGACCGCGTGTATATGGTGGAGGGCTATACCGACGTGATTGCCATGCACCAGAGCGGCATCGAGAATGTGGTGGCGAACAGCGGTACGGCGCTCTCGGTGTATCAGATAAAACTGCTCCGTCGCTTTACACAGAACATCACCTTATTATATGATGGTGACGAGGCGGGTATCCATGCTGCCATGCGTGGTACGGACATGCTGTTGGCAGAAGGCATGAACATCAAAGTGCTGCTGCTGCCCGATGGTGATGACCCGGACTCGTTTGCCAAGAAGCATTCGGCACAGGAGTTGAAGGATTATATCGAGAAGAACCAGACGGACTTCATCACGTTTAAGACGCGACTGACGGTGGAGAACGTGACCGACCCCGTGAAGCGCTCGGAGGCCATCAGCGGCATCGTGAAGAGTATCTCGGTAATCCCCGATCAGATACTGCGCTCAACGTATCTCAGCGAGTTGTCGCAGCGCATGGACATCAAGGAGCAGACGCTGCTGAACTCGATGAACGGGATGATACGCAAGGACCTTGAGGAGAAGGAAAAGGAACGGGAGCGGAGTCAGGGGGACAGGTTGCCTGATTCCGGACAGCATAAAGATCAAGGAACTGTCACCCTGATTCCCGGCTCCATCACACCCGACTCCAAGGTGGAGGAACTGATCATCCAAAGCATCATCCGCGACGGCGAGAAGGTGATTTATGAGCATGTGGAGACGGACGACGGGGGATTTACGGATCTGACGGTGGCCCAGTATGTGGATTTTGACTTGGGACAGGACAATATCCGTTTCCATGACGAACTCTATAACCAGATACTGGAGGAGGCTGTGGCGCATAGTGGCGAGCCTGATTTCAAGGCGGAGACCTACTTCATGCACCATCCGGATGTGAATATCAGCAGTCTGGCAGCACGACTGGCCATCGATACGCATCAGCTGAGCAAGAATTTCCAGGTGAAGGTGCGGGAGGGAGGTCTCCGTCAGCATGTCCTGCATCTGGTGCTCGACCTGCGTATGGACATCGTGGAGAAACGACTGAAGGAACTGAAGGCACAGATGCGGCAGGTGGGGTCGGATATGGACCGCATCAAGGCGCTGATGGAGGAATTCAAGGAGACGCAGGAACTGCGGAATGCCCTGGCCCAGCAGCTGGGAAATGACCTAGTGGGGTAGTGAATAGTGAAAAGTGAATAGTGATAAGTTGGAACGTCATATTATTCAGTGTCTATCAGGTGATCGTCATCTTGGCAATCATCCATGTGGTGATGGACAACCGTCAGCCTGCCAAGACGATGGCCTGGGCGCTGGTGATATGGTTCGTGCCGGTGGTGGGACTGGTGTTCTACCTCTTTTTCGGACTGAATACCCGCAAGGAGAAGTTCATCAGCCAGCGGAGCCTGGACCAGCTCTCCAAACGTTCGATGCTGGAGTTCGTGGAGCAGAAGGACCTGCAGTTGCCTGCTGAGCACCGACAGCTGATAGACCTCTTCGTGAACGAGAACTTCTCGCTGCCCTTCAAGGATAATCAGGTGACGGTGTATGACGATGGCTATGCTTTCTTCCCGGCTCTTCTGGCAGAGATCGCCAAGGCACAGAGCCATATCCATATCGATATGTATATCTTTGCCGAAGACCCGCTGGGGACGTTGCTCTCTGATGCGCTGATAGACAAGGCACGCCAGGGGGTGGAGGTGAAGCTGATCTACGACGATGTGGGGTGTTGGAACGTGAGTCATGCGTTTTTCGACCGCATGCGTGACGAAGGGGTAGAGGTGGTGCCTTTCCTGCCCGTGAGATTCCCGTCGTTTACGAGTAAGGTAAACTATCGAAATCACCGTAAACTGATCATCATCGACGGCCATACAGGATTTGTAGGAGGCATGAACATCGCCCTGCGCTATGTGAAAGGTACCGGCACCCAGCCTTGGCGCGACACGATGCTGAAGGTGGAGGGAACAGGTGTGTATGGTCTGCAGCGGGCGTTCCTGATAGACTGGTATTTCTGCGACCGCACAATGATTTCCGACCGGAAGTACTATCCACCAGCACACGGGGACAGACCCCATTGTGACACTGAAGCATCATACTGGGGTCAGTCCCCATGTGCGGTGTTGGCCCAGACGGTGACCAGCGGACCTGTGGCGCCTTATCCTGAGATTATGCAGGGCTATGTGAGGATCATCCTGTCTGCCAAGCGGTATGTGTATCTGGAAACACCTTATTTTCTGCCTACAGAACCCGTGCTGTTTGCCCTGAAGACGGCTTCCATTGCTGGGGTCGACGTGCGGATCATTGTGCCTTATCGCAGCGATGCCAAGTGGGTGGAGTGGGCCAGCCGCAGTTATTTGCGCGAGGTGGTGGAGTCGGGAGTGACGGTGATGCTCTACAAGGCGGGGTTCCTCCACTCGAAACTGCTTGTCTGTGATGACGGCATCTGTACGTGCGGTTCTACGAATGTGGATATCCGCAGCTTTGAGAACAATTTCGAGTCGAACATCTTCCTCTATGGCGAGACAGCTGCACATCAGCTTCGGGAGATGTTCCTGACAGACGAGCAACAGTCGGTGCCGCTGCAGGACATGCCCGAACGCATGCACCCAAAATTCCTGAAACGCCTGTGGGAGTCGTTGGTGAGGATGATGTCACCCTTGATGTAAGGGCTGGAAGATGGAGAAGTTCACGCTGCCGTAGCTTCGGTGCTCCACGAAGTTGGGATGGTCGCTGAAATCCTGGTCTTTGCCGTGTTCAAAGACAAACACACCATCTGGTTTCAAGAGGTCCTTACCGAAGATGAGCGAGGGGATGGTGGGCAGTTCCTTCAAGGCATAGGGTGGATCGGCAAAGATAAAGTCGAACTGCATCTTACAGCTCTTGATGAACCGGAAGGCATCGCCGCGGATAGGTGTAACAGAGGTTGTACCCAGTTTCTGCAGGCACTGCATGATGAAACGGTGATGGTCGCGGTCTGCTTCGACGCTGATGACCTGCGTACAGCCGCGTGAAATCAGTTCGAGTGAGATGCTGCCAGTACCGGAGAAAAGGTCAAGGGCAGTGGCGCCTTCGAAGTCGATGTATCCATTCAGGACGTTGAAGATGTTCTCTTTTGCAAAGTCAGTCGTGGGCCTCGCCTTGAAAGTGCGGGGGATCTCGAAATTCCGTCCTTTATATTTTCCCGTGATGATCCTCATTTCTTCGTCAAAAATGTCATCGGGTCGGAAGGTATGATGTATGCATTCTTCACATATCTGCGCATCTCCTGCAACAGCCATTCCTGTTCAGGGATATCGCCAAGTATATGTATCTCGTCATGCTCGGGTTTCAGGTTCAGCTGTTTCCAGACGTAGAGCAGGAAATAGAGGGAGTCGTGGGCACGGCTGGTCTCAAACGAGTTGCAGAACTTAAACCTGTTCTGCTGGAACGAGCAGATGTCGAGCTGCTTATCGTGGAAATAACCGTATATCTTACTGCGATGACCCGTGAAACTGCGTTGGTGGAGATGGTTCCATACGGGGACCATGACATGGATGATCTGCACATCATCGAAATGGTCGTTGAACACCGACAGGAGGTCTTTGTTGATGCAGAAGATGCAGACGGCATTCAGTGTGGGGAGCACGTTGTAACGGACCACATCCTTTTCGTTTCTGGGGAAGGAATGCAGATAGAGTGTGGTGGCATCGGCTTCCTGGAACTGCTCTATGGGTACCATCAGCACGGGGGTGTTGATCAATACGCGGGCAGTGGGCAGGTCGATGGCTCTGGCGTAGGTCTTGAAGGCTTCGCGGAGGTTGGCGACCATAGAAATGCCGCTTTTCACAACGTAGGGCTCATGCAGTACGGGCTGTTCTGCATTCGTAGGATCCGTCATCGTAAACGACAGCGTGTTGTTGCCCACACGTATTGTCAGTTGCTTGCTGTTCATGATGCTTGTCGTGGCCATCCTTTAGTTGATTGCTGACACCACACTGGCAATGCAGACGGCAAGGAGTCCTGCCGCTACGAGTGCCAAGGCGATGTTGATTTGTTGGTTGGTAATCTGCATATCGGCTGCAAAGTTAGTAAAAAAATGTCAATCGTCAGCCGGCGATTGACATTTTTTTACTAACTTTGCCATCGAAATGATACATGACGAGCTGAAATACCGCATTCTGCAGGCCTTGGGCTTGACGCCTACCCCTGAGCAGGACCATGCCCTCGAGGTGTTCTCGATGTTCATGACCGACCGTTCTGACCATGTGGTGATGATCCTGCGGGGATCGGCAGGAACGGGAAAGACCACGCTGGCTGGTGCTATCGTCAGGGCGATGGCGGCCTTGCAGCAGAAACTGATGCTGCTGGCTCCTACGGGTCGTGCTGCAAAGGTGTTCTCACTCTATGCCGATCATGCGGCCTATACTATCCATCGCCGTATCTATCGCCAGAAGTCTGCGGGGGATCTCTCTGCATTCAGTCTTAATGACAATCTGAACAAGGATACCTTGTTTATCGTTGATGAGGCTTCGATGATTGCCAACGATGCCTTTGCGAATGGTGGTGATTCGAGGTGGTCTTTCGGCAGCGGATGTCTGCTCGACGACCTGATGCAATTTGTGTATAACGGTCAGAATTGCAGGATGCTGCTCATTGGCGACAAGGCACAGTTGCCACCCGTTGGTGAAGAGGAGAGTCCTGCGTTGTCGGCTTCCTTCCTCCGGGGGTATGGCATGAGTGTCTACGAGGCCGACCTCAATCAGGTGCTCCGTCAGAGCGAGGACTCCGGTATCCTGTGGAATGCCACGAGAATCCGGCAACTCACGGGGACAGGTCCGGCGGGTTGTTCGCGACTCACGGGACCTGTCCCCGTGAGTTTGCCGCAGATCAGATTGAAGGGCTTTGCGGATGTCTGTGTAGTGCCGGGCGATGAACTGATTGAGTCGCTGTCGAGCAGTTACAGCCGTGTGGGGAAGGACGAGACGATGGTTATCACCCGCAGCAACAAACGGGCGAACATCTACAATCAGGGCATCCGTAACATGGTGCTCGACCGCGAAGACGAACTCTGTCGTGGTGACATGCTGATGATTGTGAAGAATAATTATTATTGGGTTGAACAACTTCCCTCCCCATCAGGGGAGGGGAACTTCTCCTTCATTGCCAATGGTGATCGGGCTGTGGTGCAGCGGGTGCGTCATGTCCACGAACTCTATGGATTCCGTTTCGCTGAGGTTACCATGCTGTTCCCTGACTACGACGATTATGAACTGACAGCCATCGTCATTCTCGATTCGCTCACCACCGAAGCACCTGCCCTCACACGGGAACAGCAGGAACAGCTCTACAATGCGGTGTTGGAAGACTACAGCGATATACCCAGAAAGGCAGACCAGATCAAGAAACTGAAGGAAGACCGTTATTATAATGCCTTGCAGGTGAAGTTTGCCTATGCCGTCACCTGTCATAAGGCACAGGGAGGACAGTGGGCGCATATCTATCTCGATCAGGGCTATATGACCGATGATATGCTCACGCCTGATTATATCCACTGGCTCTATACCGCCTTTACCCGTGCTACGGAAAAGCTCTTTTTGGTGAACTGGCCGAAGACGCAGCTGGAGGGGGAAGCAGAAAGTTAGAGAAGTCTTAGGAGTTTGTCGACGAGACGGGGGATGCCATAGTTGTCGATATCCTCTTCCTTGATCCAGATATAATCCTCAGGCAGTTCTGGCTTTGTCTCAGTCTCCCAGAGATAGAAATCAGCTGTCAGCACCTGATGTGTCAGCACATGCTTCACCCCCTTCGCCACACAGCGGAGCCCATCTTCCATCATCCATCCATTCCCGCTGACGCGCCTACCCGTAGCCTTTCCATCTTCCATCAAAAAAGGTTCCCACAGCCCTTGCCAGATATCCCCTTCGCCACGACGGTGGATGGCCGTCTTACCCTGACAGCGTATATATATATAAATAAGGTGGCGCTCTTTGATCTTGAGTTTCTTTTCTTTTATTGGCAACAGGCTGACCTTGCCTGTACGCAGGGCATCGCAAGACTCCTGTAGCGGACAGACGATGCAACGTGGTGACTGGGGCGTGCACTGGATGGCTCCGAAGTCCATGATGGCCTGATTGTAGAGTCCCCCAGGGGCATCTGCCATCACCTCCTTAGCCAACGCTCCAAACAACTTCTTACCCTCCGTACTGTTGATCGGTGTCTCAATCCCGTAATAGCGTGCCAGCACCCGATACACATTTCCGTCGACCACCGCTGCAGGCAGTCCGAAGGCGATACTCCCGATGGCAGCAGCGGTATAATCACCTACACCCTTGAGTTGCTTGATTTCCTCCAAGGTATCGGGGAAATGCCCTAGTGCCACGATCTGTCGCGCTGCGGAATGCAGGTTTCGGGCCCTGCTGTAATAGCCCAGCCCCTGCCATTCTCTCAGCACTTCATCCTCTGAGGCTGCAGCCAGATCCTCTACGGTGGGCCAGCGGCGCATGAACCGTTGCCAGTAATCCCAACCCTGCTTCACCTGTGTCTGTTGGAGGATGATTTCTGAGAGCCAGATGGCGTAAGGGTCGTGTGTCTCACGCCATGGCAGTTCGCGACCATAGGTCCCAAACCATTCCAACAAGGTCTGCGCAAAGCCGTTAATCCTTGAATTTTTCGCCATTATTCTACATTTTGACTGCAAAGGTAAGAACAAATTAAGAAAAAAAGGCATGGCGGTAGCAAATTCTTCACTTTTCACTTTTCACTTTTCACTTTTATTTGTATCTTTGCACCGTCAAAGCGACAATAGTGATATCATTATAAATCAATGAAGTATGAAAAAGTTTTTAGTTTCAATCGTTGCAGCGCTGATGGCTGCACCTGCATTCGCTCAGTATTCGAGCGGTGGCTTTGAACTCGACAAAGAGAGTATGTACTATGGTGTCCGTTTCGGTGGAACAATCGCTTCTGTCAGCGGTGATTACTCTGTAGGTAGCAAGGTTGGTATGACTTTGGCTGGTGTCATCGGCCTGCGTCTGTCTGCCTCTACACCTGTGTTCCTTGAGTCTGGTCTGTACTACACCCAGCGTGGTGCCAAGGACGACGATTGGGAAATCACCTCCAACAACCTTGAGATTCCCCTTGTGATCAAGTATGGCGTCAAGGCTACAGATGAGATTGCCCTGCTGCCGTTCTTCGGACCTTACTTTGCCTATGCTGTCAGCTCTGACAAGAAAGACAAGCGTAGTCAGGCTGATATGGCTTCAGGAAAGAACGAGTTGCATCGCCTCAACCGCAACAACATGGGCTTCAAGCTGGGTTGCGGTGCTGAGTACAATAAGCTGTATCTCGAATTGGGCTACCAGTTTGGTGTCACCAACTTCCTCGACAGCGATGACTATACAGCTCACAACAATGCATTGTTCCTCAATGTCGGTGTGAACTTCTAAACATCAAAAATCCCCGCTCAGCCGAGCGGGGATTTCTATTTCTTAGGGTTCGCACAATGCTGTGCAGACCTTATCCTGGAATGTCCTTCCGCTGGCGTTCCGCAATACACCCTGATTGATGATGGCGAGGGCCAGTTTATGGCCGTTGGCTGCCGTGCAGTAGCCAGCGAGCGAAGAGATGCCTGTCAGCGTGCCCGTCTTCGCCCTCACATTACCATTGGTGTGGGCACCTTTCATCCGCTTTTCCAGCGTACCGTCGACGCCTGCTATGGGCAGGGCGGGGTAGAGCTGGCCGTAAACATTCTGGTTGTGGTAGGCAAAGCGCAACAGGCGCACCAGCAACTCTGCAGAGACATAGTTGTAGAGCGACAGTCCGCTGCCGTCAGCAAATTTATACTCGCCAGGATTGAGTCCTATGCGGGTGATGAGCTTGTTGATCCATTGACGGGCGTCCTTGGCAGAAGCATTCTTTACCCCTCCCGAGGCAGCTATCTGATAGAGCACCGATTCGGCATAAAGGTTGTCGCTCTCCTTGAGCATACGCATCAGCACCTGGTCTAGGGAGTGGAAACGTGAACAGAGGTGGATGAACGGTTTGTTCCTGGCTTTGCCCTTGGTCGGCTCTGCAGTCATCTCCCCATCCTGCACCACCATGATACCGGCATCGTTCAGCTCCTGCAGGAACCGCTCAATAAACTGGTCCTTCTTCCCGATGAGCAAGGGTGTCAGCGAGGGGTTGTCGTCATCCCAGCACCAGCCTTCACCCAGTCGGGTGTCGTCTTTCATCGAGGTGTCGGTAATCAGCCGTCCGTAAATGGTGTCGATGCCTGCCTTCTGGATGCTTTCCACGAAAGCCAGCAGGTCGTCGTTGTTGAAACGGGGATCCATACCGCCTATGCAATGGAGGTCGCCCCGGAGGATGTTGCGCTCGATGGTACCGGTATAGTAGAGTTGTGTACGGAACTGGTATCCGCCGCCCAGCTTGTCGATGGCGGTGATGGCTGTCACGAGCTTCATGGTTGAGGCGGGACGCAATGTCTGCTTCTCTCCCTGGCAGTATATGGCTGAATCGGCTGTCAGGTCGTAGACCATCAGTCCCAGTTGTGTTTTCTTCAGCAACGGTTCGTTCATCAGATGGTCGAGACGTGCTTTCACGTTCTCCGGCCATTTCAGGGTGCTGTCGATGGCCATGGTATCAACCACCATGGTGTCGGCAATCACATACTCCACAGGTCTTGAAACCTGTCCCCATGCTCCTGCCGTCAGGCACAAAATAGCAATGATAAGCTGTATTTTCTTCATATTCGCCCACAAAAATACAAAATAAATATGAATTATGAATTATTAATTATGAATTATTTTGTATCTTTGCAGCAGATTATTGATTTCGCTTATGTTATACAAGTACGACTTTCTGATTATCGGAGCAGGTGTGGCCGGTATGAGCTACGCCCTGAAGGTGGCACGTGCCAAGAAGGGCAAGGTGTGTATGATCTGCAAGACCTCGCTCGACGAGGCAAACACAAGTTTTGCCCAGGGCGGTGTGGCCAGTGTGACGAACATGAAGGTGGATACCTTCGACAAACATATCGCTGATACGATCATCGCAGGTGACTATATCTCCGACCGTAAGGCTGTGGAACAGGTGGTGCGCCAGGCACCCTCACAGATCCAGGAACTGGTGGAGTGGGGCGTCAATTTCGACAAGAAGGATGACGGCACCTTCGACCTCCATCGCGAGGGAGGACATTCCGAGTTCCGCATCCTGCATCATGCCGATGATACGGGTGCAGAGATCCAGCGTGGACTGATGGAGGCAGTACGCAACTGTCCTGACATCGAGGTGAAGGAAGATCATTTCGCTGTGGAGATCATCACCCAGCACCACCTCGGTGTGCGCGTCACGCGTCGTTCACCCAACATCCAGTGTTATGGTGCTTATGTGTTGAATCCCAAGACGCAGAAGGTTGATACCTATCTGTCGAAGATCACCGTTATGTGTACGGGTGGTTGTGGTGCCGTCTATCTCACCACCTCGAACCCTGTCATCGCTACGGGCGACGGTATCGCCATGGTCTATCGTGCCAAGGGAACAGTAGCTGATATGGAGTTTGTACAGTTCCATCCCACGGTGCTCCACAATCCCTCGGAAACCCATCCCGCCTACCTCATCACCGAGGCCATGCGTGGCTATGGCGGCATTCTGAAACTGCCTAATGGTGAGGAGTTCATGCAGAAGTATGACGAGCGCCTGTCGCTGGCACCACGTGACATCGTGGCGCGTGCCATCGATAAGGAGATGAAGATTCACGGTATCGACCACGTCTGTCTCGACGTTACCCATAAGGATCCTGAGGAGACGCGCCATCACTTCCCCAATATCTACCAGAAGTGTCTCTCCATCGGTATCGATATCACCACAGACTACATCCCCGTGAGGCCTGCGGCCCACTATATGTGCGGAGGCATCAAGGTCGACATCAACGGCCAGAGCAGCATCGAACGTCTCTATGCCCTGGGCGAGTGCTCCTGTACGGGACTGCATGGCGGTAACCGTCTGGCTTCTAACTCGCTTATCGAGGCGGTGGTCTATGCTGATGCCGCTGCGAAGGATTCGCTGGCACATGTCGACCTCTATGATTACAACGAGAAGGTGCCGAAGTGGGACGACGAGGGAACGATGACCAACGAGGAGAAGGTGCTCATTACGCAGAGTGTCAAGGAGGTCAACCAGATCATGTCGAACTACGTGGGTATCGTTCGTTCTGATTTAAGATTGCACCGTGCGTGGGATCGTCTCGACATGCTCTATGAGGAGACCGAACGCCTCTTCAAACGTGTTAAGGCCTCAAAGGATATTTGCGAATTGCGTAACATGATCAACGTGGGCTATCTCATCACCCGTTGGGCTCTTGAACGTAAGGAATGTCGCGGTCTACACTATACCATCGACTACCCCGTCCACGCTTATGACAAGAAATAAAAGAAATCCCCTCGCAACCGCGAGGGGATTTTTGTGAATCATGGGGAAAGGCCACGGGTAGGCGCGTCAGCGGGAATCTGGCACCGATGTGCTATCTTTGATGGCACAGCGTGTGCCTGTCCCCTGTGATTCACAGCGCTCCCTAGAGCGCAATCGGTCCGTAGCCCATACATGAGGTCGTTGTGATGGCCGTCAGGAAGGCCGTGAGCGCGGCTACTACTACCTTCACCGCCACCTCAATAATCCTTTTCTTCATACGCTTCTCCATTTACGTTTATGTTCCTTATGGCGTCGTAGCGCTGCTCACTGGGGCCTGACCCAAATGTGATATCTTTGATCTCACAGAGGGGTCTGGCCCCAGTGTGCTGCGCCTCTATGGCCTTAGTCGTTCGCCAGTCCGTCACCGCCGCCGTTGTCGTCTCCGCCGTCACCGCCGCCACCGGTATTACTTCCGCCCTGAGAGCTCTGGCCGTTCTCGCCCTGGTTCTGACTGTTCTGACTGTTCTCGCCGTTCTCGCTGCCCTCGTTGTCCTCAACCTCGCCGCTGTCGCCAGCGGTCACACGCTTCAG
>JAEEGI010001257.1_pt1 | contig 64096 bp, 47 predicted proteins | sample 8958751 | NCBI WGS metagenome assembly JAEEGI01 (sample SAMN16246545, study PRJNA631951) | gut metagenome | biome: gut microbiome; feature: rumen; material: KS-attached | host: Bos | place: Iran: Karaj | collected 2018-10
GTATGACGGCATGCTTTTAGGAGGTGTTTTTGGAGGCTTGTCGGGGTTCGCCAGTGTTTCCATAGCGGGGATGGGGTTCGCATTCTGCAACACGGCATCGATTGCCGCCTCGTCGCTGATTTATTCCACGGGAATGCATTGGACTGGCAAATGCACGAACTTTGACTATGGCATTTCGCTGAGTATTGGTGTCGCTTCCTTTGACTTCACACATGGTAAGCTTGGATACTTGGGGAAAAGAGGCAATTCTACATTACAAAACATTGGTTATGGCTTTGGCGCTTTGGCCAATTTACAGGATATTATAACAGGATTCGATGGTGGTTCTTATCAATATCAATATGAAAAAACCAAAGGAAATATTGGACATGCAAATATTCGGCAGGTTTCTTATGATGCGGATGGAGAAACATCTACCATTGTAAAAATATCAGTTGCAAATCAAAATCGCATCCACGCAAAGAATAAGCTGGATTGGTTGTGGAAATGTAATTTTAAGAAATACTCAGAAGGAGGAGAACATTGGTTAGATGTACCAGAACAAGGTTGGGAAAGAATACCACTGCAACTGAACACAAAAATAGTTGATTGGATGTATCATAATCTTGAGAACGGGAAAGGTTTGTGGGGAATAACCGAAACGCGATTTGGAATTAATTATGGTTGTGTTTCTTATGCAGCAAGAGCATTATGGACGACAGGAGTACCAACCATTCCAATGATCAATTATCTTGGCCCGAGTGTGCTTTGGACACAACTTGCTATTAGACAATTTGGCATTCAAGTCTCTCCTATAATAATAGGCATTTAAGAAAAAAAGAATATATGAAAAGAAAGCATTCCATTTTCTCAATATTAATAATAATTGTCTGTATTTCATGTTCATCGCGAAAAGAAGTGCTCTTTAACGCAACAATGAACAGACTACCTGAAACTCATTATGTTTCTCTAGAGGGCAATCCTCATGTATTTATAAAATCGAAACAAGACAGTGTATTTGTTGATTTTGTTCTATGGGAAAAATACCCAAGACAGTTGTTATCCGACACATTGTATTTCGATGATAACACATATAGTTACATGGGACGTTTTTCTACCATTTGTTCAATTAATGGGAAACTATGTGTTTATGTATACAAATACCATACTAATTCCTTGCAATACTTACCGCAAAAGATTTATGTAAAAGAAAATGTGGTCGACTACAATAAAAACATCCACGAAAAAAATTATGCTATTTGGCGAGAATTTGCTATAGAATATCAAGAAAAGACAGGTGATAGTTTGTTAGTACATTTCCATAAAGTTAGTCAACAAAGAGATATCAAAAATAAACTTGACTCTTATTCTTTTGCTGAATTTGTAAAAGAGATAGAGAAATGTAGGATTATATTGTTTGATCAGTTGTAAAGTTGAAATTATATATATAAGCATATAGGGTTTATTCATTATCCCCGAGAAAAGACCACATGAAAAACCTTGAAGAGAATTTTCAGTACGACAGCCAGAACCGACTGACGGGAGTGTGGCTGGGGCCTATGCTAATCATTTGGAAGGAATTTACAATAAATACTACAAATCATTTCTTGATATAAGATACCAACCATCTATCACTACTCTTCCTCCATGGTAATGTAAAAACGACAAAAAATAATAAAGACATGACAAAGCAAATACCAAGAATTCTGTTTATTGTGTCTATGTCCATTCTTTTAACAAGTTGTAGTGCTATACGAAATAACATGTACAACAACACCCTTGAATATGTGAATGACATTGGACTTACTGTCTCTTTTCCTGAGTCTAACACAGTACTTGACGAAGAAATTTTCAAGGCTCTAATAGCCAACGTTGATACAGGTGCTATTCTTTATGAACACATGAAACCTGTTTCAGAAGAACTTTCAGATATATTGTTTTTAGGATGGTATCAGAATGTTTGGTCCCGGGATTTTCTCCCATATATTAATGATGATGGGTATCCATACGATTCAACATACAGAGTCTTTGAGTATTATTTGAATAATTGTAAAACAAGGGAAACTTTCTATTACATAGGCAAGGTCTCTCTTTCGGAGGAATACGATAGTTATTTAGTGGCATCGAGAGAATCTGATGAACGGTTGCACAGATGGGAAAAGACAAAAAAGGAATGGCCAGAGCTTAATGAATGTCCTAATTCAATTTACAATCGAATTTACATTGTAAATGTGAAAGACTTTCAAATGGTTTCTATGACGATGTTATGGTGGACTTGGGACTATGATTTTGACCCAAGATTCACATATACTACTGCAAAGGGCAAAGAATTTATACAAAGAGAATGTAATATTTACAGCGATTCTTATAATGGCTTTTCGTTGTTTAATCCCCAAACATGGTTCCTTCGCGATCCAACGAAGGGAGTAAAGTTTGTTTTTGACAAAAACGGACGTGTAGTTTTGTTATAAATGCGAAATTAGATGTGGTTTCTTGGAGAAACACAATGTATCTCAAGTTTTGTTATTATCAGTTTTTGATGAATCCTTGTAATTAATGCTAAAATTTAGCTTCATAAGAAACTTGGAGGAGACCTTCACGTACGACGGCCAGAATCGGCTGACGGAGGTGTGGCTGGGGCCCCACGCCATGGACGCCGCCACAACCGCGGAGGGCGTGTTCCCGGCCACGCCTCAGGCCGTGACCTACACCGGCTTCGACAAGGCGAGTGTGGTCAAGCAGGGGAATGACAGCATCAGCTACGCCTACGGCTATGACCACCAGCGCATCAGTATGAAAGAGGAGTTGGGCGGGAACATCCGAATAAAGGACAACCTGGGCTCTTGGACCACCATCACCGACGGCAACGGGACCGATGAGCAGCGGCTCAGCTACGACGCCTGGGGACGGCGGCGCAACACGACGGACTTCGGCTATGGCAACGTGAGCCACACCTTCAACCGCGGCTACACCTTCCACGAGCACTATGACGGGTTCGACCTGATCAACATGAAATTCACGTTAAGCGAGCGCAGTGCCAAGCTTTGCTTGAGCACTGCCGAGCGATGTGAATTGGGCGGAGCCAACGGACGTCTCTACGATCCCATCCTTGGCCGCATGCTCTCTCCCGACGTGGTAATCCAGGACGAGCAGAGCTCGCAGGCTTACAACCGCTACAGCTATTGCTTCAACAATCCCTTGAGGTTTACCGACCCGAGTGGGTATGTGGTGAGGGGATCTCGCAACTATTACGATTGGAATTCTATGGTGTATTATGACTTTGGCAACCACAGGAGCAATGGCACTGCCTTCAACACTGATCTGAGAGAAGGGAAGTTCTCACCTATTTATGATGTCAACGGGTATTTCCTTGGCACCGATGACGAAGGGTTACAGGGAGAGGCTATTGTCATGAGGCGTGAGGACTTCAGGCAGGGAATGAGCCATAAGAAAGCTCTTTCCTTGGCAACTGATTTGGACGAGAATAATAAAGATGCTGAAATCAGGCTATATTCTCATTTTTCACAATTAGGGAACAGACCTGATTGGGATGGATATTTGACAAAAAGTGAAACAGATGACTGGTGGTTACATGGAAATGTGGGACCTTTGTTCGTAGATATGGAAAGAATAGATGTACATGGAATAAATAGTGGCTTTTTTCATAATACAGTTGGACTGACAAAAACTAAGAATTTTATTTGAATTGAACATGCTGACATGATGTTTAAGCATTATCAATCTATTGAAAAAGTTAAAGAAATAGACTATGTTGTTTTTTCTTTTCATAATGAAATATACGACGTGATTATTTATAGTGTGATCAAAGGGGAAATTAATAAGGATTTTTCCCCCACTTCCACCCAGAAACGCGATAATTCATTATCTTTGCGTCAACAAATCAACAAAACACCATTTAACATGTTCAATAAAGACGTATATGCTGGCCGCAGGGCCACCTTGAAGAAGATGATCAACACGGGCATCGCCTTCTTCCCTGCCAACAACGAGGCTCCTTTCAACTATCCTGACAACACCTATATCTACCGACAGGACAGCAATTTCTCCTATTTCTTTGGACTCAACCATCCCGATTTGGTCGGCGTCATCGACTTCGAGAGCGGCGAGGAAATGATCTTCGGAGTGGAAGTCACCATCGACGACGTGATCTGGTGTGGTCCCCTCCCCTCACTGAAAGAGCAGGGCGAGAGCATCGGTATCAGCGACTGCCGCGACTTCAACCGTTTTGGAGAGTATATCCAACAGGCTTTGGCCAAAGGTCGTAAGATCCACATCCTGCCCACCTACCGTGGCGACACCCAGATTCAGTGCGCCAACTGGCTTGGCTGCAACGTCAACAAGGTAGCCGACTACGTCAGCGTGGAACTCATCAAGGCCGTCATCGCCATGCGCGAAGTCAAAAGCGAACTCGAAATCGCTGAAATGGAACGTGCCGCCAATACCGCCTATTACATGCACACCACAGCCATGAAGATGTGCAAGCCGGGCATGGTGGAACAAGAAATCGCCGGCATGGTGGAAGGCCTTTCACTCTCAGGAGGAGGCCCCGTGTCGTTCCCCGTCATCCTCAGCGTTGATGGACAGACACTGCACAACCACGGCCATCACAACGTACTTAAAGAAGGACGCATGATGGTGTGTGATGCTGGTGCCGAGACCGAAAACTATTACGCCAGCGACTTCACCCGCACCACCCCGGTGGGAGGCAAGTTCAACCAACGGCAACGTGAAATCTACGAGATTGTGCTTGCCGCCAACCAAAAAGTAGCTGCCAACACCCGCCCCTACATGCCTTACATGACCATGCACACTCTGGCTTGTCGCACCCTCATCGAGGGCTTGAAAGACGTCGGCCTGATGAAAGGCAATGTTGACGATGCCTTGATGAATGGTGCCCATTGGCTCTTCATGCCTCATGGACTGGGCCATATGCTGGGCATGGACGTACACGACATGGAAGGACTTGGCGAGACCTACGTGGGCTACGACGACATCACTCCGCGATCCACCAAGCAAGGCTTCAGCTGCCTGCGCTGCGGCAAGACCCTGAAACCAGGTTTTGTGGTCACCGATGAGCCAGGAATCTACTTCATCCCCACCCTCATCGATCTTTGGAAAGCCGAAGGCAAACACAAGGACTTCATCTGCTACGACAAACTGGAGAGCTACAAAGACTTCGGAGGCATCCGCATCGAGGACGACCTGCTCATCACCGACGACGGCTGCCGTATCTTAGGCCGCCCCATCCCAAAGACCGTGGCTGAAGTCGAAGAGATGTGCGCACAAGGTCGCGAATGGATCAAGATGCCGGGAGTGTACTAAAACTCGGTGACAATCTTCAAGTTAACATACCGTGGCGTCAAATAACTATTGATGCCATAGGTATTGTTATAGATGTCTTTCACCCAAGTGTATGATACTGTGTTTGAGATGTTCAGAAGGTTGAACACCTCCAAACTCACAAACATATTCTTCACGTAATTCAGGGGATTACCCTTGCGGAAGCTACTGCCTTCATTGATGAGTTGCTTCACGAAACCAATATCTACACGCTTATATGCAGGATAGGTAGTCGTGGGATTATAGAAATCGGAGTCGTTGCTGTTAACCGGCATACCCGAGCCAAAGGTCAGCGTCATGTTGACCTTCCACGTTGGAGCATTGGGAATGTAGTCTTGGAAGAACAAAGAGAAACTCACGCGTTGGTGCGAGGGACGATTATGCCAACCCATGAACACCGTGTCGGCGACAGCAGCGTCGGAATGGTTGTAAAACGGAAGCCTCTTCCCCTCTGAATCCACCAAGTAATAATCGCCTTCCACATCTTCCCTATTGCGCATGAACGAGAGACTCGCCCAGCTGTCGATGCCCTTGACGAACTCGCCGTTGACCTTGAAATCCAGTCCCGTGACATAACCTTTAGCCCTTTGGTCGGCATAATAACGGATGCGGACATTATCCACATCATAAGGAATGATGCGATCCAAATATTTGTAATAGGCCTCTGAGGTCAGGATGAAGGGCCGACCCCAGGCATGGAACTTATAATCCGCTCCCAGGATGGCTTGATAAGACCTTTGAGGTTCAGCATTCGGATACAGTGAGCCGTCGCGGTTGCGCAACTCACGATAGAACGGTGTCTGCTGATAGACTCCTCCGGAGAGACGCAACACCAAATCGCGGTCGGTGAGATTCGGCTTGTAGGCGATGCCCGCACGCGGACTGAAATAGACCTTGTGATTGTAATCCCAATAATTGGCACGAGCACCAAAGGTCAGCACAAGCTCACCCTCGTCATGCACAGGGTAGGTAAGTGATTGTTGGACAAAGGCATCGGCGTTGTTGAGGCCCAACAGATGATGAGCCCGATGAAACATGTCGAGCTGCAGCTCTGGAAGGGTACTGGGCATTGTGCCTATGCTGTCCATGGCGTGCGGGAGACTGTATCCTGCTGAATCCACCATGTTCCACTCATTCACCACATCGTCAACATTCTGTCGCTGGTAACGGAAGCCCCATTTCAGCACATTGCTATCGTGGACTCGCATCCCCTTATGGTCAAGATTATAGACTTGCACATAGAATGCGTTACGGGCGTGTTTCAGGTAGGCGCCAGTACCCATGTTGGTAACCACGTTGCCTTGCTGCTCCGAGCCGAGCGAGGTCTCCACCTGACCAAGGAAATACTCGCCTAAAATGTCGTAAGTCTCCGTCTCATAAGCCGAGTAAGCCGAAGCGATGAACTTGAGATCCAAGTCCTTATGGGGCTTGTAATCGAAAGTCAGAGCGCCAAGGCCGGTGGTATAGTTATCCATTTCCATACCCTCAAAGAAGACGTCAAGACGGACAACCATGTTGATGTAACCCGTATTGGCTGAAGAAGATTGGGGGATCAGGTAGTATTGGTTTTTGGAAAAATAGCCCAACAAGGAGGCATCCCAGTGGTCATTGATCTTGTAGTTGAAGAGTGCCTGGACATCGGTGAAGTTAGGTCGGTAATCGCCTTTGGTATCCATCAAGTTGAGTGCAATGGCCGTGTTTTTATAACGGGCACCAACGAGATAGCTGAACTTATCCTTTCCAGCAACACCTTCCACATGCGCTTCAGCACCAAGCAGGCTCAGCGCCAGCGAGGCTGCCGTCTCACGAGGTTTCTTATAGGTAACGTCAAGCACCGACGACATCTTGTCGCCATACTCCGCAGCGAAGCCGCCCGCTGAGAACTCGATGTTGTTCACCAGACGCGAGTTCACGAATGAGAGGCCCTCTTGTTGACCCGAACCGACAAGGAAAGGACGATAAATCTCTATGCCATTGACATAAATCAAATTCTCGTCGAAGTTACCCCCTCGAACCGTGTATTGCGAGCTAAGTTCGTTGTTGGATATGACTCCAGGCAAGGTCTTGATCAAGTTCTCGACCCCACCACCAATGGATGGAAGCAAGGTTGCCTTCTTGGCATCCAAGCGGGTGAGACTCGAGGCTTCGATGGCCCGGTCGGAAATGACGGCATCGGGAAGACTCATCGAGACGGACTCCAGTATGACGTCCACCTTCTTCTTCTCGCCAGGCTTGAGACGCACTGTGCGTTGTATGGTCCGGAACCCCACAAAGGTGAAATTCACCGTCAGCGTAGTGTCGGCAGGCAGGCTGAGTTCATAGCGACCTTTCGAGTTGGTCGTCACCCCCAACGAAATCTCCGACACCGCAACATTGGCCAAATCAATAGGCATGTTTTGCTCATCAACCACTTTACCATAAATCAAACCCTTCGACTCCTTTTGGGCGAACGCTGAAATGGAAAATAGCAGAAACAAAACAAACAGGCCTACTCGCATACGATGGATAACGTCGGATACAATGGTTTAGTATTCTCAAACAAAAAAAGCCGCCACGCAAGCGCGGCAGCTATATATTACCTTTTACCGACAAGGATTACCAACGATTAAGATTACCCTTCTCAGCAGCATCCATGATGGCTGCATAGACGCCCTTCTTGTTGATGGTGCGCAGACCAGCAGCGGAGACTTTCAGCACAACCCACTCATCCCATTCCGGAACATAGAACTTCTTGATTTTCAGATTCGGTTCGAACGTTCTCTTGGTTCTCTTGTTGGAGTGAGAAACATTATTGCCAGTGATGGTCTTTTTACCTGTGATTTGACAAACTTTTGACATGACTCTATTCCTTTTATAATTACAATTGTCTTCTTCAAAATGGACTGCAAAAGTACAGCTTTTTTTTGAATACACAACACTTTTTTTGGTATTTTTGCGCCTTAAAAGCGAAAACCGTGAAGTTAAAGGACATTTATCGCAAACACCCCCGTTTCATCTTGTATGCCATCATTGGCATTGTCAGCACTGGACTGGAGTTCCTGATCTATGCCCTTCTTTACCGCTACATCCCGTATCTCTACGCCAACATCATCGGTTTTCACTGCGGCATTTTGTGCAGCTTCATCCTCAACCGCAAATACAATTTCAAGAAAGAAGACAAGGCTGTGCTTCGTTTCACCTCTTTTTATCTGATTCAGATCATCTGCTTGGCCATCAACTCCCTCATTCTATACCTTTGCGTTGACATAGCAGGATGGAATCAGTTGATAGCCAAGGGAATATCCATAGCCTTAACGGCTTTTCTTCCCTTTTTCCTCAACAAACACATCACTTTCGGAAAAATCTTTTAATTCTTACTTCTTAGAAGCTGTTTAAATAAGCTTCGCATTGCGCAAGGTGGGGAAACCATCAACCCTGGCACGCATCCAGCGCTTCATGTCGGGCTACGACCTCAACTTCTCACTAATGACCAGGCTCATCTTCAATCTTTTGCCCCACAAGGAACCATAATAGTTGTCTCCATGGCCATGTTCTCGCTTGATGATCTGGTAGTGCTTCCGCTCCGCTTTTAATCTCTTAATAATTTCCATTCCTTTCCTGTTTTTTTGTCATGAAATCTTATGATACCGACACTCTCAATCTTAGTGAAAGAGTCAAAACGTCGATTTCCTGACAGATCAGTAATGGTATGGGTGAAACACTCAATACCATCAACCTCAATCTTATCTTGTGAATATACATGATCAGAATCGATAGTATCCGTATGTGGGTTGACGTAATGGGTGAATGAAAACGAATATAGGTCAGAGCCAAGCTGTACGTCTATAGCATAACCTTGTTGATGTTCCCAAATGGAAATACCATTTAAAATATTGGTTTGGTAGTATGCTTCAGTTTCGCAATCATAATCAGGAGAGATAGAATAATTGGTGAATTCGTAGGGCTCGTCGCAATAAAAATCAGTGACAAACAAAATAAGAGAATCGATTGTGGTCGTGTTGTTCGAAACATACCTTAAAGTGTCGTTTGTTCGAAATGAAACAAATCTATAGTCATTCATGTCAAATCCAGGACAAAATCTTGTCATTCTGCAGGACGTTATCAATAGTAATAACAATGAAAAATATAAACACACTATTGTTTTTGTTATTTTCATGTCAATTATAATTTAATGTGTAGGGTAAGTGTTCTCAAAGAGATTCCAATCACTTTCATAATATAGTTCGAAATACCATTTTGCTCGTTGGTTGGCTTTCTTTTCTGTCCAAAACAGTCTATGGTTTCCGTCTCCGGCTGCACTACATAAACTTGATGCACCGATAACAGGCAGATATAACGACCCCTATCGACGGCACCAACTAAATTCTTGGTTTGTGAGAGCCCCCATCCAACAAACGTTTGAGGTAATTGCCAGGTGAATCTGGAGACAAACTCCCATGATCGGCTCAAAAAGCTTTTGTTGGAGTCCGTGACAAATAGGCCACCCCAAATCTTAAGGTCATTAGCGGCGCGCTGGTTGGCATCGTTCCAAGATTGTTTCAACGATCCATTTTTCACAAGGCCACTCACAAAACCGACAATCCAGGAGTCAAAGACGAAGAAATTTCCGTCGGGGTCGTGAAAGGGGAAAGGGGAAAGGGAAGAGGTGAGTTGGAAATTAGCTGTTGAAGGGTCTTGCTTCCGAAGGTACCTTTCACCTTTCCCCTTTCACCTCTCACCTTAACAAAGCGGTCGTAGTGCTCGTGCCCAGTGAAGCCGTGTTCCATGCGGACATAGTGTGAATTGTCATTTCTTTTTTCCATCTTTGTCGTAGGTTCCGTAGGGTGGCCACATGTGGATGTGTTTCATGTCTTCGGTTGGAGGGAAGTTGAACCATGTTATCCCAAAAGCGAAACCACTTGTTTTGTTCAATTCCTCAAAGTCTGTTTTGCTCACATCATAACGCTGCAATAACATATTGTATTTTAAAATAGTATCCCATGAATACAAATCAACTGTATCTTTACTAAAAATAAAGAAGGAAATGGTATCATTACGCCATGATATCGCATCAATGCTTCTTATTCCGACATATTCCACAAACACATTAGTATCCCTTGGTGCTACCTCCATCATTACCCATGAATTTCTTGTATCTGTATCAACAATTATAATAGTATCGTCATACAATGCGGATTCAAGCAACTCAGGTGATGTAAAGAAAATGGTGTTTTTATAGTTGTTTATAAAAGCAAGATAATCCAAAGGATCACAACAAGAAAATGTCAAAAGAAACAGGATGTAAACTATAGGTAATATTTTTTTCATGATTTTATTGTTAAACATTTTTAATACTAATAATCATAATAGTGATACTAATATTATTGAGAATATTGATATTGGTATAGTAGTCCAATGATAGTACCTGTCAAAATAGGCCGAACCCTTGTAGCTAGCGTCAGCCTCGAACCATCGAGTCCGATGAGGGATGCCGGTCATAGTATAGATTGCAGCACTTTGAAGGCTTGGGAGAGCCACGCTAAAGAGGTAGGCCGGTCCGTGCTGCTGGCTTTGGACGTAGCACTCGGATCCAACTTTTACTGAGTTACTATGGTCATGGTATAAAATGATTAAAACATAAACATTTTTTTGTCATATTGCCAAGTTTAAGATAAATGCACATCCATTTGAGGAAACGGGAAATGGATTCCTTCCTGAGGCAACACCTTGTAAATCTCTTCATTGATAGCAAAAAACACCGGCCAATAGTCCGCTGATTTCACCCAAGCCCTAAGCCGGAGGTCAACGGAACTCGAGTTCAATTTCTCCACAGCCACAAAGACCGCAGGTTCGGCCAGGATGCGTTGATCCTTGGCACAGATGCGTTGCAAGGCAGCTCTTGCCTGGTCAACATCGTCGCCATAGGAGATAGACACGGTCCAATCGACACGTCGAGTCTCTTCCTTGGTGAAGATGGTCATCACTCCGGTGGAAAGGATGCCATTGGGGATATGAATCACCTTGTTGTCGGGGGTAAGTACAATCGTGTTGAAAATCTGGATCTCTTTGACCACGCCCTCTTGTCCTTGGGCAGAGATGAAGTCACCCACCTTGAACGGGCGGAACATGATGATGATGACACCGCCCGCAAAGTTTTGCAGCGTCCCGCTCAAAGCCATACCTACCGCCAGGCCGGCCGATGCCAACAAGGCAACCAAAGAGGAAGTGTTTATACCTAAAATACTGATTATCAATACAATAAGTATAAAATTCAAAACAATGGAAATCAGATTAGAGAAAAAACCATGCAAGGTGGCATCGGCATGTTTTTTAGCCAAGCCATTAGCCATCCATTTCTTGATAAGCTTGATAATCCATCGCCCGATGATGAGCACAACGATGGCCACCGCGAGCTTGATTCCCAATGGCACCAAGTATTGTTTTACCAATTCGGGAAGCCATTCGTTGACAGGGGTTTCCTTGATTTTCTCAAAAGTATCCATCATGGCCGACACGGTAGAGGTGTCTTGGAGGGTCTCGCTCACTTGTTCTTTCAGGGTATCGTTTTCAAGCATGGTTAATTTTTTTGGCTGGCAAAGGTACGGTTTTTTTTCTATATTTGCGCCATGAAAACCACGCTAAAGGAATATATCAAAGACCCGAAAAACCGGAGTGTTGTTGATGTGGGTTTGTTTGTCATCCTCATCATCAGCTTCCATTTCATCTATCTCGGGTGGCAGAGCATCGGCTATTGGCCCATCAAGGGGGCTATCGACAAGTTGAGTTTATGGTCGGTTGACATGGTATATGGCCAGAGCTGTTGGCTGTTGCAACATGTGTTTGGCATCGACATCACCACCATCACACCTGAAAGGCTCATCGCCGCTTTGGATAAGGAAGGCGGTTTCGCCCGCATCGTCGTCGCACCTGAATGCGCCAGCCTAAAGCAATGGCTTCACTGGCTGTTTCTGATGCTCCTCTTCCCTGGTCCATGGAAGCACAAGGCTTGGTACATCCCGGCAGGTTTGGTAATCATCGAGTGGACCAATGTCGTCCGCATCTGTGGCATCTTGATGATGCTGATTCAATGGCCTGGGCCCAACACCTTCCACATCGCCCACGACTATGTATTCAAGGTGTTCTTCTACCTCATCATCTTCCTCATGTGGGTGTTATGGGTAGAGAAATTCAAGAACAAAACAAAAGACAAATCATGAATAACGACATCATCTTCATCCTCGATGCCGGTGGCACGGGGTTCAAGTTCTCAGCGGTAAGCGACTACAAAGAAATCATCGAACCGTTCACCATCCCGTCGGCGGCACCCACCCTCGAGGGTGTCTTACAAAAACTCCTCGATGGCTTCCACCGTTGCGAGGAACTATGTGGTGCCAAGTCTAGGGCCATCAGCTTCTGTTTCCCTGGCCCTGCCGACTATCCTAACGGCATCATCGGCGACCTGCCCAACCTGCCCACCTTCCGTGGCGGCGTGGCCTTAAAGCAGATGCTTGAGAACGAATTCAAGGTGCCTGTCTTCATCAACAACGACGGCGACCTCTTTGTTTATGGTGAGGCACTGGGAGGCTTCCTCCCCAGCGTAAACGCGTTGATGGAGCAGCAAGGCAACCCCAAGCGCTACAAAAACCTCTTCGGAGTTACCTTAGGCACAGGGTTCGGAGGTGGCATTGTCATTAATAAGGTGTTGCTCAATGGCGACAACTCAGCAGGAGGTGAAATCTGGAACTCACGCAACTGCCTCTATCCCGACACTATCGCTGAAGAGAGTGTAAGCATACGGGGAGTTCGCAGGGTATATGCCCGTGAGTCAGGCATCACCTTCGACGAAGCGCCCCAACCAGCTGATATCTTCAAGATCGCCAATGGAGAACTAGAAGGCAATCGAGAGGCTGCATTAAAGGCTTGGGACGAACTCAGCACCGTGCTGGCCGATGTCATCAGCAACGGACTCCGGTTCACCGACGGCCTAGCGGTCATCGGTGGTGGGCTATCCGGTGCCTGGCCCGTGTTCATGCCCATGCTCATCAAGAAACTCAACACCCCCTACGTCGATAAGAATGGCAACACCATACCGCGCATGGAGACCGAAGCTTTCAACTTGGAAGATGCTGCTGACCGTCTTCGTTTCACGGAAAAAACCGGCAAGATGATCACTGTTCCCTTCAGCAACCAGCAGGTGTGGTACGACCCCAGCAAACGTGTCGGTGTCGGTATCACCAAACTGGGCACATCGTCGGCAGTAGCCATCGGAGCCTACGCCTTTGCCATGAATCAACTACAGAAGTAAACCATCAGAACTATGAAAAAGACATTAATAATTGCTCTGTTCGCCCTGTTGTGCTGTGTCTCCTGCCAAAAAAAGGAGACCGACCCCGAAGTCCTCGCCATGCGCGGACTCATCAACCGTGTGATTCCCGAGTTCTCTGACCAGATAAAGCTAGAAAGGCTCAACGACACCATTGACCGCTATGAGTTTGAATGGAAAGGCAGCAACCTCGTCATCCGTGGCAATAATGCCAACAGCATGGCCGTCGGCTTGAATCGTTACCTTAAATATTACTGCAAGGCCGAGTTCCCTTGGTTCATGGAAGAGGCCTTGGAGATGCCCCCACAACTGCCCATGGTGCCCGTAAAGGTCAGTGAGACCGCCCGTGTTCCAGAACGTTTCTTCCTGAACTACTGCACCTTTGGCTACACCATGCCTTGGTGGAGTTGGGAGCAATGGGAGCATTTCATCGACTGGATGGCCCTCAATGGCATCAACCTTCCGTTGGCCATCACCGGGCAGGAGTCAGTGTGGTATGAGGTATGGAGTGAGCTCGGTCTCACCGACGAGGAAATTCGCAGTTACTTCACCGGTCCTGCACACCTGCCTTGGCACCGAATGCAGAACATCGACCGTTGGGGAGGACCGTTGCCTATGTCATGGCTCGAAAACCAAAAGGCACTTCAACAAAAGATTGTAGCCCGTGAGCGCGAGTTAAACATGAAACCTGTGTTGCCTGGCTTCGCTGGTCATGTACCCCCCTGCATCACCAGGATCCATCCAGATGCCCCATTGTCTTCGTTGGGCGACTGGGCAGGGTTCGACAGCACTTGCTGGTGCAAGTTCCTCGATCCTCTTTCCCCTTTATATACAGAGATCCAAAAGAAGTTCATCGCCAAGCAGACCGAGTTCTACGGCACTGACCATATCTATGGCATGGACATCTTCAACGAGATGATCCCTCCCAGCTGGGACCCCGAATATCTAGGCCGTGTGAGCCGTCAAGTGTATGAATCGCTCGAAGCCGCCGACCCCGAAGGCCGCTGGCTGGAGATGACTTGGCTTTTCTGGAACGAGCGACAGTACTGGGAAGTGGATAACCGTATCGAAGCCTACATCACTTCGTTCCCGAAGGACCGTCATCTGCTCCTCGATTATTACTGTGAGCGACAACCGATCTGGGAACGCACCAACAGCTACTACGGCGTGCCTTACATCTGGTGTTATCTCGGCAACTTCGGGGGCAACTCGATGCTCGTCGGCAACCTCGACACCGTCAACGTGCGCATCGAACGCGCCTTCGAGAAAGGTGGAGACAACTTCGTGGGCATCGGTTCCACCCTGGAAGGCTTCGATTGCAACCCCTTCATGTACGAATATGTGTTCGAGAAAGCCTGGGACAGCCCACTCACCAAAGATGTGCCGGCTTGGGTGGAACATCTTGCCGACCAACGTGCCGGCATGGAAGATCCTAACATGAGAGCCGCCTGGAAACTGCTCGCCGACAGCGTCTATAACAAAGTCTCCTCCCCTGGACAAACCGTACGCATCAACCAACGTCCCACCATGGGCAATATTGAGGAATACCGCCAATATTACATCGCCCCGACGTATAAGTATAATAACATCACTTTGTTGGATGCCCTTGACAAGATTCTGGCTTCGGACTGCAACAGCCGCGCCCGTCACTTCGATGCCGTCAACATCACTCGTCAGCTCCTGGGCAACTACTTCAGCGACCTCTATGCCGACTATGTAAAAGCCTACAAAGAAAAGGATTACGCCAAACTCCATGAGGTAGAATCCATCATGACCTCCATTCTCGACGACACCGATGCCATCCTGAATACTGAAAGCGCCTTCTTGGTAGGACGATGGATCCGCGATGCCCGAGCCATTGGCGTCACCGCGGAGGACAAAGACTACTTCGAGAGCAACGCCCGCAACATCATCACCACTTGGGGTGAGGAAGACGCCTTGCTCAACGAGTACGCCAGTCGCGCCTGGGCTGGCCTCACCGCCACCTATTACGCCTACCGTTGGAAAGAGTTCTTTAAAGAAGTGAATGCCTCTATCGATGCTAAGAAACCTTTCAACGAGAAAGCCTATCACGACCGCATCTGCAAATACGAAGGACAATGGTGGCGCGAACGCCTTGGCCAATTCAACGCCGAACCTCAAGGCGACGGAATCGCCTTAGCTAAAGAAATTGCCGACAAGTATCGCGCTGAGCTGGAGAAACGTTATCGTTAATCACCAAAAGTAAAAGAAACTCACCACCCGGCAAAACAGCTCACGATACCAAGTTTGCTGCAATTCCAGGTCCACATCTTGGGTGCGGCTGCGAAAGACGTGGATATGGTAGAAGAAGTTGTGGGAGCGCCACTCACGGACCATCGACTCCAAGTCACGATGACAGACCGCCATCTCGGGTTGTGCTGCGTCACGCACCCGTTGCAGATACTCACGCATTTCCTCCTTGCTCTTCACCAAAACCGAGTCAAGGATATGCGTGTTCTCGGAGGATGTTATGGCGTTGCTGACAGGTATCATTCCTTGGCAATGAATATCTTACGTTGGGTGAGCATCAATACAAACGCCAACACCGCGCCAAGCACGTCGGAAATCGTCATCGAGGCCCAAAGTCCCGTCAGACCCGCCTGCCCCATATTCTCGAAAAGCGGTGGAATGATATAGATCATCGGAGTCAAAAAGAGCACTTGTCGCGAAAGGCTCGTGACAATGGCAATCCATGGCTTGTCAATGCTCTGGAAGAAGTTGGAGTTGGTGATGGTAAACCCCACCAAGGGGAACATCACTATCATGAATCGCATGGCAGGAACACCGATCTGGATAAGACTTTCTTCATTGGTGAAGGCACGGAGCAAAAGCTGAGGTATCACCAATGCCAAAATGGCTGCTGCCAATCCGATCAACACATTCACCTTCATCGTCAAAGTATAGACCGACTTCAGACGCTTGGGGTGACCTGCGCCGTAGTTGTAACCAGCAATCGGCTGCATGCCTTGGCACACACCCAAGATGAGCATGACCGATAAACTCGCAAAAGTGTTGACGATGCCATAAGCCCCAACAGCTAGGTCAGTGCCATAATGAATGAGCTGACGATTAAGCAAAGCCACGACGCCCGAAGCCGCCACATTCATCAAAAAAGGACTCATGCCAATCAACAAGATGTTCTTGAAGATGTACCCTCTAGGCTTCCAAGCGTGTCGGCGAAAACGGATAAACGAATTTGGTTGGATGAAATGTGCCACCGCAACGATGGCAGAACACGTCATCGAAATGGTGGTTGCCCATGCCGCACCGGCAATGCCCCAATCCAACCCATAGATAAACAAAGCGTCGAGACCTATGTTGAGGATGGCACCACCTGCCAAGATCCACATCGACTTGGTAGGATAACCCGAGGCACGAATCAAACCCGTGAGGTTAAAGGTCACCGTGGTGAAGAACATTCCAGGAAGCACAATGTCCATGTATTCACGAGCATACGCGATGGTTTCCGCCGAAGCTCCGAACATCGTCAAGATGCGGTCCATGAACACATAACCGCCAGTGACGAACAAGAAACCCAGGAAAAACGTCAACAACATGCTGTTACCCAAGATGTTCTCTGCCCAATTGATATCTTTCTTACCCAGCACAATCGACATACGGGCTGATGAACCCACACCCACCAACGAACCAAAAGCATGGATGATGTTCATAATCGGCATGGTGATGGCCAATCCAGCGATAGCCAAAGCGCCAACACATTGTCCCAAGAACACTCGGTCGCAAATGTTATACACCGAAGCGATTACCTGACTCACTATGGAAGGCAGGGCATAAGCCCATAACAAGCTCTTTATATCTCTGGTCTCCAGCTCTTTAGTCCGATCTAATTGTTCCATTTTCCTCTCCAAATTTCGAAGGTGCAAAATTAGAGTTTTTTTTCTATTTTTGCATCCTAATTCAATAACTAAACAAATGAAGAAGCTTATTCTATGTTTATGTGCTATTTTAATTAGTATTATAAGCTGGGCCAACGACGCCGTGTTTTTCACCTCAGGCAACCAACTCATCCCCATCACCGAAACTCAGATCTCGGTTCAGAAAGAGATTCTTGACATCACCCGGAAGGACAACAAAATTCACGTCCATGTGTATTACGAGTTCTTTAACCCTGGAGCGGAGAAGACATTGTTGGTAGGCTTTGAGGCCATGCCCCCTTCTGGTGCTTGGGACATTGAAGAAGATGATCTCATGAAGCTCACTACCCATCCCAATATCAGTGACTTTACCGTGAAGATCAACGGCCAGAACTTGGGTTACAAAGTGAGTCATGTGGATCTGGCAGGTAATTATTACGCCAATGGCAAATTTATGGAAATCAGCAAGGAAAAGGCTCTCGAAATAGCTCGCGAGTCTGATTTCATGGAGTTCCCTTACCTGTTCGTCTATCATTTTGATGCCACCTTCAAGGAAGGTGTGAACATTGTGGAGCACACCTACGTCTTTACGGAATCGGGCTCTGTAGGCAGTGAGTTCCTTTTCGACTATGTGTTGACAGCGGCTAACAATTGGGCCAACCATCAGATTGACGATTTCACCTTGAACCTCAACATGGGTGAACGTCTCTCGTTCGATGTCAATGAGAGTTTCTTCAAAGGTCAGGGCGGATGGACCATCAACGGAGTGGGTCGCATGAACCAAGACACACACTACGACCAGGGGCTCCTCCGCTTCCATATCCAACAGGGCAGCGTCAGTTTCCACAAAAAGAACTTCCACCCGGAAGGGGAACTCTTTGTAGAGCAACCTTTCTATATGGACCCAGAGGGCTATTGGAGCGACGATAGTGATTGTGAGAGGGCAATCGCCTTTGAATTCAAAAAAGCCTACACCTCAGCGATCAGGCTCCTCTATATCGATGATGAGAACATACGCTGCAACAGCATCAGCGCTGACATGAAGAAGATCATGCGCAACTTGCCTTTCGCCTATCGTGGTTATGTTTTCAAGACCAAGATGCTTCAAGACTTCTTTGAATCGACCGATTGGTACGTACCTGATCCCAGCTATGTCTCCGACATGAAAGACCTCAACGAAGACGAGAAAAAATGGGTTGACTTCTGGACCCGTCAACAAAAATAACAACACCTTTTGGGAATGAGACTACGATTATCGGTTTTCCTGTTCTTGTTCTGCTGTGTCGCGCCCTGGGCTCACGGTGCGGGCTTGGACGCTTCGACCGTGAGGCAACGGCTGACCAATATTGAGCGACAGATCCCACTCCCCTACCATACTTCGTTGTTGAACACCATCAAGAACTATTCATCGAAGCAACTACCTGCCGCATTCTCCTCCTATGAATCTGTGTTGAAGGAAGCCCTGAAAGAGCAGGAATTGCCCGAGGAGATGATCTACTTGCCTGTGGCGCTGACCAACATGAAAATCGATTTTCGGCATGACAACCGCGCTGGCGTCTGGGCACTCCCCGAACTGGTGGCGATCCGTTATGGCCTCACCGTTGACGACAGCCACGACGAGCGTTTCTCCGTTGAAGCATCCTCGAAGGCGGCTGCACGATATCTAAAAGATCTCTACGAAGCTCATGGCGACTGGTGGCAGTGCATCTTGGCCTATGCCAACAGCCCAGCAGCCATCAACAACACCAGGATGCGTCACCCCAGCAACGACCCTGCCGATCCATGGAGCTACTACGACAATCAGTGGATTGATGACGTGAGAATCGTTGGCAACTTCATCGCCAGCTATTATGTTTATAGCTCCGACGACAAGTCTGTGGCCCACTCCACCGAACAGTATGCCTATTGCAACTTCGACCGTCCACTGAGCGTCTCGGTGATCAGCTCGACCTTAGGTCTCCCCGAGAAAACCATCCGTAACCTCAACCCCATCTTTTTGACCGACCAACTGCTGCCCTTCAACAACCATCCATTGAGGCTCCCTGCCTCGGTAGCGCAGACCTTCGAGGATCAAAAAGCTGAGATCTATAAGAAATCGCAACAGGTGAAGGAAGAGAAGGAGAAACAGGCCAAGATCGCCGCTGAAAACAAAGCCAAGGAGCAAGAGAAAGCCAAGGCTAAGAAAGACGCGGATTACATTACCTACACCGTCAAAAAAGGCGACAGTTTAGGCAAGATTGCCCAAAAATATCATGTCAAGATCAGCGACATCAAGAAGTGGAACAAACTGAAAGGCGACATGATTCGTGACAACCAAAAACTCAAGATCTATCAATGAAAGCATCACGCACACTCATATTCATCCTTTCCGTTTTTCTGCTGTTAGGTGTCGCCTGGCTAGCATTCCCCGCTGAGGGGTTGAGTGTAGGCTCCATGGAGCTGCGTTTCCCATCTTATCAGGAAGACCGTCTTGGTCCCGAAGAGGAACTCGATGTGGACGCTTTTCTCGAGCAGGTCAGCAAGAGCTTCGAGATGAATGTCTCTGCCACCTTACGCGACAGCCTCGACTTCTTCCACGACTACCTCTCCTCCAACCCAAATCGCATCTATCTCCCCAACGACGACTACACCTATTTCGATAGCATGTTCTATCTCTTCGACCATGCGCAAAGCGACAAGAAGATTTATCGTGTGGTGCATTATGGCGACTCGCAGATTGAGATGGACCGCATCACCTCGGTGCTGCGGCAACGGCTTCAAGAGCTCTTTGGCGGCTCTGGCCCTAACATGATTCCTGCCATCCAGCGGGTGTCGTCCATCTCCGTCTCTCAGAGCTACTCTGGCGGGCTCACCCGTTACACGGTTTATGGTGACTCTACCACACGGCGAGCCCCACATTCCCGTTATGGAGTGATGACCCAATTTTCACAAACTAACGGGCAGTCGAATATCAGCTTCTATAAGAGCAAGCATTCGCAAGCCCTTGACAAGGTGAAACAAATCTCAAAGGTCTCTTTGCTTTTCGGCAACAACAGCGAGAACTTCAAGGCCACCTTGAAAGCCGACACCATGAAGTTCGATCCCCTGGTTTGCGAAACCAAAGAAAAGGTCGGCCTTCTTGAGTGGGAGCTTCCAGTCAACATCAACCGGGGCACCCTCAGCTTGCAAGGCAACGCCGAAGTCTATGCCGTCATGCTCGACGGCGACTATGGGGTGGCCATCGACAACATTCCGCTGAGAGGCTGCTCTGGCACCATCTTCACCCGCATCAACAAAGAAGTGATGCAGAAGTCGTTTGAACTCACCAACACTCGCTTGATTATTCTGCAATTTGGCGGAAACCGGATGCCCAGCATCTATAACAGCAAGAGTATCAGCAACTACATGGACGAGATTGACCGTCAGATCGACTATTTCAAGGAAGTGGCTCCACAAGCCACCTTGCTCTTCATCGGTCCCGCCGACATGGGCAAGAGCTACAATGGCAGAATTGGCACATGGAAAGGGCTTCCCGAGCTCAACGACTCGCTCCGGTCCACGGCCTTACGCAACGAGATCGCCTATTGGGATATGTTCCACGTGATGGGCGGTGAAGGCTCGATGGCTCAATATGTGAAACACAAACCCGCTCTGGCTGGTCCCGACTATATCCATTTCACCTTCAGAGGCGCCCAGGAGATTGGCGATGACCTGGCCAAATCACTGATCACCTACTACAACTTCTACAAGTTCCGCCAGACACTACCCGATTATATTGATCCCACGAAATACTTCAACGAATGAGGCGCATCACCATCTTCATCACCCTACTCATCACTTTTGTTTCCTCCGCCCTCCAGGCTCAAGGCACGGTGAAGCGAAGGACTCCCGACTATGCTTTCGCCAACTTCGATCGCAACAAGATCATCTATCCTGGCGACAGCCTGGCTATGGAGCGTTTCTTTGAGAAACTCGACACCCTGCTCTTTATGGGACAAGGCAAGCTCAACGTCATGCACATTGGGGGATCTCACGTGCAGGCTGGAGTCTTCTCGCAACAGATGCGCGACAACCTCCTGAACCTCTGTCCAGGCATCACTGCTGGCCGTGGACTCGTTTTCCCCTTCATGAAGACCAACACCCCTGCCAGTTTCAGTGTCATCCGTACAGGAGAATGGGACTACTGCCGCAATGCGGTTCCTTTCGACACCCGGCTGGGACTTGCCGGTGCTTCCATCACCACCTCCGACCCTGAGGCCAGCTTCTGCATCATCACTAGGGAAAAGAACCCGAGGGACATCACTCCGGAGTTCGACTTCAATCTGGTGAAGATTTTGGGCTATGGCGACAACGACAGCATCGTTCCCGTGGTCCATTACAACGACAGGGTCATCAAAGGCCGTTACGACAAAAACGAGGGGTCCTATACCTTCCGCCTTCCCGATTACACCGACTCTCTCTATGTCGATTTCAACCAGATGCCTGGAACTTTCACCGTCACCGGGGTCTATCTCGACAATGGGATGCCTGGCATCACCTACCATGGCATTGGTGTCAACGGTGCCCGAGTGGACTCCTACCTCAGCTGTCTCGATCTCGAACGCGACTTGAGACTGGTGAAGCCCGATTTGGTCATCTTCGGTATCGGTATCAACGACGCTGCCGCCGACAGTTTCACCAAGGAGCGATTCAAACGCGATTACTGCACCCTCATCGACATCATCCACAGCGTCAACCCCAACTGCGCCCTGCTCTTCGTCACCAACAACGACAGCTATAAAAGGATCAGGAAAAACAAATATCAGGTCAACACTAATGGAGTCCTCGCCGAACAGGCCTTCCTTGAGCTAGGCAAGAAATACAACGCCGCCGTTTGGGACTTCTTCGACATCATGGGAGGACTAAAGTCGATGCAGCAATGGCAAAACCAAAACATGGCCCAAAAAGACAAGATCCATTTCACCAACGCGGGCTACACCTTGATTGGGGATCTTCTGTTTAACGCACTGATGGACAGATACATGGAACATCTCAAGTACAATAATCAAGAATTATGATGAGTTTTTCCGACATAGCGCTCGACTTTTTGCAAAAGCTGTTCTCGTTCGACAAGGCTCATCCGTTGCTGTTTACCCAGTTCTATTTCTGGGCTTTCTTCGCCATCGTGTTCGCAGTGTTTAGCCTGATCAAGAACAAGTGCTTGTTGAGAAACGCCTTCCTCTTTTTCGTTAGCCTTTTCTTCTACTACAAGACCAGTGGTTTGTTCACTTTGATTCTGGTCTTCATCACAATATATAACTTCTTTGGTGCCAAGTGGTTGAATTCCAGGACAAAAGACCACAATCGAAATCTCGTCCTGGCACTCAGCGTCATCGTCAACCTCTCAACCCTGTTTTATTTCAAATATGCCTATTTCATCACCGATGTGGTCAACAACTTGTTCGGTGCTCATTTTGAGGTATTTGATGTGTTCTCTTGGATTGGCAACCAGATGACGGGAAGCAACCGTTTCAGCGTTGACACTATCCTTCTTCCCGTGGGCATCTCGTTTTACACTTTCCAGGCCATCAGCTATATCATGGATGTGTATCGCAAACGTATCGAGCCGGTACGCAACATCCTCGACTTCGGATTCTATGTGAGCTTCTTCCCCCAACTCGTTGCTGGTCCCATCGTCAGGGCCAACGAGTTCATTCCTCAGCTCCACAAGAAATATTTCCTGAGTCGCCGGCAGTTTGGCATTGCTGTGTTCTGGATTATGAACGGCTTGGTGAAGAAGATCGTGTTGAGCGACTATATTGCCGTGAACTTCATCGACAGAGTGTTTGAGAACCCTTTGTTGTATTCTGGATTCGAGAACCTCAGCGCGTTGTTCGGCTACTCGCTGCAAGTGTATGCTGATTTCTCTGGTTACACCGACATTGCCATTGGCGTGGCTATGTTGATGGGATTTTATTTACCCAAGAACTTCAACTCGCCCTATAAGGCCAAGCATCCTGGTGAGTTTTGGAAACGTTGGCACATCTCCCTCTCCAAATGGCTTCAGGACTACCTTTACATTCCTCTGGGAGGCAACCGCAACGCCAGTTTTGGCACCTATTGCATCATCCTTATGATAGCCGCCATTGCGGTATTCCTTTCGGGAAGTTGGTGGGTCGGACTTGGTGTGCTTCTGTTGGCGCTCATCATCGCCTTGGTAGCCATTTTCAAGCCTGAGAAAAGGAAGAAGATCACTACCAACCTCAACGCCATGGATACCATGCTGTTGGGTGGTCTCTGGCATGGAGCTTCATGGAACTTCATGATCTGGGGTGGATTGAACGGCATCGGCATGGTGTTTTACAAGTTCTGGAGGGATTGGAGCAATGCCACTCGCACCCTCTTCATCCTCTTGGTCACCATCACCCTGAGGCTACTGAGCATTTATGTGCCCCAGCCCGTGTTCAACATGTTCTTCGTGTGGTGTTTCATCATCCTTATCGGGAATGTCATCCGATTGGCTTATCACTTGATTTTCAAGAAGAAGGCTCAGACAGAGGCTTTTGGATGGTTAGCGGATGCTTGGGCTATCTTCCAGACCTTCACCTTCATCACCTTCACCCGTCTGTTCTTCCGTAGTGGTTCCAATCTCGATCCCGCCGAGGCCAATGAAACTGCCTGGAACACAGCCAAGAACATGGTCAACCAGATTGGAAGTCACTGGGATCTCAGTAAGATTGGAGACATGGCTTGGCAATATCGCAACGTGTTCCTAATGATTATCCTTGGCATGGTAATCCATTGGTTACCAGAGAATTTTAAGCGTCGTTATCGCATCTGGTTTGCCAATATGCCCTTGCCATTGATGGTTGTTGTCTGCTTCTTGATCGTCTTTGTGATCTACCAGTTCATCACTGCCGACCTGCAGTCTTTCATCTATTTCCAATTCTAACAGCCAAGGGGCTATTAATATTTACATGATCAAACCATCATTTTTTCACCATTCACCGCCCTGTCGTAGAACCTCCTCCTCAACTTGGATTCGATGGGATAGCAGTCAAAACTGCCCAACTGGAGGTCACAGTCGAAGAAGGTGTCGATCTGAGAGATGTACAAATGGTCGTAACGGACGTCATGGCTTTGCTGAGCGTCCATCATGAAACCGATGATCTCATCCACCTCCTCGGCAAAGAGGTCGTATTTCGTGAAAACATAGAGTCCAAACTCCTTGAAGTTGCCGTAGAAGCCGTTGTTGATTTTCCACATCTTGCTTTCGAGGATCCGTTTCATGGGAAGGGCCAACGCCCAGTAGTTGTATTCGTTGGAACCCACGGCATAGTTCATGTCGAGGCCGTAAGAGTAGCCGCTCTCCTGGATCTTCAGCAAGTCCTCGTTGACTTCTTTGACTGGTCGGCCGGCCATCTCGTTGATGAGGGAGTTGGCCACGTTTTTATCTTCCGTAATGGCACGGGTCACCTCGATGCCAAGGCCTTGTGCCGTATCCTGAAGGTCTGGCCGATCAGCGTTGACCAGATGGGCATAACGGTTGCCAAGCAGCGAGCGCAACGAACACATCGCATAACGTTCAAAGAAACACGTGTCGAATTTCGGAGACATAGCATTGCAAAAGTAACAAATAATTAATAAACATCAAAAAAAACAACACTCTTGACTGCTTTTGGCTTAATAATAATTATCTTTGTATCACTTTGATAAAATGATATATGAAAAATTATTATAATTAAACAAATCAAATAATTATGAAAAAACTTTTGCTCATCGCCATGGTCCTGCTTACCACCATAGGGTTGACCATGGCTCAAGAAAAAGCTCATCGTTATGGAATCAAGTCAGGCATCGCCCATGAAGTAACCCGCCTGAACGAACACGAGACCCCAGCCGTTCACTATTTCGACAATTACGGTGATTACGAAACCGTTGTGCAAACCATCGACATGGGTGCCTTAGGCTCTTATGAAAGCACCACCATCGTAAAAAATGAAAAAGCCTGGTTTGTAAATGCTTCAGGAAGCAAAGAGTTCGATAATCCCGTTTCCGACCTCACTTTTGTCAACCCCTCTGAGGCTATGATTGCAAAATACAATCTTGTCGATACAGGTGAAGAAGAAGAGGTCCTGGGCCGGAAATGCAGGAAATACACTTATGAGACCACCCAAGGCAGGAAAAAAGTTCAAAACACTGTCTGGGTGTATAAAGGCATCACGCTGAAAAGCATCATGAAAATAGGCCGACGCGAGACCTATTTCGAGATGACCGACTTTCAAGAAAACGCGAAAGTCCCTGCAGAAGTCTTCAACATCCCGGATTAAAACCAATCTGTGAGATGAACAGGTACTTGGTATTATCCCTTCTTTCTCTTTTGTTCTTGGTTGGATGCGAAACGAACCAAAGTGTGAAGATCGCTCACCCAAGCGTTGAACAACAAGACGGCTCCCAACCTCTCGCCACAGATCAACCCCGATTCAGTTGGCAATACGAAACGGACGAAAACAACGTAAAGCAACTCGACTACCGAATCATCGTAGCTTCAACCGAGAAAAAGGCGCGAAAAAACATCGGTGATTTATGGGATTCTGAAGTCATCCCATCAAGCCAGATGCTTTACATCCCTTATCAAGGAGAAGCTTTGAAAAGCCGCGAAAAAGCCTACTGGAAAGTCATTGCGACCATCATATGTGGAGACCAAAAACACACTATCGAAAGCACGGTCAACGCTTTTGAAATCAGTCTATTGAAAAAAGAAGATTGGCAGGCAAAGTGGATCGGGCGCGACTTTGACGACGACATCGTTGTGGGTAAGACCCGCATCGCTGCACGCTATCTTCGCAAGACATTCAAGGCAAAAGGAAAGGTGAAAGAAGCCAGGCTATACATTAGCGGACTGGGGCAATACAGTGCCTATATCAACGGAACCGAGGTCGCTGCCGAAGAGCTTCTAAAACCTGCCCTATCCGACTACAAAAAACGGGTGTATTTCAATGCTTACGATGTGACTCCTTTGTTACAAAAAGGCGACAATGCCATCGGAGTGGTCCTTGAAGGAGGTCGGTTTACTGCTGTGCGTTGCAAGCCTGGCGACATTTGGGGCGGACTCCACCATTGCATGCACTACGGCACCCCCAGACTCTTATTGCAATTGGAGCTGACCTACCAAAACGGCTCCAAAGAAACTGTGGTCAGCGATTGGAGCTGGAAGATCACGAACCGTGGACCCATTCGTTGCGCCAACGAGTTTGATGGGGAGACCTATGATGAGAATTACGAGTTGGGGGCATGGACCACCACCGACTACGACGACCATTCTTGGTTCACTGCAAGACTCGTAGAAGCTCCAGAAGGAGAGTTGAAAGCCCAACCCAACCCCAACATCAAAGTTCAAGAAACACTAAGGCCTATTGCACTTTTCAAGAAAGGCGATGCCTGGTTCCTCGACATGGGCCAAAACATGGTGGGTGTCTTGGACATGAAGATACATGAACAACAGCCAGGCGACACCATCACCCTAAGATTCGCTGAGCTTCTCACCCCCGACAGCCTTCTCTATACCGACAACCTTCGCAGTGCCGAATGCACCGATCGATACATCGTCTCCCAAACCTCCCACCTCCACTGGAGCCCAATGTTCACGTATCATGGATTTAGGTATGTGGAGATCAAGGGACTGCGAAAAGAACCTACGCTTGACGATTTCGAGGGACGGGTGTTTTACGATGAGATGGCCGTCAATGGGCATTTTGAGAGCTCCAACGAGATTCTCAATGCCGTTTATCACAATGCCTTCTGGGGTATCCGGGGAAACTACCGCTCCATGCCCACCGACTGCCCCCAACGCGATGAACGCATGGGTTGGACCGGTGATCGAACCACGGGTTGCTATGGCGAATCCTATATCTTCGGCAACCATCGACTCTATTCAAAATGGCTCACTGATGCCGAAGACAGCCAGATGGAAAACGGTTCCGTGTCGGATGTCTATCCTGCCTATTGGAGGAGATACACCGACAACATGACTTGGCCCGGAGCCTTCATCACTGCTGCCGACATGGTCCTTACCCGATTTGGTGACGACCAACCCATTCGACAGCATTATCAAGCCATGAAACGTTGGATGGTCCACATGAAAAACAACTATATGGTTGACGGCATCATGACCCGCGACACTTATGGCGACTGGTGCATGCCCCCCGAATCCTTGGAGTTGATTCATGCAACCGACCCAAAGCGCATCACCGAGGCTGCTGTGCTATCCACTCCCTTCTACTGCTTTTTGGCGGGCAAGATGGTCAAGTTTTCCGAGCTCCTTGGGTTAGCTGACGACGTGAAATATTTCCAAAACGAAATCACTTCTACCACCGATGCCTATACAACGAAATATTTGAACAAAGAAACTGGTCAATATGCCAACAACACAGTGACAGCCAATATCTTACCTTTATGGTTTGGCATGGTTCCCAAGGAGTTGGAGGACAAAGTGTTTGCCAATATCATCGACAAAACCGTGAACGAGTTCAACGGTCATGTCTCCACTGGAGTTGTCGGCATACAGCAGCTGATGCGTACCCTCACCGAACATGGTCGTGGTGACCTGGCTTTGAGGATTGCCACCAACGACACCTATCCTTCTTGGGGCTATATGGCCAGAAACGGAGCTACCACCATCTGGGAGTTGTGGAACGGCAACACCGCCGACCCGGCCATGAACAGTGGTAATCATGTGATGTTGCTCGGTGACCTCATCCTTTGGGAATACGAATACCTCGGAGGCATCCGTGTTGATTTCTCCACCTCTCAACCCCCATCTCTCACCTCTCACCTCACCCTCAAGCCCTATCCCATCGAAGGTTTAGAGTACGTGAACTGCACTTATGAATCCGTTTCAGGCCTTATCGAGAGCCATTGGCGCCGTGAAGGCAACCACTTCGAATGGACATTTGTGATTCCTGCGAATACCGAGGCTGAAGTCTGGATACCAACAGCAAACGGCTATGAAACAAAGACTTACGGAAGCGGAAAGCATCATCTCTCATCAGTTTTATAACCTATAAGGACATGGTATTTGGAATGATTTTTGATTTATTGATTTCTATTGTCAAACCATGAAAATGAAAGAAAAATGAAAGCATTACGTATTTTGTTCTTGGCTGTGGTCCTCCTCGTTTCAGCCGCCACTGCGACTGCCCAGGCTGTTTACAACAGCAACGGTTCGCGTTGTGGGACCATCGAAAGCGGTGGCACCATACGCAACGCCAGCGGTGCTAGCGTCGGAAAGTTCGATAACGACGGCACCATTCGCAACAGCTCCGGTTCCAGCATAGGGAAAATTGATCGGGACGGCACCATACGCAACAGCTCGGGTTCCAGTATCGGGAAATTTGAAAATGACGGTACGGTGCGCAACAGCTCAGGCTCCAGCATCGGCAAAGTCGAAAGCGACGGCACGGTGCGCAACAGCTCAGGCTCCAGCATCGGTCGAGTCCAAGGCGTTCCCCGCGAATGGGTAGCTGCCTATTTCTTCTTTTTCCCGTTCTACTAGTTTACCTTAGTTACATAAAGAGAACCCCGCAAGAAAAAATCTTGCGGGGTTTTTTATTTTTTTCTTGTTTTTCTCAAAAAAGTGTATTTTTGCAGAAAAATATGAATTTTCACACAAATCAAACAATTATGTTAGAAGAACAAGGAAAATACATCTTTGGAGTCGTCAAAGTAGGCGACCGCGGACAGATTGTCATTCCAAAGGATGCCCGTGAGATCTATGGCATCAAGGCAGGGGACAGCTTATTGATTCTCGGTGACAAGAAAGGCATGGCCATTTTGAAAACCGAGGTGTTTCAGGATAAAATAAACGAAGTTTTAAACGAATACTGATTATGGAACGCAAACATTTCTTGGACAACATCCGTTGGGTGACGGTGTTGTTGGTATTGTTTTATCACGTCATTTACTTTTACAATGCCAAAGGCGTGTTCGGTGGTATCGGAGGCTTCTATGAGGACCAGCCTTGGGACTGCATCATGTCGATACTCTACCCTTGGTTCATGATGCTGCTTTTTGTTGTGGCCGGCATCAGTTCAAAGTATGCCCTCGACAAGCAGACCAATGGGCAGTTCATCAAGAGTCGCACCCGTAAGTTATTGGTGCCAGCCACAATAGGTCTTTTGATATTTCACTGGATGACAGGCTACTTCAACACTCAGGTGGCTGGAGTGGACGTTTTGACTGAAGTTCCTCAACCCGTCAAGCACGTTCTTCGAGCCTTCAGCGGCATTGGACCTCTTTGGTTCATTCAGGATTTATGGCTGTTTTCACTGATATTGGTTTTAATTAAAGCAATCGAAAAAGACAAGCTGCACCACGCAGTCGGCAAACTGTTCCAAAAAGAATCCATGGGGCTTACCATCGTTTTGGTAGTGGTCGGATACCTTCTCGTTTGGGCAGGTGCCCAGTGCTCCATCTCCCATCCTAATCCCGAGAGTGCCGAAGGCTTGTGGAACCTCTACCGTCCCCTGGCCTATTTTGTGCCTTTCTTATTGGGATATTTCGTCTTTTCACACGATGCCGTACAAGAACGACTCGCCAAAATGCATCTTCCTTTGCTGATGCTCGCTTTGGTCACAGGCGCCTATTTTACCATTGTGATGTATGGCAAAAACGACACCGACCCCATCGTGCTGAAAGGCTGGCTATGCAACCTCTACGCCTGGTTCGCCATCCTCGCCATGCTAGGCTGCTTCAAGGCTTGGGCCGACAAGACCAGTCCGTTTGCGGCCTACATGACGCGCTCCAGCTATGGTATCTATATAGTCCATTATCTAGTGATCGCCTCCTTCGGTTACATGATGAAAATGTACACCAACTTGGCGCCATGGATGATGTACGTCATCCTCTTCTTTGCCGTCATGTTGCTCTCGCCCGCGATCTATGAAATCATCAGGAGAATCCCGTTTGTGAGGTGGTGCGTGTTGGGAATGAAGAAGACAGGAGACAGAAGACAGGAGACAGAAGACAGGAGACAGAAGACAGGAGACAGAAGACAGGAGACAGAAGACAGGAGACAGAAGTAAGAAGTAAGAAGTAAGAATATGAATAACCTATATACTGAAATCCTTGCTCACCAAGATCCAAGCCAAGTGGAGGGTCTTTCCCGTTTTTTCAAGACGGGCAAGGGACAATACGGTGAAGGTGACAAGTTTTTGGGAATCAAAGTTCCGGTTACCCGCCAGGTGGTGAAACAATGCTGGGCAAAAACCACATTTGACGATTTGGAGACCTGCATTGCATCAGAATATCACGAGATGCGCTTGGCAGCCCTGCTGACTTTAGTTGAGTTTTTTAAACACAACAAAAAAGATGTTGCCCTACAGCAACGCTGTGTTGATTTCTATTTAACACATACTCAGTTTATTAATAACTGGGACTTGGTGGACCTCTCCTGTTACGAGCTGCTCGGTGTATGGCTTTTGGACAAAGACCGAACCCTGCTTTATGATCTAGCCCGCAACGGAAAAACCATCTGGGAACAACGCATTGGAATAGTGAGCACCATGCAATTCCTTCGCCATGGTGACCTTGATGACACTTATGCTATCGCAGAGCTCTTCTTAGCCAAGCCACAGCCCCTCCACGATCTGTTGCAAAAAGCGGTCGGCTGGCTGCTTCGCGAGGCAGGCAAACGCGATGAACAACGGCTGAAAGACTGGCTGTCAACACGTTATCAGGCTATGCCTCGCACCATGCTCCGCTATGCCATTGAGAAATTTACCGAAGAAGAACGCAAGTCGTTCATCACTCGATGATGAGCTGCTCCCATCGAATCTTGGGCACATACTGAACACCATCCGCATCGCGGTAATAAGCCAATTTTTCCGTGGCATCCACCGGCTGAAGCTTGATCTTCTCGCTACCCTTACCGATAGCTAGCATCAGCAACGGCTCATAGGGCAGGTTGAAAGCTTCCGTAATCTTCGCCTTGTTGAAGGCTCCGATCATGATACCATTGAGTCCCATCTCGGTGGCTTTCAGCAACATGCTTTGTGCTGCAATGCCTAAGTCGATGTCCACGAACTTCGTCTCTGGCACAGTGCTGCAAATGATGATAAACGCTTCCGGTTCTGTTCCAGGAAATGGCAGATGAAGCTCAGGCAGCAATCCTCCCAACTTCATGTTTTGAAGGATGATGTCGGCTCCTGTAGCCTTGGTGACCAGCTTGAAACGCAACACTTGTTGGTTCTTCGCCGAGGCAATCTTGGTATTCACCGCCACGATACGCTCCAGCATCTCGCGCTTCACTTCATACTCCTTTTGATACCCTCGGTAGCTCCGGTTTTTCTCCATCAAAACCTCTATCGAAGTGTGTTTGATCACCGTCTTCTTGGCGCCTTTGCCAAAGACCTCTTCATAACGTTTTTCCAAATATCCGTCGGCCATGTTAATTTGTTTTTCTTTTTATGACAGCAAAGGTATAAAAAACAATGGCAAATCTTTCAAAAGAGCGTCCCATTCATCAAAAAAAGCCTTACCTTTGTCTTTGCATATTGTCCAGAACATGAATAATCTTGCGATCACCATCATTCAGTCTAATCTTCTTTGGGAAAACCCTGAAGGAAACCTGGAGCATTTTGATCAACTTTTGAAAGAAGTGCCCTCCGGTACCGATTTGGTATTGTTCCCCGAGACCTTCAACACTGGGTTTCCGGTGGATCCTCTAAAGTTTGCCGAAACGCCTGACGGACCCACCCTAAACTGGCTGAGAACCAAAGCTCAGGAGTTGCATGCCGTGGTTTGTGGCACCATGCTTCTTAATGTGGATGGCCATTACCATAACAGCCTGGTATGGATGCGTCCTGACAGCAGCTATGAGTTGTATCACAAACGGCACACCTTTGCAATTGGCGGGGAAAAGGAGCCCATCGAGTCTGGCACGGAATCCCTGATTGTAACGTTAAACGGCTGGAAGATCAAGCCGATGGTGTGTTACGACATCCGTTTTCCAATATGGGCAAGAAACCAATACCTCGATGGCACATTCGATTATGATTTGGGCATCTTTCTGGCCAATTTTCCATCGTCCAGGATCTTTGTTTGGGATACCCTATTGATGGCCCGTGCCATCGAAAACCAAGCCTACTTCATTGGCGTGAACCGCATCGGCGACGATCCCGAAGGCGTGCATTACAATGGTGATTCCCAAGTCATCAGTCCTAAAGGCGAAGTCCTTGCCAATACCGAACCAGACATAGAAGCCATCCTGTCCTACACTTTGGATTACGAAAAGCTTCAAATCTTCCGCTCAAAATTCCCCGTCGGTCGTGACTGGGACGGGGCCGTGACACAAACAAGTCAAATCAGGTTAGATTGCCACGTCGCTCCGCAAAGCTCCGCTCCTCGCAATGACGGACGCCTATCCATATTCTCTGATGAGTATTATATGCGCCAAGCTTTCAAAGAGGCTGAACTGGCCCTGAAGGCTGAAGAAATCCCCATTGGAGCCGTGGTGGTCTGCAATGACAAGATCATCGCCCGTGCCCATAACCAGACCGAGATGCTCAACGACGTGACCGCCCATGCGGAGATGCTCGCCATCACCGCGGCCGCCAACGCCCTCGGCGCCAAATACCTCGACGAGTGCACCCTCTACGTCACCCTGGAGCCCTGCCCCATGTGCGCCGGTGCTCTCGAACACGCCCACATTGGCAAGGTGGTCTATGCGGCAGAGGATCCCAAGAACGGGTTCTCCAAATATGGAAACATGCTGCATCCCAAGACCAAATTGGTCACAGGCGTGATGAAAGAGGAATGTCTCGCCTTATTGACGGATTTCTTCAAGAAAAAAAGGTGATTCGAGTGCGATGATGATTGCAAAATCACTATCTTTGCTCTGAATAAAACCCTTGAAAAAATGAGATACTGTGTCATCGGCGGAGCAAATGCCGACATTGTCGCAACGACATTCAAACCCTTTGTGCCCAACGATTCCAATCCAGGAGCGATACGGCTGATTGCTGGAGGCGTGGGGCGCAACATCGCCCACAACCTTTCCTTGCTTGGCAACGAAGTAGTGTTCTTAAGCTTCTTTGGAGGCGACACCTTCGGGTGGTTCACCGCCGACAGCTGCCGCAAAGCGAAAGTCGATATCAGCCTCAGCGATGCGGCTCCTGTGGGTACCCGTTCCTGTTTCCTCAGCATCAACGATTGCAATGGTGAGATGATTGGAGGCGTTTCGGACATGGTGTCCGCCAACTGCATCACCCCAGAATGGATCGCCGACAAGCTCAAGCGTGTAGGACCGGTGGACGCATTTGTCGCTGACACCAACATCCCCGAAGAGAGCCTGGCGTTCCTCATCGACCACGCCTACGCGCCGCTTTATGTCGATGCCGTCTCCGGTGCCAAGGCGCCAAAGATCGCCGAAGCGATGAAGCTGTCGTCAAAGAAGCATATCCACACCCTCAAATGCAACTTGATCGAGAACGACATCATCGGTGCCCTTGAAGGCATCGACCGTCGTTTTGTCAGCATGGGTGCTGATGGTTTGGATGTCATCCAGGGTGCTGACAAAGTACATTTTGCTGCCCTTCCCTGCGAGGTGGTAAACACCAACGGCTCCGGCGATGCGCTGATGGCCGGACTGGTACATGCCGGACCTCAGGCTTCTATCGAGGTGGCTGCCCTCACAGGACTGCGTTGCGCCAAAATCACCGTGGAATGTCCCGACACCGTCAACAAACAACTGAAAGCCCTTTATGAACACCTATCTTGACCTCTCCCCTGAAGTGGCCTCTGCGATGCAGCAAGGCCAACCTGTGGTAGCCCTTGAATCGACCATCATCTCGCATGGAATGCCATATCCGCAAAACGTGGAGACCGCCCTCCGCGTGGAGCAGACCATCCGTGAAGGAGGTGCCGTGCCTGCCACCATCGCCATCATCAAAGGCCGTCTGAAAGCCGGGCTCACCCATGAGGAGATCGAATATCTCGGCAAGAAAGGCCCCTTGGTGACCAAGGCCTCACGTCGCGACCTGCCCGTACTAGTGGCACGACAACAAGATGGTGCCACTACCGTTGCCACCACCATGATCATCGCTGCTTTGGCAGGCATCAAGGTGTTCGCTACCGGTGGCGTGGGCGGAGTGCATCGTGGCGCGGAGACCACCATGGACATCTCCGCCGACCTCGAGGAGTTGGCCCGTACCCCCGTCATGGTAATCTGTGCCGGTGCCAAGTCGATCCTCGACCTCGGACTTACCTTGGAATACCTCGAGACCAAAGGCGTCCCCGTCATCGGCTATGGCACCGAGGAGCTGCCCGCCTTCTATACCCGCAAGAGCGGCTTCAAGGTGGACTACCGCATCGACACGCCCGAGGAGCTCGCTGCCACCTTCCAAGCCAAGCAGGCCATGGGCCTGGGTGGAGGGATGCTCGTCACCAACCCCATCCCCGAAGAATACTCCATGGACCCTGAACGCATCAACGCTGCCATCGACGAAGCCATCAGCGATGCCAAACGACTCGGCATCCATGGCAAGGAGACCACTCCTTACCTCCTCGCCCGCGTCAAAGACCTCACTGGCGGCGACAGCCTCGCTTCCAACATTCAACTCGTCCTCAACAACGCACGACTGGCTGCCCAAGTGGCAAACAAGCTCTGACAAATTGTCAGCCCGTGACCCTGGATTCCCCTTTGGCATAATGATTGACTAAAGGAGCGCGTCGCCGTGGGTTATCCACGGAGGCGCTGAAACGAAATAAAGTCAAATTAAAAATAGGAGAAACAAATTATGTCAAAGATCATTGGTATCGATTTAGGAACCACCAACTCATGCGTTTCCGTCATGGAAGGCAGTGAACCGGTCGTCATCGCCAACAGCGAAGGCCACCGCACCACCCCTTCTGTCGTTGCTTTCACCGACAACGGCGAGCGTAAGGTCGGTGAGCCTGCCAAGCGTCAGGCCATCACCAACCCGCAACGCACCATCTATTCCATCAAGCGTTTCATGGGCGAGACCTACGACAAGGTCGCTGCCGAGATGCGCCGTGTGCCTTACAAGGTCATCCAAGGCCCCAACAACACTCCGCGTATCGACATCGACGGCAAGACCTACACCCCACAGGAGATCTCAGCCATGGTGCTTCAAAAGATGAAGAAGACTGCTGAGGACTACCTCGGTCAGACCGTGACAGAGGCCGTCATCACCGTCCCGGCTTACTTCAACGACTCACAACGTCAGGCCACCAAGGAAGCTGGCGAGATTGCCGGCTTGAAAGTGCGCCGTATCGTCAACGAGCCTACCGCAGCAGCTCTGGCTTACGGTTTGGATAAGAAGAAGAGCGATGCCAAAGTGGCTGTCTATGACCTCGGTGGCGGTACCTTCGATATCTCCATCCTGGAGCTCGGCGACGGTGTGTTCGAGGTGAAGTCCACCAACGGCAACACCCACCTCGGCGGCGATGACTTCGACGAGGTCATCATCAACTGGCTGGCTGAGGAGTTCATGAAAGACAACAGCGGCATCGACCTCCGTAAGGACCCGATGGCCCTGCAACGTCTGAAGGAAGCTGCAGAGAAGGCTAAGATCGAGTTGAGCTCTTCAAGCGAGACCGAGATCAATCTGCCTTACATCATGCCTGTCAACGGCATCCCGCAGCACCTGGTCCGTACCTTGAGCCGTGCCAAGTTCGAGCAGCTGGCCGACCATCTGATCCACGCCACCATCGAACCTTGCCGTAAGGCCCTGCAAGACGCCAACCTGAGCGTCAACGACATCGACGAGGTCATCCTTGTGGGCGGCTCCACCCGTATCCCTGCCATCCAGAACATCGTCCGCGACTTCTTCAAGAAAGAGCCTTCGAAAGGCGTCAACCCCGACGAGGTGGTCGCCATCGGTGCCTCCATCCAAGGCGGTGTGCTTACCGGCGAAGTGAAAGACGTGCTGCTGCTTGACGTCACCCCATTGAGCCTCGGCATCGAGACCCTCGGTGGCGTGATGACCAAGTTGATCGACGCCAACACCACCATCCCGACCAAGAAGTCGGAGGTCTTCTCCACTGCTGTTGACAACCAGCCTTCCGTGGAGATCCACGTGCTGCAAGGCGAGCGTCCCATGGCCAACCAGAACAAGACCATCGGTCGTTTCATCCTCGACAGCATCCCGCCAGCGCCGCGTGGCATCCCGCAAATCGAAGTCACCTTCGACATAGACTCCAACGGTATCCTGAACGTGAGTGCTAAGGACAAGGCCACTGGCAAGACCCAGAGCATCCGTATCGAAGCCTCTTCAGGTCTGACCGACGCCGAGATCCAGCGCATGAAGGACGAAGCCCAGGCCAACGCCGAGGCCGACAAGAAGGAACGTGAGCGCATCGACAAGCTCAACCAAGCCGACAGCGTGATCTTCCAGACCGAGAAGCAGTTGAAGGAATACGGCGACAAGTTGCCAGCCGACAAGAAGTCGGAGATCGAGAGTGCCCTCGCCAAGCTGAAGAGTGCCCACGAAGCCAAGGACATCGCTGGCATTGACGCTGCCATGAACGAGATGAACGCCATGTGGCAGAAAGCCTCTGAGGAGATGTACCGCAACGCCGGTGGCGCCCAAGGCGGTCCACAAGGCGGCTTCGACCCGAACAACATGGGCGGTGGCTTCCAAGGCGGCAACCCCGGTGGCCAGAACAACGGCGGCAACGGCGGCAACGATGATAATGTTACCGATGCCGACTTTGAGGAAGTGAAGTAAAAACCTTCTAAATCACTTTCAAAAAAGGTGTAATCCAATGGGTTACACCTTTTTTTGTTATTTAGAAAAAGAATAAATTAACCTATAGGTTTATTAACAATTGGAATATTATGCTTTTTATTAAAAAAATGATTAGTTTTGCATTGTTAATAACATCATCATAAACCCATAAATTAATTCTGAATTGGAAATAGTCTCAATTTACCCACCCTACATCTACAGTATTCAATATGATGATGAAGAGGAAAATGAATTCGACAGATTGTTCCAACAATGGAACAACATGGACTATGTAACGCAGTTCTTTGACACTTACCTAGAGTTTCTGAGGTCTCCTATTTGGCAAAACATATCAGAGCCTGAAGATGCCGCCCGACAAGTAATCCAAGAAGCAACCGACTTGGAAGACCTTTTTGAAGAATTATACGAAAACACAATAAATGGAATAGAAAATCGCGATTTTGATTCACATTTTCATTATTTAGATGGGAAGTATAAATATGAAATGAAGTGTCCTCCTATGAAGTCATACGGAACCAACAGACCTTCTTTGCTCAGAATTTACGCTATAAAAATGAAAACCAACACTTATCTGATTACAGGAGGTGGCATCAAATTAGCCGATACAATACAAAACTCACCCGATTTGAAAAATCATATTCTTCAGAACATTGATAAAGTGAAAGACTTTTTAAAAAGGAACGGTATTGAAGACAGCGATGACATGGACAATTAAAATAATAAAACAACGATAACCATGACTTTTAACACTGAAAAACTGGCTAGTATTGCCAAGCCTCGCAGCGAAAAAGAAATAGAACGAGCTCGCTTTAGAAGAGAGAACCGGAACTGGCTGAGAATGTCGCAAGAAATTGCGCTCTGTCTCCATTACTATCTTCGCAAGGCTGGCTTAACCCAAAAAGAGTTGGCTGACAAAATGGGGGTGTCAGCAGTATATGTCGGGAAACTGCTCAAAGGGGGCGAAAACCTAACACTCGAGACCATTTGCAAAATTCAGAAAGCAATTTCCAAAAACATTGTCACCATTGCAAAGCCGTATGTTTGCAATATGGTAATAAGTTTCCTAGGCTGTTCGAAATTCTCGCCCGATGCAACGACCAGCGAAAGATTTTCAAACAACCAATTATCACAAGACACCTATATACCAACCATGACTGACTTTGTTGCTTAAACCCTTAAGAATATGGAACAACAAGTAATGTATAGATTCAGCAAAATGGAACTTGAACAATTTGCCATGTTCGAGGAGAATTGCGACCCAGAAACCACAGAAGTTCAATTTCATACTGAAGCAGAATTTTCATATGACAAAAACAATTCGGTAATCTGCAGCAAGATCATCGTTATTATGTCACACCAAGAAAAACCATTGGTAAAAGCGGAATTGAATAGCTATTTTGATATTCACCCCAAATCACTGAAATCTTTGTATAAAGATGGTAACATTGTGTTTACCCCGCCCATGTTAGTACAATTTGCATCTTTGTGCTATGGCTCAATTCGAGGGGTCATATTTGCAAAAACCCTGGGCACTTCTCTTAATAGTTATATTGTTCCCCCGGTGTATTTTGGGAATATGATAGACAAAGGGTTTATTGTTGAAGAATAGTATTGCCAAATAAGAAATCCCCTCAGCCGCGCATCCAGCACCCTCGCCAAAGCAAAAACGCCCGCTCCTCGGCATTCATAGATAAAACCGTTTTTTCACCAAAACGCTCGCGGATTGAAAAATGTATGTACTTTTGGCAGCACAAAGTATAATGTACCCTCGCACAACTGTTGCTTCAGCTTCCGCTGATGGCCATCCAACAACCGTTCCACATCCTTTCGACCACCGTGGCATAACTCACAAGCTCGGTTGGTGTGCCTATTGGCACTCTTGATGTCTTGAAAACACTGCAAAGATACAACTTTTTTTACCTTTTTTTTTCGTAGCACGTTATTTTTCCAAGAGCTTTTTCATCTATTAATTTGTTTCAATTTTAATTTTAAAAACTATGAGAAGATTTTTACTATTGACCATGTGCCTCTTCGCTCTCATGGGCGTCACTATGGCACAAAACGAGATTTCGATGACCGTTAACACTGGGTCATCTGTTGAATTTTCACTTGATGAAAGGCCCGTCATCATTTCTTATGCCTCCACCTCGGTAACTCCCGTCGGAAACGCTGGCTTCGGCGGATTGGCATTCTACTGGGGATACATGTTTCCTGCATCAATGCTTGAGGAATATGCAGGAAAGTATATCACCCAAGTTGCTTATCTTGAAGGCGGGGGCGATGATTTTGCCGGAAACTACTCCGTTAACATCTGGGTCGGTGGTGAAACGGCCCCCGGTAAATTGGTTAGCACCCATGAGTTTACCGTGACTTCCGGTACGGGAACCGTGGTGACTATGCCTCTCGAACAACCAATCCGCATCGACGGCGATCAGAACATCTGGGTCATGTTGTATCAGGACGGCTCGGTTCAAGGACCCGCTTTCGTCATGGAAGACATGGGCGACCCCAACAGCCGCTGGGTGGGCATACCTGATTATGGTATGTGGCTCGATGTCAACCAAGCTCAAGGAGGCTCGGGCTATAGCTTCATCCTTTGGGCCTTCGCCGATGAATACGACCTGATCGGTGAAACCGAAAACAACGTGAATGTTTTTCCCAACCCCACACAAAACCAAGTGAATGTTGTGGCTCCAGGCATGAATCATGTCACCGTGCTGAACACTCTCGGACAGGTGCTTTATGACACTGCGGCCGAAGATTCAGTGGTTCTGGACTTGTCACAATATAAAGTGGGTATGTACTTCATACGCGTCACAACTGAAAGTGGCAACATCGTAAAACGCATTAACGTGGTGAGATAAATCTTTTTTCTTACTTTTGTCCCGACAATGCAAACCCCTTGCATTAGGACAATTAATGCGCAAAGAAAAGAACATCCATACCCTACTCCTGCTCCACCTGGCCGTCTTTCTGGCCGGGTGGACTGGCATCTTCGGACGTCTGATTTCCTTGAGTGGGTTGCCGCTGGTTTGGTACCGTATGTCCGTTAGCATCGTCACCCTAGCCCTGGCGATGCTATTCATGCGAAAGCTTCATCTGCCCAAAGGAAAGAATCTCGCCCGAATATTCCTCTGCGGCTTTGTCTTAGCCACCCACTGGGTGGCGTTCTATGCCAGCATCCAAGCCTCAAATGTGTCTGTTGGCGTGGCCTGCATCGCCACTACCAGCTTCTTCACCGCCCTTCTCAATATATTCTTCAACCGAAAAGAAGCCTCATGGAAAGAATTCGTCATCAGCTTCATCTCCATCGTCGGCGTCATGCTCATCTTCAGCCTCGACGTGCGCTACCGGCTGGGCATCGGCTTGGGACTGCTTTGCTCTCTGGCCTACGCCGTCTTTGCATTGCTGCATATCAAGACATCGGAAAAAGTCAAAGAGGACAGCTCCACCATGCTGTTTTATGAACTGATAGGCGGATTCTGTTTCCTGACTCTATGCATCCCTCTGTTTCTGAAACTGATGCCTGGAAACGCCATCCTGCCAACCAACACTGATATTGTCTGGCTGATTCTCCTAGGCTCGATCTTCACAGTCCTGCCATTTCTCCTGCAGCTGCATGCGCTCCGTCGCATTTCAGCCTTCACGGTAAACCTAGCCTATAACCTGGAACCCGTTTACAGCATCGCTTTCGCAGCCATCATCTTCGGTGAACTGCAAGAACTCAACTGGTCCTTCTGGCTCGGCATCGCCCTCATCGTCACCTCCGTGGTCATCCAGACCCTCCGGGTGAAAAACAGGCAAACACAATAATGATCCGTTAACGTCAGACGGATTGAAAAGCAAGCTCATTGCTCATTGACAAACTTCTCGCCATCCCAATGGAAGAAACTCTGGTAGAACCTCACATAGGCATCGTCCGATTCATCGCCGAAGCTTTGGTAATGGTCGGAATGGGCAAAGAAACTGAACGACCCGTCGCATCTGAATCCTATAGAGCTGTTCTCGCCCTCCATGGTAACCGTCTTGTCACCTAAGTTATAAGCCTGGAAATCGGTTAACTGCGGCATCGGAAGCTCAGGTTCCACACGCCGCACCTCGCCATCCTGACCAAGGTATTGCTCCCATTCGGGAACGATAGCCTGTGGTTTTTCGGCATAGGCACGATCATAATAGTTCTTTCTAATGTAAGCAATCTGTCGCCCATCGTTGGCGGTAAGCATGGCGTAGGTCAACTTCCACTCCACATAACCACCTCGGTCATTATCTTCATGAAAAATGGCGGCAAAGCCATTCTTATGCGACTCCCAAAACCTCTTGAAGGTTCCCGGCATGTTCTTAGTCACTGCGTCATCAGCGTTGATGATAGCCCAAAACTGTTTAGCCTCGTCAGAGATGACATTGCTGGCTTCGAGTTCCGAATCGAGGGTGATTGCCAAAGGCAAGCCGTAAATCCTGAAACGTTCAATCTTCGAGTCTTTGTCCTTGGCCTGATACTCCGCAAAGATGTCCTTATGGTTGCTTTTATCGACTTTGAGATGCTGCGTTAGAGTATAACGTCCGTCCTGGGTGCTTTCGACAATCTCCTTGTGAAGTTCTTCGCTCTTCTCGCTTTCAAGCACATTTCTGATGGGCTGTCCCAGAGCCACGGGCAATGATGTATTGTAAAAGAGGTAATAATCCGAATAAGGACTGGACATCCAATCGGTAGTGAAGGCAATACCGATCTTGGGGGAAAGGATGTTGATGACTGACAGTTGTTCATTTTCAAACTCCAACTGCAACACTTGTTCACCCGTTTCTCCGTTCGTTATCAGGTAATCGGGACCCACTTCGAATGGATAATAATCCAATCCTCTCGTATTCTTTCTTGAAAAATCATAAGGGGCGATATCGCCATTGTTGAAATCGTTCGCCACCATCACCGATTGGGAATCCATCTCAAAGCGTTCACCCGTCCAGTTGTAGCGTATGGGCCAAAAATTATTAGGCATCACCACAAAACCCGTCTCGTCAAAATCGACAGCGCAGCGCATCCACGGCCAATTTTCCATGCTCTTCATCGCACTTTGCGGACACTCCGACGGAAGACCGATGGGAGGATTGTCGCCAAGCAACTCACCCTCCTTAAAATGGTAGGAAAATAGCCCAGCGAGGCATGGCCCGTAGTCGCAGTTATTGTTGAAAAACCCATAAACCACAGCGATCCACGAATGGTCTTTCATCGGATAACATTGCATTTCGTAGTAAGCTACTTGATCAATCTGACCCTCGCTCACCTCTCCCATACGATAATATTTCATATGGGTGTTCGACAGGTACTCCGGAATATTCTGGGTTTCGTACTCCTCGTTGACAAAAGACCGTGCTGCTTCGACAGATGAACCGATCAGCGAATCCTCTGCAACGATGGCATCCCATATCACTTTGGCAATCTCAACCTGCACAATCTGAGCAGGTTCTGTTTGAGGCTTATTCACATGAGTACAAGATGCCAACACAATGGCAATCAATAGGATAACAACACGTTTCATGTCAAATTGCTTTTTTATAACTATTATTCTTCCGAAAATTTTTTCAATGCTCCTTCATCGAGCCGTTGCACCGTCCATTCGTCCATGGGGATGGCACCGATGCTTCGATAGACTTTCAAGGCTGACTGGTTCCAATCGAGGCAGATCCATTCCATACGCCCACAATTGCGTTCCACCGCCAGTTTGGCAAGGTACTTCAACAAGGCCTTGCCATAGCCACGGCCACGTTTCTCCGGCAGGATAAACAGGTCTTCCAGATAGAGGCCTTTACGGCCAACGAAGGTGGAGAAGTTATGGAAGAACAGTGCGAAGCCAACCACCTCGCCGTCTTCCTCGGCGAAAACGACCTCGGCTGCCTTCTCCACAAACAGGGAATGATGGATGGTGGGCACATCGGCCACCACCTCGTCGAAACACTTCTCATACACCGCCAACTTCTTGATAAACTCAAGCACCAAACCCGCCTCTTCGGGACGGGCAGGACGGATCTCAAAACGTGGACTTTTGTCCGTAATGGATGATATCATGACTTCATTAGTTTGTACAAAGATAATGGTTTTTTCGAAAAAAAAGGATTTGAAATCATAAAACCACTATCTTTGTAAGCACATAAACCGATCGACTATGAAAAAGACATTTTTACTCCTTGCTATGATGGTTCTGGCATTCGGAGCCTATGCACAAACTGAAATCACTTTCGACTTCAACGACTGCGCCGAAGAGACTCCTCTGAACGGCCAAAGCGGCTGGATTGCCCGTCCGCACAGTGCTGGCAACGGTGGCCGACCGCTCTACACCGGCTATCTGGCACACTTCTTCAACGGGACACCAGAGCAGCCCACTCCCGACGAGACCATCGGGGTGTTCTCTTATTGCTCCGGAACCAGTTATGGCGACATCGCTTCGCACAGCATCACCGAATACGGTTTCGACTTCTCCTCCGGAGGCATCTTGGAGATTGAATGCGACATGTGGCGCGAGCACTGGGGCGACTTCTTCGGCATCGGCTATGACGGCGATGGCGACGGCTATTGCCTGCCTCCCATCCTGGGCAACTACGAACCCGTCCGTCCCAATCCCAACAGCACCGCTCCCGATGGTGGCATCTACATGCTGACCACGGGCGATGAGAACGCCAACTTCATCAATGGCGTGGTGCTGCCCAACAACACGCTTTCTGCCGATTTCGAATACACCCCAAAACAACACTGGTATCGTTGGAAGGTCTCCATCGACCTCGATGCCAATGACGGTGCCGGTGCTGTCACCCTATATATGATGCATGACGTGCCCGGCGAATGGGAACCCGTGCCCGAATGCCAAGGCTTGAATGTCGGCCTCACCCCAGGTAGCGGCGACAAGTTCGACCCCGCCATGTGGGACCATATCTTCCTGCTCAACAGTGGCTGGGGCGGCTTCGACAACTTCACCATCAGGCACTTCCCGGGAGGCCTCGCCTCACAGTTCATCGACTTCGCTGAAATCAGCGACCAGCTGGTCTATAACGAGCCCATCACCCTCCAGGCTACGGCCTCTTCAGGACTCCCCGTGACCTTCGAAGTCGCTGAAGGACCCGCCACCGTGGAAGGCAACATCCTCACCCTGACCGGCCAAGAAGGCACCGTGAAAGTACGTGCCAAACAAGCTGGCGACGGCACGCAATGGATGGCCGCCCCAACCATTACACGCAGCTTCTACGTCGTCGATCCTCAAAACTACAGCCCAGAAATCACCATTCGTCGCCCCTACGAAGGCACCAAGGTTTATATGCCCAATTTCGACAATCCCGTGATGATTGTGCTGAGTGCCTATATCGACCACGGCAACGTGCTGAAGTTCGAACGGGTGAAATGCAATGTCGATGGACACGAGCTGACCCTGAAGACCGACTATCCCGACAATCCCGAAAACGGCTATTGGTACACCACCTGGACCCCTTCGGCGGCAGGTAACTACAACATGACTGTCAGCATCACCCAAACCGGTGGCAAGATTACCACAGCATCCAACACCTTCGAGGTGAGCACCAACTACGATGACATGGTGGTTACCGCCTTCGACGGCGATTTGGTGGTGGCTCCCGGAATCCAGTCCAACCATGGTGAATATGCCTTCCCCACCCATGTCAACGCCTTTAACGGCATCAACTTACACTATCTGCACAACTGCGTCAATGGCGCCTGCGACAACTACGACCGTGTGGGATACTGCCGTGTGAAGAACTACCGTGGCGAATGGGTGGAGCTCTATCGATACATCACTCCATTTGGTGTGCAATGCGTTGACGACCTTGACGTGTCCGACTTCACCACCGTGCTGCAAGGACTGGTCGAGTTCGAGCTCTACACCCAGACCTGGAATGGCAGCGGTTACAACCCCACTGCCCTCTTCGAATACACCAAGGGCACTCCAGAATATCCTTATGTGGACATGCAAGAGCTATGGTTCGGCAGCTACAGCTTCGGTGACTACGACAACCCCTGCCCTGTCCCGACACGTACCGTAGGATTCGCTCCTAACGTTGAGAAAGCCAGCCTGCGCCTCGTCACCACAGGACACAACTGGAGCAGCGGCACCAACGGCAACTACAACACCGGCAATGCCGCTGAATTCTATGAAGCCACACATAACATCAAAGTCAATGGCTCCGTGGTCTATACCCAGCACCTCTGGCAAAACTGCAACCCCAACCCCGCTGGCTGCCAACCGCAAAACGGCACTTGGACCTATCCTCGCAGCGGCTGGTGCCCAGGAAGCTTCGGAACCGTGTGGAACTTCAACCTCGACAACTATATCGCCAACGGCAGCGCAGACCTGACCTACGAGTTCGACCCGACCTATATCGACGAATGCCACCCCAACTTCCCCGACTGCGTGACCGGTCAGAACAACTGCCCCAACTGCCAAGACTCTGACAACCCCATCCTTCGCGTCTCAGGCAAACTGGTGACCTACAGCCATGGTACCGACATGATCCTCAGCACACCCGAGTTACCCGATGTGGACAAGGATCCTTTCCTGGTGAGCATCACGCCCAACCCCGTGAAAAACAACATGACCATCACCACCGACTATACCAAGGGCCGCATGAGCGTCCATATCCTCAACGCTCAAGGCACTGAGGTACGTGGTTTCAGCATGAACGGCTCAGCCACCATCGATGTCAGCGACCTGCCAGCAGGCTTGTACTTCGTCAACATCATCGGCGGCAAAGTGGTCACCAAGAAGGTGATGATTGAATAATGCTTTTGACTCTATAGGTTATTAATAAGGAAAAAAAGACCATTGAAAATGAAGTTGCGTTGATGAAACCTTAGTATTTTTGCCGCAGATATCATCAATGCGATTCATCATGAAAAAAACCGTCTTTTTCACCTCTTTATGTATCCTTATCGCTTTGTGCTCCTGCACAAAAAGCGGGCTTAACACCTTTTGTGGCGACTATTCTTTCAAGACTTCAGGCTCCGTTACTGTGCAACGGCTAGACCTCCCGATGGATAGCATCACTCCGGCAGCGTTCACCTTTTCACTGCCCAACGAGATCGGACAACTCGAAATCGCTACCCTCGACAGACGTAACGACAGCGTCATCGTCATCATGAATTATCTCAATGGAGAAGTACTTGTTACCCATGGCCATTGCGAGAATGAAGAGTTGATACTGAACACCTTTCAACGTAATGCATTGAATATCAGCATTGACTCTGAGATGGATTTTAGGACCCCTATCAAGGTGAAAGGCGTGGGCCATTACTACGACGACAACACGCTCGTTTTCAACATGAGCTATAACGGCTGGGTCCAGTTAGGTCCGTTGTTCTATAAGGTTGATGGTGACAACATACAGATGGTTGCCTATCGTAACTAAGCCAAGATCATGAAAACTCGTCATCTCATCGCATTCCTCCCGCTGCTGCTCATTGCCTGTGCCGGCAACGACACCACGCAGCAGCTCAAGCAGAGGCTCGTAGGAGGTCCCAAACAGGAGCGGGTCATCACGGTGGGTGTCTTGCCCATCGATTTCACTGACGGCATCGTCAGCAACACCTATCCAGGCAACCTCGCCGAGAGTCAGTCTCTCGACTTGGCTTTCAAATACGGTGGTTTTTTGGAGACCCTCAACGTCAAAGAAGGCAGCAAAGTCGGAAAAGGCCAAGTGCTGGCCCGCGTCAGTTCGCCCACCATGGAGAGCACGCTGAGGTCGGCCCAAGCTACCCTCGACCAGGCGCAAGATGCCTACGACCGTCTCAAGAAGGTCCACGACAACGGCAGCCTTCCTGAAATCAAATGGCGCGAGATGGTAGCCAACCTCGAGAAGGCCCAGTCGGCCGTTGACCTGGCCAACGCCATGCTCATGGAGAACACCATCACCGCACCTTTCAGCGGCACCGTCACCGCTGTCAACGTCGAACTCGGCGAGAACGTCACCCCGCTGAAACCCGCCATACGCCTCATCAGTACCCAGGGACTCACCGTCAAGATCAGCGTCCCTGAAAACGAAATCCAGCACATCCAGATCGGCGAGAAAGCCGACATCGTCATTCCTGCCTTGAACGACCGTCGTTACCAAGGCAAGGTCATCGAGAAAGGCATGACTGCCTCGCTACTCACTCACAGCTATCCCGTCAAGGTGCTTATCGAGAAGCCCGACACCGACCTCGTCCCCGACATGATTGGCAAGGTGATGCTCCAAGCCGACATCAGCCAAGGCATCGTAGTACCTGCCAACGCCATCCTCATCAACAACGAGGGCAAGTTCGTTTGGGTCGTTGACGGAGGCCGTGCCACCCGCCGGCAGGTCATCCTCAACGGTTATTCCGGCAGAGGTGTCATCGTCAGCGAGGGACTGCAAGCCGGCGACAGCATCATCGTCGAAGGCTACCAAAAAGTCAGTGAAGGCATGAAGGTTAACGGTATCATTACACAAGACTGATGGAGAAGAGGAATATCATCGAAGGCAGCATACGTCACCAAAAGATTGTATGGATCGTGGTGGCCCTCATCGTCGCATTCGGCATCTATGCCCTTTTCGACATGAAGAAAGATGAGTTTCCGGCCTTCTCTTATCCCCAAGGCATCGTGGTTGGCGTCTATCCAGGAGCCAACGCTGAAGAGGTCGAGGCACAACTCACCAAGCCCCTCGAGCAGCTTCTCTTCACCATCCCCGAAGTCGCTCGTGAGGACACCTACTCCGTCACCAAAGAAGGCATCTGCTACATCTATGTGATGCTTGACTTAAGCATGAGAGATCACACCAAGGCTTGGGCCAAGATACGGCAGAAGATTAGCGACAACAAGACCTTGAGCTTCCCAGCGGGTGTGTTAGCCATCGCCGTCATCGACGACTTCGGCAACACCTCGTCGCTGCTCATCGCCATGGAGTCGCCCGACAAGACCTACCGAGAGATGCGCGAATACACCGAAGACCTCACCTTCCGCCTGCGCGATATTCCCGAGACGGGCAATGTGCGCGTCATGGGCGAACAAACTGAGGAAATCGCCGTCACCATCGACAAAGAGAAGCTCTCGTTTTACGGCATCAGTCCCAACACCTTGATGTTGCAATATGCTTCACAGGGATTGCTGACCACTGCCGGGTCCATGGAGACTGACGCTTTCGACTACCCCTTGCACATCGTCAACCCCATCGTCTCAGAGCAAGAGTTGGAGGAGCAGATCGTCTATTCCGACGCTGCGGGTAACACTGTCCGGTTGCGCGACGTGGCCACTGTGGAACGAAGGCTGGCCCCCACTTCCAAGGTGGTCAACTTCAATGGAAACAACGCCCTCATCATCTCCGTCGAGATGCGCAAAGGCTATAACATCGTTGCCTATGGCAAGGCCGTAGAGAAGGTGTTGGCAGAGTTCAAGGACACCCTTCCCGACAGCGTGCAGATGTACCGCATCACCGACCAGCCCAAAGTCGTTGACCGCTCGGTGCGTTCTTTCCTGCGCGACTTGCTCATCTCCATGGTGGTGGTCATCGTGGTGATGTTGCTTCTCTTCCCCTTCCGCACCGCTTTGGTGGCCAGTTCGGGACTGCCCATCTGCACCGCATTCAGCGTCGGCATGATGTATCTCTTCGGCATCGAGCTCAACACGGTCACCTTGGCCGCTCTCATCGTGGTGCTGGGTATGATCGTCGATGACTCCATCATCAATATCGACGGTTATATCCACAAGCTTAACCAGGGCCTCAAGCCTTTAGATGCTGCGGTGACGAGTGCCCGTGAGCTTTTCATGCCTATGTTCATCGCTACCACGGCCATCGCCACCATGTTCTTCCCCATGACGCGCATCATCACCGGTCCCTTGGGCGATTTCGTGCAGCTGTTCCCGTGGACGGTGCTCTTCTCTTTGATGTCGTCATTGGCCTATGCCATGCTCGTCATCCCCTCGTTGGAAATCCTATTCATCAAGCCTGAGACCGACCGGCCAAAGCACCGTGGCTTCCTAAAGGCGCAGATGAAGTTCTTCGAGTTCATCCAAGGCATCTATGACCGGATGGAGCGTCATTGTTTCCATCATCCCCATTTCACCATCGGCTTAGGCATTGGCTCCATCGTGTTGGGTGTCTTGATGTTTCTGGCGCTCAACGTACAGATGATGCCTAATGCCGAGCGCGACTGTTTCGCTGTCGAGATCCGTTTGCCCGAAGGCAGCAGCCTCGAGGCCACCTCTCGCATCAGCGACTCATTGCAGCAGTTCCTTCTCGACGATCCCAGGGTCACCTCGGTCACCGCTTTTATCGGTGAGAGTGCGCCACGTTTCCATGTGACCTATGCCCCCAGCATCCCTGCCAAAAACCTGTCGCAGCTCATCGTCAACACTACCTCCAAACAAGCTACCGAGGACCTGCTGAAAGAGATGGACGACCGTTATGCCTATTATTTCGCCGAGGCCCATGTGCGTTTTAGGCAAATGGACTACCAGGCTGTCAGCACCCCCATCGAGGTCTTCGTTTATGGCGATGACCGCGACAAAACCGCTCCTGTGGCTCAGCGCATCAAGGACTATATGCTCAGTCTCGACGACGAGTTGCGATGGGTCCACACCGACTATGACGAGTTCACCCCTTCTGTCGGGTTGACCATGAAACCCGAGGAATGCGCCCGGCTGGGCATCACCAAAGGTGTCCTCTCGTTGCAGTTGGCCACAGCCCTCAACGGGCAGCCTCTCACGACTGTCTGGGAAGACGACCGCAGCATCCCCGTCAAACTCTATTCCGAGAAGACCTATGACCCCAACGACTTCGAGTCGGTTCAGAACCAGCTGGTCCCGACGATGCTTCCCGGCACCACTGTCCCCTTGCGACAGGTGGCTGACATCCATCCTGAGTGGCATCCCGCCCAACTCTACCGTCACAACGGGAAGAGTTGCATCAGCGTTGCTGCCGACATGAAGTTCTGGAAGTCACAGGCAGCCAGCATCAAGAAGATACAGCATTTCATCGACAGCGAGGTTCGCCCCAGCCTGCCCGAGGGTGTCAGCATCGAGTATGGTGGCCTGTCGGCGATCAACATCAAGGTCATCCCTCAGCTGCTGAAAAGCCTCATCGCCGCCATCCTGGTCTTGTTGGCCTTCCTGGTGGCCTATTTCAAGAAGTTCAACCTCGCATTGCTCACCCTGTGTTCCAGCACGTTGTGCATGTTCGGTGCCTTCTTCGGGGAATGGCTCTTTGGCCTCGACTTCGGCATCACCTCTCTGTTGGGTGTGGTGAGCCTCATCGGCATCATCGTACGCAACGGCATCGTGATGTACGAATATGCCGAGACGTTACGCACCGAGGAGGGTCTCGATGCCAAGGAAGCCGCCATGAGAGCTGGCAGCCGACGCATGAGGCCCATCTTCCTCACCTCCGCCACCACAGCCCTGGGCGTGCTTCCCATGATCATCACCCGCAACCCGCTGTGGATGCCTATGGGTGTGGTGATCTGCTTCGGCGTGGTGCTCTCCATGGTCATCATCCTCGCCGTCATGCCGGTGATGTACTGGCAGATCTTCCGTTCCAGTAAGAAAACACAACAGCCACAAACGCCATGAAAACCCGATATTTCGTCATCGTCCTTCTCCTGTTGAGCCTCCATGTCAGTGCCCAAGACACCTTGCGTCTCTCTGTGCAAGACTGTATCGACTTGGCTTTGGAGAACAACATCCCATTGAAGAACGCCCAACTCGAGATCGGGAAAGCCCAAGCCACCAAACGGCAGGCCGAGGCCGAGTACCTGCCCAGTATGTCGGCTCAGGCGCTTGCCTTTGATGCCAAGAACGCCATGCTCAGCTTCGGCATCGACGACATCGACAATGCCTTGGTACGACAAACCCTTTATAACCTCTATGCGCAGTATGGAGGTTTCTTAGGATTGGAAAAGGAATATTCGTTTGTCCAGAAAGGCACCATGCTCAACCTGATGGCTACCGAGCCCCTCTATGCTGGTGGCCGCATCCGCAACGGCAACCGTCTGGCCAAGCTCGGCATCGAAGCCGCTGAGCTCCAGGCTCAGGTCAAGGAAGACGAGATACGGCTACAGACGCAGTGCCTCTACTGGCAGATTGTCGCCTTGCAAGACAAGGTCAACACCCTGAACCAGCTGGATCAGCTCTTGGACACCTTGGACAAAGACCTCGAAGGTGCCATCGAGGCGGGACTGGCCATGCCTACGGACCAATATAAGCTCACGGTCAAGAAAAACGAGAGTGCGCTGAACCGGAAGAAGGTGGAAGACGGGCTCATGCTGCTAAAGATGGCTCTGGCACAATACATCGGCATCGACGGCCATGCGTTGACCCTTACTGACACCCTAGGGCTGGAGGTCGCACCTACGGCTTATTTTCAAGACCCTGTCGAAGCTGTCAGCCAACGTCGTGAGTCGCAGTTACTCGACCTCTCGGTAAAGGCCGAGCGGCTGAAGAAAAAGATGACTTTGGGCGAGGCCTTGCCTTCGCTATTGGTTGGGGGCAGCGCCAGCTACCATACCTTCCTCGGCAATGGCAAGCCCAATGCTTTGGTGTTTGCTGTGTTGCAGGTACCCATCACCGACTGGTACAAGACATCATGGAAGCTGAGGCAGCACAACCTCGACACCGAGATTGCCGAGAACAATCGTCGAGACCTCACCGAACAGATGCGTCTGCAGACCGAGCAGGCTTGGTATAACCTAGAGCAGAGTTGGCTACGCATCACCATGGCCGAGACTGCCTTAAGCGATGCCGAGGCCAACATGAAGATCGTCAGCGACTATTACGAAGCCGGGTTAGTCTCCCTATCCGATCTCTTGGAGGCTCAGACTCTCTTGAGACAGAGCCACAACGAGCTCAGCGACAGCCGGATGGAGTATCGCATCAACGTGGTCAGCTATCAGCAGTTGATTCATCAATGAATGGTATGGATAAAAAAACGGCCGTGTCTCCCGACAAGGCCGTTTAACGAAAATACAAATAAATAAAACTACAAACTACTTGTAGCGTTTCTTTCCAAGCAGATAGGCGGCGCCCATAGCTGCCAGCAGCAGCACGCCCTCACCGAGAGGAGCCTGCTTCCATTGGTCATAATAGGCACCCTCTGCGGGGACCATGACAGTGACCTCCGTCGGATCGCTTTCGGCGCGGTTATGGTTAACGTCGCCATCGGTGATGATGACCTGACCGATAGCAGGGCCTATGGTCAATAGCAATGCGGCTGTTAGGGTTAGGATTTTCTTTTTCATTTTTCTATGGTGTTTTTTGTTGTTTTCAGGAGTTGTTGGGCGTTGTGGCGCCCCCGCACGGGGGCGCCACAACGGGTATTATCTAATCACGATCTTTTGGGTCATGTTCTTAGTACCGTTGTTCAATTGCAGCACATACACGCCAGCGGCGACGTTGTTGATGTGGACACGGCTTTGGTTGCCGCTCAGCTGTTGGGCTTGCAGCACGCGACCGGTCATGTCGATCACTTGGAGGTAGCCTTCGCCATTGATGATCCATTCGCTGCCGTCGAAGAAGGCAAATTCTTCGCCGTCGCTGATGGTGTAGTCATCGACGCCAGTCACACGGTAGGTGATGTAGAAGCGCGATGCATAGTCGTCAGCAGTGGCATTGAAGGTGTAGGAATCATTGCGCAGCATGTCGGTACGGACACCGGTCTTGTTGTCCACCAGGAACAAGTTGCTGAAGTTGCCGTGCATCATCTTCCAGTTGAGTGTGAAGGTTCCTTCATTCTTCGTAACAAAATGCACTGGGATACGTTCAACACTTTCTTCTGCGAACAAGATGCAATAGTCGGTGTTGTCGAGATGTGCCGACAGCCTAAAGTCGCTGTTGTCCATAGCACGCATCTTTCTTGATCCACCTGTTTGAGGACGGTTGAATTCGATGACAGCCAAATCACGCTGACCCTTTTCATCGACTGCGAACAGGTTCACCAACGGGTAGTTGACCTTATTGCCACGGAAGTACGAATACTCATTAGGTGTATCCTTAGCCATACTATACTTGAAGTCCACTTTCTTGTTATTGGTACCCGTCCATACGAAGAAGGCCTGATGTGGATGCAGCGTAGCTGAAGGTATAGCGTCGTTCTCAGAGGCTTCAACATTACCTGCGACATACTTATTCTGCTCAGCGATATAGACCCAGTAGGAAGACAGGCCATTGGTGGTGAGGAAGCTTTCCATATCAAGGTAAGCTTGGTATGGGTTACCTAACAGGTTAAAGCCCCAGTCTTTGGTCGGTTCTTCCTCTTCAGGCAGTTCGCCGGAGAGCGTCAAGGTCATGCTGATGTCCTCCTTGCCATTCAAGGTACCTGTGTTGCTTACATAAGTATCTTGGTCGATGGCAGCCATATAGCCCTTGCCAGGAACGAGTTCCGTCTCGTTGGTATAGCTGATCGGGTCGTGAGGCTCGTCGTAGTGATGGTGGCTCAAGCTGTTACGCTTGAAGTTAATCCAGTGGTACTGAGGTTCGTAGTAGGTGTAGAAATCCCAGTGGCTGACGTTGTCCACGCCATCGGGCATGTAACTACCACTGACCTCGGACACCTGACCTTGATCATCGGTCACCCACCAGTTTTGCTCATTGCTGTTGTACTCAATGCCCATCGGAGCATCAGCCAGCGGCGTTGAGAAGAAGTGCCAATCATACTTCAATGACTGTCCCCAATAGTCAGTAGCATTCTTGTACGAGTTGTCGAATGTGACGCCAACAGTAGCTTGGACAGGAGTATTGTTAGAGGCATCTTGCAACAGGGCGACATCTTCATGGATGAAGAGCTTGTTATTACCCGTGCCGTTCAACACGCCAGTAGCGTTGTTGTAGAGGTAAATGTTAGCAGATTTGCCATTATATACTGTACCCAATAGGTTATCGAGACCGTTATGGCTATCATCGAAAGCGCTATAGCGCAACAATTTGCCTTCTTCAGCGGCCAGATTACCCATGCAGTTGTCCTTCGGGAAGACCAGGATGGGCAAGTCACCATTCAGATCTTGAGTAAGAGGACGATTCCAGGCAGTATAACCCGAGTTGTCGGCCACCCACTGGTTCAAAACGCTCAGCAGACCATCCCAAACAACTGCGTGATTGTTGAGGTATTCATGGGTGGTCTTTACATAACCATTACCTTCAGCAGTGACCTTGTTGTCGCTATACATGTAGCCAAGAGCCTTCCTATCAAACACAGCACCGTAAGTACCATGATTCTCGAGGGTGGCATCGTCGGCTGCCAACTTCACGTATGTGGGATCGCCCTCTTCGACTTCAGCGGTATAACAATACTTAATAGCACCATTGTTCTTGGAAGCAAAGGCAACTTCAGCGTTGGTAGCATTATAGCAGTTTTCCACGCGACCATTGTTCGTGGAAACGAGGCCTGCCATAGCATTACCGCCGCTGATTTCAGCAGCACTATAGGCATTGATAAGGTCTCCATTGTTGATGCCAACCAAGCCACCCATGCTTTGGCCACCCTTAAGGGTAGTAACGGCGAAGGATGAATGGATGGTACCACCATTGATACCCACCAAACCGCCATTGGTTCCTAAGTTATTCTTGCTGGTGTTTTCACCAGCACCTTCCACGTTGCTCAGCGTACCACCAGCCATGTTACCGACAACAGTACCTACGTTGTCGGAGTTGGTGTTGAAACTGGTACTGACCACCATGTTTTGGATCTTAGCATTGGTATCGGTACGACCAAACATACCCATATCCGTTCTCGAGATGGAGCCCTTCACACCAGTGACCACGTGGCCATTGCCTTCGAAGGTACCATTATACAAGGCTGTTTCGTTGCCTATTGGCACCCAGATGTTAGCAGACATATCAATGTCACCCGTCAAAGTGAACCCCGTAGTAGGTGCAGGTGTACAACCGTTCTCACCGTTAACAATGGAGATTGCCCAAGCAAGCTCCTCAGGAGTATCAATCTGATCCTTATTGAAGCCTTCCGGTTTGCTGGTCACAGCGGTAACCCAGGTTTCCAGCCAGTAGAGATAGTTCGGACTATTTGTATATTCGCTAGAGGTGTATCTTTCCAACTTGAATTTGCCACCATCGTGAACCACCATCGACTGAGTATCGTAAGGATCGTTGAGATAGTTCAAAGATCCGCTTTCCGCATACACAACAGGCATGTAACCGTCGTAGGAGTGATCCCAGTCTGTCTTGCTAACACCCACTTGGGTCTCCCCACCGTCATCAGTGTTCACCAATGCGTTGTAGGAGTCATTCGAGTCAGCCGTACCCAGTTGTACCACACGGAAGGTGCCCTCTGTGACTTTCTCCAGCATTACGTTATTCTGCTCGGGATCAACCTTGGAACCGCTGACAGCTTCCGTGTAGTTGTCCCAAACGTAAGCGTAGTCAGAAACGATCATGGAACCATCGACATACACGCCACCGCCGTTAGCGTTGTAGTTGCCCGTGATGCGGTTATCGACATTCATGGCCAAGATACCCTCGTATGCTACATGGACAGCACCACCGGCCTTCACTATCTCGCTGCTTCCGTTATAGTTGTTCTGCAAGATAGTGTTGGTGAGGTTGACACGAGCACCGTTCGATACAGTAATCAAAGGAGCTTCAGCAATACCATTGAAGGTGCAGTTACCAGCATCACCCGTGGGATAAAGCGTATAGTTGTGGACACCATTCACTGGGTTGGTAGCCTCGTCATACATACCATCCATCGTGATACCCTTCATATTGAGCGTATTGGTAACATCGACCAAGGGACCCATATATGGTTTGTTGTCCGGATTACCAACGATGGAGGCACCTTCTGCCGACAGCTTATGACCGCCAGGATAACGATAGATCTTTACATCGTTCTGGAATGCCGAACCGTCCCAAGTGGTAACCTTGCTGATGGGCAGCTCATTCACCACGATGATGTTGTCACCAGGCATGTAGCCCAAGCGGTTGAAGATGAAGTTGACCGTCTTGGCAGCCTTGTCAGGGAACTTGGCGCGGTTCTCGTCGTTGAGGTCTTGACCATTGACGCCGTCCACGTAGAAGTTGCCGCCAGGACCGATACGATACACCTCGACGGTAATGGTGAATGTGCGTGCATTGTGATCGTCCTCATCACCGCCTTCAATGTTTTCTACACGAATCGTAAACGTCATATCACCCATCTTTGACTTGGCCGGGGCAGTTTCGTTGGAGTTGTAATAGAGGGTAAAACCAAATGACAAGGGGTTACGGCCTTTAGCGTCGCCTAGGTGAACACCGCGGTTATTGCTTTGGCCCCAAGTCAGATGATTGTAATTATAGGTGCCACTGGGCTGAACCGCATCTTGCGGACCTGTGGCATCACGCCAGTCGTCAGTGTTGTCGGGATTGGCCTGTGCTCCAATGGTCATGGCAAAGCGGTCGATATTCAAGTTGACAGCGTATGAACCAGTACTCTCAACTGTTTCAGCGCAAGTGACAGTATTGTTATGATCACTCGGTTGAATTACAACGCCATCATTTTGGATGAACTCCACCTTCTGCAGGTAGAACTTGGCCATCTCACCGGCTTGGGCCACGTTGAAGGTAGGAAGCACCACAGTCGCTGTTGACATCTCACGGGTGTTTGCACTTCCATCCATGCGGGCATAGATCTGGGTCTTGAAGCCCGTGGTAATCTCCGTGCTGGTATTGATGATCAATTCGATATCAATGTAATCGGTAATGGTTCCTTCGGCATTGCACTGCACCAAATAAATGTGAACAGGTTCGAGGGTGGCGTTAGCACTAAGCTCATCGCTATAGGTGAGGATGAGCTTCATGGTAGGCATGTGGGTGTTGTCAGTGCATGTAAAGGGTTTCTCCACTGAAGCCAGGTAGGTATCGGCTTCACTGTTGATGATATACTTATCACCCGACATGTTCTGACCAGGCACCATCACCAAACCGAAGTTAAGGTTCGGGTTGCTGAGGATACCATTCGAGCCGATAGCGGCTGCAACTGTAGCATTCGATGCGTCAGCACCAATGACTTGGGAGTCTGCGTCATCGTCGTAATACATCCAAGTTGACTCGCCCAACGGGTTGGAGTAGTTGGCACCATTGTAAGTCATCACATCCGGACCATAGTCGATAAGCGTGTTGTTCGTACCGGCATTGTTGGTACGATCGAAGCGGAAGTAGCTTCCGAGAGCGCCCCATGAGGGAAGTTGAACTTCAACCTCCACGGTCTTGTATTGACCCTCGTTACCTTCGGCTTTGGCTGAGACCACAGCCTCCACATGGTGGTGGTTGCCGCCGTGACGCCAGATACGGTAGTACTCGGAGTTGTTCCTCATATACGGATAGTGGTTCTCATAACGCAGCTGGTCACTGTTACCGGCACTGACAAGGTTGCCTTCAATGTCGTAGTCATTATCAGAAGCGCGGTAGCTTACCCAACCGCCATCACTGGTATTGAAATAGTCGGAAGCACCTTCAGGCAGGATGTTGCCTGGTTCTTTACTCTGCTTCGGACGGGCGTAGGCGCAAGTAGCGTCACTGTTGGGGTTACCCGCCATCATGTGGGCGAAGCCTTCCAACTCTCCGTATGCATCCGTGTAGGTCACCGTAGGTTCTTCCGGATCTACGGGATCATCTCCTGAGGTGCTAGCAGGGATTGTGATGGTGATATCGTCAACGCATAAAATCCATTGATCATTACAATTAAAGTGACGTATCGCAACATATCCGTTACCAGTGTAATCACTTAAATCAACAGAATACTCATACCATGTTCCTCCAAGAGCTCTTCCATTTCTTCCGGTTCTTTCTCCTTTTGAAAGAAGGGTCCATTCTTGAAGAAGTACAAAATCTGAGGGATTACTATTACTACTTGTTGACACTAATACGCCAAAATGTTCAGCACCATATTCATCATTTCCGTCAGTTGCCCAAAAATGAATATTTCCACCCAAAGTAATTTGAGGTGATACTAAATAATTATTAGGCGTAACCGCTCCAGAACCACCATTCACATATGACTCCGAAAAAACAAAACCATAAGAACTTTCATGGCCAACATCATCCATAGGATTCTCCCAAACACCATTAATATCATGGGAATGCCTCCATACATTACCATCATTATTAGCATCAATATTTGTCCATCCTTGAAGTGTTCCGTCCTCAAAATCATACGTCAGCGTCTCCCCTTCTCCGCTGGGTTCATCACCACCGCTACCACCGTTCTCTTCAGGAACATACTTGATTTCGATGTAGGAACCACCATTCACACGGACCTTGTTATCGGTAGCGCCACCCGTAGCACCGAGACCGTTGTAGGCCACAGGGGTAAAGGTGGGCGAAGATGCATACGTGTCAGGGCAAGTCACATTATGGAAACTATAGATCTGCGAGGCGGGAACGTTCACCACCATGGTGGAGCCATTGGCGAGATACACGTTCTGGTCAATTTCATAGAGGGAGTACTTCTCTGTGGTGTTAAGCGAGTTGATCTTTCCTTGTCCCAGGAAGCCCACCTTGGCATTGTCGAAGATGACATTGTGGAAACGTTGGATGGAGTTCACCTGACGAGAAGCGTATGCGAAGGGATTCACGTCGCTGTCGCTACCACTGTTGGCAACGTCAGCACCATAGTTGCTCAAGATGAGGGTACGTTCACCCTCACCAGCATCGCACGAGGAGCCGCTACCAAAGATAGAGCCTTGGATGTTCATGTAGTTAGTAGCCGACTGGTCGTTGCCATCGGTGCTATAGCCTTCACCATTGATATAGATGTTGGAGTTGCCCGAGATGGTCGGCGCACCGAAGGTGCCTGTGAACACGCCCCAATCACCACCAGCCCACACTGAACCTCCGATGAGGATGGATCCTTTGTCGTAGTTAAAGCCTGCAGTCTTGGAATGATTGGGAGCATCGTTAATGGCACTGATACCGATGAAAGCATACACAGAGCCTTTGGTGCTTCCGTAGTAGCCAGCTGCATACACATGCTGGTCGATACGGCCACCACTGATGTTGGTCACCGAGGTGGCGTCAGTACCACCCGTTGCATTGAGCGTGTTGCCGTCGTTGGCGTTACGTGAGCCGCCATACACCGAGCCGTAGATACGGCCACCGCTGATGTTCAAGGTCTTGAGACCGGCTACAAAGATAGAACCTTGTTCGCCATAGGCACCGGCAAACACATTCTCGCGGATGATGGTACCATCCCAAGTACCTGAGATGTTAACGGTAGTCTTACCTTGGGTCGTGCCCAACTTGCCACCACCAAAGACGTCGCCTTTCACTTCGCCACCGCTAATATTCACCGTGGAGCCATAGTTTGATGAGGCACCACCTGCAGCGTAAGCCACAGTACCGTTCTCACCACCACCATACACAGCACCATTTACCAGGCCGCCTTTCACATTGACGGTGGTACCTTGGGCAACATTGGCACGTTGGCTCGAAGAGCCCTTACCAGCACCGTAGATGTCGGTAACCGATCCTCCTTCAAAACTGACGATGGTGTTGCCACTCACAGCACCTTCCTCACCGCCACCATAGATATTAATATTAATGGTACCATCGGTGACCGTGACCTTGGTGTTGTTCGACATGGTAGTACCACTACCTTTACCGCCACCATAAACACTACCCTTCACTGTACCACCGTTCACATTGACAGTGGCCAGTTGGGCAACGGCACCACTGGAGTTGGCACCACCATAAACGGAACCATTCACCGTACCATTCTCCATAGTGACCGTAGTAGTGGCCTCACTTCTGGCTTGGTTGGCACCGCCATAAACACTACCCGAAACAGTGAGCGTGTTCTTGCCACCGCCCAGCACCCAAACTTCAGCATCGCTAGTGTTATAACCGTTGTTACCACCGCCATACACATTACCAGCAATTTGGGCTTCATCAGCAACAACCACGAAAGATTTCTGGACAGTATATTTGTTATCGCCAGTGGCATTCGAACCATAACCACCACCAAATAAGCCAGTTGTATTGGACTGGTTGGCATCACCACCAAAATACATATAGGTATTGCCATAAGTCTGGCCACCTCCGTTATTATTGTCGGTACCATAGCAACCGCCAGCAATCCAAGCATTGAATGTACCACCGGTAATGATGGTCTTGCGAGTGCCGTAAGCAGCAGAGTATTGGCCTGAACCATACAGATACTGGCCTATAATACCGCCTCTAATTCGCATCTTTAATACTTCTGTGGTAGCTGTAATATTACCGCCTTCAATACCACCAGCTATACCGCCTTGGAGGTTTCCACCATACACCTCAAGTTTTCTTTTGGCTTGTGCGGCAGTTGTGGCGTTTTCGAAACCCATATAGAGTTCCGTGTTGTCACTAGTACTTCCAAAAGTACCGCTTAGCACAGTGACATTAACCTTCGTGCTCGAAGAGGACAAATATGCTGCATTTTTACCCACCTGAGCAGCTCCTGTTACAGTAAGTTTTGTATTAGTATTAGTAGCTCTGTCATAATCACTTCCAAGAATAATGTTTGCTATAAAGGCAGTACTGCTTGTTGTTCCGTAGAAACCATAAATATTTGTGTATCTTCCACTTTCAACACGCAAAGTGAAATTGCTTGTAGTGTTGCCTCGGACTGAAGCAGCCACATTAGAGTTACCATTGGCCACACCACGACCAATATGCAAACTGTGATTATTACCATCCAAGTAGTAATTTGCCATGCTCAGCGTCATATTCTCCAACTTAACATCGTTGGAGCAACTGTAGTTGCTGGTGCGGGAAACTGAAGCTACCGTACCTGATCCATCAGGATAAATGGAACTGATAGTGACAGGATAATCATACGTTGTCAAGGAGGTGACCACCTTGAAATTACGTTCGTAGGCATTCTTATAATCTCCGCTGTTAGTAGCACGTTCACTTGCACTGCTACTGTTCACCCATGCCTTGGCCCACAGAGCTTCAAACTCCACTTCGTTGCCTTCTGCATTTTCAGTAACGAATTCGATGGTTTCATCAGGATAGATGATGTCTCCAACGTTTTTACCCGTAATGGTAAGGCCACCGCCCAGACTCTTCACACGCCAAGCGTAGAAACCACGGTAGTTATTATTGGAAGAACTATTCTTTTGTACCGCGAATGTTGTATTCGGAAGGAATCGCTGCCTACCATCATTTGTATAATTTGTTGCCGTATTACTAGAATAGTGAGCATAATAACTCTGACGATTACCAGAAGTTGAGGAGATACCATACCAAGTAGTTTGATTAGCCGTTCCATTATGGCCAGATGAAATCTGCACCACTAAATTATTTCCTGTATACTCGAAAGGAGTATCAAATTGGAAGGTATGGGCGGACTGGCCAGCTGAATTATATGAGGTACTTGAATACACAACAGTTCCATTATTCGCAACAAAACCAGTATTACTTCCATAATTGCCAGTGGTTGAATTCATCAGTCTAATAGTTAGAGAAGTCGCAGTCCAATTGGCAGTTGATGCTTGATATAAAGTAATAGAAGTTAATAAATCTCCATTCGAAATACCTGCACTAGTAAAATAAGATGTCGGGATGATATACTCACTCTTAAAACCATAATTCGCATAATACGTGTACATAGGTGCATATGAATTAGAACCTGTTCCAGTTACAACTTGAATGGTTTCGGTCGTTGGACTGCTTCCACTTTCCTGATACGTCGGTCTCACCTGGAACGGGTTGGCAATCATCGTATAGGGATAGTTGCCCGAACCATCTTCGTTAGCGGCTTCAAGGGTTTTGAGGTAAATGAACTGGTTGCCAGCTTCATTTTTATTCACAGCCACTTGATTTGAAGTAACCTCGGTGTCGAAGTCTGCCTTAGCAGGCATATTATCCGTGCTAGTGCTGGTCATGGTATTTGGGCCATAGCCCGTGTAGGTAATCTTCACATCGGCCGGGTTGAGGCTCTTGATGGGGCTGTTCTCATTGCTGTAGTAAGCCCAGGTGTGATCCTCGCGGTCATCGAGAAGGACCACGCCTCCATAAACACCGTTCTGGGTGTTTCCTTCAGAATCAGTGGGCACATAAATGGCCGTAACCACCTGTGAAGGTGTATAGCTTGCATCCGGAGTACCGGTATTGTCAGATGCCTTATACGCGATGGCTTTCACTGTCTGTCCGTAGGTCAAGGCAGGATTGAGTGAAGACAGATCCACCGTTCCATTACTGAAGGTACCCGTGATCGTGGTACCGCTGATGGAAGGATCCGAGCCATCCAAGGTATATAAAATATCAAAAGTAGTCCCGCCCTCTTTGGCTTCAATCGTCATAGCGGTGAAGTCGATAACCGGTGTAGCTGCGTAGATGCCGTCCACAACCAAACGATAGGTCTGCTCAGAGAATTGGTTGGAGCACGACACGGCAAAGGTCTTGGCCTTGAAGATCGTACCGTTGACGGTGGCAGTGATTGGACCTGTGTAAACCGTACTATTATTGTAAGTCGGGTCAGCAGGTTCGGTACCATTGGTGCTCATCGTATAACGCACCTGATACGTGTCGTTCAAACCAGCAGGACGCCCAGCGGGGGTCATCACGATGGTATTGGTGCCTTCCACCCGGGTTATCGTAGTGTGAGCAAGTTCGTCATCAGCATCCGGAATCGGCACACGATCATCTTCTGTGAAGACCGTCCAAGCCACATCCGACAAGTCAGTGCCATCGGCAAGCGTTGAAACGGCTTTCACATGGAAAGCGGGATCAATGGTCTCAGGGAAAGGAATCAACTGCGGGTTCTCGGGATTGTAAACATACTCCATAGCACCAGTGAGCGGGTCACCAACAACTGGATCGTTACCATCAATAGTATAATAGATTTTGGCGCCCAGCGTGGTAGGGATGATCACTGCTGCATCGGAGCAGGTGGAACGCTGGATGATAGGAGTCTGAGGGGCCATCGCGGCAGGGTTTTGACCCTGACCCTGAATCAACTCAACTTCAGCATACCAGCCTTCCTCGCGGTATTGCCCGTTGGATGTGAACTTAAAGGTGATGGCACCACTACTCATCACGGAAAACTCCGTACCGCTGTTGCCCGTTAAGCTGGCAATCAAGTTAGCATCCACCGCACCATTACCGTCATAAATGTTGAGAACATCATCATTCAAACGAAGCACCCAGGTGCCGATGGGTACGCCTACGGGATCATCGGGAGTTCTCTCAGCGTAGGCATTGAAACCCTTGAATGTCACCTTGATCTTGTCGCCATTTACAGCGGGTTTGAAAACATAGGTGTAATTCTCGTTGTGGGAATACCAAGTTTCCCAGTAGTTCGTCTGCTGTGAAGGACCATGGGAGTCATAAAAATTAATCGTTCCTGAACTACGTTGGATGGTGAATGTACCATCCTTCATCAGGATGTTGTGTTGTTGCGCGTGCGCGAACTGGGTGAATAGGGCTAAAAGGATAGCCGCAGCAAACGCCACTATGGGCTGGCGTTTCTTCTTTTGTCTATTCATTGACATGGTGTTTGTAGTTTTATTCATTTGTATTTTCGTTAGATATTTGATTTTCAATTAATTGATTCACTATAGTCAAAGAACGAGCCTAGAATTGGCGGCGCAAAGATACAATTTAATTTTATATAATTTAAAATGGCTAAAGATTTTTAGAGTTTTTTATATGAAACAATTTTTATAAAAATGTTGTTTGGTATAAAAAAATATATTATCTTTGCTGAAATTTTTAAATATTTCATCATGAAAACCACAGACAATGTGATCCGTTTCGACTGGGCCGCCAAGTACATGCTTCGCGACAAGGCCTCGTTCGGAATCCTCGAAGGCTTCCTCTCCGCCCTTCTGAATGAACAAGTCAACATCGTCGAACTCCTCGAGA
>JAEEGI010001258.1_pt1 | contig 64018 bp, 62 predicted proteins | sample 8958751 | NCBI WGS metagenome assembly JAEEGI01 (sample SAMN16246545, study PRJNA631951) | gut metagenome | biome: gut microbiome; feature: rumen; material: KS-attached | host: Bos | place: Iran: Karaj | collected 2018-10
AAATCTTCGGCGGGAACCGGTTTCGGTCTTGGAGTTCTGACTTTCTTTTCAACTGGCTTTTCTTCTGCTGGCATAGCCTCGTTGATGATGTTTTCGTTTTCTGCCATTATAATAATTGTTTTAGTGTTGTACCCGCAAGCGTTCCAGAACCCCGCCGCGAGGAGGTTAAACTTTTGATTTTCAACTCAAACCGCTGATTTTAAAATCAATCTGGATGGCGGTTCAAATTGGGCTGCAAAGATAGGAAAAAAAAGTTTAATAACCGATAATAATTCTCAGATTTTTCAATCTTCTGAATCATCAATCGTCATGACGACTCGCAAACCGAATCGGCTGTGTCTGTAATCCGTATGATGGTTGTTGCGGTCGGCCACCCCAACTCTTTCAGGTATACTGCTCCAACTGGCACCCCGCAACACATGGAAATCGCCGGTCGCAGGTCCGGTTGGGTTAACCTGGTCATAGTCTACATAATCGCCATACCAGTCGTTACACCATTCCCAGACATTGCCATTCATGTCGTAAAGGCCCAAAGAATTGGCAGCCTTTTGTTTCACGGGATGCGATGTCCCCCCGCTATTGTCTTGGTACCAAGCCACATCGTCGAGTTTGTTGCCGCCCGCATACTTATAGCCTCTTGTCCTGCCACCGCGTGCAGCAAACTCCCATTGTGCCTCAGTGGGAAGTTGGAAATGTCGGCCCGTAAGGTCGCTCAAACGTCTGACAAAGTCCTGACAATCATACCAATTGAGGTAATACATCGGATAATCGTCGCCCACGCCTTTCAACTCTCCCTCAGGATCGCCTTTGTCGCGCATTTCCTCCAAAGTAGTTCCCATGACGGCCTCCCACAATGCTTGAGTGACTTCCGTCTCGCCAATATAATAGCTGTCAAGCGTCACTTTATGGACAGGAAGGGCATCTTCGGCATCGCTTTCTCCGCCCATGTCGAACGTAGCACCTTCCACAAAAATCATCTTGAAGGGCACACCGACATCCTCGATGGTCAACTCGTTCACAAAAGACTTTGAAGGCTTTTTGGCATTGCTAGCCGTCTTGAGCGTCGTCACTCCCCTATCATCACCCAACACCAGCCTGAACCCCAAGGGATAGCCGTTGTCGTTTTCCGTCTCCACACTGTTACGGTACGACACCCTACAGAAATACTCCCTGTTGCGATAGCTTCCGCCACGCATCACACTCTCAGCACCTTGCTGAGGTCCAACAGGATTAATCTCAGGCTTTGCATCAGGGTCGTAGGGCCCATACAAGTCGCCGCACAATTCCCAAAGATTACCGCTCATGTCATACAAGCCCAATTCGTTGCGTAGCATTTCCTTAACCTTGTGAGGCCGCTTCAGCCCGTTTTCCTTGAACCACGCCACATCATAGACACTATTACTGCCTGCGTATTTGAAGCCTTTGCTCTTTTTACCTCCCCTTGCCGCATATTCCCATTCCGCCTCGGTAGGAAGACGGAAAGTCAAGCCCGTCAACCGGTTGAGACGACTGATGAAATCATGCACCTGGCTCACATCCTCCTCAAGCTCATACGGCAGATTCCTTTTCTTGCCCCAAACCCGCTTCTTTTCCATCACTGCTTTCCACAGAGACACCGTCACCTCCGTCTCGCCAATATAATAACTGCCAAGGGTGACTTGATGGACAGGGCCTTCGTCGCCATCGGCCACGTCGTCTTCACTGCCCATCAGGAAAGTGCCGCCATCAACGTGTTTCATTTCCAAGGGAATACCCCTGATACTGAAGGTCCATTCGTCATCCGTCCTATCATTGGTGACCATGCTGGGCAAACTGGTGAAAGGCTTAAATGTCAACAACAAGACAATTGCTATCACCAGCAACAGAAAACCCAACGAGGAAAACAGCAGCTGTTTTGCTCCCTTTTCCTTTTTCTTGTTCTTGAAAGAAATATAAGCCAAGTTGATGCCAATGATAGGCAACAACAAACAAATCAGGATTTCTTTGCGGCGACGGCGCTTTTTGGCAATTTCTTGTTCCTCATCGTATGCGTCCTTGTTTTGCGCTTTTCGCTCCGCCATGATCTCCTCCCAGCGTTCAGGCAACTTCGAAATCACCACATTGACGAACTTATCCATCATGGTCTCACGGGTCACAAGATCCGAATAGTCCACATAATCCAGGTTGATGAGGTCGAAAAACACCTCCTTGCTATAGGGTGCCTTGTCGATTTTCACAGGAATGATAGGTTTGCCCAAGTTAATCGCCACACCAAGTTCTTTGGTGGTCCACGGCGACTTACTCGAGCTGACCGAATTGAAAAACACAAAAACGGCACTGTTTTCAATAGCGTTCACGATCACCCTTTTGAAGGAGTCGCCGCTCTCAATTCCCTTACGGTCAATCCACACCCGAAAACCCATCTCCTCAAGCCGTTCCACAAATTTGTCGATGTGCTTCACATCGCTTCTACTATAACTTATAAAAACATCATATTCCATGGCACGGTGGTTTTAGTTGTCAAGATTTATCGGGCAAATATAGAAATAAATCTGATATGATGCCAAAGAAGCGATAAAGAAGTCTGCCAGAACAACTCTATTCTTTAGGGTCGTCCCCTTTCACAAACCCCACAATCAGTTCCAGCACCTCGGGCGAAATGGTCTCCTCTATCTCGAAGTATTCGTTGGGCGAGCCCGTCTCGCAATGCTGGAAAAGGTGGTTTAGGTCGGGCAACTCGCGAAGGATGAGGTTGGTCTTGCCGTACTCAGCGATGATCTTCTCATATCCTGGGAGATTCTGTGAGGCTATCACTTGCAAGTCCTTTGAGCCGTTGAGCAGCAAAGCCGGACAATTCGTCTTGACAATGGCCTCCGTTGGGTCGTATTTCAAGAAATAGTACATCCACGACATGGTCATCTGCGACACCGTTTGTTCGGTCAGCTCCTCGTTGTAGCCCCAACCTTTTACCAGTTGGCGCAAAAGACTGTCGGCCTCTTCCCTATCGTTTGATGCTTCGATGATGTCGAACATCTGTGCATTGGCATTGCCATTAAACTGCACCATCTCTTCCGACATGCCAGATGCCCTAAGGAGGGCTGCCTGCTGCTCTTTCAGCACCTCGATGCCATTCACCGAGGGGCCTGCCAATGAGACCAGAAACGCCACCTCAGGCCGACGCGCCGACACCATGAAGTTGATGACGCCGCCCTCACTGTGGCCTAAAATGCCGACCTTCGAAGTATTGATTTCCTTGCGGTTACGAAGATAGTCGAAGGCAGCTTCAGCATCGTAAGAGAAATCCAAAGAAGTGGCGTTCTCCACCTCGCCTGTCGAGCCACCAATGCCGCGGTCGTCGTAACGCAACACGGCAATGCCATGTAGGGCGCAATAATCCGCGATGACCCAGAAGGGACGGTGGTTCATCAGCTCCTCGTCACGGTCCTGCTGTCCACTGCCCGAGACGAGCACCATAGCTGGAAACGGGCCTTCGCCTTTAGGAATCGTCAGCGTTCCAACCAAGGTATTGCCTTCTTTTTCATTGACGAAGGTCACTTCCTCGATATGATAATCGAATGGCGGCTGAGGGTCTTGGGGACGAGTCTTTCTCTGTTCCTTCTTCTCCGCCTTGATGAGGTTGAGCGGGAATGTCATACCTCTTTGCGTGAATTCGCCTTCGATGATGCCTTCTTTCAGCGTTCCTGAAAAACTGGCATCCATTGCTGACATCGTCAATTGCAAACGCTTGTCTTGGAAGATTGTTTCGTCCACAGGAAAGTCGAACGCACCTTGGGCAGGCACATCCAATGTGGTGGAATAACCGTTTTCATTGGCAGTGATGTTGAAAGCCATTTCCAATTTCAGCGTGCCAAGATCGATTTGGCCTTTCCAATAACCCTCGATTTGGGCTTGCACTTGCACTGCGGCCAACAAGAGTATTATCAGGATTTGTTTTTTCATGACTACAAATTTTTCTTTTTAACGGCGAATTATTCGAATTAAACGAATTGAATTTTGCAGCTTGCGCTGCGGTTCTTTATGAATCAGGGCATAATGTCATCCCGTGTGCCCATAAACATTCGGATCCACCCAAAAGGAGGGATGATAAGGAAGCACACGACAAACCAGAACCAAAACGACTTGCCCCGCTTTCGGGCTATGATTCCTCCGACAACGGCTTGCATAATGTAAATGAACACAACTAAAATGATGATCCAAGTTTCTTTGTCCATAGTGTATTTTATTGAGTTTTGTTTAATCGTTTTTGACTATGACCATTGACTATGACCATGACCGCTTTATGTTTAGAATAAGGTTTTCTTTTTGTTTTAAGCGGTCATAGTCATGGTCACAAGTCATAGTCATTTCTTTTTTCGTCCGCTCTTCTTCAATGCTTCCGCAATAATCCATTGCAGCTGGCCGTTGACGGAGCGGAATTCGTCGGCAGCCCATTTTTCGACAGCCTCCATGGTCTCTGCATCGACACGGAGCAGGAAGGTCTTGTTGTTGGTACTATTTTCTTTTTCCTTTGCCATGGCTCACCTCCCTTTTGCTTTCACCTGACACACGCTTTGCGTCATTGCGAGGAGGTACGACGAAGCAATCCAGGGAATTGGCTTATTGTCTAGACTGCTTCGTTCCTCGCAGTGACGCGAAGCGACAGAAAATTTTGAGTTTGTTAATTCTTTCACTCGGGCAATCATCTCAAGCGTCTCCTCCTCCGTGGCGCAGTTGAGGTAATACAATTTGCCGTCAACAATGCGCACTTCCAGCAAGGGACCGCCATCAACGCAGACAAACATCATGCACTTCTCACCATTTTTCAGTTTGAAATGTCCGATGCCGACTTTGTCGGTGGCCAAGCCATTAGTGCGCATGGAGATGTCAGGCCAATCATTCAAAGTAGTAGCCGTCACGATATCGGCAATAGGGATCGAAGCACTATAGCCGCCGCCCTTAGCTGTGATGTAATCCTCCGACACTTCAATCGTTGCAGGTTTGCCGCCTTTGAAGAAGAAGACCAACATGGCACCCAAAGCCACAACGGTGATGATGAGGCCTATCCAGTTTTTCCTCCTCTCCTTCTTGCCTTCCTCCCCTTGCAGTCCCAAGTCGTGCTTCTTGCCAAACTGCAAGCAGACCACGACAAGCGCCATGAGCACCACCGAAAACACGACAAGATGAACACCCATCGAGACATGCAAGAAGGTCGAAATACCGCCGAAAAGCAGCAAGACCCCACCGCAGATGAGGAACGCATTACGGTAGTCGTGCTTCAGGCCCTCCAAGTTGACCTGGGCCAAGCGTTTTTTCGACATGGTGTTGACACCCGAAATCAGCATCGGGTTTTTATAGACCGCCCAGCCTGTGAGCATCAATACTGCTCCTGAAATCAAATCAAACCAAAACATAATACTATCTGTTTTTTTCATTTAGTTTACAATCAATAAAATCACTGTCAGCACAAGCCCTATTGCGGTAGTAACGAGACCCGCCTTGCTAATCACGCCCGTAAAGCGCCATTTGGCGATGTTCAACGCCAAGCCCACTGCGATGGCAGGAATCATCAGGGAAAGAAACTTTTCCATGCCGAAGACATCTTCGAGCACTACTGCCATCACAAAACAGGGGGCAACAGATAAATAATTGACCATAAATAACTTCTGCATTCCTTTCTCGTATTCAGCACCCCGCTGCTCTGCCATCACCCTTCTCATCCCACGGTCTTTTTCAGGATGCCGCTTCACCCGTATGGCAAGCCATATAGGGATGGAAACCGTGAGAAGCAAAATGACTATCAAGAATATTAAAACCAACGTTTTCATCGCATTTCAATTTTACCATTCAATTCCTTAATAAGCAACTGGGTTTCTTCCGCCGTTTTGCGGTTGACGATAATCAAGCCGTTACGGGTGTAGAGTTTCAAGTAAGGTGCCTCTTTCCCCAACAAATAGAATTTGGCATCAGAGCCGTCCTTCAAGCGAAACTCGCCTTTTTTGCCACCGCCAAAGCTGTAGCCTGCCTTGCAATACTTGGTTTTCGGCAATTCGGTGACAACCTTAACTGAATCAATGCTTTCATAATGCACAGTTCTGCCAAAGTCTCCTTCGATGGAGAGCATTTCGGGCAGCACTTCCACTTTGCTGTCCTTATACGACACAGACCATCCAATCACCACGCCAAAAACCACAACAGCGAAAAGCACCCATTTCCAAGCCTCAATTCTTCCAGTGACTCTTTGTTTGGCATACAGGAACATGCCCCCTGAAACGATGGTCGCAAACAGCATGAAATAAACAACGTTGATTCCAAAAGCCAATCCCATCAAACCAGGAAGGATGAACAATACGCCCGTCACGAGATAGTTGATGAAGTAAAGCCGTTGTAATTCTGGATTATTGTCCAAATCAACATAGTATTTGGACTTCCAGCCTTTCGCAGAGAACGGTTCCCGATTCCAAAGCGAAACGAGTCGGAAAGGTTTCCTAATGCGCGTCTTTTCGGGAAAATACCTAATGCAGAACGCATAGAGTATCACAAAAACACCTATTACTATGCTTGTTATACCGCTCATTTGTTTTGATTTAATGCGGAGACACAAAGCATTGCGTCTCTACGATTTGACAATTTTGTTTCCGATTTTTTCTTTCAGTTCTTCTATCAGTTGCTCGGTCTCTTCTGCCGTTTTCCGGTTGACGAGGATGAGGCCTGAATTCGTGTACATTTCCAAATAAGGTGCTTCCTTGCTTAATACATAGAATTTGGCTCTCGAACCGTCGCGCAGTCGAAACTCGCCTTTCTTATTGCCCAACACACTTTCTCCCACATAACTATAAACTGTCCTTGGCAATTTATCAACAACCTTCACCGAATCAATAGATTGATAGTCGATGCCAAACCAATATTGTTCAAAAGCTATTTTTTCAGAATACACTTCCACTTTGCTTTCTTTTAAGTTCCATAAATGGCAAAACACCAACGCAGCAACGCACAAAACGAGCAACATCCAATGCCAAAACATGACTTTGCCGGTATTCAACTTTGCAATAAAGGCACCTGGTAAAAGAACAAGAATAAGCAATAACGCAAGCATGGTGACAGCATCGTCGAAGCCAAAAAGCCAACCAAACAATGCAGCCAGTATCCATGCTAATCCTGTAGCCAAATAGGTGTAGTAATAGTACTTTTGCATTCCCGCTTCATAAGCCTCACCGAGCTGTTTGTCGATCACCCTCTTGAAAGCGTACACTCTCTTCGGGTCCCGCTTGATGCGAAAGGCTTGATAGATTGAGATTAGCCCTACGATACAATAAAAAATCATCGTTGTCATAGCCGATCATTCTAAGGTAATGTAATACACGCCAAAACCTATCAACAACAAGGAAAGAAGCAAGACCATCACAAAGCCTACGACTCTGAACTTTTCGTTGCTGCTCAATATGATTTTCCAAAATGAGAACAGCATTGCCGCAGTTATGACCATTACAGCACCAATGGCAATGTCACTCGCAAATTCTTGCCATTGAGGGATGCCCATAGCCAAAGCAATAATTATTACCATGACACCGAAAAGCAAGAGGCCTACAACTCCAAATCTTTGTCCTTCGGGCGAAACTTCAACACCAGGCCAAAGGCGAAATATGATGTCAGGACGGAGCTTCCCAAAAAACGCCACACCTATCGCCAAAAACCCCATGAGCAGAATAATAATTGAGTCAGTTTCCATTTTGTTTAGTTTAATAATTCAACTTTTTGTTTCTCTGCGCTTTGCGTCATTGCGAGGAAGAAGGATGAAGCAATCCATGATGCCTGTTTTCTGGATTGCTTCGCTTTGCTCGCAATGACGCGAAGCGGAAGTCCGTATTAATATAGGCTACCTGTATTGACCACCGGCTGTGCTGATTCGTCGGCGCAGAGCACCACCATCAGGTTGCTCACCATGGCGGCCTTGCGTTCCTCGTCGAGTTCGACGACGCCTTCGGTCTTCAGCTTGTCCAAGGCCATCTTGACCATGGAGACAGCGCCTTCCACAATCTTCTCACGGGCCGAGATGATGGCGGCAGCCTGCTGACGGCGCAGCATGACGGCGGCAATCTCAGGCGAATAGGCAAGGTAGTTAATGCGTGCCTCAAGCACTTCGAGACCCGACATGCTGAGACGTTCGTTGAGCTTGGACAGCAACACCTCGTTGATTTCGTTGCCGCCCGAACGGAGGGTCAGTTCACCATCCTCGGCCTCGTTTTCGTCGTAGGCGTACATGCCCGCCACCTCACGTAAGGCAGCGTCGCTCTGCACTTGGATAAAGCTTTCGAAAGCCCTCATGCGGTTGCTGACCGTCACAGGAGCCGTGCCCGAGCCGCCACCCGCCATGGTCTGCGAGTCGATTTCGAACATGGCCTTGTAGGTGTCCTTCAGTTTCCACACCAGGATTTGGCCAATCATAATCGGGTTGCCCGTCTTGTCGTTCACCTTGATGTTGTCAGGGTTGAGGTTACGGGCGCGGAGCGAGACCTTTTTGGAGGTCATCAGGAAGTTGACCCAATAGAAGCCTGTTCTGGTGAAAGTGCCTTTGTACTTGCCAAAGAACAACATCACCATGGCCTCGTTCGGCTCCAGCTTGCGGAAGCCGATGGGAAGGATGCATGCCAGCAGGATGCCGATGATGGGCAGGATAATCATGGAAGATTCATTGCTTCCAAAAACAGCAATGCCCCAAACACTTAATGCCACGATGGCGATTTCAATGAACAATGCGACGAATCCGTTCATCGCGAAACCTTTGAATTCAAATTCTTTTGTTTCCATAGTTTTATAGTTTTATGATATTATTTTGATATTGTTTTGATGCTGCAAAGATACATTAATTTTGAAACATGCAAGAAAAAAATGCATTTTTTTTGAAAAAAATTTCCTTGAATGCACTATTTTTGCGGAAACATTTAGTCGAATCATTCAAAACTCAGTCAATATGAAGAAGTTAGCTTTAATTTGTGCAATGGTCATTTCCTTGGCCAGTTGCAGTACCATGAAAATTGTTGACCCAAACGCGGCCGCAAACGCTGGAGCCGCAGCCGTTCAGGCCTTAACCATCAGCGATGCGCAGATTGCCCAACTATGCAGCCAATACATGGTGGAATCCGACGGACAGAACACCATCCTGCCAGCAGGCAACGACTACACCAAGCGTCTTGACCGCATCATGGCACGATTCCACAACATCAACGACTTAAACCTGAACTACAAAGTGTATCAGTCGAGCACGGTTAACGCCTTCGCCAGCGGCGACGGCAGCGTGCGCGTCTACACCGGCTTGATGGATGCCATGAACGACGACGAGGTGTTTGCCGTCATCGGGCATGAGTTGGGACACCTTATTAATAAGGATGTCCGCGACGCCTATCGTGCCGCCTATCTCGTTGTGGCAGCCCGTTACGGCATCGCAGCCGTCAACACCACGGCAGGAGCCCTCTCGACAGGCTTTCTCGGCGACCTCGGACAGGAGTTGGCCAGTCGAGCTTACTCGCGCCGTCAGGAGACCCAAGCCGACGAAACCGCTTTCCAATTCTGCATCAAAAACAACGTTGACCCCTACGCCATGTATCACGCACTCAACGTGTTGATTCAACTCAGCGGCGAAAGTGCACAGCAAGGCAAGCTGGCCGAGTTGCTCTCCACCCACCCCAACACCCACAAACGCGCCGCCCACGTCAAAGAGATGTGCGAGGCTGCCGGGTATCAGATGACCACGCCCAGTCAGTCAGGTTCGAAACCTTCATCGGGTGGTACCAACAGCAAGCCTAAAGGCATCAAGATGAAAAAAGGCTAAGCCTCTTGAAACCAACAAAAAAGCCGAGCGAAAACTCGGCTTTTTTTTGTTACGACTATTCTTTCTCCTTCTTCCGTTTGAAAATCTTCGTCCGCAGCATGAAGACCGTAAGGGCAATCCAGAAGACGACCAAGACTCCCAAAGTAATCCATGTAGCTTTGAGACTTTGCGGTGCGTAACCCACCAGGAGCAACACAGGAAAGCCTAACACAATGGCCGAAAGGGTTTGCAAAACGAGGTTGTTTGCGGCAGGAGTCTCAAACTTCGGGTCGATTTCGCGCAACAGAATCATGCCATTGCTGGCGGTGCCCGTCAGCATGCCGAACATCGAGAAGAAACCTTCGTATTTGTAATCGGGATAGAGATGCTTGGAAATCCATAGGACGTTCACAAACGTCACAAAGGCGCCCAAGGTGACGATGAGGATGAAAGGCAAAACAAACTTGCCAAACTCATTAAAGTTGATGGCTGCCGTGCCCGCCACAATCATGATGTCGAAGCAGAAGCCGCTGATGCGGTTGAGCATATAATTGTTAATGTACTCGCGGCTCATCAGTTTGGCCTTCTTGAAACGGCCCAACAACCACTTGAAGAGGATGCCAAACAGCGTACCAATCAAGAAGTTGAAGCCCCAGAGCATGGGTTTCAGGGTGTTGGTGCCAAAGTCGCCCAACTCCATCCCTTGGATCCAATTGGTGAACAGAAACACGAGGAAATAGACAAACAACACCATGCAAATCTGTACCGAGAGCTTATCGATGGACTCCGCATCGGGAATCTCGCCCTTGCCCTCATAGTCTTCCAGCTTATTCATCTGGGCTTCAACAATTTTCTGTCTTGAAAGCACACCTTTGCGGCGCAGAATGTTCATGTAAATGACACCTACAATACTACCCACAATAAATCCCGTGGCGGCGATGGAGAGGCCGAAGTCGGCACCAGGGAAGTCGATGCCCTGCTTCGCAGCCCAGCCCGTAAAGATCTTACCGAAGTTCAAGGCTTGTCCCGGTCCTTGGCCGTAGCCCATGGGGAGCAGCAGACCTGCGGCATAAAACAATTTCTTGCCGAAATAGAAGAACAAAATGGAGACGATGAGACCCACGATGCCTTGGATGACGTATGTGGAGGCCGTCAAGGCACCCGTCTCAATCACCTTCATCGGCGTGGATTTCGATTCTATCTTATTGTTTTTCAGTGCTAAAGCCACAAAGCCCAAACCCAAGGCATGATAGGTCACAATTTCCATCACCGGCTTGTTGATGAGTCCTTCACACCCAGGTATCGCCTTAAAAACCAGAAGTAGCAATCCACCAATCAAGGCGGAGGGAATCAAGCTCTTACGGAGGAAAGGAATCTTGGTTCTCAAAATGTTACCTATCAACAAGGCCGTTGCCAAAATACAAAATTGCACCAGCCAATTCCACGCCATAGGCTGGTTAAAGGTCATTACAGAAACATCTAATAGCATAATATCTACTTATTTGATTATCATTTATTGAAGTCTCACTGCAGTACCCGAGGCAGAGACCATGAGCATCGAACCACTTTGGCCAAGCACTTCATAATCCAAATCAATGCCTACCACAGCATCTGCATTCAATTGCCGAGCCCGTTCTTCCAATTCCCTGAGGGCTTGGGCGCGAGCATTGATCAACTCCTGTTCGTATGAGCCTGAACGTCCGCCAACTATATCGCGGAGACTGGCCTTAATATCCTTAATAAAATTCACTCCAGTAATCACTTCCCCGAATACAACACCTTTGTATTCAATGATTGTACTGCCTTCAACAGTCGGTGTAGTTGTAAGTATCATAATGCCACATTTTTATTAAACTGCCCGCAAAGATAAGGTATTTTTCAATCAATGAACGAAAAACCCGTATTTTTGCGCCATGAAAAAGCCGCTGCAACTCTTCCTGACTTTCTTCAAAATCGGGGCCTTCACCCTCGGTGGCGGCTACGCCATGCTTTCGATGGTGGAGAAGGCCGTCGTCGACCAGAAGAAATGGATTCCCAACGATGAGTTTTGGGACATGATTGCCGTGGTACAGTCGCTTCCGGGCGTGTTTGCGGTCAATACGGCCTTGTATGTCGGGCATCGCGTAGCAGGCAGAAGTGGAGCTTTTGCCGCTATGCTTGGAGCCATCATTCCGTCCATCACCATCATTTTGCTGTTGGCCACGGTCTTCCGCGAGTACCGCGACCAGCCTGTGGTGGAGCGCATCTTCAAGGGCATCCGTCCCTGCGTGGTGGCCCTCATCCTCGCCCCTTCCTTGCGCATGATCAAATCAGCCAAGGTGACATGGAAGACTGCCATCATCCCCATCGCCACTGTGTTTTTGATTTGGTGGTGTAAGATTTCGCCCGCCTACGTCATCCTTATTGCCATCGCGGGGAGTCTAATCTACGCACTGATTATCAACAAAAAAGCCAAAGAAAAGGAGGTCAAGTCATGATTTACCTGCAACTACTATGGGTCTTCGTGAAAATCGGGGTGCTTGGCTTCGGTGGAGGCTATGCCATGCTCTCGCTTATCCAGCATGAGGTGGTAGAGCATTACGCCTGGATGACGACCACTGAGTTTGCCGACATGGTGGCCATCTCGCAAATGACCCCTGGTCCCATCTCCATCAACTTGGCGACCTACGTGGGCTATAACACGGCGGGCTTAGGCGGCTCACTGCTGGCTTCGTTTGCGCTTTGTCTGCCTTCCGTCATCATGGTATATCTCATCCTGAAGCTCTTCATGAGCAAGAGAAACAACGCCTTGATGGACAACACCTTGAAAGGTCTGAAACCCGCCATTGCCGGACTCATCTTCGCTGCCGGTCTCTCCATGATGAACACGCAAAACTTCGTGGATTTCGGGCGCGGACAATATAATATCAGCGTCATCATCTGCGTCTTGGCCTTCGTGGCCTCGTATTTCTTCAAAGCCAATCCCATTTTGCTCATTGTATTATCAGGAATTGTAGGATTTATAGCATATTAGAATATGAAACGGTCTCTTATTTACTTAATCCTTTTGCTGTGGGCGGGCACAGCCTATTGCCAACACATCCTCACTTATCAAAGCTATGCCAAAGGCGTTTCGGAACAAGACACAACGACTATCCAAGTCATCGAGAACGCGAAATGCCTGAAAATCCGTACGGAAGAGAAAAAGCTCTCCAACCCTGTCCCTGGCTACGCCCAAAGCAACACCTACGTCGACTATGTACATGATTCCGTCTACACCATTTTGGATTATGCCGATGGAAAATTCTACAACTCCTATTCGTTGACCGATAACGATGTGGTTTTCAACAAGGAAGGCAAGGAGAAACTGTTGGGCTACGACTGCACGAAATACACGACCAGCATCAACTCCAACACCATCGAGGTGTGGATGACAGAGAGTCTCGGTTTTGAGGCCACACCTATGCCTGGTCTGGGCCGACAGCAAGGCGTGATGGTGCGCTGCATGAGAAACGGCTCTTACATCACCGATTTAGAGGAAGTGAAAGAGCAAAAATACGCACTCCTCGACCTGATTCCCGACAACAAAGGCCTACACAAATCCTCTCGCGAGCTATCCCAACTGAGGAAGGACAAACTCGTCATGCGAATTCCCGTTTTCGAAGACGCGCAGATTCATTTTGCAGACTATGAGCCTGTTATAGGTGACATTCCTTTCGACACCACCCTCCATTTCAGTCATGGCACACTGATTGTCAAGCGGATGAGGCTGCCTGAACTTCCGGCGCATTACCAAATCTTCGCCGAAATCCACCAACGCAGCAACGGCGATGCCTACGACCGCACCGCCTCCGTCTTCGTCATCCCGACCGAGAAGGCTAAGAGTTTCAGAGACGGTTTGCAACGCTTGGAAGCCTTGCCTATCTTTGTTGGCAAAGACGGGAAGGAATACCAAGGCATCAAGACTGAGAAAGACTACTTGCCGCCTGTCGAGTTAGTGCGGTTCTTTACCTCTTTTGGCGCAGGCCATTTCAACGACCGCGTACAGATTGACGGACTGGAATGGGCGGATGAGAACTATTACAAAATGGAAGTCAGCGAGTTGCGCGACCGTCTGCGCGGCGATGTGCTCATCGGGGCTTTCATCGGCAACTACGACAAAGGCGGCCACAAACTTTCCTTGGACCTCCTCGCCTATCCGGGTGAAAACAAATGGAGCGACAAACCACTGAAAGAGCATTCCATACCACTGTTCAACACCTGCAACGTCATGGAGATGAGTGGCCAAAACTACGGTCGTCTCGTCGCCACCGACAGCCTTGAAGTGGAGTTTGAGATTCCCGACAGCGCCAAAAACGTGCGCCTGCGCTATATCAGCACAGGCCATGGCGGCTGGGACAAGGGCGACGAGTTCAACCCCAAGGAAAACGCGATTTACATCGACGGTGTGAAGCATTTCACCCACACACCTTGGCGTTGCGACTGTGCCACCTTCCGCGACCAGAGTCCCGTCTCGGGCAACTTCTGGAACGGCGTTTCCTCCTCCGACTACTCCCGCTCAGGCTGGTGTCCTGGCACGGCCACCAATCCCGTCTATTTCGACCTCAGCGGTTTGAAGCCAGGCAAGCACACGCTCCGCGTCGCCATTCCCCAAGGCAAGGATGAAGGCGAGTCATTTAGCCATTGGATGGTGTCGGGGGTGTTATTGTATGATGATAAATGATTTGAAATGCGACGCATCCAAATTTACACGAATTTTTCCATAAAACACATTGAATATCATTATTTTACATTCTTCCACTTGGAGAATTTGCTGGAATGGCGTAGAAATCAGATGAAGAAAATTCTTGGAATGGTGCGAAAAAAGATTGCAAAAAATCTTGGAATGGTGTAATTTTGCAGCACATAAAAATCTTGGAATGGTGCGATTATGAAAAGAAAGATGTATCAAACCCTCCTGAAATGGAAGCAGGAAGAACAAGGCAGAAAGGCTTTGATGATTGATGGTGCCCGTCGTGTAGGTAAGAGCTACTCCGACCGCCTATAATATTAGGATTTACAATCCGTAAAACATCTCATCGCTTCAATTCATTTCACAACAATTACCTTAAGCAGGCCCTCCATCCCGGCATAGTTTCGGGCGGAACTATACAAATAATGCTCTGCCCGCGCCACTATCATATGCAGATGATTTGTCATCAGAACCCATGCATATAGGTCAAGGCCTTTGTTTGCCTGACAATACTCCAATGATTCCAAAATGATATGTTTGTAAAGTGGACGGGTAAACACATCCATCCAATCAATTACGGTTGAAGTGGTGAAGTACAATTCTTGTGTCAATATTGTTGATGACATAGTTCTGTGTTTTTTTAGCATTGCAAATGCTTATATTAGATTCGGGCGGATTGCAAATCCGCCCGAACGAGGGTGACCTAACTTCAGTATGCCACACTTGCAGATGGCAATGCCAAAAAAGTGTTAGACCATAGTTATTTATGGAGTTAGTACTTGTCTGACGGAACATCCTATACCGTAGTCACATTCGCCACTATAACCATTACTATTAATTGAACTATTAAATATCCATACAAAATACATATTGGAATTAAGTGTTGGAGTTTTTGACCAATAATCGCCTTCGGATCCTCTCCTAAATATTGCATTTCCACTTTGGTAACCTGCAGCAGGCAAAAAGAGTGTATTACCATTTGAAGCAGTGTAAAGCCAACCATTCACACCATCTTGATTGGTCCAAGTACCAGTAGTATTGTTTGCCAATTCCCTCCATTGTTCTATCGTTGGCATGTTTGCAGGCATATTTCCAAAATCATAATACCATGAATAAAGATTTCCATATCCTTCAGGAGTAGTTGCACCCACATTGCAAGTAGCCCAAAGAGCACCGCTCGGCAAACCAAGGTCAACGTACTCATGACCATTATAGACAACATTGAAATTGGCCACCAAGATGCGGTCATTAGTCACGGAAAAAGTATAAGTAGCATCGGTAGAAACCACATTGCCATTCTCAATCCAGCTGGTGAAGACATAGTTGGTGTTGGCGATGGCAGTAACTGTGCAAGACTGTCCTTCTGTGTATGTACCATCGCCAACCACTATGCCGCCAACACTAGGGTTAGTCGATACACTGATAGAATATGTCGGCTGAACATAAGTAAAGCTCGCAACCAAAGTGAGATTGCCAGTTACAATAAATTGGTAGCTTGCTTGGGTTGAAACCACCGAATCGTTCTCCATCCAATTATTGAAGATGTAGCCCTCATTGGCAGTTGCAGTGAGTGTGCATTCAGCACCAAATTGATAGCTACCACCACCAATCACCACACCGCCTTCAACTGGGTTGGCAGTGGCATCAATAACAAAAGAGGTGCTCTGTGAAGCTGAACGTACTGGTCGGACAGAAAACCCATCATCGCGTAATGCGCCAGGCAAGCCGAAAGAGCCAGAAGAGTAGCTAAAGCATTTCGCATCGTATGAGTACTGGTATTCCAAGTTGAGCGAACTTGACCAATATTTGCCCCTACTACCAAGGTCACCTTCGCCGCCGTTCGAGCGGAAGCCAGCGGCGGGCAGGAAGAGACTATTGCCGTTCGATGCGGTGAACAACCTTCCGTTCACGCCGTTCTGGGTCGTCCACGTATGCGTCGTGTTGTTGTAGAGTTCCTGCCATTCCTCCTTGGTGGGCATACGCCAGTCAGAGCCCCAGTTGGCCGTGGCAGCGTCGTCCTCGGGCAACAAGGTGGTCAGGTCGTCGGTGAAGCCGTTGTAGCCGTAGCTGGCATTGCTGCAGTATTTGGTCAGCGTGTTGTAACTGCCCATGCAGTATTGGTAGGTGCTCCAGCTATAGTCGCTCTTGGGCTGGGTCTCGCCCCAAGCAAAGTAATCGCCGTAGTCCTCGGGGCTGTCTGCACCCACGTTGCAGGTGGCCCACAGCAGGCCGCTCGGCAGGCCGAGGTCGACATAGGCGTGGTAGGTTCCATCGTTAATAACATAGTTTGCCACCAAGTTTCTGTTCCCAGTGACAATGAATGAATAGGTGGCATCTGTGGAAACCACTTCGCCATCCTCCGTCCAATTAATGAAAATATACTCTTCGTAAGCTTCTGCAACAAGTGTACACTCAGCACCTTCCCGGTAGGAATCGGCACCAATCACCCATCCAGCTTCCTCAGGATTAGCTGTGGCATTGATTGTATAGGTTGCAAGCGGGACGGTACGCACGGCTCGGACAGAGCGTCCAACGAAACGATCGTAAATGGAATTCAAATAATAAGTTCCATCTGGATTGCAAGTGAAGTAATAGGATGCAGAAGGATAATTGTTATAAAGCTTATTTGACCAATAGTAACCGAATTGGCCAATATCATTCGGCGATTCGTTATACCAACAACCAGCAGCGGGAAGGAAAATACTGTTACCATTTTCCCCGGTAAACAGTGTACCGTAAACACCGTTTTGGGTTGTCTGCGTTTTTGTTGTGTAATAATACAGTTCATTCCATTCTGCATTGTTTGGCATACGCCAATCTGTTCCCCAATTAGCCGTGACGGCATCGTCCTCAGGCAACAAAACAGTCAAAGTATCGGCGAAACCATTGTAACCATAATAGGAATCGTAGCAGTATTTCGTCAACTGATTATAACCACTTCCGTACAGGTAGTTGTCCCAGGAATAACTGTCTTTTGGTTGCGTCTCGCCCCAAGCGAAGTAATCGCCATAGTCCTCAGGATTGTCGGCACCCACGTTACAGGTGGCCCAAAGGGCACCGCTTGGAAGGCCAAGGTCGACGTAGACATGGCCACCACTACCGCTTGAACCAGTAGTGAAAAGCAATTCGTTGCCGTAAGCCAGACCGTGGTCACTCACTACATAGGCACGCACATAATAGGTGGTTGCAGGGGTTAGGCCTTCAATCGTGCTGCTGAAGCTTCCTATGCCCGTGCCATCCGAGGTGTGGTCGCCATCGATGTCAGGGCTTGGCAACGTGCCCCAGCACACGCCGCGAAGGAACACATGGGTGCCTTCGGGCAATACCACCATGCCGCCTACTACTGCACTGGTATCAGTAATGCTGGTCGGAGTGGCCGTAACCACATCATCGGAAGCAGGTTGTGCAAAGACAAACTCGACATACTCGGTTCGAGCTGAGTAGTACATGTAACCTCTGCCTGGAATAAAATAGGTCAGTCTTCCTAACCATCTACCATTATTATAAACTGCCTGCCCACTGCCTTGAGACTTGATGATATCACCCTGCATTGGGATAAAATCACCCAAAGCCGTTGCGACATCCATCGCCTCCGCATTGGGGTAACCGATCCAGTTCCATCCTGGGTCTAATGAAACCGTAATTTCCTGTGCCGTAGCACTTATGCTTGCCGCCAACATAGCAAACAAGCACATTGTAATCATTCTTAATTTGTTCATAATACTTTTTTTTGTTGGTTATAATAATTCATTTTTCTTACATCATCTCAGAGATTCTGGCCACATACCTTTGCCATCATCACCGCATCCAAGGTAACCATAGCCGCCAAAGCCTCCACCAAAACGACTGCGCGCGGCAAGGCACACACATCATGCCGCCCTTCGATGGCGATTTCACAAGGCTCCCCTGCCCGATTCACAGTCTGCTGAGGCTGCGAAATGCTTGGTATAGGCTTGAAAGCCACACGAAACACGACATCATTCCCATTGGTGATGCCGCCTTGTATGCCGCCCGAGTGATTGGTCAAAGTGGTGATTTCGCCATCCTTATTAATAAAGGTATCGTTGGCTTCGGAGCCTTTCATCTTGGCCAAAGCGAAACCATCACCCACCTCAAAGCCTTTCACCGCAGGCAAACTGAATGTGGCATGAGCCAACTCCGCTGAGAACTTGCCGAACATGGGCTCGCCTAAACCTGCTGGCACACCAACAATACTACACTCGACAATACCACCCACCGTATCTCCCTCTTTACTTGCTTGTTCCACATCACCCATTGATACCACTTCAGCAGTAATGGTGATGCCTTTTTCCTTCAAAACCTGTTTGGCAATGGCACCTGCCACCACGATGGGCAAAGTGGTCCGAGCCGATGCCCTGCCGCCACCGCGCCAATCGCGAAGACCGTATTTCTGTTCGTAAGTGTAATCGGCATGGGAAGGACGATAGACATCTTTCAACGCCTCGTAATCCTCTGGTTTACAGTCTTCATTACGCACCATAAAAGCTATCGGGGTGCCCAAAGTGACCCCGTCGAGCAAGCCCGAGAGCCATTCGATATGGTCGGGTTCCTTGCGCTGTGAAGCAGTTGAAGTTTGTGCGGTCTTGCGCCTAAGCAGTTCTTGTTCAATGTAACCGAAGTCAAGCTTCAGTTGCGACGGGCAGCCGTCGATGACGCCACCTATAGCCGTGCCGTGCGACTCGCCGAAGGTGGTTAGCTTATAAATGTGACCAATTGTATTCATGGTGGCAAAATTACAAAATTCGGCAAGATTTTTGTATTTTTGCAGCCGCAATGGAAAAAAAGAACACCAACAACATCAAGATAAAGAACAAACGCGCCACGTTTGAGTATTTCCTCGTGGAGACGCTCACGGCGGGCATCGTGCTGACAGGAACGGAAATCAAGTCCATCCGTGGCGGCAAGGCGAGTCTGGCGGATTCGTATTGCAGTTTCAAGGGCAACGAGCTGTTTGTCATCGGAATGCACATCGCAGAATACGCCCAAGGCACCTACAACAACCACGACCCCAAGCGCGACCGCAAGCTGCTCCTCAACGCCCGTGAGTTACGCAAGTTGAAGAACAAAGTGCAGGAGAAAGGCTTCACCATCGTGCCCGTCACCTTGTTCATCAACGAAAACGGCTTGGCCAAACTGGATATCGCACTGGCGCGAGGCAAACATTATTATGACAAGCGTGAGAGCCTAAAAACCAAAGACTCAAAACGTGAATTGGAACGAATGGACAGATATTGATATGAAAAAATTACTGATTATCACTTTATTAGCCTTCATCGGCACAAGTGCCTTTGCACAAGAAAAGATTCAATGGATCAGCTTCGAAAATGCCGTCGAACGTTGCGCCAAGGAGCCCAAGATGGTCTTCATCGACGTCTACACCGACTGGTGCGGCTGGTGCAAACGAATGGACCAATCGACTTTTGTCAATCCAGTGATTGCCAAATACATGAACGAGCATTTCTATTGCGTGAAATTCGATGCCGAGCGACAAGATACGCTTACCTTCCAAGGAAAGCAGTTTGTGGGTGTCATGCGTCCCGACGGGCGGAAAGGCTCGCATCAGTTGGCTCATGCCCTGCTGAAAGGCAAGATGTCGTATCCTTCCTACGTCCTCATGAACGAGGAGATGAAAATCATCCAAGTCATTGGCGGCTATCAGGAAGCAAGACAGTTCGAGCCCATGATTCATTATTTCGGAGACGAGGCCTACAAAACCATGAGCGGACAAGATTTCCTGAAGGATTTCAAGTCGGAAATGGACGATCAGAAGCAATAACCCACCCGAAGGACAATGGGTGAACCGTAAGGCGTATCCCAGTTACTTGGTTGGTGAATGGCACCCCAGCTGAGATTGTAAAGCACCATGAAATAGACATAGCTGCCGGTGTAGGAATACTGCCTGTAACCACCGCCCACAAAGACACTGTTGTACCACTTCTGTGACACCGTTTCGTGGTTCAATCTGATGATGCCATACATCACCTCATCCTCAACATGGAGAAACAAGCCCTTGTAAACCTGAAAGTTGGTATAAGGAGCCAGGCCAAAATAATGGCCGTACACATTGCCTAGCGTCCTATTGAAGTCGCAGGTCAAATCATAAATGGTGCGCACACCGACTTCCCACGGATTGAAGACGCGATAGCCAATCTGAGGCGCGACAGATAGGCTGAGGAAATTGCCCGACATGCCGAAGCCGAAGTTGCCGCCATAAATGATCTTTCCTTTCAAATCAGGCGTGTCTGGGAGGAACTGTGCGGAAGCCTTGCCCGCAAAGCCGAAAAGCATCAAAAAAAGGGATGCAATGATTGCTAAACGTTTCATTATCGTGATATTTTCCGCGAAAATACAATAAAATCCATTTCCGCTCGTATCCAATAAAAGTTTATCTTTGCCTTTTATTTCATCGTCATGAAAAATCGAACTATCTTATTCATACTGATTGTTTTAATGCTCGCTGGACAAGCGTGCAAGAAAAACAACCAAATCAATCCTGACGCCAGCCTGAAGCTCAGTTTTTCAACCGACACCCTGTTGTTCGACACGGTTTTCACCTCTTTGGGCTCTGCCACGCACCAATTGAGGATCTATAATCCCAATAGCGATGACTTGAAAATCAGCTCCATACGTTTGTTAGGTGGCGAATCCTCTCCTTATCGTCTTAATCTCGACGGTGAGAACAATATTGAGTTTTACGATAAAATCATCCCTGCAAACGACAGCTTGTTCTCTTTCCTTCGCGTCACCATCAACCCGAACGATTTGAACACGCCCTTCGTTGTGGAAGACGAACTGGAGTTCATCACCAATGGCAACACACAGATTGTCAAGCTCTTGGCATGGGGACAAAACGCCAACTACATCGTGGCCGACAAAGTCGTCACCTTGGGTAATGTGAAGTATCCATACCATGTCGTGGCCGACAGTCTCCAAACCACGGTGTGGACCAACGAGAGACCCTACGTCATCTATGGCTGGGCACTCATCAACTCTTGGGGGACCTTGAAAATCGAGGAAGGCACACACATTTATTGTCACCAAGGTAGCGGCATCTTCTCGTGGAGCGACGGCCAACTCATCATCAGCGGCACGGCGGAGAATCCCGTCGTCATCCAAGGTGACCGTTTGGAGGCCTATTATAACGACACGCCTGGGCAATGGGAACAAATCCTGATGATGGACGGTCGCGCCGGAGCCGACCACCGCATCAGCCATGCCATCATACGCAACGGCACCATCGGCCTCAACTGCCAGTCATCGCTGAAAGTAACCGAATGCGCGCTGCGCATCGACAACACCATCATTGAGAACCAGAGCGGCTATGGTCTGTATTCCATCCTCTACCCCGTTGAGGCGAAGAACTTTGTCATAGCCAACTGCGGCTTTGCCAACTTCTGGGCCTTTGGCGGCGACTACCGCTTTGTCCATGGCACCTTCGCCGACTATTGGCAAGACCAGCACAACAACAATATTGCCATAAGCGTTGCCAATCGCGCCATTGATGGCAACGAGGAACTTTTCTATTATCCTTTCCACATGGAGATGGACAACTGCATCGTCTACGGCAAGCAAAAAGACGAATTCTCCACTGCTTTCGGCCCCGATGCCGACTCCACCTTCATCCTCGACCATTGCCTCATCAAATCCGAGAAATTCAACGGCGGCATGGCAGGCTTCAGCCATTGCCTGTTCAATTTGGAGCCCTATTTCGTTGACGAACTAAGAGACTATCACATCGACAGCATCGCTTCACCCGTCATCGGAACGGGCAATCCTTTGTTTGGCAATGAAGTACCCTACGATTTGGACGGTGTGTTGCGCGTTGGTGCACCTGACATTGGAGCGTATCAGTACACAAAAGACTAACCTATCCATGAACGTCCAATGAAAACCAACGTCCATCTCCAGCCCTACAACAGCTTCGGCTTCGATGCCGTGGCCAAATACTTCGTTGAAATCAACAAGGTGAGCGACCTCCAAATGCTGATTCAAAGCGGTGAATTGAGAAAGCACAAAACCTTGATTCTCAGCGGAGGAAACAACATTCTTTTCCAAAACGAGCTATTTGACGGCCATGTGGTTTACATCAACACGAAAGGCATCGAAATCCTTCGGGAAAACGAAAAGGAAGTCGTCGTCAGTGCCCAAGCTGGTGAAGATTGGCCAGAGTTGGTACGTTTCAGCGTCAGCAAGGGTTGGCATGGTTTGGAGAACCTCGCCCACATTCCCGGAAAAGTTGGGGCGGCACCCGTGCAAAACATCGGTGCCTACGGCATGGAACTGAAAGACAGTTTCTTGCAATGCGAAGCCATGAATCTGACCAACGGCGAGACCAAAATCTTCACCAAAGAGGAATGCCATTTCGGCTATCGCGAGAGCATCTTCAAACACGAGCTGAAAGGCCAATATGTCATCACCTCGGTGGACTTTTTGCTGAAGAAAAACGCCCCGCTTCACCTTGAATATGGCAACATCAAGGCCTATCTGGAGCAAAACGGCATCGAAAATCCTAGTTTGCAACAGCTTCACGACGCCATTTGCGCCATCCGTGACGCGAAATTGCCTGATGTGAAGCAACTTGGCAGCGCAGGCAGTTTCTTCAAGAATCCTGTCATTGAGAGGACACAATTTGAGGCTTTACACAAGGATTATCCTACTATGCCACACTACGATGAGCCTAATGGAAAGGTAAAAGTACCAGCGGGTTGGCTTATTGAGCATAGCGGCCCTTCGACAAGCTCAGGGACCGCAGGAGCCACAAGTTGGAAAGGCTGGCGTAACGAGCATGTGGGAGTATACGAAAAGCAGGCACTCGTCCTAGTACATTATGGTGGCGGCAAAGGCTGCGACATATTGGAACTAGCCCACAAAATCCAAGACTCCGTGGAGAAAAAGTTTGGGATAAGAATCAGTCCAGAGGTCAATTTTGTTTAGATTTCCAATGCCCCAATCAAGTCTGAAACCTTTTGGAAACCATGCCGCTCGCAATAGTCCATTAATCCTTTGGCAACCTTTGCCGAAACAGTCGGATCGATGAAATTAGCCGTCCCGATTTCGATGGCCGAGGCACCGGCGAGCATGAACTCCACGGCATCGGTGGCATTGGAGATGCCGCCCAATCCCACTACGGGAATCTTCACTGCTTTGGCCACCTGCCACACCATGCGCAACGCCACCGGTTTCACACAAGCCCCTGACAAACCACCTGTAATGACAGACAATTTCGGCTTGCGCTTCTCGGCATCGATGGCCATGCCCATCAAGGTGTTGATAAGCGACACCGAATCGGCACTGGCGGCCTCAGCTGCCAGTGCAATCTCTGCAATGTTGGTCACATTCGGCGACAGCTTGACCATCAGGTGTTTGTGATACACTTTGCGCACCTCGGAGACCACTTGCGAGATGCCCGCGGTGGTCACACCGAAGGCCATGCCGCCTTGTTTCACGTTTGGGCATGAGACATTCAGCTCGATGGCAGGAATCTTGTCCAAGGCATCCACCATCTCGGCACCCTTTACATAGTCATCCAGACAAGAGCCGGAAAGATTGAGCAACACATTGGTGTCAAAGTCCTTGATGCGGGGATAAATGGTGTCGATGAAGTACTGAACGCCCTTGTTTTGCAGTCCAACGCAGTTCAGCATTCCCGAGGCCGTCTCCGCCATGCGCGGATAGGGATTGCCTTCGCGTGGATTGAGCGTTGTGCCCTTCACTATGATGCCTCCCAGTTGGGCCAAATCCACGAAATCGGTGTACTCTTCGCCATAGCCAAAGGTACCCGAAGCCGTCATCACGGGGTTGCGCAGCACCAAGCCACGACCCAAGTCTATCGTCATGTTCACCATTTCAACCTCCTTGTGTTAAATACAGGTCCTTCCTTACAAACGCATACATGGCCGTCGACCGTGTCTTCGACGCAGCAGAGGCAGGCGCCCAAGCCGCAAGCCATCAAGTTTTCGAGCGAGACCTCGCACCAAACGTTCTTATCAGCAGCCAGTTTCGCCACCGCTTTCATCATGGGCTTCGGGCCACAGACATAAATCTTGTCAAAGTCCTGCTTTTGCCAAATGGAGTGCATCGTCACAAAGCCCTTTTCACCCAACGAGCCGTCTTCCGTGGTAACAAAGGTTTCACCAAGTCGCTGATAATCCGCCAGGCGAATCAGGTCGGTTTCCGTTTTTCCACCCAAAAGCAAGGTCGGTTGGATGCCTTTCGCATTCAACACCTTAGCAAAATAAAACAACGGAGCGATCCCGATACCCCCTCCGACAAGCAAGCATTTCTCCCCCTTCTCGGGAAGACTAAAGCCATTGCCCAAAGAAAGCACCATATTCAAGCTATCGCCCAACGCTGTCAATGCAAGTTTTCGCGTGCCCTCTCCCACCTGTTGAACCAATAACGAAACCTCATTTTTCCGGAAATCAACGTCATGGATGGAAATCGGTCGGCGGAGATAGGTGCTTGGGGAACAGTCAACACGCACCTGGACGAACTGTCCAGGCGCAATGTCGGGCAAAGCCTGTTCGGCACGCAACCTGAGCAACACCGAACGACCATAGTCCTGTTTTTCGACCAGTTTGAAGTCTGCAATCTGTTTTGCCATGATTATGCTATTATTTCGGCACAAAGATACAAAAAAAGCCGCAAAAGCGGCTTCCAACAAAAATATGCATATGAAAAGCTTTATTCATTTTTGGTAGGCGTTTCTGCCTCAGCTTCAGGCTGAGCCTCCTCTTCAGTGAAGTCGAGCAGGTTCTTATCCATCAGCATCTGATACCATGCGAAGACCTTCTTCATGTCAGAGGGATAAACGGCTTCTTCGTCGTAGTCAGGCATGACGAAAGCGAACTTCTCGCGCAATTCGTCGTTTGAGGCCTTCTTGTAGTCAAAGTCGACCTTGTCGCCCATCTTCTCATGAATCATCTTGAAGACATCCTTCAGCGGGCGGTCCTCATCGGTGGAGAAAATGGAAATCTCCTCAAGGGAACTCATACGGTCGTGGGCAAAGGCAGGGATGCACTTGCCGTCGACAACCGATTCAACGATAATTCTTCCAATGGCTTGGGACTTAATCTGATACAGTCCAGGTTTGCCAGATATCGAAACAATTTTACTCAGATCCATAGTCAAAATAATGTTGGTTGGTTTAAAAAACGGCTGCAAAAATAGGAAAAAGTTTGCAAGCCGTTTCTTTTCCGTATCACATTTTTATTACATTTGCAGCAATAATTAATTGGCAATTTTAATAAAACTCACAATAAAACATTGAAACCATGAAACTTAGCAAACAAGAATTCAAAGTATTGGCCATGCTTTATGCAGCCAATGTTGACGGTGACATCCAATCGGAAGAAGTGAAGATAATGCTGCAAAAAACCGATTTCGACACCGTGGAGAAAGTCGAGAAGCTTTTCGACAAAATGAGTGACTTGGAAGTCCTCGAATGCATTCGGGAGAACAAGGCATTATACGCTTCAACCGATACAGACCGAATGGACCTAATTGCCGACCTCTGTGCCATCATCGAAGCTGACGAGAAATGCACGGTGATAGAAGAGCAGATAGTGAAGGCTATTCGCAGGATGCTGGAGTAATAATCTTTATTTTGACAACAACATGAAGAAGTCTTTATTACTATTACTAGTTTTATCACTCAGTCTCCTCAGTCTCGCCCAAACCCAACAAGGCTATGTGAAAACCAAAGGTCGCATGGTGAACGGCCAACTCATGCCAGGACAGGGCTTGAAAGGCACAACCGTTTCCATCAAAGGCCGCACTGCAGTATTGGTGAAATCCGATGACGGAGCGTTCTCATTTCCCGTCCCCGAACGACAATTCCGCATCGATTCCGTGACAAAGAAAGGATACCAACTCGTCGACATGGATGCCTGCATGAGAATCCACGAGCGCTCTCAGAATCCATTATACATCGTGATGGAAACTCCCGACCAGCAGCAAAAAGACCAACTGGAGGCTGAGAGAAAGATTCGCCGTCATCTTCAGAAACTGCTTCAAGAAAAAGAGGATGCTATTGAAGCCCTGAAGGAGAAGAACAAAATCACCCAAGAAGAATACCATCAATCCTTGCAAAAGCTGTATGCCGATCAGCAGCTCAACGAACAGCTCATCTCCGAAATGGTCAAGCGATACGCCACAATAGACTACGACCAAATGGACGAATTTTACCGGCAGGTCTCTTTCTGCATCGAAAACGGCGAACTCACCAAAGCCGACTCCCTACTTCGAACCCGTGGTGACATCCGACAACAGGTCAATGACATCTTGAGCAGGGGGCAAGTCATACAAGACAAGGAAGAACAGCTCGCCAAGGCAGAGGCGGTGCACAAAGCCGACAAAGAGGAAGCCGCCAACCGCTGTTTCAGCTTTTACGAGACGTTCCTCATGCAATATGAAAACGACTCCGCAGCATATTATCTCCTTCTTCGTGCCCAAATTGACTCCACCAAAGTTGAATATCAAAACGAAGCAGCGAAGTTCCTGGTCGAGTTCCTTAGCGAATACGATAGAGCCATTCCCTATTACCAAACAGCTATGCGACAAGCCAAACTGCAATATGGTGAAGAAAGCGAATGGGTCGCTACCATACTCTACAACACAGGTATGATCCATTATTATCGGAGTGAATTCACAGAGGCCCTTGAAGATTTCAACAAATCCTTGAACATTTATACCAAATTGTTTGGCCCAAATCACCCTGAAGTTGCCACTATGTTAAATGCCATAGGATTGGTATACAATGGTCTTGAATATTTTTCAACAGCCATGGATTACTTCCTCCAATGTTACGAGATACGAAAAGCAGCTTTGGGTGAAAACCATTTTGATATTGCAGCAGTCTATAACAACATCGGCTATATTCATCTAAATCAGGGGAATTTCTCAAAAGCCATGGAATACCATAAAAAAGCCCTGAACATCAAAAAGAAGTTATTGGGTGAAAACGACCCCAGCATGGCCATTTCGCATTCCAATCTCGGAACCATACATTATTTCCTCGGCAACATTGACAGTACAGAATATCATTTCAACAGAGCACTTGAAATCAATATCATCGCTTTAGGGGAATCACATCCCAATACCGCAACTTGCTACAGTAACGCCGCATTTATGTATTCCTTAAACAACGACCTTGACAAAGCCTTGGAATACTACATGAAAGCACTGGCTATCATGCAAAAGATCTTAGGCGAGGATAATTCCAAAACAGCGTTATATTATTCCCAAGTAGGCAACACTTACAATTCCTTGGGCAACAAAGAAGAGGCCGCAAAATACTTGGACAAAGCACAATCCATACAAGAAAAAGAGGCAATTGACAAAAAACAAACCGATGAAGCCGTTTTGTTAGTCGAAACCGCATTGGATTATCAAAAGCAAGGCGACTATCAGAAAGCCCTTGAGTCCTTCCTAAAAGCATCTTCCTTATATGAAAAAACATACGGTACAACGCACCCACTAGTCGCGCCTATATACAGCGGGATCAGCAGTCTTTATACAGAATTGGGCAACCCAACAAAGGCTTTGGAGTATGGCAACAAAGCCATGGACGCATACAAAAACACAGTAGGCGAAAACGACCCAGATGTAGCTACGTTATATTTAAACATGGGCAAAATCCATGAAAGTCTCGGAGAATACCAAACAGCAGCTGATTGTTATGGCAAAGCTGCTAAAATCAGAGTAGAAGTCTTTGGTCGTGAGAGTATTGAAACCGCTGAAACCTTTATAGCCACTGGAGATTTGTATAATAAAGTAGGGAATTATGTCTATGCTATGAATTTCTACGCCGAAGCACTTCCCATTCAATTAAAGGAATTGGGGCGAGACCATCCTGATCTCGCTGCAACATTCGTAAAGATTGCCGTTTCTTTTGCCAAAGAAGGTTATTTTGAGGAAGCTGTATCAGATATAGAAACTGCTTTGGAAATACAAGAAAGAGGGCTCTCTCCATTGCACCCAGATCTCGTTGTTTCTTACTATACCTTGGGTTGGATCTATAGTGAAAGCAAAAACTACGAAAAGTCCTTAGAGGCCTACAATAAGGCTTTGGAGATTGCTAAACTTCTTTACGGTAATAATCATAAAGACACGAAAGAAATTGCAACAGCCATCAAACAAGTCAAAAGACATTTGAAATAGCCATGAAGTTAACCTATAGAACACTTCTTTTTGCAGTTGTCATAATGCTATTGGATGTCTCGGTTTTCGCTCAGACCCAGCAAGGTTATGTGAAGACCAAGGGCCGCATGGTGGATGGCCAACACATTCCTGGGAAAGGGTTGAAAGGAGCTACTGTTTTCGTTAGAGGAAGGACTCCCATCCTAGTTGACTCGGAAGACGGTTCCTTCTCCTTCCCTATGCCCGACCAACAGTTTCATCTCGAATCCGTCACGAAGAAAGGATATCAATTGGTGGACCTGGAAACATGCCAAAAGACCTATTTTAGGTCGTCCAGTCCCATTTACATCGTCATGGAAACCCCTGAGCAGCTGCTTGAAGACAAGCTCAACACGGAACGCAAAATCCGCCGCAATTTGCAGAAGCAGCTGCAAAACAAAGAAGATGAACTAGAGGCTTTGAGAGAAGAGGAAAAAATCTCAGAGGAAGAATACCAAAAAGCATTGCAGAAACTCTATTCCGAGCAAGAGAACAATGAAAGAATCATTGGCGACATGGCCCAAAGATATGCCGAATTGGATTACGATTTGCTCGATGACTTCTACCGACAAGTCTCTTATTTCATCGAAAATGGAGAGCTGACAAAAGCCGACTCTCTGCTTCGAACTCGAGGCAACATCACCCAACAGGTGAAAGACATACAATTGCGGGGTCAAAACCTACAAGAGGAAAAAGAACAGATCGAAAAAGTGAGAGCCGTGCAACAAGCAGACACTGAAGAAGCAGCACGACATTGTAAGAGCTTGGCAGACAAGTTTCAAGCACAACACCAAATTGATTCAGCCATTTACTATTTGGAACTACGCGCCCAACTTGACACGACCAACATTGAATGGCAATACGCCGCAGGCGAATACATCCAAGTCAACAGTGCAGACTATGACAAGGCTTTCCCCTATTTGCAACGCGCACTTCGTCTGTCAGAGCAGCAACATGGCCAAGACCACCCACTGACAAAAGCTATTATAACCTTCATCAATTCTTTAACCAAACAACAGGACAATGACTGACCAAGCCTACAAATACTTCGCCTTCATCAGCTACAATGCCAAGGATACGGATTGGGGCAAGAAACTGCAAAAAAAACTCGAGCATTATAAGATGCCATCTACATTGTGTAGCGAGCACGGCTGGGAACGCAAGCCTATCAAACCTGTGTTCTTTGCTCCTACCGACATTCAACCTGGCGGTCTTTCTGAAGAGTTGCAGGAACGCCTGAAGGCTTCACGTAATCTCATCGTGATTTGTTCACCCAACTCAGCCAAATCGGAATGGGTGGGCAAGGAAATCGAGTTTTTCCACAGCCTTGGACGAACCAAGAACATCCATTTCTTTATCGTGGACGGCACACCCCATAGCGGTAATCCAGAAACAGAATGCTTCAACCCCGTTATTGACAAGCTGGGACTCCCCGAAATCCTTGGTGCCAATATCCACGAAAAAGTCTACAGCAGTCCGCGGCTAAACAAGGAAAGGGCATACGTATAACTCATCTCGAAGCTCCTCGGTGTGGAGTTTGACGCCATCTGGCAACGCCACAAGAGAATGCTCGTCAGGAAAGCTTTGGCATGGACGATTGGAACTCTTGCTGTAATTGCCGCTTTAATTGTGGTATGGAGATCCAATCAACCTTACGACATAAAGTTACAACTCAATGAAGCTTCTTTCCTAAACGACAACCTTCCACTTTTAAAAGACGCCGTTGTCACCCTGTATTTCGACAATGAGACCAAAACCGACACAATCCATGCGTTGAACGACATCATGGTTTTCAACAACATACCTCATCGTTTTTTAAACAAACCACTTCGTGTTTCAGTGACCTGCCGTGATTTCATGAGCCTCGACACCACATTGCCAGCAACCCAATCCATTATGATCAACCTATATCGTAACCCCACGGTTTACGGTGATATCCATTTCAAATTATGGAACCCAGAACAAGAAATTGCCGAAAGCCAAGCAATACTAAGTATAGCGGGTATGGAAACCACTTCTGATGAAAATGGTAATGTGGCTTTATTCGTTCCATTGGAAAAACAGAGGAAGAGTTATCACATTGAAAGCTCCCTCGCTCTCTATTCAGATACAATCTATATGCCTTGCGGAGAAAACGACGTAGTATTAACAAGGTAGCCTATTCAATACTCCAGCCGAATCTCATCCACCCAAAACACATTGTCTAAGGCCCCGATGAAAGCACCACAACTTCCTGAGGAAAACCACATAATTGCGTGAGTGACTGATGTTTCTGGATCTGCCCAAGCCTCTTCGACAATGGGTTTTTTCTTGCCTTTGCTATTGAAGGCGTACATGTTTTTATACCCTGAAATCAAATCCATATAAGGCTTGTAGTCCTTGTTTTTTCTTGCATCGCCATAGATGACCGGCACTCTGAAGTTCATCACCCAACCCGCCGACGATTTTTCAATTTGACACATAGCCGTTCCCACACGTTTGGCATGGATGTTACCTTCTGCATCCTCCCAACGGTGCTGCAAGATGAAAACGACTTCAAAGGGGTCATAACCCTCAAACTCGGAAGAGCGGAATGTGGTACTTCTTATCAACTTGCCAGTATTGGGTATCTTCGCCTTATAGTGGAACAACAATGCCTTTGGCCGTTTAGTGAAAGGAATGCCCCAACTCATAACGGCATAAGGATTGCTAATGCTTGAGACTGGCTCCTGAGTTTCGCCCCAGAAAATGGAACCAGTTGCCAGCACCTTGATATTGATGAGGCCTGCCACTTTGCATGCGGCCATTTGAGAGACTAGTTTAGCGCATTTACCGCTCGGACCACGGTCGGGCATGACATTGGTGCTGGTCTTCGTCACGCCAGCCACCTTGGCATAGACATTCGACGACGACCAAATGGTGTTTTTGTACGAATAGGTAACATTGCCTCGAATCGTATCCGTCGGGCCAACCATATACACAGTTCTTTCCTGTCCGCCAATCACTTTAGACTCAGTGATATAGCGCACTGCCCACTGTTCAAAGTCGCCGAAAGGCACCTTTTCGTAACGTTGGGCAGAAGCCGAAAGGCAAACCAACATACACAATATGGTCACTTGAATCTTTGCCATATCGTATTGACTAATCTGTGAGGTAAAATGGCAATCAAAGGGGGCAGATAACGGTTCATTAAGCCCGGCTTCACCACCCTTTTCTTTCGCATCAAGCCTTTCAACGCCTTGCTCACCAACCATTGCGGCGTGCCAATCAGTCCGACTTTCACGCCAAGTTTCAGCAGACTGGGGTTCAGTTTGTAAAGCGGCGTGGCGATGGCTGCTGGACAGACCGTGGTCACGCCCACACCGTATGGACGCATCTCGAAATAAAGCGACTTGCTGAAGCTCTTCAGATAGGCTTTCGTGGCCGAATAAACGGTAATGCCCGGACAAGGCAACTTGGCCGCCATCGACGACATATTAATAATGTATCCATATCCGCGCTTTTTCATCTCCTCGCCAAACAAGACGCAAAGCCTAGTTGGGGTAAAGACATGCAAACGCATCATTATCAACGCCTTGGCTTCGTTTTCCGAGGACAATTCCTCAAAGAAAAACATGCCTGCGTTGTTGATCAGGAGGTCGATTTGCAGGTTTTCGGATTGGCAGAAAGCGAGCAATTCATCAGCTGCTGTTTCTGTCGCCAAATCCTGGAAATGCGGAAGCACTTGGATTTCATCCGTTTTCAAATCCTTTGCAACCTTCTCCAGTTCTTCCTTTTGATTACTGACCAGCAACAAGTTACAACCGATTTCAGCCAACTGGTGTGCATACTCCAAGCCCATGCCCGAGCTGCCACCCGTCACCAAAGCCCAAGGCCTATGCCCGTGTGCTTCCTGAAACCGATTCAACCATTTTGCAGCATTCATGCGTTCTTTTCCGCTTTCTTGATTTCCTTTCTGATGCTCTTTGGCAATTCCTCGTCGACGCAATGGTGGCACTTCATCTCCAGGGTGTACATGCGTCCAATGCAATAGTTGGAGTGCTTGCACTCGCTGCGCGTCAGCTCACCGCTGTGCAACTTGTTGACGAAATCAGTGTCATTTATCAAAGCGCGTGCCATTTGCAAAGCCACAAAGCCAGAATTGAGCACTTCCTCCATCTTTTCCTTCGAGACCATGCCGCCGACATAAATCAAAGGCAGATCAAGGTATTTGCGGAACATCTTGGCATCTTCCAGGAAATAGCCTTCTTTATACGGCACCGTGGGAATCAGTTTCCTACCGAACAAGGCGATAGCCGCTTTGAGCCACCAAAACTTCTTCGTGTCCATGTAATAGCGTAAAGTCTTGAGCGGCATGGCACCACGCATCACCTCCATCGGTGCCTTGCTGACGAAGCCGGCTGTCAGCACAAGTGCATGAACGCCAATACGTTGCAGCTGTTTGGCCACGGCAAGACATTCGTCTTCGTCCATGCCTTTGCTGAAACCGTCGTGCATGTTCACCTTGACCACCACGGCCAAATCGTTGCCCGCAGCACGCATCACCTCCTCTATGACCAGGTTCATGAAGCGCATCCGATTGTCGAGGTTGCCGCCAAACTCATCGCGGCGGTGATTGGTATATGGCGATAAGAACTGACTAATGAGATAGCCATGTCCCGCATGAATCTCCACACAGTCGAAGCCCGCCTTGCGTGCCAAGCCGACCGCCTTGCCAAAATCAAGCACCAATGAATAAATCTCTGATTTCTTGAGCTTTCTGACAAAGGTTGGCGAGTACATGTTGAAGCCACATGATGCCCCAACCGGCATACAGCCGCAGGTGGACCGATGGGTCATGTTGCCGCAATGCCCCAACTGTATGGAAGCCTTTGCACCATGGCTATGCACGGCATCCGTGAGGCGTTTCAAATCGGGGACAATCTCCTCGCGCATCCAAAGCTGTCCGTTGAACGAAAGCCCCGACTGGTTGACGGCAGCATAAGCCACCGTGGTCATGCCCACACCACCACGTGCCACCGCTTCATGATAGTTGAGCAAATCGTCGGAAGGGCGGTTTCCGTAGGCCATATTCTCAAAAGCCGCGGAACGTATCACCCTGTTGCGCAAAGTGATAGGCCCAATTTCGCAAGGCGTAAATATGATTGAGTTTTCCATAGGTCAATATATAAAAGGTATGATTCTTTTGACTTTTTTCGTATCAAACTGGTTGCCAAATTCGGCCTGATACTTCTTATAGATGTGGTCGGCACGAGGCCCAAGGTTGGCGAAAGTCCACAAGGCAAACACCGCTCCCGACCACGACCACGTAAGAATGGCAAAGCCAATCCATTCCACGAACTCACCGAAATAGTTGGCCGAAGTCACATAGCGGAACATCCCGCCTTGAGGCAAATAATGTTTCGTATCACCCTCGCGCCTCAAATTGCGGATGATGTCGTCCGACTGGATGTTGATGTACATGCCGATGATGAAAACCAGGAAACCGGAAATGAACCTCGGGTCGGTCAGCCAATCGGCAGGATAATAATCGTCGGGAGAAATGTAATAAATCCAGCCGCCCTGCATCAAGGCATTCAGCACGTTGAATGTCACACCCATCAAAACGATAGAAAGCGGCATCACACTATTTCCACGCATCCGGAACGGAAACACGAACGACCGCTGGATATAGTGCAACTCAAACAAAAACAGGAAAGCCATCCGCACCAAGTCACCACGCCGGTCGGACAGAAACCACAGCAACAGCATAGTGATGAACACGGGCGACTCCATCAGCACCCAACCGATTTTGTTGTTGACAGCTGGTCCCCACTTCTTATCGTAAAACTTACCGTAGCCTGCATCCACAAAATACAGGCTCACAAACACCGCCACAGCCACTACGGCCATGATAATCAAGAATAAATGAAAGGATTGTATCGACATCTTCGTTGAGAAATAAAGGTCAAAAATAGGAAAATTTCAGGTCGCTCATCGATATTTTCACCGAACAATCTAAAAAAATCCATTATCTTTGCACCTTAAACATCAAAAAAAGGAATTATGAACGTAAACTGGATTCTTATCATTGTCATCGGCCTGGTTGGGCTGCTGGTACAATTGAAATTGAAAAGCGTATTCGCCAAATACTCAAAAGTGCTTTCGCCTGGCGGACTCACAGGGGCACAAATCGCACAAAAGATGCTCAACGACAATGGCATCTACGATGTCCAAGTCACTTGCATCAATGGGCAACTGACCGACCATTACGACCCCACCAAGAAGACCGTCAACCTCAGCGAGGACGTCTACCGCTCAAACAGCGTTTCAGCCGCTGCCGTCGCCGCCCACGAATGTGGCCATGCGGTGCAGCATAAAGTTGGATATGCGCCTTTGCGCCTGCGCTCGACTTTGGTACCTGCCGTTAGCGTCTCCTCCAAGCTGTCGATGATAGTCATCATCATTGGGTTATTGCTCATCGGCACCTTCCCTGCCCTGTTTTGGTTAGGCATTGCGATGTTTGCTTTGGTATTCCTGTTTAGCGTTGTCACTTTGCCGGTCGAGTTCAATGCCTCGAAGCGGGCTTTGGCTTGGCTACAGTCGTCCAACTCACTCAGCCAAACAGAGCTCGGACAAGCCAAGGAAGCCTTGAGTTGGGCTGCCAGCACCTACGTTGTGGCCGCCTTGTCGTCGTTGGTCACGCTGCTATATTACGTTGGATTGGGAAGCAGCAGACGATAAACCTAAGGTCAAACAAAAAGAAAGGCGGGTGAACCAACATTCATCCGCCTGTTTTGTGTGTTTCAGTCAGTTTCAGGGTTCAATCCTACTATAGACTTCCTTGATTTGACGAGCCAAATCCTCGGTACCGCTCTTCTGGACAGACTTCATGAAGTTCAAACGGGCGGCAGTGAAGCGGCTGATTTCTTGCTCGCTCATTTCGCCCTTCTTTTCCACATAATTCTTACTCATGACAATAAACTGATCGAGAGCCACTTTCCAATCTTCAGCGGAGTAATGTGAAGAACGTTTTTCCGTCTGTTTGACGAATTTCTCAGCATTGGCGACAACCTCTGACGGCTTTTCAGCGGGGGTATACATCACCGGTCCTTTCTGGCAACTCGAAAAAGCCAGAAGGACAAACAACAAAAGGGGAAATACTTTTTTCATCTTGTTTCAAATTTGGCTGCAAAAATAGTTTTTTTTGATGTTGTGTAGAAAAAATCCATCTATTTTCCCAAAAAAATCCTAATATTGCAAACGTAAAAAGCCTAACATTGCAAACAACAAAAACCTTACAGCCATGAAAAAAATCCTTGCTTTACTCATCACACTCATGCTGAGTGGATTCGCATCATTTGCGCAGATGCAACCCCGAATCGGATACGATTATGATACGCCCAACATCGGGGCAACCCTTAATGCCATACGGCCTTCAGGCGAACTAAACGTCAACACGACACCGGGCAGAAGCGGTGGCACGGGAACATTTGACGACCCTTACATTGTCGCCTCGGCAGAGGAGTTAGCCGAAATAGCGACTCGTGTCAACAGTGGCACCGAAGCCAGCGGCGTCATCTTCCCCAATGGCAATCCTGGCTATGCCGACCAATACTTCCTGTTGGACAAAGACCTTGACCTCAGCAACTACACGCCTTGGACGCCCATTTCCATTCCCGGGCAGAAAATCTTCTTTGGCCACTTCGACGGCGGCAATCACACCATCACCCACCTCACCACCGATTACAGCACCACCAACGACAACCAAGGTCTGTTTTCCGTCATTGGGGCCAATGCCTCCATCAGCAATCTCAGCATCAAGGACAGCCACATCAACGGGGAGATTTACACTGGAGCTTTTGTAGGCGCAGCTGGTGAAGGCTCAGAAATCTACAATTGCCACAATTACAGCGATGTAAACACCACTTTCTATTACACAGGCGGTATTGCAGGCGCCAGTTGGGGTGTAATCGATAATTGCACCAACAGCGGAAACATCTACTCCGACGCGGACTTCGTTGGCGGCATTGTCGGTGATTTCTATGGCACGCTTACAGGTTGTATCAATACAGGTCACGTCAGCGGAACCACTTCGGTAGGCGGTACTATCGGATACAGTGCCAACGCCACCATCAACCACAACGTCAACGCAGGAAACATCCATGCTTCAAGTGTTTACTCAGGTGGCGTGGTCGGTTTTGTCACCAACTACGACTCTGAGAACACCACAGCCTATCTCCTGAACTATGGTGGTGTCTTCGGGCCTTCGACAAGAGCCGTCATCGGTTACCTTTGGACCGAGGGAGGCCAACCCAGCCATGCCAACAACTGCTACTATGACTGTCAACTGACCGACAAGAAAGGCATGGCACCTGGCAACGACGTGGAAGGCGTGGCTGAGCCTCGTTTCACCCACGAGATGATTGGTTTTAACATGGTCGACCTTCTTGGCTCCGGGTGGACTTTCTATGAAAACAACTACCCATATCCCGAAGTTGGGAATTATTGTCCGACTTGTTTCGTTGCCGTTGCTCCAGTCAGCTTACGCTATATTTCAGAAGATGAATATGATTGTTTCGACAACGTTCGTGACGACTTCCGAATCTTTAATGACTTCTACGGTCTAAGTTGGGAAAGCGCAACAGGCAAGGTCGATTTCTACGAAAACTTTGCCCAACTGCTTGAAATCGGACAAGACACCTTGCGCGTCACCCTTGATGATGCAAAAAAAGAAATCATTATCAACATCACTGACATGCTAGGCGTTTCGGATTCCCAGTCGGAACCCATCGAAATCTACCCCAACCCTGCCTCCGATATGGTAATAATAAAAGGTATCGCCGCTAGCAAGACACAAGTCTACAACGAACTAGGACAACTCGTCAAGGTTTTTGAAGGCAATGAAACCGCTGTCGAAAGTCTATCTAAAGGCATTTATCTGTTGAGAATCACCGATAATGCAGGAAACATTCACAAAAAACAATTGGTAGTAGGTAAATGACAATTCCAACTGCCATTTGACATTATGGGAAAAGCCGCTGTTTCAGTGGCTTTTTTCCTTTTATCGGCAAAAAAATCCTCCTCCCCTTGGTTGACAATAAGAAAAAAGTCGTATTTTAGCCGACTATTTTGATGTTGAATTGTTGGCAGTTGAATTGTTTAATTGTTTGACAATCGCTGTAGACAATTACAACATCTGCGAACGCAACAACAATTAAACAGTTAAACAATAAACAATCAACAACATGACTATCAAAGATTTGGAACCGAAAGGCGTGTTCAGCAATTTCTACAGCTTAACGCAGATTCCGCGCCCTTCGAAGAAAGAAGCTAAGGTGATCGCCTTCATGAAGCAATGGGGTGAAGACCACGGCCTTGAGACTATGGTCGACGACTGCGGTAACGTCATCATGCGCAAACCCGCCACTCCTGGCATGGAGAACCGCAAAGGCGTCATCCTGCAAGCCCACTTGGACATGGTCCCGCAAAAGAATGCCGACAAGGTACACGATTTTGAGAACGACCCGATTGAGACCCACATCGAAAACGGCTGGGTGAAGGCCAACGGCACCACCCTCGGCGCCGACGACGGTCTGGGTGCCGCCGCCGCCATGGCAGTCCTCGAAGCCACCGACCTGCAACATGGTCCCATCGAGGCCCTCTTCACCATCGACGAAGAGACCGGCATGACGGGAGCCAACAAGCTGCAACCTGGCGTGCTGAAAGGCGACATTCTGATGAACATGGATTCCGAAACCGAAGGCGAACTCTACGTGGGTTGCGCCGGTGGCGTGGACAACATCGGCACTTGGACGCCTACGTTTGAAGCCGTTCCCGCTGGCACGAAAGCCTTCCGCCTCTTTGTGAAAGGCCTGAAAGGTGGTCACTCAGGCATGGACATCAACTTGGGTCGCGCCAACGCCAACAAGGTGCTGAACACCATGCTGCTGATGGCAGCCGAGAAATACGGCTTGCGTCTTGCCTGCATCGACGGCGGCAGTCTCCGCAACGCCATCCCGAGAGAGGCTGAAGCCATCGTGGTCGTGCCTGCCGACAAGGAAGAAGAATTCAAGGCATTTGCCGCTGAATATGAGTGCATCTGCAAGGAAGAGTTTGCCGAAGTGGAGCCTGAGCTGGCCATCCTCTGCGAACCCGCCGAGATGCCCAAACAGGTCATCGACGTGAAGACGCAAGACAACATGTTCTGCGCCATCGCACGCTATCCCAACGGCGTCATCGCCATGTCGGAAGACTTTGAAGGCACCACCGAGACTTCAAGCAACCTGGCCACCATCAAGATGGAAAACGGCAAAATCACCACCGCCTCGCTGACCCGCAGCCTCGTCGACGCCGCCAAGGACAAACTGGCCGAACAAATCCGCAAGAACCTCACCGACAATGGCGCTGAGGCCTACTCCACTGGCGACTACCCCGGCTGGAAGCCCAACATCAACTCCACCATCCTCAACCTGATGAAGAAGGTTTATATGGAGAAGTTCGGCAAAGAGCCCAAGGTGATGGTCATCCACGCTGGTTTGGAATGCGGCATCCTCGGTTCGAAGTATCCGCACTGGGATATGGTCTCATTCGGTCCCACCTTGGTACACCCCCATTCCCCCGACGAAGCCCTGCTCATCGAGAGCGTACAGCCCTTCTGGGACTTCCTGGTCGAGACCTTGAAAAACATTCCCGAAAAGGAAACGGTCGCATAAGGCATTTGATAACAGTTTGACAAAAAGCTAATTATCAATGAATTAATAAAGGCGAAATCAGAATTGGTTTCGCCTTTAACATTTTTTTCAAGAAAAGTGTTGGAGCAAAGGAAATTCTTTGTACTTTTGCAGCCCGATTCAAAGGGATTTATAGCGAAAAATAACAAACAAAATAGAATAGAGAAATGAAGCGCACTTTCCAACCATCGAACAGAAAACGTAGAAACAAACACGGTTTCAGAGAAAGAATGTCAACGGCAAACGGCCGTAAGGTACTGGCCCGCCGCAGAGCCAAAGGCAGAAAAAGACTTACAGTTTCTGACGAGTATTAATTTTCGGAAGCCGTTATATTTCTTATTTAAGGTAACGAAGGCGACCCCGGTGGGGAATCGCCTTTTGTTGTTTTTCATTGTCCCAAACTGCGTCTCGCAGTTTGGTTGAATCATTGTTTAGGTGAATTGCGGGACGCAATTCACGACAATGAGCAGCGATAGATGATTTCCTCCCCCCTGCGCGCCAAGTGCATCCGCTCGCGCTGTTCTTCAGAAATCTCGTAGTAAAGCCTGTCCTCCGTCACCATGAAGCCCGCCTTACGCAACACCTCGGCGTAGTCGCGGCCAAACTGGCGCACATGGTCGTATTGCCCGAAGAGACGTTCACGCTCTTTCGGGTCGGTGATGCTTGGATCCTCGAAGGTATCCACATCGGGATTGATGGGCACGAGGAGAATCGCCCAACCATTCGGCTTCAAGATGCGCTTGATTTCCGAAAAAGCCTTGTTCGCATCGCTGACATGCTCAAGAACATGGTTACAAATGACCACATCGTATGTGCTGCTCGGCTGGTCGATGGCGGTAACATCAAGGTGAAGGTCGGCAATGGGCGAATCAAGGTCGGCCGTGGTGTAGTCTAGGTTTTTCAAGGCGCGGAAACGTTTCAGGAAAGGTTGCTCAGGCGCAAAATGCAGCACTTTCAGTGGTGCGGTGAAGAAGTCCGTTTTCTCTTTCAAATAAAGCCAAAGCAAACGGTGTCTTTCCAACGACAAGCACTTGGGACACAAACGGTTGTCCATCGCCTTGCCATAGCCGTAGGGCAAAAACTTGCGGAAATGGCCGCCGCAAATAGGGCATTCCACCTTGTTGCCGAGATAGAATGGCCTGACCAATAGGCTGAACAAATAACTCAGTTTGATAAGCCATTGGCGGGGAAAAATCTTGGTGAAAAAGGCTATCAGTTTTTTCATTTGAGATAATCGCGTTTGATAGCGCAAAAATACGGAAAGAATCCCTATCTTTGCAAAAAATAATGGAAATGCAGTTTTCAATCATCATACCCGTCTACAACCGGCCACAAGAAGTTGACGAGCTGTTGGAGAGCCTTTGTAGCCAGACACTCAAGGACTTTGAGGTCGTGGTGGTGGAAGACGGATCGACAGAAAAATGCGACATGGTCTGCGAAAAATACGCCAACAAGTTGAATTTGAATTACTACTTCAAGCCCAACTCCGGCCCTGGACCATCGCGCAACTACGGTGCCGAACGCAGCCAAGGCGAGTATCTCATCATCTTGGACTCAGACGTCATCGTGCCAGAAAACTACATGGAGACCATCAAATCCGAACTCGACCGCAAGCCTTGCGATGCCTTCGGCGGTCCCGACCGCGCCCATCCTTCTTTCACGACCATCCAGAAAGCCATCAACTATGCAATGACCTCGTTTTTCACCACGGGCGGCATCCGAGGCGGTAAGCGGAAGATGGACAAGTTCTATCCACGCAGCTTCAATTTGGGCATTAAGAAAAGCGTATTCGAAGCCTTGGAAGGCTTCGCTCCTATACGTTATGGCGAGGACATCGACCTGAGTACCAGGATTTTCAGAAACGGATACAGCTGTCGGCTCTTTCCTGAGGCTTTCGTCTACCACAAACGAAGAGTCAAATTCAGCTCGTTTTTCCGTCAGGTGAAGCATTCAGGCGAGGCGCGTATCGTGCTGAAAAACAAGTATCCTGAGACCTTCAAGCTCGTGCATCTATTGCCTGCCGCTTTTGTGGTCGGCAACCTTGTTTTGGTCGTGTTAGGCATTTTCCATCACTGGCTTTGGTTCACTCCTATCCTACTCTATTGCCTTATGGTATTTGCCGATTCATTACTGAAAAACAAGAGCCTGAAAGTGGCTTTGCTCAGCGTTCCAGCGGCATATTGTCAGCTTTTCGGCTATGGAACGGGCTTTCTTGGAGCCGCTTATCGTGACATTCTCAGCAAAAAACAACCATCGCAAACAGAAAAACCGTAATTTCGCAGCATAAATCAAATAAATCAAGTCAAATAGCACAATGGGACTTCTTCGCACATTACTTATCATCGTTTTGTTTTTCTATGCTTTCAGCATGATAATCAGGCTGATATTCAACCACAAAATGCGCAAACTCAACCGAAAGATGCAGCAACAGGCTGAAGAAGAAATGCAAGAAACGCCCAAAAAGCCACAGAATCCCCATATCGACCCAAACCTCGGAGAATACACTGATTTTGAAGAAGTTGAATAGAAATTTTGAACAGAATGAGTAATACTACAACCAAAGAAAACAACAGATTTTCGGCCCTTCGACAAGCTCAGGGACCGAAGGTTTTAAGCATCGTGGCGGCCATCATTGCCTTTGCGGTCATCACGTTGGTTTATTTCAGTCCGGTGCTGGAAGGCAAACGCATCAAGCAGCACGACATCGAGATGCACCTTGGCATGTCGCAGGAAATCAACCAATTTCGTGAGACAACGGGGGAACAAACCCTTTGGACCAATGCTCCATTTGGGGGAATGCCGGCATGGAACATCTCCGTCAGCCCCAAAGGCAACCTGACCAGCCCCATTTATCAAGCCTTGAAGATTGGGATGCCGCAGTCGCTCGGAGCCGTATTTATCTCAATGTTAGGCTTTTTCGTTTTGCTTTTGGTGCTCGATTGCGGCTTTTGGATTAGCTTTATCGGTGCCATTGCCTATGGTTTCACATCCTACCTGTTTATCGTCATCGGCGCAGGCCACAACGCCAAAGCCATGGCCATGGCCTATATGGCACCCGTCATCGCGGGCATGCTGCTGACTTACAAAGGCAAATACCTGTGGGGCAGCCTATTGACCGCTTTTGCCCTGGCCTTTGAAATCAGGACAGGACACCTGCAAATCACGTATTATTTGGCCTTGATCATCGTGATTTTGGCCATCGCAGAACTCATCAGCGACATCAAAAGCAAGCAGTTGGGACATTTTTTCAAGGCTTCCGCTTGTCTGGTCGTGGCCGCCATCATCGGCGTGCTGACCTGTTCGACCACACTTTATGGTAGCTACGAATTCGGCAAGGAAACCACCCGTGGCAAACCCGTGCTCACCCGCAATGAAGAGAACCAAACCAAAGGCCTCGACCGCGACTACATCACGCAATGGAGCTACGGCAAAGGCGAGACATGGAGTCTGTTGATTCCCAATGCCAAAGGTGGAGCTTCGGCTTATATCGGAAAGCAAAACCCAGCCCTAGACAAGGTCAGCGACAACCGGTTTAAGGACAGCATCGCACAGAGCAACGCCTATTGGGGCGACCAACCAGGTACCAGCGGCCCTGTGTATGTAGGTGCCATCGTCGTCTTCCTCTTTGTCTTGGGTGCCATAACTGTGAAAGGCAAGTTGAAATGGGCGCTGCTCATCGCCACCCTGCTCTCCATCCTACTCAGCTGGGGCAAAAACTTCATGGGCTTCACCAACTTCTTCTTGGACTATATTCCTGGCTATGACAAGTTTAGGGCCGTTTCCATGACTTTGGTCATTGCGGAAGTCACCATGCCGCTGTTGGGATTTTTGGGCTTGGCCGAAATCGCGAAAAACTCCGATAGTTTCAAGCAGAACCTCAAGAAATTCTATATCGCCTTAGGCATCACGGCAGGCGTTTGCTTGTTGTTCTACATCGCCCCGAAAGCCTTCTTCAGCTTCCTTAGTCAAGGCGAGGCCGAACAGTTTGCACAACTGTCCTCAGGCAAGGACGGTGCTCTCTATCAAGCCTTTGCCACACAACTGGAAGACGTCCGCGTAGCCATTTTCCGCAAAGACGCCCTCAGGAGCCTGCTCTTCATCCTCCTTTCCGCAGTGCCGCTTTTCCTCTATGGCAAAGGCAAGCTGAAAGGTCAAATCGCATTCCCGATTCTCGCTGTACTCGTGCTCATCGACATGTTCCCCATTGACAAACGCTACCTCAATAACGACAATTTCATCGACAAGTCAAGATTCAACAAGCCCTTTGTAGCTTCCTCTGCAGACCAAAGCATACTGAACGACAAAACCTTGGATTATAGAGTAGCCGACATCACCAAAGACATGTTCAATGACGCCAGCACCTGCTATTTCCACAAATCACTTGGTGGCTATTCAGGAGCCAAACTGCGCCGTTATCAGGATGTCATCACACAGTATCTTGGTGGCGAGTTAAACCAACTCAGGAGCGCAAAGACAGGAGAAGAATTGATGGATAAACTATCGAAGACCAGCGTTATCAACATGTTGAACACGAAATATGTCATCTACAACCCCAATGCGAGCGCCATACAGAATCCCTTCGCTTTCGGCAACGCCTGGATTCCCAACGACATCCTTTGGGTCGACACGCCCAATGAAGAGATTGACGCGCTGGGCAACACAGATTTGGCTCATACGGCTATCCTCCATAAGGAGTTTGCACAACAGGTTGGAGATTATAGGCTTATGGATAGCATCCTTCCTCAGATTACTTTGACAGAATACTTACCTAACAAGCTGACTTATAAATTCAATTCGGCCCTTCGACAGGCTCAGGGACCGAGCACCGCCAACTATCTGGTTGTCTTTTCAGAGATTTGGACTGAGAAAGGTTGGAAGATGTTTGTTGACGGACAAGAACAGCCTCTGCTCAGAGCCGATTATCTGTTGCGTTGTGCCCTCATTCCCAGCGGTGAACATGAAATCGTGATGGAATATGCACCTAAAGCCTACACCGTGTGCAACACTATCACTTTCATCAGCTCGCTGCTGATGATTTTGGCCCTTATTGCCGCCCTCGTTTATTCTGGCCGATTAAAAAGCATGGAAGGAAGCGGAGCTGCTTTCGGCATATTGGGAGCTATTGTTTATACCTTCTTCCCTAAGAAAAAAGAAAAAAGACAATGAAGCGCGTACTCATTATCACCTACTATTGGCCTCCGTCGGGCGGCAGCGGCGTACAACGTTGGCTGAAAATGTCGAAATACTTGCCCGAATACGGCTGGCAACCCGTGATTTACACCACGGAAAACGCTGAATATCCCATCATCGACCCCACGCTAGAAAAAGACGTTTGTCCAGAGGCGGAAGTCATCAGGCGACCTATCGTTGAGCCTTACAACTTTTACAAAAAGTTCCTAGGTATCAACAAGCAAGAAAAAGTCAAAGTGGGATTTGCCTCCGAATCGAAAAAAAGCGGGTGGAAAGAGAAGCTATCCGTCTGGATTCGTGGCAATTGCTTTATCCCCGATGCACGGCGTTGGTGGGTGAATCCTTCGGTGCGCTATCTGAAGCAATACTTGGAAGAACATCCTGTGGACGCCGTCATCAGCACGGGTCCGCCCCACTCCATGCACCTAATTGCCATGAAGTTGAAGAAAGCAACAGGGCTAACTTGGATTGCCGACTTCCGCGACCCATGGACCGAGATTGATTTTTACGACGAACTTCATCTCACTCGTTTGGCCGACCGAAGGCAACACGAATTGGAGCGTCAAGTGCTGACGCAAGCCGACAAAGTGGTCACCGTAGGCTGGGATTGGGCCAGAGGACTGGGCCGGTTGGGAAACAGAAACGTCAGAGTGATCCAAAACGGCTACGATTGGGATTGCAGTCCAGACGAAGAAAGAGCGCCTTTGTCGGACGAGTTTACGCTCACCCACCTCGGTGTTGTAGCCCCATCACGCAATGCGCCTGTGTTTTGGCAAGCCTTGCAAGAACTGAAAAACGAAGTTGAAGGTTTCGGCAAAGCATTAAAAATCAAATTGGTAGGACAAGTTGACCAATCTGTCATCGAAAACCTGACTTCACGCGGCTTGATGGGAAACACCGAACTCGTCACCCAAGTCCCGCACGATGAAGTGAAACGCCTCCAAGAAGCCTCGCAAGTGTTGTTGCTCCTTGTCAACAACACCCCAAATGCCAAAGGCATCCTAACGGGAAAGCTGTATGAATACTTGGCCTCTCGTCGCCCGATTTTGGCTATCGGTCCCGAAAACGGCGACGCTGCAAGGCTCCTCCAAGAAACCCATGCCGGAGTGACCGTTGGCTTTGAAGACAAGGACAAGATGAAGGAAGCCATCAGCAAACTATACCAAAGCTATTTGGATGGCGGTTTACCCGACAACCCAATGGATGGATTAGAACACTATTCACGAAAAGCATTGGCTGGAAAATACGCCTCTTTACTCGACAAAAACTCTTGATCATGATACGGAAAGTATTGTTGTTTTTCCCAAAGCTATGGTATAAGATATTGGAAAAGAGGACACTAAGGATTGTCCATTCCCATCAAGGAGAAGTATCCATTCATGGTTGGACGCATCTTACGCCTCAGACCGTATTAGGGAAAAATCCGAATTTTAATGGTTTGGATGTGAGCGGCAAGGGTAAAGTGGTGTTCGGCGACAACTTTCATTCCGGAAAAGACTGCATGATCATCACGGATTTTCATAATTACGAGGGAGATGCCATCCCTTACGACGACACTTGTATTACCAAAAACGTGACCATCGGCGACAATGTGTGGTTCGGTAGCCGCGTCATCGTTTTGGGAGGAGTGACCATCGGCGAAGGTGCCATCATCCAAGCCGGAGCGGTCGTGGTGAAAGACATTCCTCCATGCGGCATAGCGGGAGGAAATCCGGCAACGGTGTTTAAATATCGCGACAAGGAGCATTACTATTCCCTTAAAGCACAAGGCAAATTCCATTGACTATGAACATAGGTATCATCATACAAGCGCGTTTGGGCTCGACCCGCCTCCCAGGAAAGATCTTGAAACCCTTTCACGGAGACAAATGCATCTTGGACATCATCCTTGACAAACTGCATCAAGCCAGCGATGCCAAAGTGATCGTCGCGACCTCAACCTCCAAGGACAATGACGCGCTGGTGGAGCATCTCGAAAGGAACGGAGAGCTCGTTTATAGAGGCTCTGAGAACGACGTCTTAGACCGTTTTATCAAGGCTGCCAAGAAATTCCACGTCGATGGCATCATCAGGATTTGTTCCGATAACCCCTTTATTGATCCAGACGGCATCAAAACTCTTATCGAAAAAGCCAAACGCAGTGACGCCCAGTACATCGGATTCAGAATCAACGAGTTGCCCTCCATCAAAACCCATTTCGGATTCTGGGGCGAGTTTGTCACGCTTGATGCGCTGACAAAAGTAGCCGCTTCAACCGATGAAATTCCCGCCCATGAGCATGTCACCATTCACGTTTACACCCATCCTAAAGCGTACCATTGCGAATGGGTCGATTGTCCCGATTTCATCCAAGGCCGAAACGACATCCGATTGACCGTCGACACCCAAGAAGACTTCGAGAATGCCCAACAGGTCTATGCCGAGCTGATAAAAGCCAACCCCAATTTCGGGCTGGAAGAAGTCGTCGGCTATATTGACCAACACGAAGAGTTGAAAGCTTCCATGAAAAGAATCATCACACAAAACACGAAATAGCATGATTACGAAAGGAGAAACATATATCATTGGAGAAATTGGGCAAAACCACAACGGTTCCGTTGACATTGCCAAGCTCATCGCAGAATTGGTGTCAAGGCCCATCAAAGAAGAGGTGTTCGACTTGGACTTGAAGCCCATGAACGCCGTCAAACTCACCAAACGCGACCTGAAAGAGGAGATGACCCCCTCGCAGATGAACCGCATCTACGACTCGCCCAATTCGTTCGGCAGGACCTACGGCGAGCACCGCGCTTTCTTGGAACTCTCCGACGAGGAACATTTTGAGGTTTACAAATACGCAAAGTCGCTCGGCCTTGAATTTGTGGAAACGCTTTGCGCCAAAGGCTGTCTGTCGCTGTTGAAACTCTTCACTCCAAACTACCTGAAAGTGGCAAGCCGCGACCTGACCAACCTGCCGCTTTTGGCCGCCATGGCAGAGACCAAGATCCCCATCATCGTCTCGACCGGAATGGCAGGGAAAAAGGAACTTGACGACGCTTTGGACGTCATCACCCGTTACCACAACGACATCACCATTCTGCACTGCGTCTCACAATATCCGACCCATCCCGACAATCTGAACCTCAACACCATATTGTATCTGAAAGAGCACTATCCGCAATACAAGATAGGCTTTTCAGACCACACCATCGGCATCGCTGCCCCTGTGGTTGCCGTGGGCATGGGTGCCGAAGTCATCGAAAAGCACATCACCATCGACCGCCGCATGAAAGGCACCGACCAAGCGGGGTCGTTGGGTCCAGATGGCGTCAACCGAATGGTGCGTGACATCCGCATCTGCGAGAAATGGTTGGGCACAAAAGACATCTACATCGACAAGAGCGTGGCTGCCTCCAAAATCAAGCTGGAACGCAGTATAGCCACCCTCCACGACATGAAGAAAGGCGACATCATCACCGAAGCCGACTTGCACATGCTGAGCCCCGGCGACGGTTTCAAGTGGAGCCAGCTGAACGAAGTGGTTGGGAAACGCCTGTCAACTGACATCCCTGCCAACGAAGTCATCTATCCGCAACACCTCTGCTAATCACACTAAAGACGCAAAAAAATGAACCTACCTAAACTGATATTGACTGACATCGACGGCGTTTGGACCGACGGCGGCATGTACTATGACCAAACGGGAAACGAATGGAAAAAATTCAACACGTCTGACAGTGCCGGCGTGTATTTCGCCCATAGGTTAGGTATCCCTGTAGGCATCATCACGGGAGAAGACACCAACATCGTGACACGCCGAGCCGAAAAACTGAAAATCGACTATGTGTTTCAAGGGGCAAGGAACAAACTCGCCATTGCCACTGAATTGTGTCAAAAACTGGGCATCACCTTGGATGATATCGCCTATATTGGAGACGACATCGTGGACATGGAACTGCTGAAAGCCGTCGGCATCTCAGGCGTTCCCGCCAATGCCCCGACCTATGTCAAGGCCTTGGGCAACATGGTATTAACAAAGAAAGGCGGCGAAGGCGCATTCCGCGAATTTGTGGAAAACATCATCCTCCAAAGCGGGCATCAACTTCCGCTGAAGTTAGAATAAAAAAAAACAGCGATGAAATACAGCCAGCTTGACATAGTAGACATCAACCGTATCATTTTCATTTCCAATGAAAAGCAGCCGTCATTGTTCAAGCAACTCTGTATTTTCTTCGCTCAATTGTTCTACTACACCTTTGTCATCCACTTCAAATACAAGGCTTTGCCCTCAAATTACAAAGGCATTGTCTTTTTTGGCGTTTCCATCAACAACCAACGGTCATTGGACCCTATCGTTGAGCATTTGGGTGAAGGCGAGTACCTCTACCTGAAAAACCACAAAACCGACGTCAACAAACGTCGCGCATATTGGCTTTCCTTGCCCTATCTTCCTGCTTTGCTGAAGACCTATCGGAAGGCCGATGCTGCCACCAAACCCTTGATTAAAAAGTACTTCACCCGCTTGTGGTCGACCTACGGGTTTTACCAAATCGCCAAAGAATACCTTGAACATTATCAGGTGAAGGTATTGGTTGTCTCCAGCGACCAAGGCGAATTCCATCGTTGCCTGCTGCTACGAGCCAAAGAATTGGGTATCAAGTCAATATATGTTCAACACGCTTCAGTAGCAAAAGGCTTCCCGAAACTCATCGCCTCCTATTCTTTCCTCGACGGACAAGAAAGCCTTGAGAAATACTTGTTTGCTGGCCAACCTGAAGGAGAGGTGGTTTTATCTGGCGGGGTGAGATTTGACCCTATCTTCCAGAAATACAAGCCGAAAGCCATCGAGAAAGTGAGCACCATAGGCATTGCCATCAATATGCTGGATGACTTCGAAAAGGTCAAAAGCCTTTGTGTCAATCTGCTGGAGCATGGTTTTAAACTCGTTCTAAGGCCACACCCCCGTTACGGTGCGCTCGACACGAACTGGTTGGCCGAAAAGGGAATCTCTTTTTCCAATCCGAAAACTGAAAACTCATTCGATTTCATCAGCAAGATAGACTTAATGGTCTCCAACGAATCGGCCATCCACCTCGATTCTGCTCTTATGCGCTGTCCTTCTGTCGTTTACAACTTCTCCAACAACCCCATCCTTGACTATTATTCCTACATTAAGTCGGGTCTCGTGAAAGTGGCCAACGACGAGCACCAGCTGCTGGAAATGACAACCGACCCCGCTGCCTTGCTTCCTACGGACAAGACTTTGCAATTCTACAATGCTTCGTGTGGGACGGCTAATGAAGGAAAGATGGGAGAGGTTATCTCCGTTTTCATCAACGACCTTTTCAAGGACGTTTTTTTGCATATTGACGCCCCATTCGGCTTTCAAAAGCTGAACAGTTATTTTGCATAAATACAACACCTATTGATATAATTGACTATATTTGCAGCGTTGTATTAAATATTAACTCTCAATAGCATGAAAAGGCTTCTACTTCTTCTATTGGTTTCCACTATACTTTGCATGTCAGCTTTCGGGCAAGCAGTTTGCATAGGAGACATTCTTTGTACAGATGGCACTACCGTTAAGCCGGAACAGTTTGCTTCATCGGGAAAGACCGCTGAAGGCATTGTGTTTTATGTGGACAACAACGACACACACGGTTGGGCCGTCTCCCTTCAAGACCAAGTCTCGTCCATCCAATGGTGTAGCAGTACTTATTATGGATACGACATTCCCGACCTTCCCAACTACGAGACTGCCCGTACTGCCATGCATGACTTGGATGGCCGTCAAAACACCCTTTCAATCCGCAACTCTGGTTCGAGTTCTGATTTCCCTGCAGCTTGGTCCGTCGACTATGACAATGGATGGTATTTGCCTAGTGCAGGACAATTGCGGTACTTATATTCATATTATCCTGAAATTAACACTTCCTTACAGATCGTTGGCGGCGCGCCATTCCCAATGAATAATGAGAAATATTGGTGGTCGTCTACTGAATTAACCGAATATCACGCTTACGACATGAATATGGGAGGTAGTCTTGGCGACTATGTGAAGGATAACCACGTCAACTATCATCCCAATGGTATTGGTGTCCGACAAATCAGAGACTTCACCGTTCCCAGTCCCATTCATCCCACCTATCACATTGGCGACCTCATCACCAACGACGATGGCAGCCAAGGCGTCCTTTTCTATATCAGCCCCAACCAGACCGATGGTTGGATGGTGGCCTTGAATGATGCTTCGACTTATGCTCAATGGGGCATCAAAGGCAATGTACCAAACCTCCCTGACCAAACTTGTGCCCCTCCTTATTGTGCCTTACTTGACGAAACTGACGGTTTCGCCAACACAGGTGTCATCCGTAGCTTTGAAGACGGCCAGATTATTGCAGCAAACTCCGTCGATTACGAAAATGGATGGTATCTTCCTACTGCTGGACAACTTTTGAAGCTGTTTGGTGCCTTTTCATTCATTGAAGATACGTTACAAATCTATGGCGATATTTTATCGGAGAATTATTATTGGTCCAGCTCAGAAGCCAATGATTCTGAAGCCTATGCCCTGTGTTGTGTTCCCTCAGGCAATATCCGTTCAGGTCATTGTATACGCGAAAGAAAGTCTCGACACACACGCGTGCGTGCCGTAAAAAACATACAACTCATTGTAAAACCTCCTACCGTAGATGGCATCATCGCTCCCGAACCCATTTGTCCAGGAACAAGTCTTTCTTTGACCCTCCCGCAGACACAATTTGCGACTTCTCAAGGTTGGCAGCTGAGTCCGACTGCCACTTTTGACAATCCCATTTCCTACAACGGCGAGGCACTTAGTTTCGAACACAACGGATGGTTCCTTCGTTACTATGTCTCAAACATGTTGGGGACAACATACAGCAATACGGTACAAATTAGCGTGTGGCAGACTTACGAGACCTCGTTTGACACAATCTCTTGCACAAATTTCGTTTGGAATAATATCACCTATACTGAACCCGGAATTTACTCACAGCTCCTTTCCAGTATCCACGACTGTGATAGTTTGGTCACTTTATACCTCAGCATTGACTCCATCAACAAAAAAGAAGTCTTTATCGACGGATGCGACGAGATAACATTTAACGGCATCAATTACACACAAAGCGGTCACTTTGAGCAAATCGTACCAGGTACTATCGGATGCGATACACTCATAGATCTTTATCTCAGCATCGGTCATTCGCCTATTATTAGCCCCATCCAAGGAGAAAGCCTCATCTATTACCAAACCAACGGCAGTTTCACCTACAGCATCGACCCTGTACCCGACTGCTTCGGCTATGAATGGAGCATCGACGGGCCATGGAGCATCAGCACCTCCCCCGACTCGCCCGAATGCACCGTCAACATCAACTCGCCTGGCACAGCTACGCTGAAAGTTAGGGTCTACACCGAATGTGGTTACGTCGAGAGGACCCTCCTCATCAACCACGACTCCCGTCCCGATATCGTCATCTACCCCAATCCCACCAAGGCCGACTTCAACCTGAAGCTCCTTGGGATGGAAGGCACGGCTTATATCGTCATCTACGATTATCTTGGTCAGCTCATTGACCGATTCAGTGTTGAGACCTCAGTAGAAGGCACCACCGTACCCTACTCGTTGGCGGGAAAGGCGGCAGGCGTGTATTTGGTAAGCGTTACAAACAACTATTATAAAGTGGCCAAGAAAGTTGTCAAAGAAACCGCCAGCTCCCACGGGTTCTTTAACTGGGATTGGTAGAACAAGTAAATCTAACATCATTATGAAAAGAACGTTATTATTATTAGGTATCCTGCTTCCATTGCTTGGTTGGGGACAGACTGTCAAAATCGGCGACATCCTATGCGTACAAGGTTCTGACACCCTCATTGTAAGTCCTCATGACTATACGGGTGGTGGCATCGGCGTGGTTTTCTACGTCGATGAGTCAGGGCAGCATGGATGGATCATTCACCCTCAAATCCAAGCCCACCAAATCTATTGGTCCAACATGTACGAGCTTCCTTGGGGACTGACGGGATGGCAGTCAATACGTGATGCCATCTACGACCTTGACGGCTATGACAACACAGGATTCCTGCGTGCGGCATCGCAGTACGACCACTCCAGATATCCAGGCGCATGGGCGGTCGACTATGAGCACGGCTGGTATTGGCCCTCACTCGGACAATTGAACATCCTCTACGGCAGCATCCCCGTCGTCAACAATTCACTCAAGCAGATTGGAGGCACACTTATGCAAGGCCCTTGGGTCTATTGGTCGTCATCCACATTCGGATTCGACAACGATTGCGCCTTGTATTATGCTTCAAGCGGAGCTATGGGTGCGGTGGTGAAGACGAGAACCGACATGCCCCAAGCCCCTATGGACGTACGCAGTATCAGGAACTTTTAAAAGCAAAAAATCATGAAAAACATACTTTTAACCCTTTCGTTTATCCTGTTTTCCGCCTTGGGCTTACACGCGCAAGCATATCATTTGGGTCAAGTGATTACCAATCCTGACGGCAGTCAAGGTGTGGTGTTCTACGTCGACGAGACAGGCTCCTCAGGCTGGATGGTGGCTTTGCATGATGTGGCATTGTCCGTCCCCTGGGGATTGGAAGACGAAATAGAAGGACTCGACCATGTCATCAATATGAGCAACGATATCCTGACCAGCGCCTTCGCTGATACTGACGGCTTTGCCAACACGCTGGCAATCATCAATCATTACCAAGCCAATGGCTACACTGGAGAATATGCTGCCGGTATGGTCGACATTGCGAACGGATGGTATTTGCCTGCTGCGGGACAGCTTAAAATGTTGTATGTCAACGCCATTTTTTATGAGCCTGTCTTGGAAACCATTGGCGAAAAACTTGGACTTCACCCCTACTGGTCAAGCACCCAAGAAAACGCTGAAAGGGCCTGGTATGTCCATTTTGGTTCACCTTACCCCGAGGGAGCCTGGGCTTGGAATGCCTACATAAGCGTTTGCCCTAAGACCAATATCAACCCAAGCTCAGGTGGGTATTTTGCCGTCAGACCCATTCGCAACCTCGATTTCTCGCCTTTACCAATTATAGGTCATCTCTTCGACCCAGCTGTCATTTGCGATGAAGGCCCACTAGAATTGGTTACACCCAATCTCAACAATGCCGATAGTTACGGATGGGAAATCGCTGAAAATACGGCTTTTACCAATCCTATTGCTTACACTGGGCAAGACTTGGACGTGACCTACGATGGCTGGTATTTGCGCCTTTGGGCCACCAACGAAGAAGGCACCTCTTACAGCAATGTTGTGCGCATCTCAGTGCATGAGACGAACTCAGGCTACGCCACGGTTTCAAGCTGCGAACCCTACGAATGGAACGGTCAAGTCTACAATGAGTCAGGCGTCTATCAAGCCGTTTTGGTCAACCAATGGGGTTGCGACAGCATCGCCACATTATACTTGACCGTCAACCACCCCGATGAGTATTTCATCCCCTACCCTGTCTATGCCTGCGACACCTATCAGTGGGGCAATTTGACCCTCACGGAAAGCGGTGCCTACACGCAAACGTTCACCAATCAGCAGGGTTGCGACAGCATCGTGACCATGAGCCTGTATCTCAACCATAGTGTTGAGCATCAGTTTACGTATACCTGCTGCGGCGAATATGACTGGAATGGACAAGTCTACACGGAAAGTGGCGTGTATCAGCAAACCTTATCGTCCGTAAACGGTTGCGACAGCATCGTCACACTGCAACTCGAAATTATCGATGCATACAACTTCGCCACAGACACCACGGTTTGCGAAAGCATCATCTGGTATGGTCACGAATATGCGCAATCGGGGCATTATGAACAGGTTTTCGTTGCCAGCAACGGCTGCGATTCCGTGTTCAGCTTGAATCTCAGCATTTTGCCACATCCCGAACCGATTTCCGAAATCACGGGACTTCAGCAGATCTTCGTTTCGACCGACCTTGTTCAAAGAGAATACCGCTATTACATTGATTCCGTGGCATTTGCGACAAATTATGAATGGACTTGCGAAAACCCAGATTGGATTTTGGAAGCCTTAGGAACGCAATGCACCTTGAATGCCACCACGCCCGGCACTGCGACCTTGAAAGTCCGTGCATGGAACGACTGCGGATCCACCGAAAAGGAAATCGTCATACAGGCTGGATTCTACGATGTCGACGATCTCAAGCTTCCCATCAAGGTTTATCCCAATCCTGCCCACGACAAAGTGTTCATCGAAGCCGAAGGGATAAAAAATGTCAGGTTGTTCGACTTGTTGGGTCAATGTCTTCTCAAAAAAGACGGCGGCAACAGCGACACGATGGAAATCAGCCTAAACTATTTGGATCCTGCGGTTTACACCATCGAAATACTGACCGAGCAAGGCAGAATTGTCCGCAAGTTGGACATAACACGTTAATCCAACTTTTTGCCGAAAACAATCTTCAATCCCCTGTCAATCAAGTCATTCACTGATTGGGAAACCTTCAGTTTGTAAAGTGCGGCAAGACCTATGACAAGGAAAATGGCCGACTTCAACACGGCATCAATGCCCAAGCCGAGTACTGATTTGGCGAGCAAGCCCGAAAACCATGGAGTCAATGCGAGGGTCCAGAGCCAATTCAGGCCAAACAGCAACAGGATTATTGCCATCATCGGAATCAGTTTCTTCGACAAAGGCATCACCCCGATTTTCCACTTGATGAAGCTGATGAGCAAGACATAATAAATCAGATAGGAAACGAGGTTGGCTGTTGCTCCGCCGTTGATGTCCCATTTGGGCACCAACCAAGTATTCAATCCGATGGATAGACCAGCCAGCAAAACGGTGAAAATCAAGGAATAATAGTAATATTTCGAATAGCTCAATACCGTAGTCGTCACCCCAAGCGTGGAATAGACGAGACGACTCATCGAGAGAATCAGGACGGCCCATTTGCCCAAGCGGTAGATGTCGCCATTGGGCAGCAAGTCGAAGATGAAATCGACGTTGATCCAAATCAAGAAGAAAACGAAGGTGCCCGCAATGAACTGGTGGAGAGCGACACCTTTGCATAACACATCAGCCTGTTTCACATCCTGTTTGGCCATGGCTTCAGAGATGTGAGGACGTGAAATGGCACCCAGCGAGCGGTAAGGCATCTCAACGAGCGCAGCGATGTTGGTGGCGATGGTGAAAACACCTGCCAGATGGAAACTCGTCTTGGCCGCCACGAAGAACTTGCTCAACATAGGTATCACATTGCCCGCCAAGGCCGCCGTGATCATAAACAAGGTGTAGAACAGGAAATCGCGTCGCAGTTCCGCCTTGATGAAGCTCCGTTCTATCTTGAACGAGACCCGTTTCAATGAAAGCAAATAGACGATATTGATGAGGGTGGCAAGCCCATAAAAAACGCAAAAACCAATAATAACACCGTCAAAATCAATGACTTTGTAGAAATACAAAAGGTAAACCACCGCCGTAGCCACCCTCAAGCCGACCTCACGGATGAATTTGGGCAAAACGATGCGCAGCAACAGGTTGCTATTCGTCTCAAAAACAGAGATGTAGAGCATGAAAAACGCCAACGGGACAACGAAATTGACGTATTTGGCGAACAAGTCAGCCCCGACTTCGGAATCCTTCGTAAAGAAATGCACGATAGACCCTTTGAAAGCAAAAAACGCCAGCAGGAATACGGAAAATCCGATGAGTGGGACGATTAGCGTCCAGCCGAAAAAGCCATGGTCGCGATGCTCCTCGTCCTTGAAGAAAGGATAATAGCGCATGGCCGACGAATTGGTACCCAATTGCGCCAAACCGCCAAACAGCAGAGAACATTGCAGTAAAATATCAATAAGGCCAATCTGCTCAGGCTGAAGGGCTTTCGTCTGGATAAAAAAAGTCGTGACGATACCCACCACCACCCCGATATAGGTGGCAATGGTGCCCTTGATGCTCTGTCGTGCTACGATACCCATGGCGTCATTTTAGGATTGTTCCTCCTGAGTCTCCGTCCCCTCCTTCGGCTCAAAATCCAGGTTGTATTGGTCATCGGAACGTTTTCGCTCATACTCGGCAAACTCTTGGTAAGCCTTGATTATCAACTGATAATCCCTATTTTGTTCCTCCAGGTTCTGAAGTAGGACATTCTTTTCGGCAATGCTTTTCTTCACCTCTTCGATGCGCTGCGAACGGTATTCATTGGCTCTCTGATAGGTTTGGATATGCTTTTTCAGGTCCTCGATGACGATTTCACGCTGGCGAATCTCGTTCTCGGCATCACTCAGTTTGTCGTACCCGCGACGGATGCCCGAATTCAAGTCATTGCCTGCCAAAATCAGGATGGCGACAATCCATACCCAGAGCATGAGGATGATGAGTGTGCCGATGGAGCCATACAACACGTTGTAGCGGGAGAAGTTGGAAATGTAAGTGTTGAAACCCACCGTGCCCAAAACAAACAAGGTAGTGGCCAAAATGACACCGGGACTGAAAATGACAAATTCACGGTATTTCTTGCCATTCGACCGCGGAAACTTGAGCTCTTTGCGGTACTGTTCGTTGAACCTGACATTGCCGAAATAATAGAGCAATGAGATGCCAAAGCACAAGGCAAACACACCGATTACCCAACGCAACACACTGAATAAGAAGAAGGTAAACGACCCACCTTCGATGATTTCATGGACAACCAAATATTTCAGTGCAGTGCCGCCCAAAGAAATCAGCAGCACCGAAAGCACCAACAAGGCTCCGATGATGACCAGCATGATGATGGCAAACAGGCGTTGGATGAGCCAACCCTTCAGACCCAATCCTTTGGCAGTGAGATAGTCGGCATAGACGTTACGGAAACCGTTGAAGACCGCCACGATGCCGCTGGAGCCGAACACCAAGCACAAAACGATACTGATGGAGAGCAGTCCGTCATGAGGTTGGTTCATGATGCTATCAATGGTTTCCTTCACGTAATCCATTGTCCCTGAAGGAATAAGAAAATCATCCAAGGCCAACATCACTCTTCCGTAAAGGTTCGGGATGGGGATGTAAGGAATCAGGGTGAAGAAGAAAAGGATCAGTGGGAAGAGTGCGACGAAAAAGTTGAAGGCAACGCCTGCGGCGCGGTCGATGGTGCGGCCTTTGGTGAACAGCTTGAAAAAGTTGATCAACACGTCCATGAGCGGCAACCTTGTCCCAGGAAAACGCACCAAGCGCAGGAAGTTGTCGTCACGGTTGTACCACTCCCTCACCGCGTTAGCCTTAGCTTGCAGCCAAGTATTCAGTTTGCCTTCTTTTTTTTCTTTGTTTGGCATCTTTCCATCGAATTAATCTGCAAAAATAGTGGTTTTCTTGCAACAAGCTTACAAAAAACGTAATTTTGCCGCATGAAAAACACAGAAACCATCTCCCACGAGGGTGTCGTCACCAAAATCACCGACGACGAACTGGAAATCAAGATACTGGCACAAAGTGCCTGCGCAGCTTGTCACGCCAAGAGTGCCTGCGGCATAGGCGAGCAAGCCGAAAAAATCCTAACCGTGCCTCGACCCAAAGGCAAAGAATTCGCACTCAACCAAAAAGTGAATGTCAGGATGGCCATTGGGCAGGGCAATAAGGCTGCCATCTTGGCCTATCTCATCCCAATCATTTTGCTGTTGGCCGTGCTTTTCGTCTGCCTCGGACTGGGCATAAACGATGGCCTTGCCGCCCTCATCAGCATTGTCGCGCTTGTACCTTATTATATAATCCTCTATCTGAAACGCGATAAATTAAAAAAGCAGTTTTTATATATTATTGAATAATAATTTATTATACTACTTTTTAAATTTTTATACAATTTGTATAATGTAAATCGCATAATTTTGTAATGCAATTTGAATAAAATTTTCCTTTGTAGAAAAAAGGAGTTTCCGTATTTTTGCAGGTTTAAAATCGAAAACAAACTCAAAATTCTATATTAAATGAGTAACACTTTATTTATTTCCCTTGCGGTTCTCGGAATCCTTGGCGGCATCCTTGCCGTGGTTCTGTACTTCGTTGCACAGAGGTTCAAGGTGGAAGAGAACCCTTTGATTGATGAAGCGGAGGCCTGTCTGCCCGGCGCCAACTGCGGTGGCTGTGGCTTTGCAGGCTGCCGTGCCTTGGCCGAGGCTTGTGTGAAGCAAGCCGCTGAAAAAGGCAACATCGATGGCCTTGCCTGCCCTGGCACCGACATGAACAAGGTGGCTGCAGTGTTGGGCCTTACCGCTGGCACTTTCGAGCCTAAGATCGCCGTGGTGCGCTGCAATGGCAGTTGCCAGAACTCGCCCGCCAAGGTGCATTACGAAGGTGCCGACATCTGCGCTTTCGCCAACACGCTGTATGCCGGCGAAGGCGGCTGCTCGAAAGGCTGCCTCGGCCTCGGCGACTGCGTGAAGAAGTGTAACTTCGACGCGCTGCACATCGACAAGGAGACGGGCTTGCCCGTCGTCGACCCCGACAAGTGCGTGGGTTGCGGCGTCTGTGCCCGTACCTGCCCGCGTGGCATCATCGAGATCCGTCCGCGTGGCAAGAAAGACCGCCGCGTCTACGTGTGCTGCTCCAACACCGACAAGGGTGCCTTGGTCGTCAAGAACTGCTCGGTGGGCTGCATCGGCTGCCAGAAGTGCTTGAAAGAATGCCCCTTCGAGGCCATCGAGATGCGCGGCAACCTCGCCTACATCGACCCGGCCAAGTGCAAAGCCTGTGGCAAGTGCGCCAAGGTGTGTCCGCGTGGCACCATCCACCTTGTTAACTTCCCTGCACCCAAGCCTGAGCCCAAGGCGCTGGAAGGTGCTGAGCCCGTGGTGAAACCTCAACCCAAACCCGAGGCCAAGCCCGTGGAAGTGAAAACCGAAGTCAAACCCGAAAACACCGTCACAGCATGAACCCGATAAAGACTTTCCTCAAGGGCGGCGTGCATCCGGAAGAGAACAAACTTTCGGCTGACCTGCCCATACAAGACTTCCCGATGCCCAAGCAGATCATCGTCCCGCTGGGACAATGCCTTGGCGCACCGGCTGACTGCATCGTCAACAAAGGCGACCATGTGCTGACGGGCCAACTCATCGGCACGGCCAAGGGCTTCATCTCGGCCAACGTCCACTCACCCGCCACGGGCACTGTCGCCAAAATCGACGTGGTGATGGACCACACGGGATACTACAAGCCCGCCGTTTTCATCGACGTGGAACCCGATCAATGGGCCGAGGGCATCATCAAGACCGATAAACTGCTCACCGACATCAAGTTGGACTCCAAACAAATCATCGATAAGGTAAAGGAATGCGGCATCGTCGGCATGGGCGGAGCTACCTTCCCCACCCACGTCAAGCTGATGGTGCCTGAAGGCAAAAAAGCCGAATACGTCATCATCAACGCGGCCGAATGCGAGCCTTACCTGACTTGCGACTATCGTCTATTGCTCGAGAAGACCCAGGAGTTCCTCATGGGCGTCAAAATCCTGATGAAAGCCGTCAACACCGACAAGGGCATCATCGGCATCGAGACCAACAAGATGAAGGCCATCGAATTGCTTGACAAGACCATCAACGAACATAAGGACCTTTACGCTGGCATCGAGGTGCAACCTTTGAAGACCAAATACCCGCAGGGAGGTGAGAAGCAAATCATCAAAGCCGTCACAGGACGCGAGGTGCCGTCGGGCAAGTTGCCCATCGAGACGGGTTGCGTCGTCGTCAACGTGGCTTCGACCTACGCCGTCTACGAGGCCGTGCAGAAGAACAAGCCTTTGATTGAGCGTATCGTCACCGTCACGGGCAAGTCGGTCAAAAAGCCTGGCAACTTCCGTGTGCGTTTCGGCACGCCCGCCGACCTCCTCATTGAGGCCGCTGGCGGTCTGCCCGAAGGCATCACCGATGTCATCAACGGTGGCCCCATGATGGGTAAGTCGGTGTCGGTCACCAACTTCCCCTGCATCAAAGGTACGTCGGGCATCCTGCTGATGACCCTCAACGAGGCCCAAGACCGTCGTCAGACCAACTGCATCCGCTGCGGTCGTTGCGCCATGGCCTGCCCGATGGGCTTGCAGCCATTCCTGCTCCACAAAGTGGCCAAGCAGAACGACTTCGACGAAACGGAGAAGAACCACATCATGGACTGCATCGAATGCGGTTCCTGCGAGTTCACCTGCCCCGCCAACATCCCGCTGCTCGACTACATCCGTTACGGCAAGGCTAAGACGGGTGCCATCATCCGTGCGCGTAATCAAAAATGATTGCCTCTGGCCACTGGCCTCTGGCTCTTGGCAGCTTCATGATAAAGGAACGCCTCCAAACCTCTCTTAAAGCTGCCAGAAGCCAATAGCCAGAAGCCAGAAGCCTAAACAATTCAACGATTAAACAATCAACAATTCAACAATGAACAAATATACAATATCTGGTTCGCCGCATGTGCATTCGACGGAAAACACGAGGAAGATCATGTACCGTGTGCTCCTCGCCTTGGTTCCGGCTTTGCTTGTGGCCATTTACTATTTCGGCTGGTATGCCCTCCGCCTGACCATCGTCACGGTGGCCGCCTGTATGCTGACCGAATGGCTCATTCAGAAATTCCTCATCAAAGGCCCCTTGACCATCAACGACGGCTCGGCCGCGTTGACGGGTGTGCTGTTGGCCTTCAATGTGCCCGCCAACCTTCCCATCTGGATGGCCATTGTGGGTAGCATCGTCGCCATCGGCATTGGCAAGATGGCTTTCGGTGGCTTGGGCAAGAACCCCTTCAACCCGGCTTTGGTAGGCCGTGTGTTCATGCTCGTGTCGTTCCCGACCGCCATGACCACTTGGCCACAGGCTGCACCCATCTTTGAGAAAGGCTTTTTTGCTGACGCCGTCACGGGTCCCACCCCGCTTGGCATCTTGAAAGAAGCAGGTGTCGGCACGTTGGCCGAAGCTGGCAATATGCAGTTCCTTGACATGGTTTTAGGTAACCGTGGCGGTGCGTTCGGCGAGGTGTGTGCCATCGCCCTATTGCTCGGCGCCATCTACCTCATCTGCCGCAAGGTCATCGACATTGCCACTCCGCTGAGCATCCTGCTCACCGTGTTCATCTTCACGGGCATTTGTCACCTCATCGACCCGACGCAGTACATCGCCCCGTGGTATCATCTCGTCTACGGCGGTCTCATCCTCGGTGCCTTCTTCATGGCTACCGACATGGTGACCTCACCCATGACCATCCGAGGCAAGATCCTATTCGGTTTCGGCATCGGTTTCATCACCGTGGTGATACGTCTGTGGGGTGCCTACCCCGAGGGCGTGTCGTTCGCCATCTTGATTATGAATGCTTTAACGCCGCTCATCAACAAGGCTTTCAAGCCGCAGGTGTTCGGTGTCGTCAAACCCTCTAAAAAGTAATCGCCATGGCTAAGAAGAAAGAATCCACATTGATTAATATGCTCGTCGCCCTGCTCGTCATTGCAGCGGTGTCGGGCGGTGTGCTCGGCTTGGTCTATGGCGTGACCAAAGACGCCATTGCAGAGGTCGACCAAAAGAAGAACGAGGCTGCCATCCAGGCCGTGTTGCCTTTGGAAAACGTCACCTACAAGGCCGACACGCTGAAATACAATTATGAGGGTGCCGACTTGACCTTCCCCTGCAACCTCGCATTTGATGCCAACGGCAACTTCCAAGGCGCCGCTGTCAAGACCAGCGAAGGCGGCTTTGGCGGCAAGATCGACATGATGGTCGGCTTCCTCGCCGATGGCACCATCAAAGGCACCTCGGTGCTGTCGCACGCCGAGACCCCTGGCCTCGGCGCCAACATGACCGGCAAGTTTAAGGACCAGTTCGTCGACAAGAACCCCAACAACTTCAAGCTGATCGTCAAGAAAGACGGCGGCGATGTCGACGCCATCACTGCGGCCACCATCACCTCGAGAGCTTTCTCGAAGGCGGTTAACAAGGCTTACCAAGCCTTCATGGCCAACAAGGCACAATTCATGAACAACTCTCCCGCCAAGGAAGTCGCTCCCGCTGTGGAAGCGGCTCCAGTTGAGGAGAACAATGAAACGGAAGGAGGACAAAGCAATGAGTAACAATCTGCAAACCTTTACCAAAGGCCTCATCAAAGAAAACCCCATCCTGGTGCTGCTGTTGGGCTGCTGCCCGACCTTGGCAACGACCACCAGTGCCATCAACGGCATGTCGATGGGTTTGGCCACCACCTTCGTGCTGGTGCTGTCGAATATCTTCATCTCCTTGCTGAAGGGCTTCATCCCCGACAAGGTGCGTATCCCCTGCTTCATCGTGGTCATCGCTTCGTTCGTGACTGTGGTGCAACTCGTCATGCAGGCCTATGTGCCTGACATTTATGAGACCCTCGGCCTGTTCATCCCCCTCATCGTGGTGAACTGCATCGTGCTGGGTCGTGCTGAGGCTTTCGCTTCGAAGAACCCCGTGTGGCCTTCACTGTTGGACGGCCTCGGCATGGGCTTGGGCTTCACCCTCGCCCTGACGCTGTTGGGCTGCATCCGTGAGTTCCTCGGCAGCGGCTCCATCTTCGGCCTTACCATCCTGCCCGAGACGGCCAACATCCTGGTGTTCATCCTGCCTCCCGGCGCTTTCATCTGCCTCGGCTTCGTTATCGCTATCGTCAACAAACTCAAAAAAGAAAGTCACTAAGCCATGAAATACCTCATTATTATCCTATCGACCATCTTGGTCAACAACGTGATCTTCTCCCAGTTCCTGGGTATCTGTCCCTTCTTGGGCACCTCTAAGAAGACCTCTACCGCAGTGGGTATGAGTGCCGCCGTCATCTTCGTGCTGACCTTGGCCACTTTAGTGACTTGGCTGACGAACCGGTACATCCTGATACCCTTGAACCTGACCTTCCTACAAACCATCGCCTTCATCCTCATCATTGCTGCTTTGGTGCAGATGGTGGAGATCATATTGAAGAAAATCAGCCCGTCGTTGTATACCGCCCTCGGCGTGTTCCTGCCGCTGATTACGACCAACTGCGCCGTCCTCGGTGTGTCTCTGACCGTGGTCACCAAGGAGTTCAACTATGGCGGCATTACCCACATGCTGAGCCTCGGCGAGTCCATCGTCTATGCCGTCGGCATCGCCCTCGGTTTCTCTATGGCCTTGATTATCTTCGCCGGCATCCGCGAGCACATCGACCTAATGGAGCCTCCCAAGGGCATGAAGGGTACTCCTATCGCCCTGATTACTGCTGGCATTTTGGCGTTGGCATTTATGGGGTTTACGGGGATTGTGTGATAGCGCGTGTGATACGCGTGTGACTCTGTGTAAAAGCAGGGGTTGCGCTGCGCTTCACCACCTGCTCAATGTCCTACGTCCCTACGGGACTGGATTGAACGAAAAGAGCTGCCTTTTGGTGGCTCTTTTTTGCATTTTGCAAACATTTTTCATCGCGTTTTCAGAGAAAGTTGTGCTTTTACGGC